>QWCK01000203.1_pt1 | contig 121443 bp, 96 predicted proteins | sample 1972571 | NCBI WGS metagenome assembly QWCK01 (sample SAMN09866710, study PRJNA288562) | Human gut metagenome isolate term2_stool, whole genome shotgun sequencing... | isolation source: gut | host: Homo sapiens | place: USA: California | reverse complement strand
TTCACTTTCCTATCAAAGAAAGTGGAGTAAAAATCTATTTACTATCATTATGAGTCATAAACGGATAGATAACTATCTACCCAGAAATTAAGCGCTTACAATTAAAAATTTATTTTCTTATATTCTTCATTTTTGTCTAAAACAGAAATGGCCTAGTTCATTCCGAACCAGACCATTTCGTTACCTTTCAATATTATCTACAAAGCCCAAATTATATTCCATAGTCTCCAAGGTATCAGGTATCATCAACTTATACCCTAGACTTCGATTGTTAGGTATTACCACTTTTTTTAGTAAAAAAAGAACTAAATCCATTAAAATCATAATAAAATAAGCAGCTACTCTCCCTAGCTGCCTACCCGCCAATGGAATATTTGGATTCGGGCATTACCCTTGCCTTCCTACGGTCTGTAATTATACTATTACATAACGGTTGAAATGGCAATAATTTATTCAACAAATGTACTACATTACTGTCCACAAGTTAGCCGGTGAACAGTAACGTAATTATTTTACACATTTAATTTATCAGTAACTATTAATCTAATAAGACTGTATGACATTTCACATCTACAAGAATGTTCATGTTTTCTAAAAATGGGGGGAGCCCAAAATATTCTGTTATCTTTTCACATCTAGTTTTTATCATATCTTATTTTTTCACTTTTCAAATATTCAAGATAATTTTTAATATCCTCTTCTGTTGCCTCAAAAGGCAAAATATTTAAGAATCCCTCTCGCTTTAATACTTTGAATAATTTTGCACCTTTTTGAGCCACCTCATGTATATCATCATTTACTTCGTTTCCCTGCAAGATATAATTATCTAATCGCATTATTTCCATGAACTTTCGATTTATTAATGTATCTGTTTTCAACATGGTAACAACATATCCCATCTCATAAACATTTTGTAAAATCACATCATTTCTTGCATCAACAAGAAATAAAACCAATGCATCAAGATTTCCCCAATCTAGATTTTTATAGATTCCTTTTTCTTCATGAAACATATATGTATAAAATTCTTCCATCGAAGTTGAAAAATGAATACATATAAAACCGATATTAAGCATTGGACACTGAATGTTTTTTCCACCTTCATACTTCCCAATAATTCTTTTTATATTTTGTTTAAATGCAGAATAATATGTACTACTTTTTAACTCTATAGCTTCTGGATGTTTACGCAATAATGTGTCATACTCTGCATCATCATTTATTAATCTTTTTATTAGTATTGAACCATCTGAAACAGATCTAATATTCAAATTATCTTCTTTTACAAATGGATCGCACCGCATTGTTTTTACTTCTATGTTTACCAAACATCTTATCGGACGTTCAAAAACGCACGAATACTCTAATGTTTTATTATTTTTCATAATCTCAGAAGGTTCATAAATAACTGATGAAACATTCTCCAAATTAACTATCAATATATAGTACAAAATCAATGCTTCATCTAATCCTTCAAGAAATTTTAAATGTGAATACTTTCCATTATCTAACCCATTGCATTTTTGAAGCAACTTTTTTGGTATATCGCATTGCTCTCCCATCATCATGTTTAAAAAAATATAAATATCTAAATTTCTCGATTCCGGTGTGTTTGGGTATGCCAAAAAAGGATGCTCTTTTGGCAAAGATAATTTTTCAACTTCATTTAAAATAATTTTTTTATATTTATCTGCAATTTCTTCGACCATAACTTCTCCTCTACTAAATTCAATATATTTTTTCATAAACCAATAAGCCTTGAAAAATATTATTATAAGAAATATACATTGCCAATTTATATAATATTAATTATAACACTGTAAATATACTTCTCCAATACTGAAAAAGATACCTGAAAATCCATTTTTTCCTTCCAGGTATCTTTTCATCACTATTTATTAATTTTTGTTGTTCGAATTACCTTCCCAGACATTTTACCATCTGTTTTTCGACACTTCACACCATTACTTCTCATTCTCAAAAAGCATCTGCGCATACTCCACATTCGAAATCCCATTATACCGATTCAGATCCACAAACACATTTCCAGCTTCTAATCCATCATCAACCAAACCGACTCTAATATAGGAATAGAACAAGCCCCTGTTCATATCAACTACAACCGGCACTGCCTGGCGCTGCAATGCTGCCGCCAATACAGGAGCATAAATAACTTTTCCGTCCTCAATCTGGTCAATCACAAAATCTCCTCTGTGTACAAGATCATCAACCACGATATCCAGCGCCTGTTCTAAGATATCAGAATTCCGAACCATCACTTTCTCACAATCCATATTTTTCATCTCGACTCTGACCCATCCATCTTTCAGGAGAATCAAATCAATAAAGCTTCCAGACTCCATGCGATAATGTGTCTGCTCCATCGGAGAATTATAAAAGTTAATCTGTGTTCCCTGACTCATAATCACCTCAGCAATGAGCATCTCTTCTGCACTTTTCAATGGATAATCAATATGTACAGAAAGATTTTGAATTACCATTTTCTTATAATCTGGATAGAGCAAATCCATTGCCGCAGGTTCTTCCGTATAAAGGTCAATATGTTTCTCATCTTTTGCCAAAATCCATATCTGTTCACAATTATCCGGAATCGAATCAAAAATAATGGTGTCTGCCGAAACAGAGCATGTAATACACTTTGTTTCCGGTAACTCTTCTACCGAAATAAAACGGGCATTTCTGATTGTACCAAACGTTTTCCATTCGTTAGCACATTCGATATTCCGTTCTTCAAGTGTCAAAGCAACATTTTCGTTTTTCTTTCTCATATAGCTATAATCCGCCTATAATCCGCCTTTCTGAAAAATGGTATACGTTCCAAGAACGTATGTTTTGTTTCCTGTGACATTGCATATTATATTGTATGGATATCCATATGTCAATATATTTTTTATTTTTCTGTTTTGTCATTTTGTGATAAAATAATTTCACACACTACACACAGGATGAAGGAGACCTCTAATTATGGCATATTCAAAAGCAGCAAACCAATCTGCAATGAAATACACAAAAGAAAAGCAAAAAAGTATTTTACTAAAAATAAAAAAGGACGATTTTGAAACGATTATCGAACCTGCTATCAAAAAATCCGGCTTGCCAACGATCACTTATATCAAGCAGGCTATCTATGAAAAAATAGAACGGGAAAAAAATATATAGAAAAAAGCAGTCTGGTTTGATCTACTCACCAGACTGCTCATATTCTTTGAACACGTTTTGAACACGTAACGATTAGACAGTGCGCCGAAGGCCTTTCTTTTCTTGATTTGCGTGGAGAACAATTTCTTCAAGTCCCATCTTCCGCATTCAAGACATCAACCTTCGGTTGATGTTTTTTTGTTTAAAAAACTGATCCATGTTTAACTAATTATTTATAATATCCCTACATTTTCATTCACGTTTTAGGAAGAAAGGACTACATATGCCTTCATATCACATTTTTTCAGCTACAACTACACAGGTACCGTATTTATACCAGAATTTTATCATCCCCTATTTCCCTGCAAAGGAAGTAAAACCGTTAAAAAATATCCTTCGCATGATGGATACGAAACTTTACAGAGTCCTCTGCATCACTTCCGATCAGCATGATTTTTCCTTGAAAAATAACGAATCTAATGTTGAAGGAGTTGCTTTTCTTACTACCTGCCCTGATGCCGATTTTTATCTATTAGATTATCTGGCAGTGCATTCTACTTCCCGTTCCAAGGGTTTGGGCAGCCTTCTTTTAAATGAATGTGTGCATTTTACAGATGGACTACCTGTTATTATAGAGACGGAATCCATTGAAACAGCCAAAAATGACGCACAGCGCTGTCAACGGATAAATCGTAATCGTTTTTATACCAAAAACGGAGCGCAGCCAACCGGCATACGCTCCTGCATTTTTGATACAACATATGATAACTGGATTCTTTCTCAGACTCCTTCAGAGCTGACGCAGGAAGAACTTCGTGACCGCCTGCGCAAACTGTACCACTTTATGGTTCCGAATATTAACTTATATGAAAAATCAATAAAGATTCCTTATTGATACCAAGATTTTTATTCACATATAGAAATATATTCACATGTACATTTACATACATTCGTATATATTTTTATATAGTGCAAAACCTTTATCCAATACCGATTCATCAAAATCAAACACCGATTCATGATGCAATCCTCTGATCTTGGTTCCCAAAAGCATATAAACTGCCTTTCCACCCTGCTGTTCTACCAGATCCATAAACACAGCACCATCGTCACTGGCGCCAAAATCCTTCGTCAACATATAATCCGAAAAACAACCATTCTGTTTCGCCACCGCCAGTACTTTCTGACTAAGCGCCTCATCACTGGCAGCACTGACGCTCTCTCCCTGAAACTGCACTTCATATGTAACACCATACTCTTTCGCTGCCCGCTCAATACAGGAAAGTGCCTGCTCTTTCATATAGGTATTCAATTCCCCGGTTTCGCCTCTTGTCTCCACAATCATTTTTGCATGTGCAGGAATCGTATTACGTGCTTCTCCGGCCTCCAGTTTTCCCACGTTCAATCGTGTGATTCCAATTTCCGGTCGTGGAAATGCCTGCATATCCATAGCAGCCTTTGCTGCAGCCAGCAAAGCATTACGTCCTCGCTCCGGTGCCAATCCCGCATGAGCACTTTTTCCAGTAAAAGTTACATCAAATTTGCTGGTAGCAAGAAAACCTTTTGCACCTGCCACAAAGGTATCATCCGGTGCAAATCCGATGTGGCAGCAATACATTTCGTCTATTTTGCCAAAATTCCACTGATGCCGGAAAGCGAAGGCACCACGCACGCCTTCTTCCGCCGGTTGAAAAATAAACATATATCGACCGCACACTTCTGCCGGTATTTTATTCTGTATCTTCCGTTCTGCTTCCTGATTTAACACGCTCTCTATTGTTTGTTTCTTTTTACCACATTGCTCTGCCACATACTCTGCAAACGTCAATCCCAGTGCCATATGGCCGTCATGTCCGCATGCATGAGAAACACTCGGATATTGTGAAACAAACTGTTCCTTTACCGGCGCTCGATCCGCATCCATACTTTCTGTTACAGTCAGCGCATCCATATCAAACCGAAATGCCTTCGTTTTTCCATCCCGTTTCGTATCTAAAATTGCCACAATTCCGGTACAATGATCCATCCGTGCCATCCATGCTGCCACTTTTTCTTCCGATATGCCCTGTTCAGCAGCCAGCTTCACTGCCCGCTGCTCCCAGAGAATTGTTTCCTCCTCCGTTGGCGGATCCATTCGTTTCTCATCCTTCAGAATCTCCCTGCCAACATATACCTCAAAACCCGCTGTCTCCAGATGCTCTGCAATAAAAATCGTTGCAAAAAGAGTCAGCCAGCCCGGTTCCGGATATTTATGAAATAATCTGCGATATACAACCGTCCTTCTCTCCCACGCATCCATTTTCTCCATTGATTTTCTCACTTTCTACTAAAAACTCATCTTGTTTGAATAAACATGCCATAACTGAAATTTTGTTCATTACCTCTCGTAGGTCAAATATTATTTTAACTTTTTCAACACCTCCACTGTCAACTCCCAGTTTCGTTTCACAGAAGAAATACTAATTCTCTCCCGTGTCGTATGGATATCATTAATCTGTGGTCCATAAGAAATGCAATCCAACCCCGGCAGTTTTTCACTGAAAATACCGCACTCCACTCCGGCATGAATCGCCGCTGTCTCCGACTTTTTGCCTGTGATCTCCTCGTAAGTCTCGATCATCAACGGACGTATCTTTGAATCCGGCTGATACTCCCATGCAGAATACACACCTGAAATTCTGCAATATCCACCAAACACTTTTGTCAGATGCTCCATCTGGCGCATAAGCCACTCTTTCTCACTGGTAACACTGCTTCGCACAGAAAATGTCATGGAAATCTCATCCTCTGTCTGCTCCAAAATTCCCATATTTAAGGAAGTCTGTACACTGTCCGGGAACTCCGGAATTCGCTTCTGCACACCGTTCGGCAAATGGATCAGCAGAGCCATCAGTTTCTGCACAGTCTCTTTCGTCAGTACTTCAAATTCTCCGCACTCTTTTTTCTCCACATAAATGTGCAGATCCGGGTCTGTAAAAAGATGTTCCTTTTTTAAAATTGCCTCAAATGCAGAAACTGTATCTTCAAATACAGCAATATTTTCTTCCGGAACTACCAGAACCGCATCACACTGTTTTGCAATGGCATTTTCCTTCTCACCACCATTTGCAGAAACAATGGCAAAATCAGTTTTTTCCATACAATAAGCTAAGAAACGACCAAACACCTTATTTGCATTGGCACGCTCTTTGTTAATCTCCATACCGGAATGACCGCCCATCAGTCCGTCAATATGCCACTCAACCATCTGACCGGACACATTTTCTTTATGTACCGGCAGGCAGCAAGCTACCGTTGCAGCACCCGCACATCCGATCAGGAAAACACCTTCATTCTCAGAATCCATATTCATCAGGATTTTTCCCGTCAGGTCAGAAGCATCCAGTGCCGTTGCTCCTGTCAGTCCAACTTCCTCTCCAACAGTAAAAACAGCTTCCAGTGTCGGATGCGGAATATCATCTGCTGCCAGAATGGTCAATGCATAAGCCACTGCAATTCCATCATCCGCACCAAGGGATGTTCCCTTTGCCTGCACCCAGTCACCATCAATTTCCAGTAACAATCCATCTTTTTCCAGATCCAGTGTACAGTCCGCCTCTTTAACAGCAACCATATCCATATGTCCCTGCAAAATTACCGTCGGTGCCTGTTCATACCCAGGTGTGGCATCTTTCCAGATGATCACATTGCCACATTCCTCCTGACGGTATTTCAGACCATGCTCTTTCGCAAAATTCACACAGCAATCACTGATCTGCTGCGTATTTCCGGATCCATGCGGGATACTGCAGATATCTTCAAAGTAAGAAAAAACTTTCTTCGGCTCTAAATTTTCTAACACTCTCATTCTGTCTATTTCCTTCTTTCCAATTTATTCAACTATATATATTTAACTCCAAAAATACATTGCATTTATCTACATAATATATTTCACTCCGTATATTCCATAAGCACTCTTATCTTGCAAAAAGGAATCTTATTCATATACATTCCATTTTTTAACTAACAATAGTAGTCTTTTTCTACAATAAGTCAGAGCCATGCAACAACGACATGGCTCCGAAATTTCATTCTATCTCTTATTTCTCTTTTTTCTTCAAAGAAGACAGAATAAAGATGATTGCAAGCAGTGCAACAGCAAATGCCATCCAGCCTGCCAAAACCTTCAGTCCCATCTTCGCAAACGTGTCATAATATCCCTTCAGATATACCACAACAATAATTGCCGGAAGGATATAGGTCATATAAAACTGAAGTTTATTAGAAATCTTCAGACCTTTTCCTTCGTTTGCCTCTTTGTGGAAATTATCCCATCCCCATCCGTTTTTCTTTACACAGAACAGGACAAAGATCATACTTCCAAGTGGAAGCAGGTTATAGGATACCAGGAAATCCTCCAGATCCATCACGGAACTTCCTGCGCCCATCGGCTGGAAGCCGGATAACAGGTTGAATCCAAGCACCGCTGGCAAAGACAGCACAATAATCAGCACAATGTTGAGCATAACCGCTTTTTTTCTGCTCCAGCCACCCATATCCATATAGAAGGATATGATATTTTCAAATACGGCAATAATAGTAGACAAGGCCGCAAAGGACATAAAGATGAAGAAACAGGTTCCCCACACTCTGCCGCCTGTCATATTGTTAAATACGTTTGGTAAGGTGATAAACAGCAGGGACGGACCTGCATCCGGCTGTACACCATATGCAAAACATGCCGGAATAATGATAAACCCTGCCATTAATGCCACAAATGTATCCAGAATAACAATATTTTTTGCCTCACCCGGAATGGAATGTTCCCGTTTCTGATAACTTCCAAAAATTTCCATTGCTCCGATACCAACACTCAGTGTAAAGAATGCGTGTGTCATGGCGTCAAATACAACTGCACCAAGTCCACGGCTCTTGATGGCATCCAGATTCGGAACCAGATAAAATTTTACACCTTCCATGGCGTTTGGCAGCACCAGAGAATGAATTGCCAGAATGACGATCAGCACGATCAGAATACTCATCATGACTTTCATGATTTTTTCCATACCGCCCTGCAAGCCCAGTGCACAGATGCCAAATGCAATCAAAACCGCCAGAATCATCCAGCCAACCATCGTGCCCGGTGAGGTAAGCATATCGGAAAACGCACCGCCAACTTCATCCGCTGACATCGTTGACAGTTTTCCACTGGCACTGCGATAGATGTAAAACAGCATCCATCCGCCAACCATGGTGTAAAACATCATCAACAGATAGTTTCCCAAAATGGAAAACCATTTAAAGTGATGCCATTTTGTTCCTGCCGGCTCTAATTTTTCATAGGCCTTAGACGCACCCAGACGGCTGCCACGTCCAACCGCAAACTCGCTGATCAGAATCGGCAGTCCTAGGATTGTCAGAAACACCAGATAGATCAGAATGAAAGCCGCGCCTCCGTTCTGCCCACAAATATAGGGAAATTTCCACACATTTCCCAGTCCGACCGCGCATCCGGCAGACACAAGTATGAATCCCAACCGGGATCCGAATTTATCTCTTTCCTTCATAGTAAAAAGCCCTCTCTTTTTTATTCATCATTTCTTCCCACTCTCTGGGCAATGGATATTTCAGAACATAGGCACAGGAAACCTCCCCCTGCACCGCCGTCTGCTCCTCTTGTGCGATCACATAGAAGCCATAACGCTTGTATCGCTCGATATCCATCAGATTTCTGGCGCTGAGTCTGACATACATGGACCGACAGCCACTGCACCAGCATTTATACTGGATAAACTGTAATATCGCATCCAGATAACGGTAGTCCAGACACTTCTGCTCCAGATGAATCCGCCTGATCCAGAACTTTTCACAGACCTGTCCTGTCTCATCGAATTTCTGTTGATAAGAAAATTCTGCTGCTTTTGTACTGTTCTCCAGCACTTCATAAAAAACTTCCGAATTTTCCTCCTTTTTTCGCTCATATCTCATTCCTGCGTTTTGCCTCCATTATCTCAGTTGGAATTGAGACTCCCACTTGTGTAAGTGGTGAGTAATTAACCAATTATAGTCTAAGCTATAACGATAGTCTGTACTATAACTGCATAATGATCTCTCTTGCTTTTTCCTCAGAGATTGTAGATGCATAAACATTCTCGCCAAAAGTTGCAATGGCACCGATGCCATCCTGAATGACAAAACGTAATTTTCCATCACGTACTTTTTTGTCCGTATACAGTTTTTTCACCAGAGCTTCCCGGTCGATATATTCCGGAATCTCCGTCGGCAGGTTTGCACGTTTCAGCAATGCAATCACACGCTCAGCATCTACCTCGGACAGATATCCCATATTCTGCGCCAGACGTGCCTCAGCAACCAGACCGATTGCCACTGCCTCACCATGCAGCAGACGGTAATTGCTGACAGTTTCCACCGCACGTCCCACGGTATGTCCAAGATTTAACACTTCGCGCAGGCCAAGCTCCCGCTCATCCTGCATAACCACATGATATTTGATGCTGCAATTTTTCTCTGCGATATGCTCACATGATTCCTGATCCAACTCCAAAATTGCATCCATATGCGCTTCCAGATAATCGAAAAATACTGCATCTGCCAGACACGCATGCTTGATGGTCTCTGCCAGTCCGCTGTAAATCTCACGCTTCGGCAATGTTTTCCAGGTATCCAGATCCAGATATACTTTTTTCGGCTGATTGATCAGTCCGATCAGATTTGTTGCCAATGGGGTATCCACAGCTGTCTTGCCGCCCACAGAAGCATCTGCAGCTGCCAGCAGACTCGTTGCATAATTAATAAACGGTACCCCTCTGCCATATGTACCTGCGATAAATCCAGCCAGATCAGTAACCACTCCACCGCCCACTGCCAGAATACAGCAGTCACGGCGATAACCTTTTGCCAGCATCGCATCCTCGATCATCGCCTTTGTCTGGCGTGTCTTACTTTTTTCTCCTGCCGGGAACACAAAAACATCTGTCTGATATCCTGCATCCAGCAATTTCTGTTCCAGCGGACGCGCATACAACGGTTCCACATTGCTGTCTGTGATAATCGCAAATTTATGAAGTTTTCCAGCCACACCGACAAACAGATCCTCCACAACCCGATCCAGAAGTCCATGTCCGATTTCAATTTCATAAGAATCATCCACTATTTTTTTTAATTCCACCTCAAATTTAGGCATTCTTCTTTTCCTCTCCCAATCTTTTTTATATGTGCTCAAAATCACTGTACATCCACATAAATCATTGTTTCTAAGACAACTCATTCTGAACATATATTTTCACTATGTCTCTATAAAAAGTCATCTTTTTATATATAGTTGTTTTTTATTGTACCTAATTTCCACCCATTTGCCAACCTTAAAGTGAGAACTTTTCACTTCAACGCACGTTTCGGCAAAAGTTTTTTCACTTAAGATGGTACTTCTTTTTCTACTTACCGCTAGGCAAATTTTAATTTTTGTACTATACTGATGGGGACAACTATGAATAAGGGGAAATGCCGTGTTTTTTACAGGCGCGGCAGGCAAACATATGTTAAAAATAGGTTCTCATGTGAGCATGTCCGGAAAAAACATGTTCTTAAATTCTGTCAGGGAAGCTGCCGGATATGAAGCGAATACGTTCATGCTGTATACCGGGGCTCCACAGAATACCAGACGCAAACCGGTGGAAGAATTGAATATCGACGCTGGATGGGAAGCCATGCATCAGTACGGCATGGAAGAATTCGTCGTGCATGCGCCCTATATCATCAATCTGGCAAATACGGTAAAACCGGAAACGTTTCAGCTTGCTGTTGATTTTCTGACACTGGAAGTCCAGCGTACCGCTGCTATGAAAAGTCAGATTCTGATCCTGCATCCGGGAGCACATGTCGGTGCCGGTGTGGAAGCCGGAACAGCTCAGATCATCAAAGGGTTGAATGAAGTGCTGGCGGAGTCCGACGGATGCTATATCGCACTGGAAACGATGGCAGGAAAAGGTAGCGAAATCGGAAGAACCTTTGAAGAACTCGCTGCTATTTATGACGGTGTCTGTCATCCGGAACGTCTGCGTGTCTGTTTTGATACCTGCCATACACACGATGCAGGTTACGACATTATAAATGATTTTGACGGTGTGATCGAACAGTTTGACCGGATTCTTGGAAAGGATCAGATTGCTGTATTTCATATCAACGACAGTAAAAACCCTTGTGGCGCACACAAAGACCGCCATGCAAATATCGGACAGGGTGAGATTGGTTTTGATGCATTGCACGCCATTGTTCATCATCCGGATTTTGAAAACATTCCGAAAATTCTGGAGACACCATACCTAGTCGATCCGGAAAATCCGAAAAAAACGTATCCACCGTACAAAGAAGAAATTGCACTGCTGCGCAGACCTTAAATTTTTATGCAGATAATTAAACCTATTTACAGACATACTTTACATGCCGGTAACCAGACTTTTATTTGCGCTTAACTTTTTGCTTAACAAACAATTCATGGAGAAATACGATGACAATCTTTCAGATTCAATGTTTTTTGAATGTAGCTGAATACCTGAACTTCACAGAAGCCGCAAATCATCTGTTTGTGGCACAGTCTTCCTTAAGTCGAAATATTTCCAATCTTGAGGAAGAACTTGGGATGCAGCTTTTTGTCCGCACGAAAAAATATGTACGCCTCACACCCTGTGGTGCGGTATTATATGAAGATTTTTCAAAATTATTAAAATTAGGGGAAGCTGCCATACAGAAAGCCCGTAATGCCGAACTTGGAGAAAACGGCTCCATCGTACTCGGTGTCATCGAAACACAGCGTTCCGAAAACTTTCTGCCGCACACCCTGCATGCACTTCGTGAAAAGCATCCGAATATCAAAATCGATATCATCAGTGGGAACTTTCAGGAACTGCGGGAATCCCTGATGAATGACAAAATTGATATTGCAATAACGCTTGATTTTGACTTGGTTGATTATCCAACAGATGATATCATTTATCAGGTTTTCTTCGAATCTGCGCCAAAATGCGTCATGTCCAAGGCTCATCCTCTGGCAAAACAGGACGAAATTCACTTCGACTCTCTGAGTACCGAAACCATGATTGCCATTGATCCTGCCATTTCAAGAGGTGCCTACAACAATATCATACAATTTTGTGAAAGGCATGGATTTACACCGTCCCATACCATTTATGCATCCTCTATCCAAAACATTCTGCTGAAAGTAGAAGCCGGACTGGGATTCTCTGTACTGGATGAAAACTGTATCTCCAACTCCAATACCGCGGTACTGTCATTGCCATTTTATAAGACAGATCCACTGCATCTGGTCGCTGTATGGCGAAAAAACAACTTAAATCCGGTCATTCCGCTGTTCAACAAATATCTGCTGCCGGAGGAACGATAAAAATTAATTGTTAAAACGAAATGAATGGAACGAATCTTTCCGTAACTTACATGAAAAAAGACTCAACATTTAATCTAAGGGAGCGTCTTAGCTCCCGTGATTCAATATTGAGTCTTTTTTTCACTACTTTTATTCCGTTTTTTCTTTCTGGAGCGCCAAAATATCCTGAATTTCTTCCGGCGAAATATGTGTATACTCACTAAGCTGTCTGATCGACGGATCCTGTGAATTCTCTTTCGCCAGATACTTACGTGCCTCATGCAGCAATGCTGCCTTTCCAAGCACTGCCTGCACCTGATCCGTATCACCAGTCACCTCACGGATATGGTTTTCAAATGCTGCCACTACCTGTTTTTCCAGATAGGAATCCAGCTCTGTGGCACCCTCCACTTCCGGCAACGCACTCAGTGCCATCCAGAGTGCCATATTTCCTTCCTGAATCAGATCCTCCATATTGACCGGCACATCATCGTACATACCTGCCATATGAATGATCCGCATCAACCATCCGTCTACAATTCCGTTGACAGCATCCTGATTTCCCTGCTGGATCTGCTGATACAGCTCCCGCATTTTTGCTTCGTCTGTCTCCCCGCGTCCTCTGACTTCGTCCAAATACATCCGATAATAAACGGAATCAGACAGTTTCTCCACATCTTTTGCCTGTGGCACATCCTCTTCTTCGTCTTCTGCGACGCGGTCAGTACCGATCTGAATATCTTTGGAAGAATCTGTCGTGGAATATACTTCCACCGTTTCTATCTCCTCAGCGTCTTCGGTAACTTCTTCCTCCTCTGCCACTGGTGCCTGTTTTGCTTCCGGCGGCAGATTCAGATACTCATATACCATTTTTTCCTGCTCCGGGGAAAGCTCCATTCCTTCAAAATATTTATGAACTTCCTCCGGTTTTATTTTTTCTCCGGATGTAGCTGCGATTTCCGCTACTTCATGTAATGTTTCCAGAAAAAGATTTTTATTGATCATGCGTCTGCGTTACTCCTTTTTTGATATTCTCCTGCAATAACCGGAAAAATTTCTCCGCATGGTAACCGTCATTGACTGCATGATGGAAACTGCCCGTTACCGGCAACATCACACGTCCGTCTTGCTTGTAAAAACATCCCACCGTTGTAAATGGTGTATAACGCATATTGTCTCCGCCACGCTGATAAAACGTATCCGGAATGGAATAAGAGATCGCCGTAAATGAGGTATCCGGCGTCGTCGAAACATCGACGCTGTCCGGTCTGGCATCTTCGTAATAATAGAGGCGGTCAGCAGCTTCTGCTTTCTGCTTATCCTTCAGGAACTGCTCATAATATGTTTCAAAATCTTCGTTATACTTGGTCACCATGTGAGTGAACAGATGCGGTTTTGCACTTCTTCTCAGCGTATAGCTGGTGTTCATCTGATCATAATATCCTATTATACCATGGACTTTTCCGAAACGGTAGTCCACATCTGAATTTACTGTCTTTGTGATCAGCCAGCAGATCGTCGGATAAAATTTATATCCATGCTCTTTTATCTGTGCATATAGCTCTGTCATATCCAGTTGTACCGTCATTGCATAGGTATAACCATAAAATGCATCGTAAATCTCTTTCCGATCCCATGTATTTTCATCAATCTCATGAAACATATTCTCAAGTCCCCCTAATTTATTGAACGGAACGCAGAATAAGCATTCCCCCGCTTCAAGTGCGTAGAGCACTAAGCAGTGGATAAGGGGGATGCTTATGTCCGTTTTACCTCTTTTGCAGTCTGTCTCTCAATAACAATTCACGCATCACATATATTCCATGAATCCTTTTGCATGAATAACTACCATATCACTATTTGTGCAAAAATGTTACTTACGTTCATCCATCGGCACATAATCGCGTTCCTGCATGATACTCTTGTATGCCGGACGAATGATCTTATCCGCATTTACCAGTTCTTCTATGCGGTGTGCACTCCATCCAACGATTCGCGCCATGGCAAAAATTGGTGTATAAAGTTCCAGCGGAATATCCAGCATGCTATATACAAATCCACTGTAAAAATCGACGTTGGCACTTACACCTTTGTAAATCTTTCGTTTTTCTGCTATGACTTCCGGTGCCAGACGCTCGATCATGGAATACAGGGCAAAATCTTTTTCTCTGCCTTTTTCAATTGCAAGCGCTTCTACAAAATGCTTAAATACACGGGCACGCGGATCGGACAGGGAATATACGGCATGTCCCATTCCATAGATCAGACCTTTTCGATCAAATGCCTGCTTATCAACCAGTTTTCCAAGGTAGGCTTTTACTTCGTCTTCATCGCTCCAGTCAGATACTTCCCGACGAATCTCATCCATCATCTGAACGACCTTGATATTGGCACCGCCGTGCTTTGGTCCTTTCAGTGAGGAAAGTGCTGCGGCAATAACAGAATATGTATCGGAACCTGCTGAAGTAACAACGCGGGTCGTAAAGGTTGAGTTATTTCCACCGCCATGCTCCATATGAAGCACCAGCGCAGCATCCAGAACCTGTGCCTCCAGTTCAGTGTATTTTTTATCCGGTCTGAGCATCAGCAGAATATTTTCCGCGGTAGACAACTCCGGCTGCGGACGGTGAATATACAAGCTCTCATCCCGAAGAAAATGATTATAGGAATGATAACCATATACGGCAAGCATCGGCATCTCACTGATCAGCTTCATACACTGCATCAGAACAGTCTGTAAAGAACTGTCGCTGATCCCGTCGTCATAAGAAGCCAGTGTCAGTACACTTCTGGTCAGAGAGTTCATCAGATCGGCACTCGGCGCTTTCATAATAACGTCTCTCGTAAAATTCGTCGGCAGATGTCTTACATTTGCCAGCGCTTCACAGAAAGTTTTCAGCTCTGCCGAGGATGGAAGCTCACCAAACAGCAGCAGATAAGTAACTTCTTCAAATCCGTAACGTTTACCCTCAAATCCTTTTACCAGATCAATAACATTGTATCCGCGATACCAGAGATTACCGTCACAGGGGATTTTCTGTCCATTTTCTATTCGGAAGGATTCAATTTTTGATATATTGGTCAAACCGGCAACTACACCATTTCCATTTTTATCACGAAGTCCACGCAATACACCGTTTGCGTCAAACAATTCAGCGGAAATCCGGTCTGTCACCTGACATTTCTGTGCATAATCTCTGGAAAAGTTATCCAGCATCTCTTTATCATACATATTTTCTCCTCCTATTCCATTATTCGATCAATCACCCACAGTCGAACCATGGATGCAAAACGTATCTACAACAAGTCAAACACTCTGAAAATTTAGTGTATACACTGACTGAAATAAGACACTTCTAGCACTCATGCTACCCTTTCGCTAATATTTTGTCAAATTAAAAAAGTATAAACAGATTTTTCTTATGTCACATTTGAGTATTTTTACAATACATATGTACGCTATTTTATTTCTATAAAACTAGGTAGAATAATTGTATAAGCAATTTATACGATTGTTTACTACTATTTATACGGGCAAAAGTTTCAGGAGGTTTCAACATGGATGTACTAAAAAGAATTGACGAGATTATGGCGAGACAACATTTAAACGATTATCAGCTTTCGAAACTGTCCGGATTATCAACTTCCACGATTTCTAATATGCGTAAGAGAAATACTATTCCTTCTATCGCAACATTAGAATATATATGCGAATCTTTTGATATCACACTGTCACAGTTTTTCATGGATAATCAAAGTACATTATATCCGGTGAATGAGACGCAGAAAGAGTTTCTGGATTATTTTGTCCTCCTGTCAGATGAGCAGCAGCAACTGATGCTGGAGGTCGTAAAAAATATTCGATCCGATCTCACTCAAAAGCCATATAAAAAGCCAAATACAGCGAAGGAAGCTTATGTCAGTGGGAGTTAAAAGCTCCCACTGACAGGTCGCAAAGCGACTGCGTTCATGAGCAAGTAGCGAAAGCGGATTGCGAATGTCCGCTTTACACATGGAAAAAGAACGTGCCTCAGAGTTAAGAGACACGTTCTTTTTCTGTTTATACCATTCTTTGCAGTTTTCTTTTTACAAATGAAATAATTTTACCATTTGCTTTTTTCAGACCAGATTATTTTTCTTTTTTCCAGACTGAATTATTCCATTTTTCTCTGCTGCATATAGGCAAATTATTTTACTGTTTTTCACTTATAAGACCAGTCTGCTTGAGTACTTCTTCCACACGTTTGACCGGAATAATATGTAATTCTGCTTTTACTTCTTCTGCCACATCCTCCAGATCTTCTCGATTATCATACGGAATAAACACAGTCTTGATACCGGCTCTCTGTGCTGCCATCAGTTTCTCCGGCAGACCACCGATTGGCATTACACCGCCTCGCAACGATACTTCACCCGTCATGGCAAACTCCGGAGAAATTCCCTTGTTCAGTAACATAGAAGTCAATGCTGTCACGATCGTAATACCCGCTGACGGTCCATCCTTTGGAACTGCTCCTGCCGGCACATGGATATGCAGATCTGCTTCTTTTAAGACTTCTGCCTCCTCCGGGAACATAGATTTCACCAGTGTCAGCGCAATCTGCACGGACTCTTTCATTACATCACCCAGTTGTCCGGTTACTTTCACTTTTCCGTCACCGTGGATTTTGGCAGTTTCAATAAATAGGATCTCTCCTCCTGCGCTGGTCCATGCAAGTCCGGTTACCACACCCGGCTGTGCTTCCTGCATCCGCACATCATGGTATAACTGCTTGCGTCCCAGAAACTCTTTCAGACGTTTTACCCCTACGGTAATACTCTTCTGCTCGCCTTTTACCAATTTTACGGCTGCCTGACGACACAACGTTTCCAGTTTTTTCTTTAATCCACGAACCCCGGATTCCATTGTGTATTCGCTGATGATTTCACGCATGGCATCATCCGTTACTTTCAGATTTTGCTTTTTCAGTCCCATAGTGGACATTGCATTCGGAAGCAAATACTTTTTCGCAATTTCAAATTTTTCCACGGCGGTATAACCCGGGAACTGAATCACTTCCATACGGTTCAATAACGGTTCCGGAATCGTATCAACGGAGTTAGCCGTACAGATAAACAGTACATTCGACAGATCATATGGAACGTTCATATAATGATCGGTAAAACTGAAATTCTGCTCCGGATCAAGGACTTCCAACAACGCACTTGCCGGATCTCCGCTGTAATCATGGGACAGTTTATCTACCTCATCCAGCACCATCACCGGATTCGAACTGCCGCTGCGCTTCATGCCCTCCATGATACGTCCCGGCATCGCTCCGATATAAGTTCTTCTGTGACCACGGATCTCAGCCTCATCCCTGACACCGCCAAGACTGATCCGCACATATTCCCGGTTCAGTGCTTTGGCAATACTCTGGCAGATACTGGTCTTACCAGTGCCCGGTGCACCGACAAAAAGCAGGATAGAACCAGACTGCTTCTTATTCAATGCCATCACCGCAATCTGCTCCACAATACGCTCTTTTACTTTTTTCAGACCGTAATGCTGCTCATCCAGCACCTGCTCTGCCTGATTTAAGTCAATTTCCACCGGCGCTGCTGCTTTCCAGTTCAGGGAAGTCATAAAATCCAGATAATCATAGAGCAAACCGTATTCATGGCTGTCTTTGCCCTCCTGTTTCATACGGTTCAGCACTTTTTCGGCTTCTTTTCTGGCTTCCTCATTCATGCCGGATTCCTGAATCTTTTTCTCAAATTTACGAACATCAGAAATATTTTCCGGGTGCATCTCATCCAACTGCTGCTGCAAAAACTCAATCTGTTTCTTTAATGCAGACTCCCGGTAAACACGTTCATGTGTCTCCTGCTGCGCATTTTCTGCCTCGTCACTGACATGCGCCATCTCGATAAATTCATAAATGGACTGCTTGATCAGTTCCGTACGTTCCCGCACAGAATCTGCCGCGATGATCGCATATTTTTCCTCCGGCGTAATGCTCAAATAAGCGGACAGCGCACAGATGATCTCGGTCATGTTACTCCAGTGCTGAATAAATGCCCGTGCCCAGACGCCCCACTGAAAACCGCTGACAAACTGAATCAGACTCTTTTTCGCCTCTTTATAAATTTCCTTTTCTTCTTCCTCCGGCAGATCTGCCACTTCGGAACAGATTGCCGCATCTGCGGTAAGAGCTCCGTCCGTTATCTCTATGTCAGAAACATCCACACGGTTATGGACACGGATGCTGATATTTCCCTCATCATCCACATTTTCTACGGTTCCAACAAGACCTTTTTCCTGAAAATCATCAACGGTAAGGTCTTCCCGTTTCTTTTCTTCTTTCTGGATCAGAAACAGAATTTCTTCTCCCTTTTCAACTTTTTCAACCTGCATGCGTTCCAGAACGTCTTTTTTAAAATTAAATGTGACGCCTGGAAGGAGCAGTAAATCATATACTGGTAAAACTAACATACGATCGCCTCCTTCTGTTAGCAAAGTGTCCTATTGAGTGCTAATTATACCACATTCTTCGCATTTTGCAAGTTATTGGAGCTAAACTGCCGGTTGAAAAATGCGAAAGCCGATAGGTTGTGTTTATTTGATGAGTTATTTTATTTAGATTGTGAACAGAAAAAAGAAATCGTCACCTCCCGCAGGCTAAGACGCCTGCTTTGAGGAGAAGATTTCTTTTTTCTGCTTTTACGTTACTTATTTTTTGCCTCCAGAAGTTCTCCGATGAGACGATTTTTCGTCGTTGACTCCTGCATATAAGTTTCACTGAGCTGTTTTCCTGCCAGTTCCATCTCCGCATGCAGATCTCTGGCAGACAGCAGCCGACATCCTTCGCCACGGATGATGACCTGTTCCAGTCCATCAGAAGTTGCCACAGTGACCTGATATTTTGACGCATTGGTATGCGCAAATTTTTCAATATACTGATCGGCAGTTTCTGCTTCTTTTGTAAATACAACATGAATGTTGTGATAATCGAAGCATTCTGTCTCATGTCCGATCACACGGTACGCATCAAATACGGCAATGACTTCGATCTGCTTCATGCCCTGATAATTACACAGCTTGTCTAATAAAATACCTCTGGCTGAATCCATATTTTCCCGGGCAAGGTCTTTGAGCTCGTCCCACGCAAATATGATATTGTAGCCATCCACCAGCAGATATTCCTGTTTTTTCGGCTGTGGCGTAAAACTTCTGGTGACAGATTCCGTCCGGCTTTCCACTCTGCGCCGGCGCACAACCCCGTTTCTTCTGGTTCTGGCACCGCTATTTGCATAAAATGTTTTTTCCAGAATGGCGTCTACTTCGTCCACACCGATCCACTCATCCATAACACTGCGTGTTGCCCTTTCTGGAAGTTTTTCCATTTTCACCGTTTCCGGCTGCCATCCTTCCACATGCATGTGCTCCTTTACTTCGTTCCATGGAATTGTAAAACCGGCACCATGCGTGCAGAATACGGAACCGGATGGATTGGCAGTATCGTGTTCTGCATCATATCCGATGGCTTCGATAACTTCTGCCGCATTATGACATGGAGCATAACCATCCAAAGTGAGGAAAATACGCCCAAAACCTTTGGTGTAAGCTGCCACTTCTTTCGGATAATCCTGCATTTCACTGACCGGTGCATGTCCGGTCAACACCGACAGACCGCCCTGTGCCTGTGTAATCTCAAAGGTGCCGTTCATTTTTTCAATATCTGTCATTGCCCTTCCGATCATCTGCTCCGGAAGTTCCATCCGAAATTGATAATACGGCTCTAACAATACCGATTCCGACTCCATCAGTCCCTGACGGATAGCACGATAAGTTGCCTGACGGAAATCTCCTCCCTCGGTGTGTTTCTGATGGGCACGTCCGGCGATCAATGTAATTTTCATATCTGTGATAACAGAGCCTGTCAGCACACCACGATGTTCCCGTTCCAGAAGGTGCGTCACAATCAGGCGCTGCCAGTTTTTATCCAGCATATCTTCGCTGCAATCTACGTCAATCTGCAATCCACTGCCTGCCGGAAGTGGCTCCAGTAATAAATGCACTTCCGCATAATGACGCAGCGGTTCAAAATGTCCGACACCCTCTACGGTATTTGCAATCGTTTCTTTGTATACAATATGGGATTTTCCAAAGGTAACTGCAATACCAAAGCGTTCTTCAATGACGCTCTGCAGGATTTCTGTCTGGATTTCTCCCATAATCTGTGCCTGAATCTCCTGCAATTGTTCATCCCAGACGATATGAAGCTCTGGCTGTTCCTCTTCTAATAATTTTAATTTAGGAAGCATAACTGCCGGATCACACCCTTCCGGCAGACAAACCTGACAGGTCAGGACCGGCTCTAACAGTGGCGGCAGTGTTTCTGCTTCTTCTCCCAGTCCCTGACCCGGATAAGTTTCTGCCAGACCGGTAACCGCACAGATTTCTCCGGCTTCTGCCTGCTGCCGGACTTCATATTTTTCACCGGAATACACACGGATCTGGTTAACTTTTTCCAGCACATCATCTTCTCCAGTGGACTTCGTACGAAGAAGATCTTTTACTTTTAATACACCGCCGGTTACTTTTAAATGCGTCAGGCGGTTGCCCTGCTCATCTCTGGAAATCTTATACACTTTTGCAGAAAATTTCGATAGATAGGTAGCTTCTTCCGTCCAGAACTCAAATCCATTTAAAAACGCTTCAATTCCTTCCATTTTCAGAGCAGAACCAAAATAACACGGAAATACTTCTCGCTCCCGGATCATTGCCCGAATCTGTACATCGGATACCGTTCCTGTCTCCAGATAGGCTTCTAATGCTTCCTCCTGACAAGTTGCCAGTTCCTCATACCATGTTTCCAGAGATAAACCATTTTGGTCTGTATTCTCGTTTAAAGTTATTGTCTGTTTCTGACTGGTTCCGGCATCATATCCCTTTTTCTCATCTGTAATGTCCGTGGTAACAGCATCTGCCAAAACAGATGAAGTGGAAAAATCAATGCATCCTTCGGATAACCGTTCTTTTAACTCGGTCATCACGGCTGCCTGATCTGCTCCCGGCTGATCCATTTTGTTTACAAAAAGAAACGTTGGAATCTCATATTGCTGCAATAGATTCCACAGCGTCTGCGTATGTCCCTGCACGCCGTCTGATCCGCTGATCAGCAACACTGCGTAATCCAGCACCTGAAGCACACGCTCCATCTCCGCCGAAAAATCCACATGCCCCGGAGTATCCAATAATGTCAGATCGGTATCACGCCAGCTTAATTCTGCCTGTTTGGAAAAAATCGTAATTCCTCTGGCACGTTCCCGCTCGTCCGTATCCAGAAATGCATCTTTTGTATCTACTTTTCCAAGTTTTCGAATTGCTCCGGAAGTATACAAAAGTGCCTCTGACAGCGTGGTTTTTCCGGAATCCACATGTGCCATCAGTCCGGTACAGATGTGCTTTCTTTTATTTTCATTTGTCATATATTTCACTTACCTCACAATTCGAATATGCCCGCCGCCGGCTCGGGCTGACGATCATGGCACGACTGGATATCTTTGGCGTACATGTAACTTCACGAATTGCCAAAGGATCTGTGTATTACGATCTGAGGCACTACTCCAGTAAAGATGCTACCGCATCCGCATCAAAAGTAACGGATGCCACATGATCTACCTCGATCTGATACAGTGCATTTGCAGCGATATGTTCTGCTGCCTGCTCCAGATCACGGATACCGGTTGTATTTTCATATTTTTTCACAACGGCATCTAAGCCTTCCGGTGTCACAATGCACTCGTCCTCACTCATTCCCATACGTTTTAATACTTTCGGCAATGAGAAACGGGCGAAAATCGTCTTTTTCTCCTCCGGTGTATAATCCGGAATCTCGATTACTGCAAAACGTGACATCAACGGCGCGCTGATGCGGTCTTTGTCATTGGCAGTTGCGATTGGATATACTCCAACGGTTGGAACCATACATTCCATGTAGTTGTCAGTAAATCCAAGGTTATCCAACAGAGTCAGCAATACATCTGCCGGATTGCCGTTTCCTTTTCCATTGGAAGCCTTATCTAACTCATTGATGATAAATACCAGTCCGGATTCTCCTGCTGCGGAAAATGCCTCCATGATAATACCCGGTTTTGCATTGGCGTAAACACGGGAACTTCCGGTCAGCTGCTCCGGATCATGGATGGAACTCATGTCCAGTGTGGTCCACGGCAGTTTCAGGATACGTGCCACCGCATAAGCGATCTGGGATTTTCCTGTTCCGGCAGGTCCGATCAGAAGCAGGCCGTATGCCGGTAACGTATGCGTACGGTTGATCTGAATGATCGTCTCGATGATACGCTGTTTTACACGCTCCATACCATATAATTCTTCGTCCAGAATACGACGTGCTTCTTCCGGATCAATTGCTTCAAAATAATTGCTCTTCCAACGGATATTCATCATGATGGAAAGGGCTCTCTGCGCATGACGGCGCTCCTCTGCAGAAACTTCATGGGAACGTGCAACTGCCAGATTCCGGCGTGCCCACAGACGAATATTATCCGGCAAAGTGCGTCCTGCACAGTTCATAAAATCTGTGATACTCTGCAGACTGGTCAGCTTCATGCTGTCGCCTTCTTCTTCCTGTTCTTCCTCATCAGACACTTCGGTCGGTGCGTTGCTGGCAAACAGGCGCTCCATCATAAACTGTAAAAATCCATCCTCTGCGGACAGTTTTGTACCGCCGCCAAAAGCGATTTCACGAATCTTATATACAGCATAGCCATCCGGACGATTTACACCGGAAAGACGTACTGTAATATGGTTTTCTCCAAGCCAGCGCAGCAGGCTGACAAAACGTGCATCAATCTGTAAAATATCCGCACTGATCTTACCATCTTCCTCCTCAAATTCAAAGGAAGTACGTTTTACCGGATTGGTAAAAACACCACAGGAATGATGCTTCCACTGGCGAATCTTGTTATCCAGTAACAGAATCGGAGATTCCGCGGATGCTTCAGAAGCATTGGAAAAAAACATGGTATAAGTACATTCTCCATGTGAATTTTTATCTGGTTTATTATTAAAATCAAATACAGGCATGAAAATTCTCCTTTTATCTTCTTGTTTTTAACAGTATAGCACTGCTTCCAATATTAGAAAAGTGGAAAATCGCCTATTCTTCTACAGAAATCTGACGCAATTCCCCAGTCACGGAATCCATAACAAATCCACGGATTGTAATGTCTTTTGGCATCAGAGTATGATTTCTCAATGCGATCACGGTATCTCTGACAGACTGTTCCACACATTCAAAGCCACCAAGCCATTTTTCCAGATCAATGCCGCTGTTTCGTACAATATTAATATGTTCCTGTGAAACACCTCTGTGAGTCAGTTCCTCCAGAAGTTTTCCACCGTCCATGCCCTGCACGCCGCAGTCCGTATGTCCAATAACCATTATTTCTTCCACGCCAAGCTCAATAATTGCTACTAAAAGGCTTCGAACCACACTTCCATATGGATGCGTGATCACACCGCCGGCATTTTTTATGATTTTTGCATCGCCGTTTTTCAGACCAAGCGCTGCCGGAAGCAACTCTGTCAGACGTGTATCCATGCAGGTCAGGATTGCCAGTTTTTTGTCCGGATACTTGCTGGTCAAATACGGTTCGTATGCTTTGTCCTCCACAAATTTCTTATTATACTCCATGATTTCGTTAATCATTGGTACTCCTCCTCATTCAAACAAAATAAAATTAGAACTACTCAGATTCATCCCGACATGGCTTCACACCAAGTAGATTTAAAAGGAAAATACGCGTTCTTACAAACAAGTTTTACACTTTTCCCTTTCATCTGCATGTTTCTGAATAGTTCTATTTTAACAATTATTTCCTGTTTTTACCAGACCACTTTTACCAGCATGGAATGTCCGTCCTCGCTAAACGCGGAAATATAAATTCACAAAAAAGTATATATTTTCCTTACATAAGACCTTTTTTATCATTTTATGTGATACAAAGCCATCCGAAAAAATATTCCGAATGGCTTTGAAAATTTTACTTTTAACAAGCTGCTTATATTTTATCTGTCCCACTTATCGCACAATGCATTAATCTGATCCGCAAACTTCGCCATATCCTTATTTGCGATTTCTTTATTTTTATGGATAACTGCGATCAGGCGCTGACCTGCTGCCAGAAGTCTTTCAAATACAGTGTTGCCGGATTTCTTAGTCTTGCGTTTCTCTGCCAGTTTTCTGCTGCCCTGTACCACGCACAGATTCTGCTGCAGATCATAAATATCTCCACTGTACGGTGCCACTGCATCCACGCCAACCACTTCTTTTAAATGTGCCGCAAAATTATCCGTCACCTGATCCTGTCCATGAACCACAAAAATCCGTTTCGGTTTCTGTTTCATGCCCTGCACCCATGCCGTCAGATGATCTTTATCCGCATGACCGCTGATGCCCGGTAGATTCAAGATTTCCGCATTGACATGTACTGTCTCACCAAAGAGTTTTACCTCTTTTGCGCCGTTCAACAGCTGATATCCCAATGTGCCCGGAACCTGATAACCAACAAACACGATGGTACATTCTTCCCTCCACAGATTATGTTTCAGATGATGCCGGATACGGCCTGCCTCACACATTCCGGAAGCGGAAATAATTACCTTCGGCGTCTTGATAAAATTGATGCCTCTGGATTCATCACTGGAAACCGTCGTCTTTAATCCCGGAAAACCAATTGGATTAATGCCACTTTTGATCATTTCCAGATCTTTTTCCCGGAAACACTCAAGCACATTTTTATTGAATATATTCGTTGCTTCAATAGCAAGCGGACTGTCCACATATACCTCAAAATTCTGGAAAGAAGACAGCATCTGCTCCTGTTTGATCTTGCGCAGATAATACAGCATTTCCTGCGTACGTCCTACGGAAAATGCCGGAATAACTACATTTCCACCTCTGGCAAATGTCACTGCCAGCACTCTGGCAAGTTCAGATGCATAATCAGGTGGCACGTCATGATTTCGATCTCCATAGGTGGACTCCATGATCAGATAATCCGCGGATTCCGGAATTTCCGGATCACGGATCAGCGCACGGTTACCATTTCCGATATCACCGGAGAAGATCAGTTTGCACTCATCCTCCCCTTCTTTTGCCCACATTTCAATAAAAGAAGAACCAAGCAGATGACCTGCATCACGAAAGCACACCGTCAGCTCATCGCACACATGTACTTTTTTATCATAATCACACGGTACAAAATAATTCAATACACCCTGTGCATCATTCACGCTGTACATCGGAACGACTTCCGGCTGTCCGGCTCTACGGGCTTTCCGGTTTCTCCATTCCGCCTCAAACTCCTGAATATGCGCACTGTCTTTTAACATAATGTTACAGAGCTGCGTAGTTGCATTTGTTGCAAAAATCTGTCCACGGAAACCTCTTGCATACAAAAGCGGCAGTAAACCGGAATGGTCAATGTGTGCGTGCGTCACAAACACATAATCAATCGCTGCTGCGTTTACCGGAATATCCTGATTTTCGTAGATGTCTGCCCCCTGCTCCATACCACAATCCACCAGAATATGTTTTTCTCCAATCTTCAGATAATGACAACTTCCTGTTACCTCATGCGCTGCACCTATAAATTCAATCCTCATAAAAAAACCTCCTCCTACACATTATATAATCCTTTTCCTCATATGGTTTTATGTAATCTTAAGCAATATGATTCAAGTCGAACGCACGTGAGACTTGGTGCGTGATTCTGGTCAGCGTAAGCTGACATATTCTTCTCAGAATCACTGCACTCTACACTTCATATAGCGTAAAGCGGACATTCGCAGGACTATTCCTCTTCTTTGCCCTGCAGATAGTAAATAAACTGCTGTGCGGTTCTGCCGGAAATTCCGCCATGGCTCAGTTCCCATTTATTTGCCTCTGCTTTCAGTTCATCCTCAGACATCTTGATGCCTGCTTTTGCTGCCAAATGGAGCACAATGTCAAAATACTCTTTCTGGCTCGGTTTGGAGTAATTGATGGTAACACCAAAACGATTAACCAGAGAAAGTTTCTCCTGCATCGTATCAGAACGATGCATTCCCTCATCCTGCTGCACATCGTTGCGATCGCTCCATGTCTCACGAATCAGATGACGACGGTTGGATGTCGCATAGATCAGAATATTATCCGGTTTTGTCTCCACGCCACCTTCGATGACTGCTTTCAGGAATTTATATTCAATCTCAAATTCCTCGAAAGAAAGATCATCCATATAGATAATAAACTTGTAGTTTCTGTTTTTCACTGCTGCAATCACATTTGACAGATCTTTGAACTGATGTTTGTAAATCTCGATCATACGCAGACCCTGATTATAAAATTCGTTGACAATGGCTTTGATACTGGTTGATTTACCGGTTCCGCTGTCACCAAAAAGCAGCACGTTGTTTGCTTTTTTGCCTTCCACAAAGGCACGGGTATTGTCCACCAGTTTTTTCTTCTGAATCTCATATCCGACCAGATCAGACAGCATCACTTTATCCATGTTGTTGATCGGTAAAAATACAAGTTTGCTGTCGGTACGATCCTGAATACGGAAAGCCTTGTTCAGACCAAACATGCCAACACCGTAATCACGGTAAAATTCAGTTACGGCTGTAAAAAATCCTTCCACATCTTTTGCCTGCTCCATACGGCTGCTCAATGCCTGTACTTTCTCACTGACATTTTTATTGTACATCAGCTCTTTTTTCTCAATGGCACAATAATTGGAAATCTGTGTAAAACAGTCAATTCCCAGAGATTTTTCAATTTCGGAAAAATCATATTCAAACAGATTTTTGATGGCAGCAAAATCATTTCTTGCAAAATGGTTGACACTTCCATCGTTTGCACCGATTTTTTCACAGGTGATACTGAACGGATTTTCATCTGTAATAAGGAAGTAAGCCAAATAATTGTGCCACAGATTTTTATCAAATCCGAAATCCGTTGCAACTGTCAGCAGACGTTTGATCTGGGTATACACCTTACGAATCAATACTGCATTGCTCTGGGTGCCTTCCTCAAATTCACGAAAAATCTCACCCATCTGATATAAAATGCAATCCTCGTCTATATCTCCATACATAATTAATTTTGCAATATCTCTATACATCCTGAAACCTCCTGTACGCTTTCTTTTTTATGGTTCCTTCAGAAAAAATTTTATCCATTGTTCATCCCCTATCATACAGTGAATTTTTCTTCTGGACTTTTTTCTTCTGTTAAAACTGTTTATGCTTTTTTAATAGTTTATACCCTTTTTTCCACTTTGCCAATAGTTGTATTTTTCTTTCTGATAAGGTATCATAGAAAACATGAAAACGAGTCCCTTTTTTATTGTAAGAGCTACAGAATTTGCATGGATTACAAAAATATAGAAACGTATGATATACTGTTTTGTTTCATTCCTGTCTTACAAAAAAAATGTCGGAATATTCATGAATTATATAATTACAGGCACTTGTATTTGCCTGATGTAACAAAGGAGATTTTTTATATGCCGAATACAAACTTAAATGATGTTGGTGATAAGATAAAGGATGCCGTTGACTCAGCCATCTCCACCGGAGATTTTACAAATCTGAGCAGATCCATCGGAGACGTGATCAACGACACCATCGACACTGTAAAGGATTCTGTAAAAAATGCTGCTCAGCCTAACAAAAATCCTTATAGTTCCAACCCATACTATAAAACAGTACACACACGCCCGGCTCCGGATCAACCCCAGACGCCTGTACTGTATAACAAACGTCCGGGTGGGCAGGCAGGTGCCATCATCAGCATGGCTCTTGGTTATTCCATTGGAATTTTCACACTGGCAGGATTGATCACATTTACAGCACTCAGTGCTGCGGTTTCCCACATGTTTATTGTGCCCGTTGTTATTTTTGGTGTGCTTGCAGCGACAGGATTCACATTGGGTATCAATGGCACAAAAAAGATTCGTCTGCTGAACCGTTACAGAAGTTATGTACGCCAGATTGATCACCATTTGAGTGTCCCTCTTCAACAGCTTGCAGACCGAAATCATAAATCCACAGCATTTATTGCAAAAGATTTGCAGAAAATGATCGACCAGCATCTGTTCTATGAAGCACATGTAGATACACAAGACAATTATTTTCTGCTTTCTGATCAGGCGTATGAAGAATATCGCAGTGCAAGGCTCGAGTATTACGAAAAGAAAAAAATTCTGGAAAAAGAGCAGGCAGAACACAAAGTATCTGCCGAGTGCCAGAAACTGATTGATGAAGGACAGGCTTATGTGCGCCATATCCGGGAGTGCAACGATGCGATTCCGGGAGAAGAAATTTCCCGCAAACTGGATAAAATGGAGCAGCTTGTACAGCGTATTTTTGATGAAGTCAGGGTTCACCCGGAGGTTGCACCGGAACTGCAGAAAATGATGAACTACTATCTGCCGACCACTTCCAAATTGCTGGATGCTTACCGTGAACTGGACAAACAACCAATTGCAGGTGAAAATATCAGCAATACCAAGGCTGAAATTGAGCAAACTGTTGACACTTTGAACGTAGCATTTAAAAAACTGCTGGACAGCTTATTTGCGGACCGCGCCTGGGATATTTCTTCTGATATCTCTGTTCTAAACACGATGCTGGCACAGGAAGGCTTAAAAGAAGACGATTTCACACTTAACAATAAGTAGTTTTGAGGATTGCTCTTTCTTTTTAGAGTTCTATTACGAATGGTTAAATATCTATATATTTTTATTGATTTTATGTTAATATATAGTCAAATTACAAACACATATTGTTATGAAAATCAATAACATGATTATTAATTAAGGAGATAAAATTACTATGGACAACGAATTCAAAGATTTTACAACCACACCAACGCTAACTTTCGATGTGGCTCCGGACACAAAAGAAGCACCTGCCGCACCTGCTGCTTCTGACCTTGCAGAACAGGTTGCTGATCCGGCTTTCAACGAAAAAAATCTGACACCGGAAGAGTTACAGATGGTCAATGACTTTTCTGAAAAAATTGATTTGCACAATTCTCAGGCAATCTTACAATATGGCGTCGGCACACAGAAGAAAATGGCTGACTTCTCTGAAGCAGCTCTGAATAACGTTCGTACCAAAGATCTTGGCGAAGTAGGTGACATGCTCTCCTCTCTGGTTGTCGACCTGAAGAGTTTTGATATCACAGAGCAGGATAAGGGCTTCAAAGGATTATTCAAAAAGTCCTCCAACAAGATCACTGCCATGAAAGCAAAATATGACAAAGCAGAAGTAAACGTAAACAATATATGCACCGCTCTGGAAAATCATCAGGTAACTTTGATGAAAGATATTGCCCTGTTAGATAAGATGTACGACGTAAATTTGACTTATTTCAAAGAGCTTTCCATGTATATCCTTGCAGGTAAGAAAAAACTGGAGGAAGTCCGCACCGGTGAGCTTGCCGCTGCTGTTGCAAAAGCAGAAGTTTCCAATCTGCCGGAAGATGCACAGGCCGCCAAAGATCTGCAGTCCATGTGTGACCGTTTTGAAAAAAAAATCCATGATTTGGAATTGACACGAATGATCTCCATTCAGACTGCTCCGCAGATCCGCATGGTACAGAATAACGATACACTGATGGCTGAGAAAATTCAGTCCACCATCGTTAATACCATTCCGCTCTGGAAGAGTCAGATGGTACTTGCTCTTGGCATTGAGCACTCCGCACAGGCTGCCAAAGCACAACGTGAAGTAACGGAAATGACCAATGAGCTGCTTCGCAAAAATGCTGATATTCTGAAAACAGCTACCATCGATACTGCAAAAGAATCTGAGCGTGGTATCGTTGATCTTGAGACATTGAAACATACCAATGAATCTCTGATCAGCACCTTTGATGAAGTATTAAAGATTCAGACTGAAGGCCGTGAAAAACGTCAGACTGCTGAAGCTGAAATGCAGCGTATGGAAAGCGAACTCAAAAAGAAACTACTTGAAATTCGTGGATAATTTCCTTTGTGGCTAAAATTTAGAATGTCAAAAAGGGGCATGACTTATTTTGTCTTCGCAGCTAACAATCGCTTGCTCAGAAAAAATAAGTCATGCCCCTTAATTTACGTACGTGGCACATTCTAAATTATTTCAACCAGAACATCATTGTATACCACACGTACATCTAATTTATTAAAACTATCTATTTTGTTCTGTACGTGCCAAGTTATATAACAAAATTTTCTCAGCGTGCGATTGTTAGCCGCGGAGATAAAATCGCAGAGTCCCTTCTCATAAGCTTCCTTTTAAACCACACAATTACCCGAGAACATTTCTCATACCTGCACCGGAAATACAATCTTAATTTCCGTTCCTTTTCCAAGTTCACTTTCAATTTTCAGTTCCGCCTTATGCATCACAGCAATGTGTTTTACAATCGCCAGTCCCAATCCGGTTCCACCCGTCTGCTTAGACCTGCTCTTATCCACACGATAAAAACGTTCAAAAATACGCTCCTGATCTTCTTTCGATACACCAATTCCAGTATCTTTCACCGACACAAATGGGTGATGATCTTCTTCACCGATCGTTACATTCACAGAACCTCCAACACAATTATAACGGATAGCATTATCGCACAGATTATAAATCAGCTCATCTATCATACGGCGGTTTGCCTGAATAACCTCACTTGTGCCTTTCACTCGAACAACCACCTGATGTTTATTCGCCTGCATTTCCAGCATATCCTGACAATTCAATGCCATCTCATACAGATCCACTGGTTCTGTATCCACACATTCTTCCACAGAATCCAGCTGTGATAAACGCAAAATATCATTGATCAGTGTCAGCAGACGCTGGGAACTCTTATGAATTTCCCCGGCAAAACGCACGGTATCTTCGCCCTGCGCGATTCCAGACTCAATCAGTTCTGCATAACCAGAAATAGATGTCAACGGGGTCTTCAATTCATGAGATACATTGGCCGTAAACTCCTGCCGCATCTTTGAATTTCGTTTCAATTCCCGATGCTGCTGATTAATAGTCTCAATAAATGGCTGAATCTCCGGATACGTCTGCATTTCACTTACTTTTTCTACATCTACAGCCAGCATTTCAATCGGTTCAATAAACCGTTTCGTCATGATATGTCCCAAAATCAGACACAGTACAAAAATTCCGGCAAATATGGCAATGCCCTCTGGAATCAGATAGATACTCATTTTTGCTACATATGGAATATCTCTGGACACACGGATAATACAGCCATTATCCAGTTTTTCTGCATAATAAAAGGATAAAGTACCTATCGTATTGGAACGTCTTGTTGCTTTTCCTTCACCGTCTTTTAAAGCCTGTTGAACCTCAGGTCGTTCCATATGATTTTCCATCTTACTGGCATTTGCTTTACTCTCATAAAGCACATTTCCGTCTGCGTTAATTAGTGTAATACGCAAACCATCCGCATTTGCATCATAATTCTGTTCCAGTGTATCAACAATATAATCTGAACTTGCAAGCACATGGACATCCGTCTGCAGATCCTGAAAAATCTGTTTTTGCATCATCATAAAGTATGCCCAAAACGTTAGTCCGATTGTCAGTAAAATAGCCAAAGCTGCAATACCAACTAAATTTTTATGAATTTTTTTTCTCATACCTTCTGCCCCATTAGTTTCTAATATGATTCAAACTATATCCTACATTTCGGACAGTCTGGATCAATTTTCCAGCTGCTCCCAACTTCTGACGTAATGTCTTGATATGCATGTCAAGCGTACGTGATTCACCAGTAAAATCCATCCCCCAGATTTCTTCCATCAGACGGTCTCTGGTCAATACAATACCTTCATTCATAATCAGATATTTCAGTAATTCATACTCTTTGTAAGTCAGATCGCATTTTCCCTCTGCCGTATGTACTTCATGCTTGCTGTCATTCAGAGTAATATCTTCAAATTCGTATACTTCTTTTTTCTGAATAGAAGCACTTCTACGCAATAACGCTTTTACTCTGGAAATTAATTCCATAACACCAAACGGTTTTGTCAGATAATCGTCCGCACCGAGATCCAGGCCTTTTACTTTATCCAATTCTGTTGTTTTCGCTGTTACCATAATAACTGGGACAAGCACTGTACTGTGATTCAGACGCAGTTTTTTCAAAATTTGCAATCCATCCTCATCCGGTAACATAATATCCAGCAAAACTAAATCTGGAATCTGCTCATCTAAAGCTCCATAAAAATCTTTGGCACATTCAAATCCGCGCACTTCATAACCGGAGTTTTTCAATGCAAAACTCTCAATTTCCTGAATATTCTTATCATCTTCCACAATATAAATCATCATATCTTACCACCTCATCTACTTCCATCAGCTGACACCATAGGTACATTACGCTTTACCTATTGCTCATCTTTTTCACTATTTAGAAGCATTTTCCTGTTTGATGTTCCTAACTGGCTTATTTTATTTATTATTATAAATACATCCCGTAAAATGAAATCATATTTTAAGTAAATTTTATGTAAAATATTTTACATACATTATACCATGTATCTTGTTTCAGGTGACTAAAAATTTAGTGAAACTCCAAAAAGGCCTGAATTTATTTTGTCTCAGTCGCTACCAATCGCTCCTTGAGAAAAAATAAACTCAGACCTAATTTACTTACATGACTCTATAAATTTTTGCACCACCCTACACTGCGTACCACACAAAGTGCGTTACGCAACATAATAGCGCAGCGGCATAGCGATTAAGGCGATATAAAATTTAATATCATGAAAAAGTGGCACTTATAATTTCACAGCGTAAATAAAGAAAACGTGGTATTTTTCCTAAGCAGGCGATTGTTAGCCGCGAAGGTAAAATACCACGTTTTCGATTCATACACTAAAGTTTAAGCCACTGCGTAAACTTTAAATTTTATTTAGCTGCAAGAGCTTTTTTGATCTCCTCAGTAAGAAGTGGAACGATCTTGTTCAGATCTCCAACAATACCGTAATCAGCTACATCAAAGATAGGAGCATCTTCGTCTTTGTTGATTGCGATGATGAGATCAGACTCTTCCATACCAGCTACGTGCTGGATTGCTCCGGAAATACCGATTGCAAAGTAAACCTGCGGACGAACTGTTTTACCAGTCTGACCAACCTGCAGATCCTGTGGTTTCCAACCAGCATCTACTACTGCACGAGAGCAGGATACAGTACCACCAACAACCTCAGCCAGCTCTTCGAGCATTTTGAAGTTCTCCGGTGTTCCAACTCCACGACCACCAGATACAAGGATCTTAGCGTCCTGGATATCAACAACGTCAGATACGTTTTTAACAATGTCAAGAATCTCAACATATTTGTTATCCGGTGTGAATCCCGGGTTGTACTCAACAACTTCCGGATTAGCATCAGCGATCGGCTCGATTTTCTGCATAACACCTGGACGAACAGTTGCCATCTGCGGACGGTTGTCCGGGCAAGCGATTGTAGCGATTGTATTTCCACCGAAAGCAGGACGTGTCATCAGTAACTGATTTGGTTTCTGCTCTCTGCCCGGCATCGGGTTAAGTGGGAAATTACCGATCTCAAGGGATGTACAGTCTGCTGTCAGACCTGTCTGAACACGTGCAGATACACGTGGTCCAAGGTCACGACCGATAGCTGTTGCACCAACTAACATGATCTCCGGTTTGAACTCATTGATTACAGATGCAAGTGCATGTGTATACGGTTCTGTTCTGTATACTTCAAGCTCTTTGTCATCTACAACGATAACTTTGTCTGCACCATAAGCGCCAAGCTGAGCTGCAAGGTCTTTTACGTTATGTCCAATTAATACTGCTACTACTTTTTCATTTAAATCATTTGCAAGATCTTTTGCTTTTCCGAGTAACTCGAAAGCAATCGGGCTAATTTCATTATCTACCTGCTGAGCGAATACATATACGTCTTTGTACTGCTCAATTAAGGATTGTTCCATTGCTGCCATTGTTATTTCTCCTTTCTCTTACAGTCCGCATACATGTTTCTCTGTCATCTTACCAAGCAGATAAGAAACAGCTTCTTCTGTATCCAGTGTGATTTTCTCTCCAGCACCTTTTCTTACTTTGTCGGATGCTTTTGCGATCTTTGTCGGAGAACCTGCAAGACCCATATTTCCGTCTTCCAGAGTCTTCAGATCTGCTCTACCCATTGTAGAGATCTCTGCTTCGCATGCATCAAAGATTCCGCCCGGAGTCATGTATCTTGGGTCGTTCAGCTCTGCTAAGCATGTGATCAGACAAGGCATCTGAGCTTTTACTACATGATATCTGTCATCATACTGACGCTGAACTTTTACAGCATCTCCTTCGATCTCGATTTTACGTGCATAAGAGATAACCGGGATATCAAGGTGCTCAGAAATCTGAGGACCAACCTGAGCTGTATCACCATCGATAGCCTGACGGCCTGTGATGATCAGATCGTAATCGCCCATCTCACGAATTGCTGCTGCAATTGTAGAAGATGTAGCCCATGTATCAGCACCGCCGAGGCATCTGTCAGTTACAAGAACTGCATTGTCAGCGCCCATAGCTAATGCTTCACGTAATGTATCGCCAGCTTTCGGAAGTCCCATTGTTAAAACAGTAACTTCTGCACCGTACTGATCTTTTAATCTTAAAGCAGCCTCAAGACCTGCTTTATCATCTGGGTTCATGATTGTGAGCATTGCTGCTCTGTCAAGAGTTCCGTCCGGATTGAACTTAACTCCACCTGCTGTATCAGGTACCTGTTTAATACAAACAATAATCTTCACGATTGTTTTCCTCCTTACTTAAGTAATGCACCAGAAATAACCATACGCTGAACTTCACTTGTTCCTTCGTAAATCTCTGTGATCTTAGCATCACGCATCATACGCTCAACATCGTACTCTCTGATGTAACCATAACCACCATGTAACTGTACGCATTTTGTTGTAACTTCCATTGCAACTTCTGCAGCGTAAAGTTTTGCCATAGCAGCTTCTACAGAATAAGAAACTTTAGCACCTGCCTGGTACTCATCTTTCTTTAATGCAGCTCTGTATACCATTAACTGAGCAGCTTTAACTTTTGTAGCCATATCTGCTAACTGGAACTGTGTGTTCTGGAACTGAGCGATGCTTCTGCCGAACTGTTTTCTCTCTTTTACGTATGCGATTGTTGTCTCTAATGCACCCTCTGCAAGACCAAGTGCCTGTGCAGCGATACCGATACGTCCGCCATCCAGTGTATGCATAGCGATATTGAAACCTTTACCCTGTTTTCCAAGAAGGTTCTCTTTCGGGATACGGCAATCTGTGAAGATTAACTCATATGTGGATGAACCACGGATACCCATTTTTTTCTCTTTAACACCAAAAGTAAATCCTGGAGTTCCTTTTTCAACGATGAAAGCAGAGATCTCTTTCATTGTTCTGCCACGTTTTTCAACTTTGCCTGTTACAGCAATTACGATATATACGTCAGCTTCTTTACCGTTTGTGATGAAGCATTTAGATCCGTTAAGAACCCACTCATCTCCGTCTAAAACAGCCTTTGTCTGCTGTCCCTGAGCGTCTGTACCTGCCATCGGCTCTGTTAAACCGAAAGCACCGAGTTTTTTACCGGAAGCAAGGTCCGGAACATATTTAGCTTTCTGCTCTGGTGTACCAAATGTAAGAATCGGGTCTACACACAGAGATGTATGTGCAGATACGATAACACCTGTAGTACCGCAAACTTTTGATAACTCCTCTACGCACATAACGTATGTAAGGATGTCACAACCCTGTCCACCGAGTTCCTTCGGTACCGGGATTCCAAGGAAGCCATATTTAGCCATTTTGTCAACGGTAGCTCTTGGGAATTTTTCAGTTTCGTCAACTTCCTGAGCAAGTGGTTTTACTTCGTTCTCAGCGAATTCTTTGAAAAGGCTTCTTGCCATTTCATGTTTCTTACTTAATCCGAAATCCATTTTTTACTTTTCCTCCATTTTTAGTGAAGCACAGTCAAAACTCCAAAAGGCACCAAAGACATGTGTAGCAAAATGCACATGTCTGGCACCACTCTCCGATGTAATAATCGGAAATTGTTATTCCGACCGTTAACTTCTTATATATCTTATAAGGATTATACCCCTTATAATTCGAGAGTATTTATTCTATTCTTACTTGCTGTAATCGTAGAAACCTACGCCTGTCTTGCAGCCAAGTTTACCTGCACGTACCATTTTTCTAAGTAATGGAGCCGGACGATATTTAGGATCGCCTGTCTCAGAATAGATTACTTCCATGATAGCAAGGCAGATATCAAGACCAATGTAATCACCTAACTGTAAAGGTCCCATTGGGTGGTTAGCACCTAATTTCATTGCTGCATCGATATCTTCTACGCTTGCAACACCTGCTTCTAATACGCAGATACCTTCGTTGATCATCGGAACAAGGATTCTGTTTACTACGAAACCAGCTGCCTCGTTAACCTGTACCGGTGTTTTGCCGATCTCTTTGGAGATCTCAACGATTTTGTCTCTTAACTCATCCGGAGTATTTGCTCCCTGAATTACCTCGATCAGTTTCATTACAGGTGCCGGATTGAAGAAGTGCATTCCGATTACCGGTCTGTCAAGACCTGCACCGATCTCTGTAATAGATAATGAAGATGTGTTTGTTGCAAAAATACACTCAGCCGGAACGATCTCCTGAAGCTCTTTGAATGTCTGTTTTTTGATTGCCATATCTTCTAATGCTGCTTCAACTACTAAATCAGCATCTGTACAAATGTCTTTTGTACCTGTGGTAATTTTAGCAAGGATTGCATCAGCTTTGTCCTGATCCATTTTGCCTTTTGCGATTCTTTTCTCGAATCCTTTTGCGATTTTGTTCTTGCCGTTTGCAGCAAATTCATCATTGATATCGCATAAATATACTTCATAACCTTCTGTCTGTGCAAAAGCCTGTGCGATACCAGATCCCATTGTTCCTGCTCCAATAATACCAACTTTCATGATATGTCCTCCTTATAATGAAATTATATACTAATATGAAACATTCCGACTGCCATACCCAAACAATCCTGTCCATAGATTAGTCATCACATATCTAAATTATTATATTTTTTGTTTCCATAGCAAATGTGTTAAATAACTAACAATACCAGTTATTAAAATATCTCCGACATTTTCGCATGTCGCAATCATGCCGGAGATCCGTCCGGATTTTTAATATCCTTCTAATTTAATTTTTGAAAATTAAGCTTCTTTTTTAACGATTGTAGCACAACCCATTCCACCGCCGATACACAGTGTAGCAAGTCCGTATGTAACGTCTCTCTTCTGCATAGCGTGAAGCAGTGTAACAAGGATACGGCATCCTGAAGCTCCTACCGGATGTCCAAGTGCGATAGCACCACCGTTTACGTTTAAGATGTCAGAGCTGAATCCTAACTCTTTCTGTACTGCTACAGACTGAGCTGCAAATGCCTCGTTTGCCTCGATCAGATCCATATCATCAATTGTAAGACCAGCGATCTTTAATGCTTTCTTTGTAGCCGGAACTGGTCCGATACCCATGATCTCCGGAGCGCATCCGCCAAGAGCACCTGCTACGAATGTAGCCATCGGTTTAACACCAAGCTCTTTTGCTTTCTCTTCGCTCATTACAACGATTGCTGCAGCACCATCGTTGATACCGGAAGCGTTACCTGCTGTAACAAGTCCGCCCTCTTTACCGGAGCAGCATTTTAATTTTGCAAGAGACTCTTTTGTTGTGCCAGGACGTGGTCCCTCATCTTTTGTGATCATAACGGTCTCTTTTTTCATTTTAACCGGAACCGGAACGATCTCATCATCAAATGCTCCAGACTCCTGAGCTGCTACTGCTTTCTGCTGGGAAGCTGCTGCGAACTCATCAAGTTCTTCACGCGTTAATCCCCACTGATCACAAATATTCTCAGCTGTGATCATCATATGGTAGTTGTTGAATGCATCCCATAATGCATCGTTAACCATTGTATCAATCATAGTCGCATTGTTCATTCTGTAACCGAAACGTGCTTTCTTTAATGCATATGGAGCCATGGACATATTCTCCATACCACCAGCTACAACGATATCAGCCTGACCAGCCATGATCATGTTTGCAGCCTCATTTACACATTTCAGACCGGATCCGCATACTACATTCAGTGTGAAAGCCGGAACCTCATTCGGGATACCTGCTTTGATAGATGCCTGACGAGCAACGTTCTGTCCCTGGGAAGCCTGGATAACGCATCCCATCATAACCTCGTCAACCTGCTCCGGAGCAACGCCTGCTCTTTTTAATGCCTCTCTGATAACGATGGATCCTAACTCAACAGCCGGAGTATTTCCAAACTGTCCGCCCATTTTACCAATTGCAGTACGGCAAGCGCCTGCTAATACAACTTTCTTTGCCATTTTTCTTCTCTCCTTCTTGACTTTTAAAATATACCTCTAGTAATTATGTTAAAAGAACAACGCTAGACATGCTATATTCTAGCACTATCATTTGCTTTTTGCAACGCTTCCTCCGTCATTTTTCCCAAATTTTCAAAGGATTTTTCGTCTACTTTTGTCATTTTTTTAACACAGTCGAAAGGGTGAAAAGTCATCGTAAGTCTGTTATTTTTTTAACAGAATCCTCCAAAAAAATAAGGATTCGCACACCTGAATCGGATTTAGATATCCTTTTTTTCTTTTTCGATGGTTCCTCGCTCTTTTTGTTAAGGCTTTAAAAAATCTTACATGTTCACTTTAACACACGTACGCGTACAATGCAATACCCACAATCAGGTAATTAAATTTCTTCCCAGTCCCTACATTACCACAAAGTTATCGAAAAATCCACCCCCTTTTACAAAAGTTTGATATTTTTTTAACAATTCTTGTTTTTGGTGGCTTACCTCTTACTACATCAGTTTTTATAAAGATCTCCTGTAAATTTCTCCGTAACTGAAATGACGCCAGAAGGTAATTTTTCCTAAGCAAGCGATTATTAGCTGCGAAGGTAAAATTAACTTCTGGCGTCTTCAAAACCTCAAAATTAAATTTTAAAGATTTTTGACAGTCGCGATGTCGATCATCGTCATCTCATCATTTGCGGTCTCCAGGCTGAGTGCCAGCGCATTTGCTGTATCCATAGATGTCAGGCAGTGAACACCTGTCTCAATGGCATTTCGGCGAATAAGGAATCCGTCTCTGGATTTGTCACGTCCCTGTGTCGGTGTATCGATAACAAGGTCGATCTTGTGGCCAAGGATCAGATCCATAACGTTTGGTGATTCCTGAGAAATTTTATTAACACGGCGTGCGTTTACGCCATGATCCTGCAGGTATTTTGCAGTACTTCTTGTAGCATAAATGATATAACCAAGTGCTTCGAAACGTTTCGCGACACTGACTGCCTCCGGTTTATCCGCATCTTTTACGGTCATAATCATCTGTTTGTACTTCGGAAGCTGAATGCCTGCGCCAATAAATGCTTTGTACAGTGCTTCGTTGAAGTTCTTTGCAATACCAAGGCACTCACCGGTGGATTTCATTTCCGGTCCAAGGCTGATCTCAGCGCCACGCAGCTTCTCAAAGGAGAATACCGGCATCTTGATGGCAATGTAATCTGCTTCCGGTGCCAGTCCCGGCTCATAACCCATGCCTTTGATGGTCTCGCCAAGGATTACTTTGGTTGCCAGATCTACAATCGGAATACCTGTTACTTTGCTGATATACGGTACGGTTCTGGAAGAACGCGGGTTTACTTCGATTACATATACTTCCTCGTTCATGGCGATGAACTGAATATTAATCAGTCCTACGACATGAAGTGCTCTTGCCAGACGTTTTGTATACTCTACGATGGTCTCTTTTACATGATCGCTGATGGTCGGTGCCGGATATACGGAAATACTGTCGCCGGAATGTACGCCGGTGCGCTCGATATGCTCCATGATACCAGGAATCAGGATATCGGTACCGTCGCATACCGCATCAACTTCAATCTCTTTACCCATCAGGTATTTATCGATCAGAATCGGGTGATCCTGTGCGATCTGGTTGATGGTATCGATAAATTCTACAATCTCATCATCATTGAATGCAATGTGCATGCCCTGTCCGCCAAGTACATAGGAAGGACGAACCAGTACCGGATAACCGATACGGTTTGCTGCTGCTTTTGCTTCCTGAGCGGTGTATACCGTATCACCTGCTGCTCTCGGAATACCTGTCTGCTCCAGGATTTCATCAAAGAGCTCACGGTCTTCGGCTGCATCAACATCTTCAGCTTTTGTACCAAAGATCGGAACTCCCATTTTCATCAGACTCTCGGTCAGTTTGATGGCTGTCTGTCCACCGAACTGTACGACTGCTCCATCCGGTTTTTCGATGTTTACGACGTTCTCTACATCTTCCGGTGTCAACGGCTCGAAATACAGTTTGTCAGCGATATCAAAGTCGGTGGAAACGGTCTCCGGATTGTTGTTAATAATAATGGTTTCGTATCCTGCGTTAGAAAATGCCCATGTACAATGAACAGAACAGAAATCGAACTCGATACCCTGTCCGATACGGATCGGGCCGGAACCAAGTACCAGAACTTTTTTCTTCTTTGCAGTTCCGTCTGCTTCATTTTCACCATCAAAGCATGAATAGTAATATGGTGTAGTTGCCTCAAACTCAGCGGCACAGGTATCAACCATCTTGAAGGAAGCTGTGATACCGTTTTCGTAACGCATGTTTTTGATGTATTCTTCGTCTTTTCCGGTTAACTGCGCAATGACTTTATCCGGGAACTCAATACGTTTTGCTTCGCGGAGCAGATCAACTGTCAATGCCTCGCTGCGCAGACGGCCTTCCATCTCAACCAGGATTGCAATCTTATCAATAAACCATTTATCGATTTTTGTGATGTCATGGATCGTATCATAAGAAACTCCACGACGGCATGCTTCAGCGATAACCCAGATTCTTCTGTCATCTACTACTTTCAGACGCTCGATCAATTTGTCATAAGAAAGTGTCAGATACTCATCAGAGACAAGGCTGTCAACATGCTGTTCCAGTGAACGGATGGCTTTCATCAGTGCACCCTCGAAGTTTGTGCAGATACTCATAACCTCACCGGTTGCTTTCATCTGTGTGGTCAGCGTACGTTTTGCAGTGATAAATTTATCAAACGGCAGACGCGGGATTTTTACAACACAGTAATCCAGCATCGGCTCAAAACTTGCATAAGTTTTGCCTGTGATAGCATTTTTAATCTCATCCAGTGTATAACCAAGTGCGATCTTTGCAGCAACTTTTGCGATCGGATATCCTGTTGCTTTGGAAGCCAGCGCAGAAGAACGGCTTACACGCGGGTTAACTTCGATAACGCAGTACTCGAAGGAATCCGGATTTAACGCATACTGTACGTTACAACCACCAGTAATGTTCAGCTCGCTGATGATGTTTAACGCAGATGTACGCAGCATCTGGTATTCTTTGTCGCCTAGTGTCTGGGACGGCGCTACTACAATGGAATCACCGGTATGGACACCAACCGGATCAATGTTCTCCATATTACATACGGTAATGCAGTTTCCATTAGCATCACGCATTACTTCGTACTCGATTTCTTTCCATCCGGCAATGCAGCGCTCAACCAGAACTTCTCCGACACGGCTCAGACGCAGACCGTTGCTCAGGATTTCAACCAATTCTTCTTCGTTGTGAGCGATACCGCCGCCGCTTCCTCCTAAAGTGAAAGCCGGACGCAGTACAACCGGATAACCGATGGTATTTGTAAATTTGATACCGTCCTCTACTGTATTTACGACCAGAGAAGCGGCACATGGCTCGCCGATTTTTTCCATGGTATCTTTGAATGCCTGACGATCCTCCGCACGGAAAATTGTCTCAGCTGTTGTACCGATAAGTTTTACACCGTTTTCCTCTAAGAATCCGGATTCTGCCAGCTCCATACCAAGGTTCAGACCTGCCTGTCCACCAAGGGTCGGAAGTACGCTGTCCGGTTTTTCTTTTAAAATAATCTGTTTTAACACATCAACAGTCAGCGGCTCAATGTACACCTGATCTGCGATCTGTTTATCTGTCATGATGGTTGCCGGGTTGGAGTTTACCAGACAAACCTCAACGCCTTCCTCTTTCAGGGAACGGCATGCCTGTGTACCCGCATAATCAAACTCAGCTGCCTGTCCGATAACGATCGGACCGGAACCGATTACTAATACTTTTTTGATATCTGATCTCTTTGGCATTATTTCTGTCCTCCCATCATTTCAATAAACTTGTCAAACAGGTATCCGGAATCCTGTGGTCCAGGGCATGCTTCCGGATGGAACTGTACGGTAAAGATATTTTTACCTGTATACTTGAGTCCCTCGTTGGTTCCGTCGTTTACATTTGTAAATGCCGGAACTGCTACTGCCGGGTCAAGACTTTCTGCATCAACCGCATATCCATGGTTCTGAGATGAAATGTATACACGACCGGTCTCCAGATCTTTTACCGGATGATTGCCGCCTCTGTGGCCGTATTTTAATTTGTAAGTATCTGCGCCGGTAGCTAATGCCATCAGCTGGTGTCCTAAACAGATCGCAAAAATCGGCACTTCAGAATCGTAAAGTTTTTTCACTTCTTTGATAATATCCGTGCAGGCTTTCGGATCTCCGGGGCCGTTAGAAAGCATGATTCCGTCCGGGTTGGAAGCAAGGATTTCCTCAGCAGTTGTGTGTGCCGGATAAATCGTAACTTCACAGCCACGTTTGTGCAGGGACTGTGCAATGTTATTTTTTGCACCAAAGTCCAGCAGGGCTACTTTATAGCCGTCTGCTTTCAGCACTTCTTTCTCACTGCATGTCACTTTATCTACTACATTTCCTGTATTGTATACATGAAGCTGCGGCAGAATTTCATCAAGTTTGTAATTTTCATCAGTGGTGATCATGCCGTTCATGGTTCCTTTTTCACGCAGAATTTTTGTCAATGCTCTTGTGTCAATTCCTGCGATTCCCGGAATATCGTGCTCTTTCAGGAAATCCTGAACGGTTCCCTGGCAACGGAAATTGCTTGGAATTCTGGATAATTCTCTTACGATATATCCGTCCGGCCATGGCTGCGCAGACTCCATATCCGGTGTAATTCCATAATTTCCAATCAGCGGATAAGTCATTACGACTGCCTGTCCCGCATAGGATGGGTCTGTCAAAACCTCCAGATAACCAGTCATGGAAGTATTGAAGACGATCTCACTGATCACGCTCTTTGTCGAACCAATGCTTGTTCCGGTAAATACTGTACCGTCTTCCAGAATCAGAAATGCTTTCATTTATTCGCCCGTCCTTTCTCTTTTTTACAATATACATTTTTATTTTAACATGTATTTCCTGGCTTGTTGCAAAAAAAAAGAGGGAATTTTCTCTTTTTTGTATATTTATACATTATTCATGCATAATATTCACTTTTTTGCCATATATACAAATTGTAGGTATTCTATCACAATTTTATATGTTTTTCAATACTAACTTTTGGGATCTATTCATAATTCTTTCTAATCATATTTATCAGACATGATTATCTCATACTGACATTCATAGAATAACTACACTATTGTTAAGATTCCATGCCCTGCCTCTTTATCATCATAATATCAATCGAAACATCACGCAATTCTTCTGTTTGCTTATATACAACAACGGCAAGACCCGACTTCATTGCCAGGCCTTGCCGTCTCTTAATTACTCAATTTTTGTTTTTCCACCCATGTATGGCTGTAATGCTTTCGGAATATTTACAGTTCCGTCTGCATTTAAGTTGTTCTCTAAGAATGCAATCAGCATTCTTGGCGGAGCAACTACTGTATTATTTAATGTGTGTGCCAGATATTTCTTGCCATCTTTGCCTTTGACACGGATTCTCAGACGTCTTGCCTGAGCATCACCAAGGTTAGAGCAGCTTCCTACCTCAAAATATTTCTTCTGACGTGGAGACCATGCCTCTACATCGACAGATTTTACTTTCAGGTCAGCAAGGTCACCGGAGCAGCACTCTAAAGTACGAACCGGAATATCAAGGCTACGGAACAGATCTACGGTATTCTGCCATAATTTTTCATACCACATCATGGAATCTTCTGGTTTGCAAACAACGATCATTTCCTGTTTTTCAAACTGGTGAATACGATATACGCCTCTCTCCTCGATACCATGAGCGCCTTTCTCTTTACGGAAACATGGAGAATAGCTTGTCAGAGTTTTTGGTAGCTGTTCCTCGTCGATCATAGTATCGATAAAGCTTCCGATCATGGAATGCTCAGAAGTACCGATCAGATACAGATCTTCGCCTTCAATCTTGTACATCATAGCGTCCATCTCATCAAAACTCATAACGCCGGTAACAACGTTACTTCTGATCATATATGGCGGAATGCAGTAGGTGAATCCACGGTCAATCATAAAGTCACGGGCATAAGCCAGAACTGCAGAATGCAGGCGGGCAATATCCCCTTTCAAATAATAAAAACCGTTTCCGGCTACTTTTCTTGCACTGTCAAGGTCGATACCGTCAAATTTCTCCATAATTTCTGTATGGTACGGAATCTCAAAATCCGGAACAACCGGCTCACCAAAACGCTCAACCTCTACGTTCTCACTGTCATCTTTTCCAATCGGAACAGACGGATCAATGATGTTCGGGATGGTCATCATAATCTTTTTGATTTTCTCCTGAAGTTCGCTTTCCTGTGCTTCAAGCTCTGTCAGACGTTCTGCATCTTTGGCAACCTGCTCTTTTAATGCCATTGCTTCTTCCTTTTTGCCCTGTCCCATCAGTGCACCGATTTGTTTGGAGATACGGTTTCTGTTGGCACGAAGATCGTCAGCTTCCTGCTGAACATTTCTGGATGATGCATCTAACTCGATCACTTCGTCTACCAGACCAAGTTTGTGGTCCTGAAATTTATTTTTGATATTCTGTTTTACAATATCCGGGTTTTCTCTTAAAAACTTAATGTCAATCATAGCTTCCTCCTGAGGAAATTTTATTCTTTCAAAAGTATACACTGATTTTTGCCAATATTCAAGCCTTGTTCATCGTGTTCTTGGCGAAAATTTACCTTTGCAAAGTGGAATTTACTTTTTTAATTCATCAAAATTTAGTATATCTAAAACGAATTCGAAGCATCCTTCCAGAATCGCTAGACGCTCACTGCCTTCATTTCACTGCGGTTTCATCGCGCTCACTCTCAACTCCGATAAAAGCTGGTCGTTTCCCGTTCGCGCAAAACCTTGTGAAAATCAGTCGTTCACTCAATCGCTGATTCTGGAAGGATGCTTCGATTTCGTTATTTACACATATACAATACGCTACATGTAGTTATATCCTATTGAAAAAAACACCTTTTCTGTTGGGCAAGACTTAATTCCAGTATCTTGGTTCTTAATTACATTGATGAAGTAAACCATAAATACCTTACGATTACTATTCCTGCAACCATTATCAGTGTAATTATAATAAATGGCAACCATTTTTTACATTTCTTACCTTTGTAAGATCTATTCCCGGCGCAAAGCATCGATTGGTTTCAGATTCGCCGCCTTATAAGATGGCAACAATCCAAAAATAATTCCAATTCCCATAGAAAATGCCACTGCTATGATTGCCGCCGGTACACTGATCACCACCGGCATCTCACTGACTTTTGAAATCACCTCTGCCAGTATAATACCAGCAACCACACCAATAATACCACCAAGACTGGTCAATACAGCTGCTTCCGTCAGAAACTGTCCAAGAATATGACCTTTCTTTGCTCCGATAGCTTTTTTCAGACCAATTTCCTGTGTACGCTCTGTCACAGATACCAACATGATATTCATAACACCAATACCACCAACTAACAGAGAAATTCCTGCGATCCAGATCAGCATCCGGTTTGTGGACTGGCTCAGTTCCTGAATATCCTGTGCCTGTTTTAACAGATCCTGTCCTTTATACTGAATCGTACTGTCAGAAACGGTAAGATTTGCATTCAGGATATCCGCTACTGCCTGACCTGCTGATGACATGGAATCTGTATCCGTTGCACGCAAAACGACGCTCTGCGGTTCATCATACTGAAATACGATCGGCCAGGTCGTAGACGGAATAAACACTCTGCCGCTGCTGTCCTGCATATAAGTATAGTAATCATCCATAGAATTGATCACCGGTTCAAAACCATCCTTTTTGTCTGCAATTCCGACAACAGTATATGGTTCCCCGGATATTTCGATAGTTTTTCCAATGGCATCTTCTCCCTGAAACAGAGAGGAAGCACAATCCTGATCCAAAATTGCTACTTTTCTATATTTTGCATAGTCGTTACTGTCAAATCCACGACCTTCTTTTACCGCATAACTGCAGGTATCCAGATAGTTCTGGTCGATTCCCATGACATAACCGCCGGAAAGAGATATATTTCCATAGCATACAGTATCGTAACCCTGACGGCTGGTATAACGGGAAGCGTCCTCCACGCCATCTGCTGCCAGAATCTGCTGCATCGTATCATCACTGATTACAGGAACACCGTCCGGAATTCCATTGTAATCCATTTCATACGTCCATTCATTCTGATAAAGCTGAACGGTAACTGTATTATTTCCGGCTCCCACCAGATTCTGCTTGATCTGCTCATTTGTTCCCTGAATTGTGGAAACAATCGCAATAATCGCACCAATACCGATAATAATACCAAGCATCGTCAGAAAGGAACGCATTTTATGTGACCAAATGCCCTGAAAGGACAGTCTAATATTTTCTAACATTTCACGCACCTCCCTTTAATTTGATGAATCATCGGCATTTACTGCACGGATGCCTTCTTTTGCAGTCTTTCCATATGGAAATGCAATACGCTCATCCTCTGTCAGTCCGGATTTAATTTCAATGGTATCACCATTAATAATTTTTCCTGTTTTTACATACTGTTTTACCAGACGGTCATTTTCATCTGCCTTTAATACATAAGACTTTCCATTTTCGGAACGCACATAACCTTTGAAAATATAAATGGATGCACCATCTTCCTCATCGGATACCGTCATATTGATGTCCACATACTCTCCGTTTCGAAGTCCTGTGGAATCCTCAATATACGCAACAAACGGATAGTAAGACACGTTATTGTTACCGCCCCCGTAAGAAGATACATTTGCAGACGGATAATTTTTAATTTCCGTAATCTCCGCCTCACAGCTTGTTCCGCTCTCCCAGGAAGAAACGCTGACAATCTGTCCCGGTTTCACCTTATCTAGCAAAAGTTCACTGATTCCACCGGTCACATATAGTCCTTCGGAACCCGCTATTTCCATAAACGGTGTTCCATCGGTTGGAAGATTATCTTTATCCTGCAGATTTTTCACGGTTCCGGTCACATTTGCATAGATAATACCATCGCTGCTCTGGGCCTTCAGTTTTTCTACTTCCAGCTCTGCTTTTCGCTTATCCAGATCCAGATCTTTGAGCTTCTTTTCCTGTTCCACGATCATATCATTCAGTTCACTCTGGGTATAACCTCCCTGATCCGCCACATCAGCGCCTGTATCATCCACGGTATCTGTATCTGATATATTGGTATCTTCTGTCAACTGTGTCCGATCTGCCACAGACCAGCGGGTATCCGCATCCGGCACCACAATCTGAGAACCATCCACTTCCCATTCTGATAAAAGTTTTCCGGATACACTGTTATTCTCATGGATTTCAAATACCACATGCAGTCCGGCTTCTGATAACTGACTGAAAAAACTTCCTGTCACATAAGCATCTTCCGTACACAAATAACGATATGGATTCTCTGCACTTCCATCTGCTTCATTCTGATTATAAGGCACCGCTGTCCATAAAATATAATTATAGGCATCCCCGCTCATTTCCGGAACATCCGGTGTTGAAGGTGTCGATGAATCCGGCGTTACAGGTTCTGACGGTTCCACATACGGTTTTGTATTTTTCAGCTTCTTTAATTCATTCTGTGCAAGTGTTATCTGATTTTTCAGATTTTCCACTTCCAGCTCTTTTCCCTGCAGATTCAGGGTTGCAACTGTCGTATCCAATGCCAGCAGTTTATCGCCTTTCTGCACCTGCTGTCCTTCTTCGACATAAACTTCTTTAATCTCATCATCTTTTGAGATCTCTACGGTCTGGGAATAATCATTTGTCACCAAGCCGGAGCTGTTGACGTCATCTCCCCAGTAACCGCTGTTCAAATCTGCCACTGACTGCACCTCTGCCGTCATTTTAGACCGCTGTACATAAATGCCTCCGCCAATCCCCCCGACTGCCACAGCAGCAACAATGGCGATCACAAGAACACGTTTCATGACTTTTTTATTTTTCATTCTGCCGCCTCCTCTATCTCACCATCGATAATGCGGATCACACGTTTTGCATAAGAAGCAATCTTGGCATCGTGTGTGATCATAACAATTGTTACACCTTCTTCATTCAACCGTTCAAACAGCTCCATGATCTGCTTTCCTGATTTGGAATCTAACGCACCCGTCGGCTCATCTGCAAGTAAAATCTTCGGATTATTCACCATTGCGCGGGCAATTGCCACACGCTGTTTTTGTCCTCCGGAAAGCTGTGTCGGTTTAAAATCCACACGATCTGCCAGTCCCACGCGCTCCAGTGCCGCTGCTGCACGTTTTTCCCGGTCTGCTTTTTTCACACCTGCATAGATTAGCGGAAGTGCCACATTTTCCAGTGCACTCTCCCGCGGCAGCAGATGAAAACTCTGAAATACAAATCCAATGCTGTTCAGTCTTACATCTGCCAGCTCCCGGTCTTTGCAAGCCAGAACATCCTGACCGGAAAGCTCATAACTTCCGCTGGTTGGCAGATCTAAGCATCCGATAATATTCATCAGTGTGGTTTTTCCGGAACCGGATGGTCCCATGATCGCCACATATTCGCCTTCTTCCACGGAAAGGCTGACATCTTTTAAAACCGGAACTACCAGTTTTTCCTGCTGATAATCCTTATAAATATGACTGAGATTTAAAAGCATAGATCCACCCCCTATTCTGCTGCCGGAGTGTCTGAACTTCCTGTATCAGCTCCCAAATCCCCATCTTCCGAACCGTCTGTCACCGGTTTCATATCATTTTCGCCAACCATACCGGTGTCAATATTTTCGTCCATATTATAGGAATCTGTCATACTGCTGTCTTCCGGAGTTTCATCGGACAAATCCTGCTGGTAGCCCTCATCCATATCATCAGAAATCATACCGTCATCCGGATATTCTTCCACCATTCCTTCTCCTGCATTTGTAGTTGTATTTAATCCTTCACGAAATCCGGATACCGGCCATGCGATCATATCCTCCGGCGCCAATCCGGATTTTATCTCATACATGTCCATTCCTTCGTCATAGTCACCAAGTTCAACTGTACGTTTTTCCAGTTTGCCTTTTCCGTTATCAGCCCATACATAAGGGGTGTCCTCATCCTGTACAATGTAGCCGCTGTAGATCCAGATGCCATCTTTTGTCTCTGTCTGCCCCTCATCCAGCTCCACATACAGATGCTGACCTAACATCAGTCCATCCGCAGAATCCAGTTTTACATAAAACGGATATTTGGTAGATTGATTGTCGGAATTCGATCCATCGGAATTCATAACTCCGCTATTGTTATCCGTATCTTTATTCTCCGTGTCAATTTTTTCAATGGTTCCACTCCATGTTTTCGTATCATCTACTCTGGAACGAAGGATCACGGCCTGACCTTTTGACAGATTATGGACATTCGTCTCATTCACGGTTCCTTTGACTCGATAATCACCGGTTGTTAAAATTGACATAAACGGCTGTGTATTGCCATACTGGTCAGAATCGCCATTTTCATTGATAGATTTTACCACACCATTGATCTTGCTGGTTACGGTAGACTGTGACATGGTATCTTCCATCTTCTGAATCTCTAACTTTTTACTCTGCTGCTCATATTCAGACTGCTTGATGGATGTCTGCAGACTCTGGATCTGTACGGTATAATTAAACTGTTCATCCTTGGACGCTGCATTTTTCTCTGCTGTCAGTGTCTTGATCTGGTTGTTGTAATCGGTGATCTGATTTCCGATACTCTCAAGTTCCAGTTTTGCCTGTGCGATCTGCAGGCTCAGATCATCGGTCTTGTACTCAAATAATGGGGTTCCCTCCTGTACTTCATCTCCGACAGCTACAAAAATCTGTTTTACGGTCTGATCCGAACTCAGTGTGATATCCCAGGTATCCTGTGATTCCACCACGCCCATATACCGATTCTGGCTTCCGGCATTGACTGCACCTATCATGGACTGTACCGACTCCACATAAGCTGCATCTCCACCACTCTTACTTTTTCCAAGCCGGTCTTTCAGGAAAAAACCAACGGCTACTGCTGCGACAGCTGCAACGATGACAACTGCCAAAATGATTTTTTTCTTTTTGCTCATATCGCGCTCCTCCTATATTCAGCAAATCCGTATCGTCTTACAGCTATCCATTCCACTGCTGACTGCGCCGTACAACGGAAACGAAAACTCACTCAGACATACAAAAAATGGCTACAGATTTCCTTTCTGTAACCATTTTATCATGTCGTATTTTTTAATACTATTAAGATACCCTTAATTTTTATTTTTCTACCATTTCAGAAGGTAAAATAATTGTAAAGCGGACATTCGCAATCCGCTTTCGCTACTTGCTCATGAACGCAGTTGCTTTGTCCTAACCGGGCATTATGTAACACGTTTTATATATGTTCAACTTGGTTTTTCATGAAAATTTGTTACTAACGTGTTACTAATATGATACCTATTTTTCTGTCAAATAGGGAAAAAGTTCAATGCTTCTTTTCAGAATTCCCTTCATCTGCGCAATGGCAATTCCGTAATTCGTAAATGGCACATTCTGATCCACCGCACACTTCATACGGTATTTCACCTCACGCTCATTGAGCATACAACCGCCACAATGGATCACCAGTGCATACGGTGTCAGTTCTTCCGGAAATTCTGTTCCAGAACTTGTCTCAATGATGAGATCTTTGCCGGTGTGCTGCTTTAACCAGCGTGGAATCTTCACGGTTCCAATGTCGTCACACTGACGATGATGCGTACATCCTTCAGAAATCAGGATTTTATCTCCATCTTTCAGTTTTTCAATGGCTTCTACACCTTTCACAGCTGTATCAAGATAACCTTTATAACGCGCCATTAAAATAGAAAAAGAAGTCAGCGGAATCTCTTTGGGAACTTCCGCAGATACCTGCTCAAATGCCTGACTGTCCGTAACGACCATTGCCGGACGTTTGCCAAGCCGCTCTAACGTCTGTTTTAACTCGGTCTCCTTCACTACAATAGCTGCTGCATTTGCTTCTAAAACATCACGGATTGTCTGCTGCTGCGGCAGAATCAGACGTCCTTTTGGTGCCGCGGAATCAATCGGTACCACAAGGATGACAAAATCTCCCGGATTCAGCAGATCACCAACAATCTTCAATGTCATATCTTCGTTTGGTGTCAGTTTTCCAATGCATTCTTTTAATTCATAGATGCCGTCACCGGTAAGGGCGCTGACATAACATTCCTGCCCGGATGCGATGACACTATTTTTCTTCAACGTACTATGTTCTGATGTATTTTCTTTTCCCTGCTTTGCTGCTCCCTGATCAGATGCATCTTCTTTTGTTTCGCCTGCTTCTGAATTTGGACAGACATTTATTTCTTTCACAAAATCATCCGAAAGTAAATCTGCTTTGTTATTTACAACAATATATGGAATCTCTTTTTCCATAAAAATGCGAAGCAGTTCTTCATCGCACTGCTTTTTCCCTTCTGTAGCATCCACCACAAGCACTGCGATATCCGTCTTGTTCAATACCTGTTTTGTTTTTCTGACGCGTAACTCCCCCAATGCCCCTTCATCATCAAAGCCCGGTGTGTCAATAATCATCACTGGTCCAATCGGCAATAATTCCATAGCTTTATAAACCGGATCGGTAGTTGTTCCCTTCGTATCTGATACTACCGCAAGTTCCTGTCCTGTCACAGCATTTACTACGCTGGATTTTCCTGCATTTCTTCGTCCAAAAAAACCGATATGTACGCGATTGGCACTTGGTGTACTGTTTAATCCCATTCTTATACTCTCCTCTACGTCCTGCTAAAAAACTTGTTGCGAATGTATTTATTGTAACACCACACTTTTTTTCTTACAATAATAAGTTGAATTTGTGCTGAGGAACCAAAACCTTACTCTCACATACATTAAAAAGAAGATTTTAACGACATTTTGGAGGTTCTTTTGAAAAAGATTGCCAAAAAAGGAATTGCAGTATTCACCTGCGCTGCTATGGCTGCAACAATGCTGCTGGCAGGCTGCGGTCAGAACTCCACACCAGACGAAACCAATACAGGTTCTGTAAATGTTGAAAACATTGATACTTCTGATAAAAAAGACGAAACCCCCACATTGCAGAAAGTAACTTTAAACGAGGTAGCACACTCCATTTTTTATGCACCAATGTATGTAGCAATAGAGCAAGGCTACTTTAATGATGCGGGCATTGATCTTAATCTGGTGACTGGCTTTGGTGCCGATAAGGTTATGACAGCTGTGCTTTCCGGCGAAGCAGACATTGGTTTTATGGGACCGGAAACTACTGTCTATACGTCAAATGAAGGAAGCAAAGATCCGGTAGTTAACTTTGCACAGCTGACTCAGAGAGCCGGCAACTTTCTGGTAGCAAGAAAAGAAATCACCGATTTTGAATGGTCAGATCTGGTTGGGAAAGATGTACTTGGTGGCAGAGCCGGTGGCATGCCGGAGATGGTATTTGAATATATTTTAAAACAGAATGGTATTAATCCATCCGATGTAAATATTAACCAGAGCATTGATTTTGGTTCTACCGGAGCAGCTTTTACCGGCGGTCAGGGCGAATACACGGTAGAATTTGAACCGGGTGCAACACTTCTCGAGCAGGAAAAAGCCGGTTATGTAGTGGCATCCCTTGGCGTGGATTCCGGTTATGTACCATACACCGCATTTAGTGCAAAAACAAGTTATATGGAAAAACATCCAAACGTAATTCAGGCATTTACGGATGCATTACAGAAAGGCATGGAATATGTCAATACTCATACACCGGAAGAAATTGCTTCCAGCATTCAACCTCAGTTTTCTGAGACAGATACCGACACTATTACAACCATTATCCGCCGGTATCAGGAGCAGGATACCTGGAAAACTGACCTTGTATTTTCTGAGGATAGTTTCGAACTGTTACTGGATATTCTGGAAAGCGCCGGACAGTTGGAAAAACGCCCGGATTACAAAGATGTTGTAACTACAGAATATGCAGAAAAAGCATTGCAATAAGAAAGTGGGGGGATACATCCCCCCATCACACAAAGTAACTTCATATATTCACAACAACACCTCTTAATCATACTTATTGCATCGTAATGTAAAAATCTGTTAATTTTTTATCTTTTTATATCTCGTACGGAAACCATTTTTAATGTGCAAACTGACTATTATACAAATTATAATAGAACCCTTTCTGCTCCAGCAGTTCCTCATGATTTCCCTGCTCAATGATCGTACCATCTTTCATAACCAGAATCCGATCTGCATTCTGAATCGTAGAAAGTCGATGTGCTACAATAAAACTGGTACGCCCTTTCATCAGTTTAGCAAATGCATCCTGAATCTTGATTTCCGTTCTGGTATCGATGGAAGATGTCGCCTCGTCAAGGATCAGCATCGGCGGCTGACAAAGCATAACACGCGCAATGGAGATCAGCTGCTTCTGTCCCTGAGACAGACTTCCGCCATCTTCCCCGATCACGGTATCATATCCATTGGACAGACGTTTGATAAATCCATGTGCATGGCAGGCCTTTGCCGCTGCGATCATTTCTTCCTCTGTCGCATCCGGTCTTCCCATACAAATATTTTCACGGATCGTCCCTGCTTTTAACCAAGTATCCTGTAATACCATACCATAATTCAGTCTCAGACTGTCTCTTGTCACATGACGGATATCCTGGTCTTCCACGCAGACAGCTCCGGCATTGACATCATAAAACCTCATCAACAAGTTGATCAACGTTGTCTTTCCACATCCGGTCGGACCAACGATTGCGATAGTCTCCCCCGGTTTTACATCCAGATTCAGATGTTCGATCAGTTTCTGTTCCGGCAAATAAGAAAAATCAACATCCTTCAGTGTTACTTTACCCTCTACCTGTTCCAAGATAACAGCATCAGCATCATCCGGGATCTCCATATCTTCTTCAATTAATTCAAAAATACGTGCTGCACAGGCAAGCGCGTTCTGTAACTCTGTAATAACACCCGAAATCTCATTAAATGGTTTTGTATACTGGTTTGCATAACTTAAGAAGCAGGACAGTCCACCAACAGAAATGCCACCTGAGATAACACTCAAGGCTCCAGTCAGTGCAACACCGGCATACACCAGACTGTTTACAAATCTGGTACACGGATTTGTCAGAGATGAGAAAAATGTCGCGCGCAGAGAACAGCTCTGTAACCGATCATTGATCTCATCAAACTGCTCCAACGCTTCATCCTCATGTGAAAATGCCTGTACAATCTTCTGATTTCCTACCATCTCATCGATCAAAGCCGTCTGTTCTGCTCTGGTTTCTGACTGCAGACGGAACATGTCATACGTCCGTTTTGCAATAAATCGTGCCACAAACAGGGAGATTGGTGTCAATCCGACAACCACCAGTGTGATTCCCGGATGAATCGTCAGCATAAAGATCAAGGTTCCGATAATCGTAACAACACCGGTAAACAACTGGGTAAATCCCATCAGAAGTCCATCGGCAAACTGATCCACATCAGCAATAACACGGCTGACAATCTCACCATAAGAATGTTCATCCAGATATTTTAACGGAAGTTTCTGAATCCGTGTAAATGCCTGATTTCGCACATCACGCACCACCTGATACGTTACTTTGTTATTAATCGTATTCATCAACCACTGTAAAATAGCAGTCGCGGCTGCCAGAATTCCAATTTCAATTAAAAGTTTTAAAATATTGTCAAAATCAACATTTTTCCAGTCAACAATAAAATCGATGGCACGTCCTACCAGAATCGGGATATATAAAGTCAGTACCACAGTTACTGCCGCCAGCACGATGGAAGCCAGCATCCAGAAGCGATAAGTTCCGATATACTGAAGCACTTTTTTTAACGTTTTCATCTGTGATCTGGATTTACTCACAAGTGATTCCTCCTTTTTCTATTGTTTGCAATTTACTATGCTTTCCTGCTCACAGGTAAATAAGCGTTTTTCGATAAGATACTTACATCTTTTCAGGATAAATGCATTCCCTCAGACGCTTATTTACTTTTCTTGTACTGAGATTCATAAATCTCACGATATACTTCACAGGAATTCATCAGTTCCTCATGCGTTCCAAGTCCGACCACATTGCCATCATCCAATACCACAATCTGATCTGCATACTGGATTGCCGAAGTTCTCTGTGAAACAATAAATAACGTCGGCTTGTTCTCCATCGCTCCGATTGCCATGCGAAGTGCCGCATCTGTCGCAAAATCTAGTGCCGAAGAACTGTCATCCAAGATCAGAATTTCCGGTTTTTTCACCAGTGCACGTGCAATGGTCAGACGCTGTCTCTGACCACCGGAAAAATTCTTTCCTCCCTGCTCTACTTCTGTATCCAGTCCATCTTCTTTCTTTAAAACAACTTCTTTCGCCTGCGCGATCTCTAACGCCTCAAAAATTTCTTCTTCTGTTGCATCCGGTTTGCCCCACTGCATATTAGAACGAATCGTGCCTGCAAACAACACGGATTTCTGTGGAACAACACCGATCCGCTCACGCAGATCCTCCAGTCCGTATTCCCGGACATCTTTTCCATCCACATAAACCGCACCGGAACTGCAATCATAAAAACGCGGGATCAGATTGACCATAGAAGATTTACCGGAACCGGTTCCTCCGATGATTCCGACGGTCTGTCCCTTTTTTACCTTCAGATCAATGCCGCTGATTGCCTCTCTCGCTGCCTGTGGATAACAGATTCCCGCATGATCAAATACAACGCTATATTGCGACGTATTTCCCGCACTATTCTTCTTATAAGGATTTTTTTCCCGCATTTCCTTCACATTGTCAGATACGCTTCTTTCTACGGTCTCACCAGATTTCTTACTATCTGCATTGCCATCTGTAATAGAAGATTCTACCTCTAACACAGACTGAATTCTGTTTCCACATGCTACTGATTTTGTGATATTAATGATCAGGTTTGCCAGTTTGATCAGCTCTGTCAGAATCTGAGACATATAATTATACAGCGCAACGACTGCACCCTGTGTAATGATTCCCAGATCTACACGGATCGCACCAACCCAGATCAGCACAATAATCGCCACATTGATAATGACATAGGTGAGCGGATTTAACAGTGCGGAAATTCTTCCTACAAACTTCTGTGTATCCGTCAGAACCTGATTCTGTTTCTGAAATCCGGATTCTTCTTCCTTCTCTTTGCAGAACGCACGAAGAACACGGACACCCGTTAGATTTTCCCTGGTCAGCCCAAGTACTTTATCCAGACGGTTCTGTACCTTTCGATAAAGCGGGATGCATGCCAGCATAATACCAAATACAACCACTGCCAGTGCAGGGATTCCCACCGCAAATACCAGTGCTGCCTTCACATCAATGGTAAATGCCATGATCATCGCTCCGATAACAACAAACGGTGAACGCAGTAACAGGCGCAGCGTCAGATTGACTCCGTTCTGCACCTGATTCATATCACTGGTCATTCTTGTGATCAGTGTCGATGTTCCCTGTGTATCCAGTTCCGCATAGGAAAGCTTCTGAATATGTGCAAACAGGACATGACGTATTTTTGTCACAAAACCAACTGCCGCTTTTGCCGCAAAATACTGGGCAGTGATGGAAAACGCCAGTCCGATTATTCCAAGTAGCACAAGAACGAAGCACATCCTTACGACGTAGCTTCGATCCTGATTGCCAATACCTGTATCAATAATTGCTGCAACTACCAGAGGCACAAACAATTCCAGTGTTGCCTCCAGCAGTTTAAATAATGGTCCTAACACAGACTCTTTCCTGTAATCTTTTAAATAACACAATAATTTTTTCATTACTTTTTTTCATTTTCCTCCGGTAAGTCTGATTTTTTCAATCATCCCGCAAAACATCAGTTATTAATTCCATGATGTACCGGTATTGTATCTTTTGAAATCGGATAGAAAGAATATCCATTATTTTTTCCGTATGTGATAATGCTCTGCAAAGCATCCGCGGATGTCTGCTTTGCAGACGTATCATGCATAAGTACGACATTATTTCGTCCATGCTTAAATCCACCTGTTACATTTCCGATGATCAGATTTACCGGACGGTTATTTCCCTCTGCATCGCCAGAAGAAACATTCCAATCCATATACATCAGACCATCGTCCGTCACGCGCTGTGCCAACTGTGTCATAACGCCCTGACAATATTTCTCGCTGACGGTATTCGAGCTTCCGCCCGGAAAACGAATAGCAAATGCATCATATCCCGTATCCTCTTTCAATTTATTTTTCAACTTATTGATATTTTCCATAAATGCATCCACGGATGTATAAATCTCAGAATACTCATGGGAATATCCATGTATTCCAATCGTATGTCCTTCATCGATCATTCGCTTGATAATCGGCAGCTTATCTTCATCATAATCACAGATAAAAAATGTCGCTTTGATTCCATTTGTTTTCAGCGTATCCAGGATACGGACTGTGACATCAGAACTTGGTCCATCATCAAAAGTCAGATAAATTGCATCCCCTGTGTTTGCTTCTACCTTTTCCACCGTCACATTCCTGGTTGCCTGTGCGGTATTTCCACTGGAATCGGTTGCTGTATAGGTAAGCGTATAGGTGCCTGCGCGATAGACATCCACATATCCTTCTTTTACCACCTGATTTGTTATGTCACCATCACGGTCATCCACTGCGGTCACGCCCGCATCTTCATATTTTTCCTGCTCTTTGATGGTGATATCTGCATCTCCGTTCAAGGTAATCTGTGGTGCTTCGGTATCCTGCAGACACACTTCCCGTTCCGCAGTAGATTCATTATCATGACTGTCTTTCACCGTATAGATCACTTTCCATGTATAATCGTTAACCTGCTCCATCTTAGTATTAATATTAGAAGATACGTCTCCATCACTGGCATCCACAGCAGTTGCTCCCGGCTCCTGATATTCATCAATGGAAGATGGAACCACGACCTTTGCATCTCCGTTCAATGTAATAACCGGGCCAGTATGGTCAACCACATTTACAATACGTCTCTTGCTCACTTTGCGCTTTTTATATTTTACCTTATATTCAATCTCGTACTGACCAAGTTTTGATGTATCGACACTGCCACTTGTCTCGATCAGATTGCTGATATCTTCATCTTTTACCGTCGCTTTCACACCCGGCTCTGTAAATTCTGTGCCACACTCTGCATCTATCTCGGCTCCACCGGTCAACGTAATAATCGGACTTCCACCAACTACCGGACTGATTGCCAGAATAAACAGACAAATTCCAACCAGTGCAATCACACCGGCAGTCATCAGTCTGCGATCCTTTTCATTATCGAATATTGTATTCCAAATTTCCCTTAGTTTCTTCATCTTCAACGTCCTTTAATCTCTCATTTTATCTATATGCATCAACCGGGCTCCCATGCCCGCAACCTATCATAGCACACTTCCATCAAAAAAACCTTTAAATTTATGTTAAGATTTGCTGTCAATTTCCGTAATTCATACATATTTTTTCCAGATAAGCGACTCGTCTCCCCTTCTTTCTTCTTTTACACAGATTTTACTTTTGCATCTATGTCCGTATATACTTTTAATTTGTAAAATTCATATACTGCTCTCCACTCTGAACAAACTCATCCACCGTAATTGCTTTTCCAAGCAGTTTCTTGATCAGATTTCGCCAGTTATCACCGTCTTCCTTGTCCATAACTGCATACCAAAGCGGTGTATACACGCTGGATTCATCAATCATCTGATGAAACTGCTTGACTGCCAGCGAACTGTCCTCCGGCACCGTCAAACCACTCTGCTGAATCATATCCAGATAATCATACTGCTCCACATTTCGCTGATTCACTCGTTTTGCAAACTCCAGACAAAGTCCTGCCGCCTCATCCTGATATTCAGAGTTCGAACTGATACAAAGCCCCGGTGTCAGCGTGTGATTGATATCAACCATATATCTTCCATCGTCATCACTTCGTTGTGTGTATCCCGGAAACTGCTCCACAGAAATCGCATCGCTGCCCATCTCATCCATCAAATGGAATACAATCGTAGACTGATGTGGAAAAAGTACTGCCTGCCCTTCTGCAAAATTCTGAACCGCTTCCACCTCTCCGGTCTCCAGAAACTTCTCCGGGAAAGCACCCATATCTACAAGCTGCAGCAGTTTCTGTGCCGCATCTGCAAACACAGGATCTGAAAAATCTATCGTGCCATTGGCAAGCTGCGTCTGCGCATAGGGATTCTCACAGTTGACCAACACGGTATACAGAAGTTCTGCCAACCATAGGTCCTTATCTCCAAGCTCCAGTGCAGCGTAAGACGTTCCATGCTCCTGATTATAAGTATTAACCTGCTCCACCATTGCCAGAAGTTCTTCCCATGTCTGCGGCATCGTCAGTCCCATCTCTTTTATCAGATTCTGATTGCAATAAGTAACCGCATATGCCTCTACCAGACACGGGATAATATAATTATGCCCATCTTTATACGGCTGCACATAGGAATCTTTAAACTGATAATCTGCTTTTTCCAGATACTGTTCTACCGGGACACAGGCATTAGCATCAAACAGAAAATTCGGATAATTACCGCCCCAGACAACAAAAACATCTGGCAGTTCATCACAAACCAGCGCAATTTTTAACTTATCCTTGATCTGCTCTGTGGAATAGGTCTTCAGTTCAATGTCATAGCCGAAATCAGCTTCCAGCTCCTGCCACAGATCCACATAATACGTTCCCGGTGTATTTTCATCAAAAAATGCCCATACCGACAGCTTGATTTTTTCATCCGTATCCGGCATCTCCGATTCTGTTTTCTTATTCAAAAACGGCAGCGAACTGCCCTTGCACCCGCAAAAGATCAGCCCCATGCACAAAACAGCTGACAAAAACACACATTTTATTCTCCGACTGTATTTTCTCATTCTCTCCTCTGCTTTCTTCCGATAATATTTCTTTTTCCATCCATGTTCCACCCTTGCTCAAGAATGCTACTAACCGATTTGATATAAAAGCTGCAGCTGTGCAAGTCTCAATCACAACTGTGCGGAACAATGCTATCTTTCATAATGCCACAGGGAGCCATTTCATGCAAGCACAATAACGTTGCTGAACAAAAAAAGAAAAAACGCCGATGGAACAAAATCCACACGACGTTTTCTCCTTTTCTTAACTTTTTATCGAAACTTCTGCTTCACAGATTGAACATTTCAATATAATACCCTATATTAAATTATTTTGCTTTTGCAGCTTCTCCAGCCTGCCAATCTTTATTGTATTTGTGATCTTTTACGAAGAATACGATCAGTAATACGTTGATGATTGCAAGGCATGCATCGATGATATAAGCGTAACGTACGTTACCGCCTGTCATATTCATAACGAAACCGTTGATAGCGAATGTCATAGCTGTAATGATACCCTGAATTGGGAACAGTACAGAGTTAACTTTGTCATATCCCTGACGTCCGAATACAGATGCCGGAAGAGATGTTGTAAAGTTTGCGGAACCACCGATACCAATACCGATCATAATGATGGAAATCCAGAAACCGGCTTTTGTATTTGTAAAGTTACATAATAATGCACATGCATACCAGATACCAAAGAAGATCATAGCTTTCTTTGTACCGATTTTCTGATCAAGCACACCGATCAAGAAAGATCCTACAACACCGATTACTGCACAAACAGACATGATAGATACAGCTGTTACAGTTGCAGTTGCCTCATTTGCACCGAAAGATACAAGTAAGGAAGTAGAACGACCTACCATCTGAGACATAGTACCTACAGAACAAATCTGGAATACACCAGTTACAATAGCTACGAACCAGATCTGGTCACATTTTAACAGTTTACCTGTTGTCCAGCCACCATCGTCTGTTGCGTCTGTATCATACTCTGCTTCGTATACTTCTTTGGAAACGTTATCCGGGTACATATTTCTCTCAAATGGAGTGTTACGTACGAAGATAAGTCCAACGACACCAAGAATGATAACCGCGATAGAGATTGGAAGGCCTGCTTTATGTACGCCTAATTTACCTACTAAGAATACGATCAACGGAACGAATGCTGCTGTAGCAAGGTTGTGTCCCATTGTTGTATATCCCATAACAATACCTTTTTTCTTCGGGAACCAGTTAGCAACCAGTACACCACCGCAAAGGTAACCAGCGGACATGATTGTACCACATGTGATAGCCATCATGATTGTGTAAACTACTGTGTTCGGAGCATTTAAAACGCCCATGTAAGTGATACCGGCGATGATACAGTTGATACCTGACATCATACGTGCACCAATCTTACGATTAACAACACCAACGATCAAGAAGATGATGACACCAAGAACACCTGCGATTGCATTACAGTTAGAAATGTTACCTGCTGTTGTTCCCATTGCCTCAGCAATGTTTCCAGCAATGTTGTTACTACCATCATTGATCATTCCTACATAGAACCAGAACATCAATAACATGTAGATGATGTGGAACCAGCCTGCGCCACCGAAAGCGACTACTGAATCCTTGTTGGATTTTTTGTTCATTTTCCTTGTCCTCCCAATATAAATACTTAAAACCCTTTGCCCTTGTGATTACTCACAAGCACTTTTTCAAACCTCATTCATTATACAAAAATATGTCCATAAAAATATAAAGAAAATTTCGTTTTTTATTGACTATTTTCGGGCATTCAAGCAACTATTTTATGTGTTTTGTGATAATGTACAAAACGATTGTTTGCTTTTTGTCAATAACTACCCAAAAACTTTTTTTCTTTTCCTGTGTACGGTTTTCTGATAGAATAAATGGGATGAAACAGACAAATTTTATTTTCTTTTCATATTTATTTTATTTATATTTTCGATAATGAAATTAATTTTCAGCGATTGTTTATTTTTTATCAGAAGTTAAGGAGTTAAATTTCCATGAACAGAATCATAAATATAAAACATTTTGTGCCAAAACACAGCCACAGTCCGCAGCGATTTCAGACCAAATTACTGCTGTCCATCTTCCGGATCGCCACACCGGTGATCGGTATCGTCTGCGGCATTTCCCTCTTGATGCTGTCACAAAACTACCGGCAGACCGTCATCAATTCACAGGCAGCTGCCACCGAAAAAGTCCGAAGTGATATTGCCAACCTGTTGGAAAATACTCAGACCGTATCTCAGGATATGATCTTTAACAGTGCGATCCAACAAATTCTGTCTGACAGTACCTCCGGTGAGCAGTTTCCACAAAATGCCGACGTTTCCTACCATATCAACGGATTCATTGCAAACCGCGACTATATCAACTGCGTGGTTTTAACGGGACATAATCAGACACTGTACTCCACTGAGAAAGCCTTTACCAGCATTTCTGATTATGATACAATCCTGCATTCCCGCTGGCTTGCCACGCTGCAGGAGAGCACTGAACCATTCCTTTGGTTTGTAAATCCAGATTACCGGCCAGTGACAGATGAAACTGCCGATTCTGACAATAATACATACTCATCCCTTCCGGGAGCTTCGGCAATGGATGCACAGCCGGCCGTCAATCAGGGGGAACCACAGCACCTGATGATGGCACGACCGGTATACAGCGTGACAGACTATACCACCCGCCTTGGTTATTTGGTCATGTATCTGGATGACTCCTATCTCTGCGACCTGTTAAACGGCTTCCAGTTTGGAAAAACAACCAATACATGGCTCGTAAACAGTGATGGAACAGCCATTCTGCGCAGTACCGTTTCCAATGATTACTCTTTTCTGCTGGATGAATTGGAGCCAACGGAAACAGGAACAATCCTTTCCCACAACGGTCAGAAATTTGTCATCAATATTAAGCCGGTGACTCAGAATGGATGGTATATCTACACAGCAACTCCTTTCAGTGAAGTAAATGAACCACTCTCCATCTTCCTGCTGCAGTCAATCCTGCTGGCGCTGATGATGATCGTAATTTTATTCTTTCTGGCAGCACGCACAACCACCGCGCTGTCAAGTCCGATCATCTATCTGGCACACAACATGGATAATTACCGCAGTAATACGACACCGGAGCCATTTTCCATGCACACGCCGCGTAAACCGCATCCGGCAGAAGAACCACTGGACATGAAAGGGCAGCCTGCTGAGATCATTCAGATTTACGACTCCTATCAGCAGATGGTTGCCCGTATCAATACTTTGATCCGCGAAAATTATGTCAAAAATCTGGAAAAGAAAGATGCCGAACTTGCCCTGCTGCAAAGTCAGATCAATCCGCATTTTCTTTATAACACCCTGGATTCCATCAACTGGATGGCAATTTCCAACGATCAGGACGAGATCAGCGAAATGGTCACCGCGCTCTCTGACATGTTCCGACTGAGCCTGACCAAGAGCAAAAGCTCTTTTATCCTTCTTTCTCAGGAGCTTGATTATGTCAGAAGTTACCTGCTGCTGCAGCAGTTCCGTTATCAGGATTGTCTGGATATCGCCATTGACTGTCCGGATGCTTTCGGCAGCTTTCTGGTTCCGCGCTTTACACTGCAGCCGCTGGTGGAAAATGCCATCAAACACGGGATTATCTCTCCGGATGTACCATTTTCCATTAATTTGCAGGTTCTGATTCAAAAGTATGAACTTCATATTTTAATTGGAAACGACGGTTCACGCATTTCTCTGGAGCATATGAAACAATTGCTGGATTTCGATGCCAGTCAGCACGAACTGCTTGATTTTGATGAAAGCAGCTATGGGGTGCAAAATATTCACCGCCGCATCCAGTTAATCTGTGGTCTGCAGTACGGACTCTCCTACTTTATCCGCGGTGGCAGAACTTACTGTGATATCAGACTGCCGATTCAAAAGAAAGAAAACACCGCATCACCGGAAGATGGAAATCATACTGACGATACGGAAAAATAATTCTTATCAAACAAACAACAAGCAAAAAAGGAAGTCTTATCAAACCAGACAACATCGGTTCCGATAGACTTCCTTCTTTTACTATTCTAACACATCTTTATAATCTTGGGCATTTTTACTTCCAGACTCTATTTTCTGGCATACTTCTTGCGAAATTCCGATAATGTCGATCCCGTATTCCGTTTAAAGATCTGCGAGAAATACGTATAGTCATTGTAACCAACTTCCACGGAAATCTCATACATCTTCATATCTGTATGAAGCAGCAATTCCTTTGCCTTCTCAATCCGCAGATTGGTCATATAGTTAATGATCGTAACATTCTGTTCCTTTTTAAAGACGTCACACAGATAGCTTTTATTGACGTTTGCATATTCTGCTACATCCGTCAGGGAAATATTCTCATTATAATGTTTCTTAATATATCTCAGCGCATCCCTCACAATCTTGGTTGCTGACTGGTCTCCCTCCGGATTCACCATGCCCGGTCGCTGACCGACATCCTTCATTGTAGAAGATGACACGACATTTTCCACTTCTTCTTTTCCAACCAGTCCACGGGCATAGCCATCCAACACCTGATAATAAGCTGCCTGACCACTTTTTGCCTCAATACGTGCATACATGCGGTGTAGCATATCCGAAAAATCTGCTTTTTTGATCGGTTTGAGCAGATAATCACTCACCCCGATCTTCATCGCAGTCTGTGCATACGTGAAATCCCGGTATCCAGACAAAATAACGATCTCACTCTCCGGTAAAATTTCCTTTGCACGTTTTGCAAATTCCAGTCCATCCATCTGCGGCATCCGCACATCGGTAATGATCAGATGCGGTCTCAGCTCCGGGAGTGCATCCAATGCTTTTAACGGATCTACAAAAGCACCTTTTACAAGAAAACCACAATCTTCCTTTTCGCAGACTTTCTGAATACCCTGTAAAACAATTTTTTCATCATCCAGTAAAACCATTGTGTACATTTTGCTTCATCCTTTATCTTTCGTGATTTTTCTATAATCCTGCAAAAAACAGTTCATAGAAATCATCTTCCCCATCCAACATCGGTGAGTTTTCTCCTCCGCCATTCGTGCTCCGCTTCATCGTGGCATAAAATTCCTCCCCTGCCAGAATCAGCTCCATCTCACAGATCGGATATCCCTTCTCCTGACATTTTCTGCAAAAAGCAGTCAATGGCTGTGGATCTTCTCTGGTTGCAAGCAACTCCTGCCGTAAATTCTCATCGTGCAGAGCCTTTTGTTTCAATTCATCTAACATTTCCGGAATTTCCATCGCACTATCTCCGTTCATTCTCTACCTTTACATATATTTGTATATAAAATGCATTCATTTACAATAACAGGATTTACTCTGAATCAAATCCATTTCTATCTCCATCAGCCGTTCAGATTTTCAGGCTATCCCACGCAATTCCAATCAGCCATTCAGATCTTTCAGGCTCTGGAACAAATCAATATCAGACTGCTGCACTTTCATATTGGTTGTCAGCGGTTCCTCTCCCGGTCTGGTCACTGTGATCTCGATAATCGTACCTTCCTGCACACCACCAGTTAACACGTTGCGGAAAAATGCCGCAAATTTCGGATGATTGCTTACAAACTGATTTTTTGCCTTCATTACTTTCATAGCTGCTGCCGGATTTATCATAATAAGTTCCTTCTTTCTTCTGTCATTTCTGTATCATACCGTTCAAAAATGATAACAGAAAGAGGATTCTCTCCCTTTTTTGGCATCATTTTTTTACTGATATCGGTAACATAAATCCTATCACTTCACTTCTGAAAAGTCAATTTTCTCCACGTGATATTTACCATCTTCGATCTGCATCACCGCCATAGTCACAGCCCCACCAAACCGCGGATATCCAGAACTTCCCGGATTCAGCCAGAGCAGATGTTCCGACGGTTCTTCAAAATGCTTATGCGTATGCCCAAATACGGCCACATCCGCACCTTCTGTCTGTCCAATCAGATGCCGCCGTTCATGCGCCATCACAAAATGAACGCCATCGATTTCAAATTTCAGTACTTTTGCAATATTTTTCGCCCAGTCACCATCGTTATTGCCACGCACAACGTACAGATTTCCAAGAAAACGGATCTGATCAAGGATTTCTTCTTTTGTCACATCCCCTGCATGCAAAATGCAGTCACAGGTTTTCAATATTTCCAACACTTCCGGACGAAGTTTATTATGCGTATCGGATATGATTCCAATTTTTTTTCCCATGTGCTTGTTTCATCTCTTTTCCCAAAGAACTTCTACAGTTTTTATCCCGTTACCTCTTTGACATCGTCTTTTTCACAAACTGGCGGTAGAACAGATATCCTGCCAGCGTTGTGATAGAGTCCGTCACCGGAAATGTCAGCCAGAAATAATTCAATCCAAATCTGGAAAATAAGTACGCCAACGGAATAAATAAAAACACCGTTCGAATAATCGTCAAAATCGAACTTTTTACCGCATATCCCAACGCCTGAAAAAATACCGGGAACGTCAGAGAACTTACCAGTGGAATAAAACTGATTCCAATAAAGCGGAATGCCACTTCGCCAATGCTGATGACTTTCGAATCATGGGAAAATACATGCAGCATCGATCCCGGAATGGTTTCAAATAAAATAACACCAATCATCATCAACGCGATTCCGAACGCAATTGCCACTTTCAGTGTCTTTTTGCAACGCTCGTATTTGCCCTCCGCATAATTGTAACTTACCACCGGCACAATACAGGTTTGCATTGCGCCCAACGGAATAAAGAAAAATGCCTGCCACTTATAATACAAACCAAGTACTGTCACCGCCTGGTCTGAGAAAGTTGCAAGGATCAGATTCAAACCAAATATGTAAAAAGTATACGCTGCCTGCATCAGAATATTTGGGATTCCCAGTTTATAAATCCGCTTGATCTGATGTGGAAATACCACAAATGCCGGAATCTTACGAAATCCGCCTTTCATAACAATCAATGCTGCTGCAATCTGTCCCACAACGGTTGCTGTGGCAGCTCCGCCGATTCCCATTTTCGGCAGTCCGCACAGTCCGAAGATCAGAAACGGATCCAGCACAATATTTACAATTGCACCAACAATTTGTGCGATCATCGGTGTCCGCATATTTCCTTCCGCCTGATGTACTTTCGTCCAGACACTTTCCAGAAACAATCCGATACTGATCACACAAACGATTCTTCCGTATAGGACCACCATCGTAATGACTTCCTCAGAAGATGTATTCATCCTTGCATACGCCGGCATCAGAAAAAAGCAGACTACTGCAAAAATCACCCACATCAACAACGCAAGCGGGGTGCCAATCCCTGCCGTATCATCAGATCTTTTCTTTTTTCCAATTCCAAGATTATATGCCATCTCCGTGTTGATACCGACACCGGTTCCAACCGCCAGCGCGATCATCAGAAGCTGAATCGGGTAAATAATAGAGAGTGCCGTCAGTCCATTCTCTGAATAGCGTCCAACAAAAAAGCTGTCCACCACGTTATATAATGCCTGGATCAGCTGTGCCAGCATGACCGGCGGCGCCATTTTTAATAATATTTTTGTGATTTTCTCTGTTCCAAAAAAATCGCTGTTCAAATTATCCCCTCGCCTACTTTTACTTTATCTATTACCTGCTTGTCGCCTGCAAAAGCGGAAGCATCTTTTATATCGTATATACATCATCTAGCATGATAGTATATTTTTCGGGGAAAATCCAGTGTAAAATAAAAAAGATATTATTGCATGATTTTCCAAATCCAGTACACCAGTCCTAACAGCCAACTCGTAAAAATACCATATAAAATAACAGGTCCGCCAATGGAAAAAATCTGACTTCCGATTCCGAATACCTGACCTTCTTTTTTAAACTCAATAGCAGGAGCAGCCACACCATTTGCAAAGCCTGTAATTGGCACAAGCGCACCTGCGCCCCCAAATTTTGCAATAGTCGGATAGATGTTCCATCCGGTAAGAATTACACTGATTAACACCAGAATGAGACTCGTCCACTTTCCTGCGGTCAGTGTATCCATGCCACGACTCAGGCAAAAATTCGTGATTCCCTGTCCAATGCAACAAATAATACCTCCAACAAGAAAAGCTTTCAGCATATTCAAAGGTAAACTGTAGGTTGGTGTTACCTGACTGACATAAGCATCGTATGCATTTTTCCGCGCTTCTTTTTCTTCCTCAGTTTTGGCATCTTCTGCTTTTGAAATTTCCCGGATCAGCTCTTCTCGCGGCGTATTTTTGTAATCTGATTTTGTTTTTTTCTTATTATCGCTCAAAATGTTAACCACCCTTCAGATTCTAATTTTTACTTTTCTTATACTGAGACAAATTTGTTAGTGATCTTCCCCTGCAAATACTTTTCCGCAACTCACCAAACTAAACTTTCTAATTCATAGACGAATATCAGAAAAATTTTCTTTTATAAATCCTTTTTTCTTCTTATGCAATCCAAAAGAAATAGACCAAACCGCCCACGGTCTTTCCTGCTGCAAAAGCTGTGATCAGAAATCCAAGTCCATTTTTCAAATTTGCTCTGCGAAACAATACCGGAAATACATTCAGTACTTCTGCCAGTGCCACCGCCAGGCAGCCTAAAAATACACCGGACGCCAATCCATAAACTACAAGAAACCATAAGCCAACCTGAAATGGAAGCTGTGGGAAAATTGCTAAAATACAGCCAAAGATTCCGCCAAAGATCAGTGCGTTTTCCAGTGCTGGCACATATGCTGCTACGCTTGTTTTTCCCGCTATGCGCGGCACCATGCCTAAACTTGCCACCAGTGCAAACACACCAGCTGCGACACCAATGCCAAATAATAGCCCCAATATTCCTAATACAATTTGATAGCCCCACATCTTGCACTTCCCTTCTTCCTGATATTACTTTTTATTACACAACGTATAAGATAATTTTTTCGTCATTCTGATCCTGCTAAATTTATAGCAAAATATAAATCAAATCCACGTACTGATCTATTTCTCAACTATACAGATTTTTAAATTATCCGCGCTTATTAATATATTTACACATCATAATTCTTCCCTTTGCGACTGCTGGTTTCAATATACGTCGTATCCACATCCTGTTCATACTTACGCATTGCGACCTGAATCGGGGTCGGATCATCCGTGATTTTCTTATGTCCGACATGATTATAAAAGACCATGATTCCAATCGCCAGCCCAATACAAAAACAAATTTCCAGTGCACTAACACCAGTGTATGTCTGCCCTGTCACTCTTGTATACAATGCGGCAAATACCTTTGAAACCGACACGTCCTCTATAAACGTCATGATTGTAAATGCTGCCCCGAAAAACAGGATCACGCACACGATCGCCGTTTTGAAATACTGCACCGCTTTCTTTTCCGGATCAGGCACATAACGAATGACAAAATCCGGCTCACCAATGTTTTCAATTTCCAGAGTTGGATATTTTTCATGAATTTTCCGGATAATATATAAAACAGAAAAAACCTGCACGAAGCTGCTCTTTTCATTTCCGTGAAAATGATAAATCTGCTCCTGCAGCACCTGACGGCGGATACCCACATCGGTGCACTCCACCGATGCGATATCCTGCAATTTTACACTGCGCTCATATACAATACAATTTTGTTCCATCTTCAGATATAATGTCTGTCCCGAAGCACCCATATATTTCCTTTCCATCAAAACAGATTCTTATGACTGAGAATACATTTACAGCCCATTATTTTTACAAAAAAAGCCGAAACTCCCTTAACTTAGAAAAAACACATGTGCTCTGTTTCATCCTTACTTTTTATTCCTCCGCCTCATCCTCAAAAACCGCCTGCGCGGATTCTTTCATCTCAGACACATCCTCTTTGATCTCGTTGGCTGCGTGACGCACTGCCTCTCCCGCATGTTTCCAGCTGTCCTTCATTTCATCCGCAGAATATTCCGCCGCAAATTTCAGTTCTTTTGCAATGTCTTCGCCCTGTTCTTTCATACAGCCACACGCCTGTTTTACTTTTTTCTTTTTGTCCTGCATCTTTTTTCCAAAACTTCCTTCTTCGTACATGTCCTCTCCTTTTAACCCGCACAAAAAATAAAAAACCGCTCCCGCGATCATGGCGATCACTACTAAACAGCAACACTTTTTCATCAATTTACAACACATGTAAATTTCCTCCTTCCAGACTATAAACATTTAGTTTATATGACTTTGTTTTGCTGTTAGTATGGAGCGATTTTTGTAAATTATTCAATTTTCAAATTTTCCAGTTTTCGGACTGCAGCTGTGCCTTGATCATATCGCGATAAATACCATCTTCATTTGCCCGTTCTGCTGCCGCATTTACTTATCACTATAATGATATCTGCAAGCCAAAATATAAATCGTTGTGTCATCAATTTTATAAATCAGACGATCCTTATCATTGATTCTTTCTGTACTTATATTTTATCGTACAGGAAACTGTACATCAAGTGTTATAAACAACTTTTTACTAATTTATGCAAAAATCCGGCTCCGGGATAAATTCCCGAAACCGGATTTTCTATTTCATTTGTCTAGGAAGTAAAGACTCTAATTTTGTTTCTTATACTCGTACTTTTCCGTTTACAACTTTATAAGTTCTACCGTTTGATTTAACCGTTCCGTTATAAGAGAAATCTACTTTACCGCCTTTGATGTACCACCAGCCATTCTGGTTCTTTGCAATACCGTTGAAGTTGAAGTTCACTTTACCGTTTTCAATTCTCCACCAGCCGTTTGCGTTTTTAGCAACGCCTGTGTAGTTAAAGTCAACTTTACCGTTTGTGATCTTCCACCAGCCGTTCTCGTTTTTCTCAACGCTGTTGCAGTTGAAATCAACTTTACCGTTTACGATTCTCCACCAACCGTTCGCGTTTTTAGCGATTCCTGTGTAGTTAAAGTCAACTTTACCGTTTGTGATCTTCCACCAGCCGTTTTCATTCTTAGCTACTGTATTTGCGGAGAAGTCTACTTTACCGCCGCGGATGATCCACCAGCCGTTCTCGTTCTTTGCTACTGTATTTGCGGAGAAGTCTACTTTACCATTACGGATCAGCCACCATCCGTTCGCATTTTTAGCTACTGTGTTTGCTTTAAAATCAACTTTGCCGTTCTTTACATACCACCAGCCGTTTACGTTCTTAGCAACTGTTGTTACGTTTGTAGCGATCTCGCCATTTACATAATAGTACCAGTTTCCGTCTGCTGCTTTGGAGTTTGCAAGACCGTCTGCATGTGTTGGAGTTGCAGGTTCTACTGCTTTTTTCTCAAGAGCTGCAATAGCTGCATTCAAATGTGCTGTAGATTCATCTACACTCTCCTGACTTGTTTTGCCTTTTGCAGCATTTGCAAGATCGTCCTGTGCTTCTTTCAGCTCTGTTTCCAGATTACTCCATGTTTTTTCTGTATAATCATCTTTATTCAGAACTTCTGCTGCTTTGATTGCTGCTTCCAGTTTGCTTGTATCACTTACCGGTGTTGCAGTATGAATATCATCTGCAGTCACATTTACTTCTACATTTGTATCTGCATAACCAAGTGCATGAATGGTCAGTACCCATTTTCCAGTTCCGTCAGTTCCGTCCGGAAGCTGGCATCTTAAGGAATCTGTCAGTCCAAGCTGAATTCCCATAGATTTATGCATCCAGTTATCCGCTGCAAATTTTGTTCCATATGTTGCAAGAGCTTTATCGCCATTGCCATAATATGTCCACTCTACAGACTGCATTGCTGCTCCGAGATTACCATAGTTCTCAGTCAGATCCATACGGAGAAAATCACCATATTTACTGTTGCTTACTACTTCTACACCCATTTTTGATGTATCTGCTGTCTTTAATTCTGTATCTTTCAGTCCGGATGTTGTGCCAGTTGCTGCTGCTCCAAAGCTGAAGCTTCCGTCTGCACTCATGGAAACAGTTTTCAGACCATTTGTATTAGCATCTACTGCTGCAATTGCTTCATAACTCTTCAAATTATTCTCAGAATATCCACCAGAGAGTTTTTCACCATTTTCTACTACACTGTAAGCTTTTTTGAACGCTTCCAGATTTTTTGTTTTTACTTTTACCGGAACATATTTGATTCCTTTGATCACATAATGATCGTATGTAGCAGTTTTTCCATCTACTGTTAATGTAGTAATACCTGTTTTTCTGTCAGATGCTTTTACAAGTGTCTTTCCATCTTTTAAAATTGCGGTATTTCCATCTGTCCAGGAAACTGGCTCATACTCATTTCCATCTGTGTCACAGATCACGACATCCTGTTGGAAACTTCCTCTGTGGAGACCGTGATTTGCTGTCGCACGGGTAACAACGTCAAATGCGCCTTTATCATACTCACCGTTTGTATCCATTGTATCAGAAGATAATGTAGATCCTGCATTCTGAACATTCTCTGCTGCATAGTACTCAGCATAAGAAAGAGAAGCATATACATAGGAGTATTCCGGAACTACATAAGTAAATGTGAAATCATTTGCATATCCGATTGCTTTTACAGAAACAGTAAACTCATCTCCCGGCTTTGCATCTTTAAACGGAGTCGCTGACTCATTTAAAGAGCCGTCTTTGTTGATGATCGTAACAGATTTTTTTCCGGATGCAGCATAATCTTTGCCATTTACATTGACACTTTTAATATTTTTAATGTAAGCACTCAGATCATCTGCTGCTGCATCTTTTGCAGCAACAAGACTGTCACTTGCATTGTCATAGGCTGCTACTGCTTTGTCTGTTGTCAGTTCAAATGTTGCAGAAAGATCTGTGTATTTACCGCTCTTATCTGCAATTTTCAAAGTATACTGTCCAACTGCAGCACTCTTATCAAAGCTTAATATACCATCTTTTACAGAAACATTATTCAGTCCGTCCACACTGTATACCGCATCATAATCAGACGGCAATCCTGTAATAGCTACTGTTGTCTTTCCTGCATCTGCAGAAGCATTTTCTACTGCTACTGTATTTGCAAATTTTACCGGAACATACTGGTTCATTGGGATGTTATATACACCGGCATCTGTGTAATAAGTAACTTTGTTGATGGTCTGCCCCATCATGGATACATAGTCTGCATAAGAAAGCTGGCAGCCATGTGACTCTGTTACAAATCCCGTACTCCAAGCGAGTTCTGTCTTTTTCCAAATATTCTCCACATGACGTAATCCGTAGCTATCACCCTCTTTTGTACTGATTGTGACACCGTATACTGTATTGATATTTTCCGGAAGCCCTTCGATATCAAGCTTATAATCACCATACTTTGTAGATGTGGATAAGGTAGCGGTTGCATTATCTAAAGTTGTTGCAGAAGATGTCTTCACTGCTCCAAAGCTGAGTGTTCCGTCCTTGTTTACAGTAAGCTCTTTATAGTAAGATGGTGCTTCACTCAGTACGTAGTAAGAATAATCCGCACTTTCAAATAATGCATCTTTTCCTGTATAAGTTGTAGTGGATTCTTTTCCTTTAATCGTTGTTGTAATGTCAACTTTGCTGTCATCTGTAATCTGCGTATATTTTCCTGTCAATGCTGCCAGATCACTTACTTTTACAGGGAATGTGATACCACTGATATCTGATCCGTCATTGTTTACATGATAGGAACCGGCTGCCAGGGATGCTCTGGTTTTCATCTTTGTTGCGGATGAAACTGCATCTACATCGGAATCACCCTCTGCTGCATAAAATGCTGCATATGGAATGTTCATCAGAACATAAGCTTCCTGTTTCACATCCTCTTTCTTTGCTTCTTCAAATTTAGAAAGAGCCTCTTTTGCAGCATCTTTTACTGCTGTTCTTGTAATTGTTGCTCCAGATTTTGTATCATAACCATTTGCAGTAAACCAGTTATCAATACTTTCCTGTGTTGCCGGCTGTCCCATCAAAGATTTGATTCCAATTTCCGGCTTTTTTGTTGTTCCGTTTACTGCTTTTTCAAAATATGATTTACTTCCATAATCTCCCGATGCCTCATATCCATTCGTCGGAGTTACCAGAAATTCTTTAAATTTTCCATCCTCAACAGTCACTCCGACAGTCACATCATAACTGTTCCACTCGTCATCTGATTCTACATATGTAGTTGCATTATTTACGCCATCTGCCGCTACCTGACTTCCAGTTACAGCAAAAGCGCTGACCGGGCAGGTACTCATAAATGTAGCTGCTGCAAGAACTGCTGCTGCTACTTTCATTGAAAGTTTCTTTCTTCTCATAAATTCCTCCTTATATTTTTCATTTTAAAAAAATCAAAAATATCATCCGATTGTACCAACAAACTTTTTTCTCTAACTCGTCTTAGTAATAAACAATTTTCATTAGCACCATCTAACGGCGGTTATGATAGCATTAGTTTCAGTTAACGTCAACACACTTTTTTCACATCCCCTTTTATTGAAATACTTTATCATTAATATTGAGCATCTTTTTTCATTTATATTTCTTATTGATTATCTTTTCTCTCGAACAAAAAAAGGCAAATCTATATTTCAAGATTCACCTTCTTTTATTCTGGATAAATTTCAGTTCTCAAGCAGGAATTTTTTCACATATTTTTGAACGAAATTGCCTGTTTTTCATCACCTTATTTTATCTCTTATATTACGACTTTTCCTCCACGGATTGTATAAGTTTTATGATTATATTTTACTTTTCCGTTGTAGTTGAAATTTACTTTTCCGTTCTGTAAATACCAGGATCCGTTCTGGTTGCTTGCGATACCGGTAAAATTGAAGTTTACTTTTCCGTTTTCAATTCTCCACCAGCCATTTGCATTTTTTGCTACTCCTGTGTAGGAGAAATCTACTTTTCCTCCACGGATATACCACCAGCCATTGTGATTTTTCTCAACGCTGTTGCAGTTAAAATCTACTTTTCCGTTTATGATTCTCCACCAGCCGTTTGCATTTTTTGCTACTCCTGTGTAGGAAAAATCTACTTTTCCGCCGCGGATGTACCACCAGCCGTTCTCGTTTTTCTCAACGCTGTTGCAGTTGAAATCTACTTTTCCGTTTACGATTCTCCACCAGCCATTCTCATTTTTCGCAATGCCTGTGTAACTGAAATCGACTTTACCATTTGTGATCTTCCACCAGCCATTCTCATTTTTTGCTACAGTATTTGCTGAGAAATCTACTTTTCCATTCTTTACATAGTACCAGCCGTTTACGTTCTTAGCAACAGTTGTCACATTTGTTGCAACTTTTCCATTTACATAATAGTACCAGTTTCCATCAGAAGCTTTCTCATTTGCAAGTCCGTCTGCATGTGTCAGAGCTACAGGAGTTACTGCTTTTTTCTCAAGTTTTGCTGTTGCTTCTATGATTGCATTTGCATAAGCATCTACCTCTGACTGCTGACTTGCTTTCTTACTGTAATCAACCGTTTCCAGTACTTTCTGCAAGTTTGCAACACTCTTCTCTGTGTAAACACTCAGATCATCCGGAATTGCGTCAATTGCATCGTATACTTTACTGTAATCTGCTTCTGCTTCTTCTGCTGTAACTTTGATCTGTGCATCCTGATAATTATCACTTACGATGGTCAGTGTATATTCCTTTCCTGCTGTCAGTTCTTTTTCCAGTGTAAGATTCAGTGCATCTAACTTGCCTTCTGCTACCGTTACACTTCCTCTTCCCTGGCGAACAGATAATGTATAAGTCGGATTCTCCAGGTCTTCCAGAGATACATTTTTCAATGCGATTCCAAGGTAATTACCTTTTGCAGTCGCTTCCACTTCCACAGTTGAGTAAGTTGCTTTTACTTTTTCTGTCAGCTCACTGATCAGTTCTGCTGCGTCTGCGGATGCCGCTTCTTTATTTGCGATCATTTCTTCCGCTTCTGCTACATGCTCTTTCAAATCCGCATTGTTCTCATATCCGTTTGTTGCTTTTGCTTTGTCTACCCATTTCTGAAGCTCTGTCACCTGATCTGCTACAATTGGTGTGGACATTGTTCTTGTGATATCCGGATAATTGGAACTGCTGATGGTCAGTGTGTAGGTTGTTCCTGCTTCTGGTGCTTTTTTCAGTGTTACTTTTCCATCTTTGATCTCAGCATTTGTTGCAAGACCACCGGATACGGAAATTTTTACATTCTCCAGCTCAGACGGTATACCACCAATGCTCAACTCTGTGGAATCATTGTCAATCGCATATTTCAGATTGCTCAGATCACCCTCATAGTATTTTGTCAGTTCCAGACCGTTCTCACCGCAAGGCACTTCGATGGTTCCAAGATCTGTGATCAGTGTGATGCTCTTTAAAGTTGCACCATTCATATCGCTGAACTGATAAAACTCATCGCCTGCGCCATGTCCACGTTTCAGACCCTGACCTTCTTTGATGGACCACGCGATCTCCACATTCGGTCTCTTTGTTCCAAGCCACAGATTTTCCAGACAAGTCATTCCATAAGTTTTTCCCTCTGTGGTATTCAGGATTGCTCCGTAAAGGGTATATGGTGTTGTCTCATTCTCACCTGTTTTTAAAGTGCCGTCTGTTCCAAGTCCGTCTAGTGTAACCTGATAATCACCGTAACCTGCATTCAGGTCAAGTTCTCCAACTGTGATATAGTTGCCGGAAACAGATGCTTCCTGAAGTTTGCTGAAGCTGTATGTTCCATCTGCATTGACTGTCATGGTGCTGAATGCTGCCGGAGCGGTATCCAGATCTGTCATATAATAATTGTCATTCGCTGTCAGATTTTCTGCTTTCAGTGCTTCGTAAGTCTCTTCCGGAACTGCAACTGCCATGGTCACGCCCATGATATATTTGCCGTTGTTGTAGGTTCCTTTTGCAAGACCTGTTGTGCCTTTAAACTTATTGGTTGTCGCTGTGGAAACAGCGTCTAAACCATTCTCAACCTGCCAAACAGCTTTGTCTGTCAGATTGTAAGCTGCATAAAAGTCTGTGTACGGTACGTTCATGGTCACGTATTTTACTTTAACAGCTTCTGGTGCTTCGTTAATAGCACTATCTACTGCTGTAAGAATTGCCTTTGATGTGCATGTTGCTCCAGATTTTGCGTCAACACCAGTAGTACCATTCTGGGCGATAATTTTATCTTTTAATTCTGTCATCGCCTCCGTTGAGAGCTTTTTATTTTTCTTTATTTCGGTGCTATCTGCACCATCTACATAAAACTGATTTTCCTCTGAAAAAGCTACATCTGTGATTTTGCCATCGGCAACGGTCACATCTACACTGATCGGATAATTTATGAAATCCTCATCCTCATCTGCTACAACCGTAGCGGTTCCTGTGTAAGTGCCATCTTTTGTCTTTGTTACACTGGATGCTGCAAGAGCGCTCACCGGCATTGTTCCGGCTGTCATTGCTACCACCATGGCTCCAGCTAATGCTTTTGTCAGAAACTCTCTTCTCTTTTTCATGTCATCCTCCTTTTTGAATAAAAAAATAAACTCCACCCATATATGCGTCCTGTGCCGCATGCGGGAGAAGTCTCTACCAAGTCCACGAACAGAAATAACTCTGTCTCGCGAATTTCAATATTTGGTTTTGTGTTTCATTAGTGTTTCCTAACAACCGTTACTCTATCATTACAACTTTGATTTTGTCAACAACTTTTTTTCAAGTTTTTTGTTATCGACTTTCTTTCTCAATAAAATCTGTTTACTGATATCTTTTTTCATCTATGTTGTGTTAAAAACACACTGTTACGTTGAAATGCACGAAGTGCATGGTGACGCAAAAATTTACAAATACTAATATGTAAATTAAGACCTTCTGTATTTTTTCTCAAGGAGCGATTGGTAGCGACTGAGATAAAATACAGAAGGTCTTATCAAAACTTAAATAGTAAATTTTAAGCCACCCTATAAACCAACAACTTTAAACAACACCAGTAAAATAACGGCTCTCAACACCGTATACCAGATCTCATTGCCTTTCAGTGCACGAATCCCCGTATGTATATTTCCCTTCGGGCAGGTATCAATACACTTCTGACACTGAAAACAATCTCCTGACAGCTCCGGTGCCGTATCCGGCGCCAGCTCAATATCAGACGGACACTTCATCGTACAAGCCCGGCATCCCTTGATACACTCAGACCGGTCTCTGCGCAGGGTAGAAAACGGCAATACCGGCAGAACAGAAAATACTGCTCCCATCGGGCACAGAACACGGCAGAAAAACCGTTCCTGAAAGCACATGCCAATAACGATCAGCACCAGAAGTACCACGCCAAGGGTATAGCCGCCCAATTTGAAATTGCGCGCATGCAGCATGGAAAATACATCCCACGGACTGAATCCCTTCGCCTTGCTGTATACACCCGTAAAACATGTCACAGCAATGATCGCCAACACGAAATATTTCACTACCTGCAGTTTTTTCACAACTGCAGCTTTCATGGTAATCGGTTTCTTTTTCAGTCTTTTGCAGATAAACACATAAAGTGCCCGCACTGCATCACCCAAACTTCCGAAAGCACAGGCAAATCCACAGAAGAATCTGCCAAACACGATCGTGTATACACACAGCACGATCAGTGCTGCCACAAAAGAAGTCACCTCCAGATGTGTTTTTGCTCCCATCTGAATGAAAATGTATTTGACGCCGTTAAACGCCGCTGTATAGGCGGACGGAATAAACAGAAAATACAATAACTGTATCACTGCCCGCACCCACACATGAATTTTTTTCATGGTCTTTTTATTCGGTTGTTTCACTAATTGGCACCGCCTTTCTCAAGCGCCTGTGCCGTCGCATTTTTGATACCGGTGGAGCTGAACGTTGCGCCACTGATCGTATCTACATCTGCACTCTGTGCGTCTATGATTTCCGGAATAATATCTTTTGCCATGGTCAGATAAGCACTATCCTCTTTATCCGCAGATAAAATCTCCACATCTGCGATCTTGCCATCTGCAATGGTTACTTCCACGGTAATATCACCGCCAAATCCTGTGGCAGTTCCCTGATAGGTTCCGTCCTTGTAAGAACCGCCGCTTTCCCCGGCCTGTGCCGCTATTTCCGCACTCTGGCGGTCTGCCTCGGCTTTTGCTTCCGCATCGGTCTTTTCATGCGCCAACGTAACGTGATTGTAGCCAAACAATGCCGCTATGATCACACATACATTGACAATACGAATAATAAATTTTTTCATATTTTCCTGTTTCTATCCTTTACTTATTCTGTCTCCAGAAGCTGTTCCTGCGGATCATTTTTTCGGATCCGTCAGCTCTGTATCTGCGTTACCGGTTTCATCGGTTCCATCCGGCATTTTCACATCTGCCAGATTTTTCTGTTCATCCTTCTGCTCCAAAAATTTTGCACGCGCCTGATTTAAGGCTTCTTTGCAGGCTTCTTTCAATGCTTTGGAAGAACAGGTTGCTCTGGAAACCACATCTACATTCGCAATCGCTTCATTCATGGTTGTTTCTGCATTTTCTTTTGACATATCAATAGTTGCAAGACCGATGATCTGACTAATAATACCAGCATTATTGGATCTTCCATTTGCAGCCCAGTTAATGTATCTGTCATTGCTGCTGTCTCCATCACCGGAAACATTACTGATTGCAGTGATCTTATCACCTTTTACGGTAATCGCAGCAGTCAGATTATATTCATCAAATCCCTCATCTTCATCCGGCTCACATTTTACAGTTACCGTATAACTTCCATCTGCATAATAAGTTCCGGTCTCCACATTGGAATCATCCGGCTTCTCTGTATTTCCGTTGTTATTACCGTTATTGTTGTTTCCATTATTGCCATTGTTATTTCCGGAATTGTTATTATTCTGATTTCCGTTATTTGTATTGGAATTATTTCCATTAGACGGATTTGCTGCTGCTTTTGCAGACTCCAGCGCTGCCTTAACCGCATTGATGATACCGTTAGAACTGTAAGTTGCTCCGGACACAACATCTACACCTGTTGTCTGATTTTTCACAATAGTATTAACGACTGCACGGGCACGGTTGAAAAATGCAGCATCGTCTTCATTTTCCAGAATCTGCACAGACTGGATTGTATGATTTTTCAGCACGATGGCTACCTTAACATCTCCCAGATATCCTTCTGCGGTTCCATAGTAAGTTCCATCCGGATACGGGAAATTTCCGGATACAGACGGTGTCGGCGCAGACTGATTCTTCTGATTGTTCTGCTCTGTATTTTCTGTGGATGCCGGTACTGTGCTTCCGTCTACTGCCGCCTGTGCCAATGCGTTACGTACTGCATTAATGATACCTACGGAACTGTAAGTCGCTCCGGACACAGTATCTACATTAGTGCTCTGAGAAGATACAATTTTTCCGGTAATGGCAGATGCTTTGGAAATATAGCTGCTGCCGTCTGAAGTGGATACGATTTCGATGGACGCAATTTTTCCACCGCTGATCACAACTTTTACTTTGATCGGGCCTGCAAAACCGGTCGCACTTCCGTAATAAGTTCCATCTTTGTAAGCTGCTGCATCTGCAACTTCTGCCACAGTTGTAGATCCTTCTCCCTTTCCCGGATTCTCCGCTGTTTTTCCGCTGTCTTTCTCACCGGTCAGAGCATTTTTAACCGCACTGATGATACCTCTGGAACTGTAAGTTGCTCCGGATACGACATCCACGTCCAGATTCTGGGACTGAATGATCCGGTCAATGACTCCTTTGGCACGATTGAAAAATGCTGCATCATCCGCTTCTACATTCAGAACTGTGATTGCAACAATCTTCTTATCTTTGATTTCTACTGCAACTGTGATTTTTCCTGCAAAACCTGTTCCGGTTCCTTCATAAATGCCATCCGGCAGATCAAATACCTGTCCCTCCAGAGCCGTTTCTTCTGCAGTATCCTCTGCAGTTGTATCAGCGCTCTCTGTCTTTGGAGATGGTTTCTGTACCGCATATACTTTTGGTGAGTAAGCTGCCACGGATGCGCCCGCGCAGGCTACTACCAGCAACGCGGATAATGCCGGCGCCATGGTACTTAAGTTTATCTTCTTTTTCTGATTTTTCGGATCCAGATTTTCCGGATCAACTTCCGTCTTCTTATCTTTTTTCATAGTCTCTCTCCTGACCTTTTATAACATTACTTTCACATGATTGTTGGAAACACTTTGTGCTTTACTGGACTTTTTCCGGCAAAGACTGCTTGAAAATGTGCTTTCACACATTCTCGCAAATAAAAAATGCCATGATGACATACATTAGCATCTTCTAACGCACGTTATCATAGCATCACTTTTTTTTCAAATCAAATCATTTTTCTTGATTTTATCAATAACTAACCCTATTGATAATTTTTATGCAATTTCTTTTGTTTTTTCTCAATAACTCTGGTAAGTTATGATAAAGTTCCTGCTTACCGCTGTAATCTATTTGCCTGCATATGCTTTTTTATAAGCACCAAGCGAACAGTCGTTATCTTGCAGATTCATATGCCCGTTTGACTGCCGGAAGGATCACTCTGCATACGATACCGATCAGCAGACCTGTAAGGAATCCGGAGATCAGAAGTACCGGAACATAAAAAATCAGCTTCAGACTTTCTACCACCAGCATTGCCACGATCAACTGACCGATGTTATGGCAGATACCACCCATGACGCTGACCGCAAGGATCGACAGTTTGTCTGTTTTTTTCAAAAGGAGCATCACTGCCAGACTGAGCAGACCGCCCGCCAGACTGTACATGATGGATGCCAGATTTCCAAACATGAATCCACTTAAGAAGATTCGCACAATGGAGATCAAAAAAGCCTGCCTACCGCCAAAAAGGTAGATTGCCGCCACAATAACCAGATTGGCAAGTCCCAGTTTTACGCCCGGGATTCCGAAGTTGATTGGAATCATGGTTTCTACATAACTGAAGATCATGGCAAGTGCGATCATCATTGCCATCAGAGCTACTGTTTTTGCAGATATCTTTTGTTTTTTCATATCGTTACCGCCCTGTCTCTAGTTTGTCTGGATTTTTTCAATATTTTTGTTATTGTTCATATTGATAAAATCGTCATAAATGCCATCAGTGATGTAAAGTTTGCCGTCCTCGTCTTCCATAATTGCATCAAATCCATCCTCTGCACAATGCTCCTTGCAATAACTAATAGCATCCTGCGTGCCAAGTACAAAAAGGGACGTGGACAGTCCATCTGCCAGTGTGCTGTCCGCACTGACGATTGTCACAGAGATCAGACCGTTGTTGGCAGAATAACCGGTTTTCGGATCAATGATATGGTGATATTTTATACCGGTATCTTCATCTACAAAATAGCGTTCATAGCCGCCGGAAGTAATGATGGCTTTGTCTGTGACATTCACACCGCCCAGATATCCGTTTTCATCCTCCGGATCCTGAATGCCGACTTTCCACTGACTGCCGTCTGTTTTATTTCCAAGCACATGGGCATTTCCACCAAGGTTAATGACAGCACTCTTGATGCCATAACTTTTCATAACCTCCATGACTCTGCCGGAAGTATAGCCTTTGGCAATTCCACCCAGATCGATCTCCATGCCTTCCGGGAGACTGATGCTTGTCTGTCCGTTTTCTTCACTTAATGTAATTTTTCCTGCATCTACCAGCGCAAGTTTTGCTGCCAGATCAGACTCACTCGGTACTGCAAAATTTCCTGTGGTAAATCCCCAGAGCTGCATCACCGGGTAAATGCTGATATCAAAAGCACCATTTGTACTCTGATAAATATCCAAAGCACGTTTTACCAGATAATCGGTATCCTCAGAAAGTACACCACCGCCGTTTGCATTGATCTGTGCAACTTCACTGGTCTCTTTTCCGGTAGAGAGCAGATCATCTAATCGCTGAATTTCGGCAATTCCCGCTTCCACTGCTTCCTGTGCATTTTCACCATAAGCGGTCAGTGTCATATAAGTATCCATGGCAAACACATCGCCGGTGTATTCCTGACTGCTGTCTGAGCTGTTCTGCTCTCCGGCATCTTCTGAAACTTCACTCTGTACTGAGCTGTCTGTTCCTGACGCCCCGTTTTTGTTGTTACAACCTGCCAGCGGCAGACAGACTAAGGCTCCACACAAAAGTGCGATTAACAGTTTTCTTTTTTTCATCTATTGGTATCCTCCGTATATGCTTTTTTCTCTTGTTGATACAATTTTAATAATTAGCTTGAGCTAACGCATATTTTATTACATTCACTCTTTTTATGCAAGCTTGTTTTTCGAACTTTGCCAAAGCTTATTGAACTTTTTTATCAATAAGAAGAACTGTATCGCATTTTATACCGTATTTCGCAATTTCGCAAGCAGTTTCTTTTCCCGTCTGGAAATCTGAACCTGTGTCGTGCCAAGCAGTTTTGCCACCTCTGACTGTGTCTTTTCTTCTACATAGCGAAGCCGGATCAACTGGCGTTCTTCCGACTCCAACGTATCCAGAAGCTGCTCCAGAAAAATATGGTCGACCTGCTGCTCGATCAGATTTTTCTGATCCCGGATCTGTTCCCCCAGTGTGAGCTCCTTTCCCTCATTTCCGGAAACCGGCCGGTGAAGGGAATCCACATCCGTATTAGCTTCCAATGACTGTATGATCTCCTCCGGGGGCATCCCTGTTTTTCCGGAAAGCTCCTCCAACGTCGGATCTCGACCGTATTCATTTTGCCATTCTGTTACTGCCTGACTGACTTTCCAGGCAGCTTCTTTTAAGGTACGACTGACTTTCAGCATGCCATCATCTCTCAGATATCTGCGGATTTCTCCAATGATCAGCGGTACGGCGTAAGTGGAAAATTTTACTTCATAGTCCGTATCAAAACGGTCGATTGCTTTTAGCAGACCGATGCTCCCCACCTGAAACAGATCTTCCGGATCGTATCCACGGTTGGAAAATCGCCGGACAATGCTCCAGACCAGTCCCAGATTGTTCTGTACCAGCAAATCCCGTGCTGCTTTATCCCCCTGGTGCGCGCGCTTGATATACTCCAACACCTGCTCCATATGTAACTACCTGATTTCTTTTTCCATGTAGACACGGGTTCCCTTACCCGGTGCAGATTCCACTTCTACCGTATCCATAAAAGCTTCCATAAAGGAAAATCCCATGCCGGAGCGTTCCAGATCCGGGCGTGTGGTAAAAAGCGGCTCCAGCGCCTGCTTGATATCTTTGATGCCTCTGCCCTCATCGGTGATGGACACCCGCAATTTACGTCCGGTCAGAGTTCCTTCCATCCAGATCGTGCCGCCGCGTTGATTGTAACCGTGAATGATACAATTTGTGACGGCTTCGGATACTGCAGTCTTGATATCTGCCAGTTCCTCTATGGTCGGATCCAGACTGCTAACAAATGCTGCCACCGCAGTTCGAGCAAATCCCTCATTTTCGGATTTTGCCGCAAATGTGATCTGCATCCAGTTTTCTTCTGCATATTCTTGCTGTTTTCTCTGTTCCATCGTTCCTACTCTCCTTCCTTTGCAATCAGTTCATCCAATCCTGACATATGAAAAATTTTATACATTCGTTCGTTTAAATGCTCTGCCCGGACGGTTCCACCGGAAAATTTCATGTTTTTGTACCGTCCTAGAATGACACCGATACCGGAACTGTCCATCCATTCGGTACGGGAAAAATCGAAGATGATATTTCGGATAAAATAGGTTTCTGTCAGCAGGTCGGCTTCTTCCCGCAGACTGTCGGAAATATGGTGGTCTAACTCCTTCGGAATGTAGATGCGAAGGGTATTTCCTTTGATCTGATATTCACAGTTCATGTTTTTGTGGCTCCTTTTATTTTCTTTTTTAAGGCAGCTGGGGGGAAAAAATTGCCCTACCGCCCTCATCGTGTTTTTTCCCTCAGCTGCTATTTACACAATGAAACAACTTCGTTGTAAAGCGGACATTCGCAATCCGCTTTTGCTACTTGCTCATGAACGCAGTCGCTTTGCGACCTGCGTTCAAATCAAAAAATAGCAATATACAGAAAAAGATTTCTACACCATTTCGTGTGTCTTAGGAAAACATTTGTATGTCTCCTTTGTTCTCTTCCGTATATTGCTACTTTTTTAGTACTTATTTAATTTTCATTAAAATCAGATTAATGATCTCACTTCATAACCAGAAGATCTGTTAATCATTATTATCTGAGTTATCGCCAGAGGTATCCCCATCTGACGTATCGGACTGATTATCCGTAGTTTTGCTTTCACCCGGAACGGTAATTCCACGGCTCTGCATATCGTCAATCATTTCCTTACAGGTGCTGCGTATACTGGAGGAATTTGTTTTCTCTCTTGCGATCTGGAACCATTTCAGCGCATTGCTCTCATCATTTTGATAGTTATACGCGAATGCCAGATAGTACGCTGCTTTGCCTTCCTGATATCCTTCATCAGATTTCACGATGGACTCCAGCTTTGTAATGGCTCCACTATAGTCTTTCTGCTCATACAGATTCATGGCTTCGTTCATATCAGCTTCCATCATTGCACTCTGTACATCTGTCAGCATATTATCGTAAATCTGCTGTGCGTTTTCACTGAGCAGATCTCTGTTTACGTTTGCCAGTGTCTCGCCCGCTTTTACATGATCATCTGACGCATAAGCTACATAGGCATTTAACAGTTCCTCGTAGGACTGATTTTTCTGGCCTGCGGAACTTGTCGCTGTCTGCGCATCTTCTACGGTCTGCTTCAGTCCTGCAATCTCATCTTCCAGGCTCTTGATACTCTGCTCTCTGGTAGCAATGGTCTCATTTGCTTTGATAAGCTGAGAAGATGTGCTGGAATTTGCATTTTTTCGAATACCCGGTACGATCAGGAAACATACTACAGCAATACCGATAGCAGCTCCAACCAACAGATTGATCACGGATAAAACAGCTGTATTATCCGTAAATTTTGCCGGACGAATGATCAGATCGTTACCGCTCTGATAACTTACCGTCTCTTTTTCCTGCGGTTTTACTTTGCCGTTTGCAGTCAGATGCGCTCTGCATTCTTTTTCGTAACGCATCGTATTTGGATCACCGGCATCAATTTTTTTTGCATTTTTTAATGCACGCAATGCCAAGTCATAACGTTCTTCCTTCATATACAGTAAAGCCAGCAACTGGTGACCATGCACCAGCTTCGGATTCAGAGCAAGTACCTTTTTCAACTGGATCAGTGCCAGATCTGTATTTCCTTCTTTGCAGTAAGTCAGTGACTGGTTAAATTTCTTAACGGTCTGTGACAGTGTCTCCAAACGGGCAGAACTTTTCTGAATATCCGCCAGATAATCATTTGCTAAGTTGTCCTCTCCCTGCATGCTTTTACTGATGATCCATTCACTCAGCGCCTTAACAATCTCACCCATCTCGAAATAAACCAGTCCTAACAGGTTTCGCGCCTGAATGTTCATTTTATTATAACGAAGGCTCATCTTCAGATATTCCACTGCACCGGTTAGATCGCGTACCTGCGCGCGCTCCAGTCCGTCATTGTACAGCTTATTGGAAATGCTTACGATTTTTTTCCAGACTTTTACATCTGCTTCACAGCTCGGACAGGTATCCATAGAATCCAGATGAGCACCACAATAATAACAGTTCATCTGTCTCCTCCTATCTTCTGCTCTCTTTCAGCATTTCCTGTAAAATATCCATCATATCGGTCAGATCACGGTTGTAGATCGCGTCCTCTGCCTCTTCAATTTCCATGCTCGGTTCAAATTTCTTTAATTCTTCCTCAAAATCAATCATCACAGTTCTCCTTCCATACTTCCATCAATGCACCAATGAAATAGAGGGAGCCTGTACAGAAAAGCTTCTGCCCCGGCTTCTTCTTCTCTTTCATTGCCATAAACGCCTCCCGGTAATCGGCATACCCCGTCACCGGACGCTCGGTATCTTCTTCAAATAGTTTCTCTAATTTTTCAAAAGATATGCCACGCTCGTTGGGAATCGTGGTGACTGCCATCTCTTCCCATGAAATATCCGCTGTCAGCATATCGATTGAGGTGCTGTAATCCTTTTCTTTTACCATGGAAAACAGCAGAAGTGGACAGTATTTATCATTGGCAGTCAGCCGATTTACCGCCTCGGTAAACATGCCGATGCCGGAGGTGTTATGCGCTCCGTCAAAATAAATCTCCGGCGCGATTTCCTGCATTCTTCCCTGCCAGAACGCAGCTTTCATCCCTGCATGAAGCTGTTCTTCCGTCTTTTCACCGGAAAGTTCCTTCGGATACTGTTGCTGCAATACACGCATTGCAAGGATAGCCAGTGCCGCATTTTCTGCCTGATATTCTGCAGCTCCCGGAATCGTCCATCTTGTTTCCTTATCATACGCAGTTGAAAGGGAAAAATCAATAAAATTATTCTTAAATTCCAGAATCCGGAACATTTTTTTCTCAAGTGCAGTGCATAGGCTTTGCATTTCCTTCGCCTGTGCCCGGATTACTTCGGAAGCATCAGGCTCACTGGCATCAAAAACAACCGGAACACCCGGTTTGATAATGCCTGCTTTTTCTCCGGCAATCTGTGCAATCGTATCACCAAGGATTTCCGTATGCTCCAGACTGATGGATGTAATAATACTCAAAACCGGATGTGCAAAACTGTTTGTCGCATCCAGCCTGCCACCCAGTCCGGTTTCCAACACCACATACTCCACCGATGCCTCCGCAAAGAGTACCATACCCATGGCAAAAATAAACTCGAAAAATGTCGGATACCCAAGACCTTTCTGCTCCAGTTCCTCTGCTGTCTTTTTTACCCGCATATATGCGGACAAAAACTGTTCTTCGCTGCAAAGATCACCGTTTAACTGAAACCGCTCCCGCACATCGATCAAATGCGGGGACGTGAACAGTCCCACGGTTTTTCCCTCAGAAAGCAACATATGGTAAAGGAAGCAGCAGACGCTTCCTTTACCATTACTTCCTGCCACATGAATGACTTTGCAGTGATTACCCGGATTGCCAAGCAGCTCCATGAAATGTTTCGTGTGCGCAAGGCTGTGTTTTTTGGTAAACTTCGGAATCCCGTACAGAAATTCCACCGCTTGTTTCATGTTTTCACTCATATTATTTTAACTGTGTCAGACGATTCTCTACGTCTTCCATCATCTGTTTGTATTTCTCAAGTTTTGCTTTCTCCTCGTCTACTTTTGCCTGAGGTGCTTTGCTTAAGAATTTCTCATTGTTCAGCATGCCATTGGAACGAGCCAGCTCTTTTGCAAGTTTTGCTTTCTCTTTCTCCAGACGTTCCCGCTCTTTTGCCATGTCTACCAGCTCCTCTAATGGAATGTATACAACAGCATTCGGGATAACAACGGATACGGCATCTTCCGGAATTCCGGCTTTGTCTGCCTGTACGTCGATCTCACTTGCGGAGATTAACTGGCTGTAAATGTCCTTATGGGAAGCAAACAGCTCGCACAGGTTCTCATCCGGAGATACGATGAAATATTTTGCTTTGCGGCTTGGTGGAACGTTCATCTCGGAACGAATGTTTCGGATGCCCTTAACCAGTACTTTTATGGTCTCCACATCTGCTTCTTCTTTTGCAAAATTCCACTCCTCTGTGTATTCCGGCCATGGAGCAAGCATGATGGTTTCTTCTTCCGGACAAAGGGTACAAAAGATTTCTTCTGTGATAAACGGCATATACGGATGCAACATCTTTAATGCATTGGTCAGTACGGTTTTCAGAACCCAGAGTGCTGTATTTGCAGCTTTCGGATCCTCTTCTTTCTTGTACAGACGTACTTTTGCGATCTCGATATACCAGTCACAGAACTCTTCCCAGATGAAGTCATATACTTTCTGAACTGCGATTCCAAGCTCGTATTTATCCATGTTCTCTGTCACGTCTTTTGCCAGAGTATTTACTTTTGATAAAATCCATTTATCAACCGGCAGCAGATCTGCATCTTCCGGTTTGGACGGCTGCTCATCGCCCAGGTTCATCATAATGAAACGGGATGCATTCCATACTTTATTCGCAAAGTTACGACTGGACTCTACACGCTCCCAGTAGAAACGCATATCATTTCCAGGTGCGTTACCTGTGATCAGTGTCAGACGCAGGGCATCTGCACCATATTTGTCAATAACCTCTAACGGATCGATACCGTTTCCAAGGGATTTACTCATTTTGCGTCCCTGAGAATCACGTACCAGTCCGTGGATCAGTACGGTGTGGAACGGCTCTGTGCCAGTCTGCTCTAAGGCAGAGAATACCATACGGATAACCCAGAAGAAAATGATATCATATCCGGTTACAAGTACATCTGTCGGATAGAAATAATCCAGTTCTTCTGTTTTATTCGGCCAGCCAAGTGTGGAGAATGGCCACAGTGCAGAGGAGAACCATGTATCCAGTGTATCCTCATCCTGTTTTAAGTGTGTGCAGCCACATTTCGGGCACTTCTCCGGCATTTCGCGGGAAACAACCATCTCACCACACTCCTCACAGTAATAAGCCGGGATTCTGTGTCCCCACCAGAGCTGTCTGGAAATACACCAGTCACGGATGCCCTCCAGCCAGTGCATATATGTCTTTCCGAAACTTTCCGGAACAAATTTCAGTCTGCCGGACTGTAATGCATCAATGGCCGGTTTTGCCATTTCTTCCATTTTTACAAACCACTGCGGTTTGATCATCGGCTCAACGGTTGTCTTACATCTGTCATGTGTACCTACGTTGTGCACGTGCTCAACCACTTTTACAAGCAGTCCCATCTCGTCTAATTTCGCAACGATCGCTTTTCTTGCCTCGTAACGATCCATACCTTCGTAAATACCGCCATTTGCATTGATGGTTGCATCATCATTTAAAATGTTGATTTCTTCCAGATTGTGGCGTTTTCCTACCTCAAAATCGTTCGGATCGTGAGCCGGTGTAATTTTTACACATCCGGTTCCAAACTCTTTGTCTACATACGGATCAGCGATTACCGGAATCTCACGGTTTACGATCGGAAGCAGTAATTTTTTACCGATAATGTCTGTGTAACGCTCATCATCCGGGTTTACAGCTACGGCTGTATCACCAAGCATTGTCTCCGGACGTGTGGTTGCAATCTCAACGAATCTGCCTTCCTCGCCGATGATCGGGTATTTGATGTGCCAGAAATGACCTGTCTGCTCTACATGCTCTACCTCTGCATCGGAAATAGAAGTCTTGCAGACCGGACACCAGTTGATGATACGGGAGCCTTTGTAAATATATCCTTTGTCAAACAGACGGATAAATACTTCTTTGACTGCCTCGGAGCATCCTTCATCCATGGTAAAACGCTCTCTGTCCCAATCAGCGGAAGATCCCATTTTCTTTAACTGTTTTACGATACGTCCGCCATACTCTTTTTTCCAGTCCCATGCATATTTCAGGAACTCATCACGGGTTAAATCCGCTTTGTTGATTCCTTTTTCTTTCAGGCTATTGATAACCTTAACCTCTGTCGCAATGGCTGCGTGGTCAGTACCCGGCTGCCATAATGCGGAATATCCCTGCATTCTCTTGTAACGGATCAGGATATCCTGCATGGTGTTATCTAATGCATGTCCCATGTGCAGCTGACCGGTGATATTTGGCGGCGGCATAACAATGGTAAATGGTTTCTTGCTTCTGTCTACTTCTGCATGAAAATATTTATTATCTTCCCATTTCTGGTAAAGACGGTCTTCGATCCCTTTTGGATCATAGGTCTTTGCTAATTCTTTCATTCTGTCTCTCCTTCCAAAACATGAATTCTCTTTGTAAAAATAGCCAAACGGAAAATCATCCGCTTACATGCTGTAACCCAACAAAAATGTACCCGCTATCATATAAATATGTGATTCCATATGAACTAAAAAAGCCCTCCACATGCAATCTACATGTGAAGGGCGAATCTACGCGGTACCACCTTCATTTTATCTCATCTGTCTCTTTTGAACTCCACTCAAATAATTATCATTTACTTCTTACTAAAAAATTGAAAGTTCAACTCAGACGAAGATGAAATCTCTGTGATTAATTAACGGGAATCACCCGGGATCTCCTACCCACCTTTCAGCAAATATCTTGCCTGTTTTCTCATTTCAGCAAGACTCTGCCAAACACAATTCTCATTGTTTTTGTTTTATATATGCTGTCTTGGCTTCAGACATCCGGTTCCAAAGCTACCTTCCGCAAACTGCCTGTCAAACGGTCTCTCAGTCCATGAACCATCTTCCCTGTCACTGCATCTTTCGCGTACTCCTCTTTGTCATTACCTTTTTATAACTATAAAATTATAAAGCAGATATTCATAATCCGCTTCACTACCTGCTCATGAACGCAAGTGCTTTACATCCTGCGTTCAAAGCCTTAAAATATCATAAACAACATTTTTTCCATTGTCAAGTCCTGATTCGCGTTATCTGGCTATCCTGACGAAAAAAAAGACCAGATAAAATAACGATTTATCTTTCCTTATTTTATCTGATCTTTTACTCTGCTTTTTCAATTATGCTTTTTACAACTGTGAATATCCGAATCCGTTTACCATGGCTTCGATGGCAAATCCCTTTTTACAATACGGGCATTCATCTCTGCCAAATGCCTGATAGCCCGGTACATCATCTTCTGTAAATACGGAATGTACTTCCATACCGCCGACCTTTTTTACAGTACTGAAAATAGAAGAAATACCTCTCAAAATTCCACCATAATACTGTACACATTCCAGACTGCGTCGCACCGTCAGACCTGTCGTAGTGGTTGCCAGCAACAGAATCACATTTTTGCCCTTGATCGCCGGAATTGTGTTATCACGGAATATCAGCTGATTGTTCGCATTGTACTCCGGAGTAACCACATAAATGGTGTTATGCAGGTTCGTGTTGCGGAATCCGCGTTTTTCAAACTCCTGTGCCAGATAAGCTCCAACTACTTCTGTACCATCCATGCAGACGATCGTGTCAACCACGGTAGAGTTCACATAATCTCCTGCCAGACTTTTTGCAACTTCCTGCGCCTCATTGGCACGGGTTTTCAAGCTTGTCATATCAATATAGAAATTGATGTGGGAATGACTTGTGGCAAAATGTCCCGGAATGGCATGCAATGCCACATGATTGTTGTTTCTCGCATACAGTTTTACCATTCTTGATTCCATAGATTCCATCGTAAAATTCCCCCTCTTACGTTATATTATCTAATGATGTGTCCAAGTACACCATAAGAAATCAATGTCATAATTACAGCGGCCAGACAGATTCCAATCAGAATTGCCTTAAATGCCTTCTTAATATCCATATCGATCAGAGATGCTACCAAAGCGCCTGTCCATGCACCGGTTCCCGGAAGCGGAATACCAACGAATAAAACAAGTCCCCAGAACTCATATTTTTCAATCTGGTCACGTTTCTTCATTGCTTTGTTTTCCATCTTCTCAACCAGCGGACGGAACAGCTTTGTTTTCTTCATTGCTGCAAATATCTTTTTGATAAAAAATAAAATAAACGGGATTGGGATAATGTTTCCTATCGCACTGATCAGGATTCCTTTCCACATCGTAATATCAAGTAACGATGATGCCAGAATGCCGCCTCTCAGTTCCAGAATCGGGAACAGTGAAATAATAAACACTACCGCTTCCCTTGAAATATGTGCACCTAAGGTACTTGTAAACCAGGTTACCAGACTTTCCATATGATCTAAAATCCTCCTAATATCATTCTCATCTTATATTCTGCATTATTTTACACTATTTTTCCGGAAAAAGATATAAGGATTTTCTTAATATTATGCAGGTCTGTCACATTTTCTATCTTTCACTCTCATGCAGATATAGACAGCATCTGATCACATAAGATCAATACACCATAACAGGCACGCTATCATCTGCCGGTTTCTTTCAAATACTTCTCTACCTCTGACAAAAATTCGTCCATCTCAGCATCGGTTCCGATGGTGATACGCAGATAATTGTCAATCCGCGGCTTTTTAAAATAACGAACATAAATATCTTTTTCTTTTAATTTTTCAAATAATTCCTCCGCCGGACAGCTCTTGTGAGATGCAAAAATAAAATTACTCTTGGAATCACGGAAGGTAAATCCGAGTTCTGTCAGGCGCAGTTTCACGCGTTCTCTCGTCTGAATAATCTTATGTAAGGTTTCCTCAAAATATACCTGATCATTGATAGATGCCACGCCAAGATCCAGTGCTGTCTGATCCATTGTATAAGAATTGAAGGAATATTTTACGTCATTCAGATATTTGATCAGCTCCGGTGATGCCATGGCATATCCGATACGCATTCCCGCCATGGAACGTGATTTTGAAAATGTCTGAACCACGATCAGGTTGTCATATTTTTCCAGTAATGGTAAGGCTGTCTCAGCACCGAAGTCCACATAAGCCTCATCAATGATCACGATGACATCCTGATTATGCTGCAAAATATCCTCGATCATCTCCTGAGATGCTTCCACACCGGTTGGTGCATTCGGATTCGGGAAGATCACACCGCCGTTTTCTTTGTAATAATCCTCTTTACAGATATTGAAATCATCATCCAACGGCTGTGTCGCGTATGGAATACGAAATTCCTCTGCCCACACATCGTAAAAAGAATAGGTAATATCCGGAAACAGGATTGGTTTTTCTCCATTAAAAAAGGTCATAAAACACATGGCAAGAACATCGTCAGAACCAACACCGACAAATACCTGCTCCGGTTTTAAGCCTTTCTGTTTTGCAATCGCATTCACCAGACGGGTGCAGGCAGGATCCGGATAGAGTCTCAAACGGTCAGAATCCAGATTTTTTAAAGCTTCTGCAACACCCGGTGCTGGTGGATATGGATTTTCATTTGTATTTAATTTAATCATGCGTTCCCTGTCTGGCTGTTCACCCGGAACATACGGAACTACTTTACGAATGTTCTTTTCCCATGCTTTTGTCATCACTTCTTACTTCCTTCTACAGTTTTCTACACTGTACCACACTAAAGTGTTTGTTGTAAAGAGTTTTTAGGGAATTAAAGTGAAAACAAGGACATGGTTCTGTACGGCTAGTCACTCTCTACCCTCACTTCACTGCGGTTTCATCGCGCTTGTTCTCGGTTCCTATAAAAGCCGGTCACCTCCCACTCGCGCAAAACCTTGTGAAGCTCAGTCGTTCGCTAAATCGCTCGCCCAGAACCATGTCCTTGTTTTCGCCATTTACATAGCAGGATCATCATCTCATTGCATTCGTAAAGCGGACATTCGCAATCCGCTTTATGCACGTAACAACAACAATGCATGCTCAGGAATTGTAATCCGAATTTGAGCATGTTTGGCAAGCTGCTCTGCCTGTTCTTTGTCCATCAGAATACGCAGAGACGAAGTATCCTGATTATATTTCAGTAACAGTTCTGATTCAAACTGCTGTTCCAGCAAACGATCCACCTGCATAATGGAACTGTTTTTCATCGATTCTAAATCGGATGACACCTCAATATAATGTGCACGCACTCCAACGAAGGAAATGTCCTCTGAAATTTCTTTTTCCAATTCAAAGCAGATACCCCAGTCCGGTACTGTCAGCTGATGCTCGGACAACCGTTTTGCCGGAACAATGTTTCTACATCCTGAAATACGGGCTGCTGCCTGTGTCACCGGATTTGCAAAGAAATCTTTTTTATCCTGAACAGTCTCAATATGCCCTTTGTCTATCACACAGATCCGGTCACAGAGGTGATACACCTCGTCACGGCTGTGAGATACAAAAAGTACCGTCTTTCCGATTTCAGAAAGCAGATCCTGTAATTCTTCTTCTACCTGCCATTTCAAAAAGCTGTCAAGTGCTGACAACGGCTCATCCAACAGCAGAATCTCCGGCTGTGACGCCATCATACGCGCAAGCGCCACACGCTGTTTCTGTCCTCCGGAAAGCTGTCGCGGCAGATGATTCTCCAGTCCTTCCAGACGGAAGCGGCGAATATAATCCTGCACAACCTCTTTTTCTGGTTTCTTTCCCATGCCCGCCATGATATTTTTTTCTACATTCATATTCGGGAACAACGCATAATCCTGAAACATATATCCTACTTTTCGCTTCTGTGGAATCAGATTGATTTTTTTCTCAGAATCGAATAAAGTACGACCGTTTAAAACAATCTTTCCCTCATCCGGTGTCTCAATTCCTGCAATGCATTTCAATGTCATACTCTTACCGCATCCGGAAGCACCAAGCAGAGCAAACATTTCCTCCCCTGCTGAAAACGCAACATCCAGAGAAAATTTGCCAATTTTCTTTTTTATTGCTACTTCTATTGCCATAGTATTCCTTTCACAACACAGATTTTTCCAGTTTCGCTCAAATCTGTCTCAATGCTTTTCACATAACAGTCAGTTTTTTCATTTTATAAACAGATACATAGGACATATTTACCAACTCTGTGTATTTTTCATATTTTTTCCTGCTAAAAGGTTCATTGCAACGATAATGCCAAAGGCAATCGCCAGAATAATGATAACCCATACACCTGCCGTCAAATAATCACCATCCTGAATAACCATGGCAATCTTCTGCGAAATCGTAGACGTCTTTCCCGGGATATTACCTGCCAGCATAGAAGTTGCACCGTACTCACCAAGAGCTCGCGCGAAGGTCAGGATTGTTCCTGCAATGATACCAGGTCCTGCATTCGGCACTGCAACTTTCCAGAAAATCTGTAATTCAGACATTCCAAGCGTACGTGCTGCATAGATCAGATTTGCATCCAGCTGCTCAAAAGAAGCTCTGGCATTTCGATACATCAACGGGAATGAAATCACCGTTGCCGCAATGATACAGCCAAGCCAGGTCTGTACTACTTTGATACCAAACTGATTAAACAAAAACATACCGATCGGACGTCTCTTACTAAATAACAACAGCAGGAAAAATCCGGCAACGGTCGGCGGAAGAACCATCGGCAGAGTCAGAAATCCGTCTGCGATCGCTTTTGCACGCTCACCGGCATGAATTACTTTTCTTGCCGCAAATAATCCTAAGAAAAAGGAAATAACCGTTGCCACAATTCCTGTTTTTAAGGAAATAAACAACGGGCTCCAATCCAGATTCTTTACAATTTCTATAATTGCATCCATAGACTTTTTCTCCCTATGCTCCGGTCATATATCCGAAGACATTAGTCTTCTACGTTTGTATCGAAATAGTAGCTGTCAAAAATAGTTTTTGCTGCATCAGATTTAACAAAGTTTACAAAATCCAGAGCTGCTTTCTGCTCTAACTCGTCAGCTTCGTCGTTTTTAACCTGAGCGATTGGGTAAATTACATTACCTGTCAGATCATAGCTTACAACCTGAAGGATATCCAGTTTGTCCTCAAGGCCATAGGTATCAGAATAGTAAACAGTACCAACTTCGTTAGATCCCTCTGCTACCTGAGTTTTAACAGCACTTACGTTAGCACACTCATTGATCTCAACTCCGCCCAGAGCCTGAGAAACAACATCTGTCGGGATTGTAGAAACATCATCTACAGCATCAAGGATACCTGCATTTACAAGTGCCTGACGTGTGTATTTACCAACCGGAACGCTTCCGTCTGCCATTGCAATGCTCTTTGCATCTTTCAGGTTCTCAAGACCTGTTACTGCTGTATCGCTTCCTTTATATGTAATAACTACAACCTGATTATTTACTACATTATGACGTGTTCCGTCTACAACTAACTGGTCATCATTCTGTAATGTATCCATCTGTTTCTGAGCTGCTGAAAAGAATACGTCACAAGCTGCACCTTCCTCAATCTGTGCAAGCAGTGTTCCTGAACTGTCATAGCTTGGTACAACAGTTACGTTTGGCTGTGACTCATTGTATTTCTCGATAACCTCGTTTAATGCATTCTCAAGACTTGCTGCTGCAAATACTGTGATTGTTGTGCTGTCAAGCTGATCTTCTGTCTCAGGTGCTGACTCAGAAGCATCTGTCTGCTCTGCTTTTGCAGATGTATCAGCTGCTGCTCCCTGATCTGTGTTTGTGTTTCCGCATGCTGTTAAGGAAAGTCCCATTGTTGCAACAAGCATAAGGCTGATTACTTTCTTTTTCATCTCTTTTTCTCTCATCCTGTTTCTTTTAGTTTTGTTACGTTTTGTTGTGTTTTATGTTATACTACATATTTCTATTTCTGTCAATGTTTTTTATTGGTATACCTTATTTTCAAAACTTATTTTTTTGAACAAATAGTCTTAGTTACACATTTGTAATCACCTACTTTTTTATTTTAACAATTATCAATAATTTTGCATTTTTCAATGGTTAATATTGATAATTATTCCACCTTTTGTATATAAAAACGAATTCTTCAAAAAAAAAAACAGCTCTTTACCAGAGCTGTTTTCCCATTTCACTGACATCATATCCTGACATCATTTCCGCTTCGCTTTTAAATTCATCTGACCGTATGATATTTAATAATTGCTGAAATTCACTCCGTTTCAGATCTTTTTTTCGAAATACAATATCATAACTTTCCTGCTTCAGTGGAATAAATTCAATTCCCCGTATCTGACGCGCAACTTTCTCATTTCCAATCGCTACATCTGCATTTCCACGCAATACATTGGTAGCCGCGATCATATGGGATGACACCATATCCTCATAGCCTCTGATCCTGTCCGTATCAATCTCCAACTTTTTACACATCTCATCAATAAAAATACGGATGCCACTGCCTTTTTCCCGATTGATCATGCGTACACCTTCTCTGGTCAGATCCGCAAATTCCCGGATATTTTTCGGATTGCCCTCTCTGACATAAAATCCCTGCCAGCGTTTTAACAGATGAAACACTGCCACCTGCTCTCCCGGCAACATACGTTCAATATAAGGAAGATTGTACGTGTCTGTTCTGCCATCCCACATATGACAAGTTGCCACATAATTTTCATTCTGATACATTCGATACAATCCACTATAACTGCCCATCGGAGACCGGTACACCTGCGTGCTTCCATCACTCTGTTCATTATAAAGAGCGCAAAGCACATCCAGAAGCTGATCCTGTCCACAGATTACAATATTTTCTGCCGACTCTGCTTCCGGGCTCACGCCCATGTATTCATACAGATCATTTCGCGCAATTCGAAACTGTTTTCCCATCTTGGTTGCTTTCAGATCGCCGCGCTTGATCATTTCATAAACGGTATTTTTCTTTACCTGCAATATCTCCGCCACTTCTACCGGAGACAAAAACTGCTCGTCCATACATTTCCTCCAAGGTCTACTTTTTATCCAAGCAGGTCCCATCCTGCCACTTCCTAATATCTTTATCTAAGTATAACTTCCGAAAAAAGGCTTTGCAAGCATATCTTTTTATGATAGAATATGCGTTGCAGTTCACTCATCACATAAATCCTGGTAATGATCATGCTTGCATGAGGAATTACCTGAATTCATAGTGATCAAGGGAACGCTTTCGGGGTGTGGCTTAGTCTGGTAAAGCGCTCGTCTGGGGGGCGAGAGATCGCAAGTTCAAATCTTGTCACTCCGATACAAAGAAAATCCTGTGAACATTTATCAGTATTCACAGGATTTTTTTCTATACAATTACAATGATTTTTATTTAAGAAATTTTTATACTTTTCGCATTGTTTTTTTTCTTTTATAATGCTACACTCTTTTATAAACCTTGAAAAAAAAACATACCGTTTGGAACGTAAACAGATTATGACTATCTCGGAGCAATGTTGAGTATGAAAAAATTTTTTAACTATCTAAAACACAACACACACTTTTTTCTATTGCTTTATGCGCTCATTTATATTCCATGGTTCACTTACCTGGAGAAAAAAGTAAACATCAATTCAAACTTTCATGTCATTCATGTGGCATTGGACGATCACATTCCATTCTGCGAATTTTTTGTCATTCCGTATTATCTGTGGTTTGTATACATGGCAATTGGAATTTTATTTATCGCATTTACAGATGGAAAACTCTGCTGGCGGATGGGAATCTTCCTGATCACAGGTATGACTGTGTTCCTTTTTATCTCAACGATATATCCGAACGGACAGCTGCTCCGACCGGAAAGTTTTACAAGAGATAATATTTTTGTACACATCGTGCAGAAATTGTACGCAACAGACACACCAACAAATCTGTTTCCAAGCATTCATGTATACAATTCCCTTGGAATTTATTTTTCACTCCGCCACAGTAAAAAGATACAAAAACATAAATGGATTAAATATGCCGCGTTGGTTTTGACCATCTGCATTATTTTATCCACAATGTTTATCAAGCAGCATTCTGTGTTTGATGTGTTCACTGCATTTGCACTGGCGGCATTTATGTATTCTGTGTGCTATGGTTCGATTTCGGCGGCGATCGAACGGCGCCGACAGAAACGGATTCCGGCGGAACAGATATAAAATTCTTAGAGATATCATTTAATGAAAGCGCCCACAGTTATTTTGTCTTTTCGGCTAGCAATCGCTCGAAAAAGAAAAATAACTGTGGGCGCTTTTTATCTCATCATCCAAGATCAGCAACGTATACCAGCATCTGACCACCACATACCATGCCCTGATCTGCCGCTACTTCGTTACTCATATCCAGTGTAAAAAGTCTTGTTTCTCCGGTTCCGATCATGCGAAAGGCTTCCCGCAGCACTTCATTCTCGGTACAACCGCCACCGATAGTTCCCGCTGACTGCAAATTACTGTTGACAGTCATCAATGCACCGGATTTTACCGGTGTTGATCCACTGGTGTCATATACCAGCAACATGGCTTTTCCGACATTTTGATCTCCGAGCATTTCAATCACGCGCGGATCTGTATCGGTACAGGTCAACAGCTGGCTGTGAGAACGCCGCGGTGTTCCTTTTCTGCGTTCTTCAATCAGTTCTGCCACAATGGAAATCGCAATCTCCGGAACGGTCAGTGCACCGATATTTAATCCGATGGGCATATGGATTCTGGCTACTGTCTCTGCGGCATTTCCTTCTTCCTGCAACAGATCAATAATTCCGACTACCCGACGTTTAGAACCCATCATTCCTAAATAACGCGGAAAAATACCTTTTAACACTTTTCTCAGACAAGTCAGGTCAAACCGATGGCCACGGGTTACTACTGTGACATAATCATTGCTTCCAACCTGAAGCATATCCAGCGCTTTTTCAAATTCTTCACAATATATTTCTTCCGCATCCGGGAAACAACTACGATTGGCAAAAGATGGTCTGTCATCTACGACAATGACATAAAAACCAACCGCTGACGCAAATTTACTGATTGCCTGTCCCACATGGCCACCACCAAGTATGATCAGACGCTCTGGTCTGTAAAATCGCCGTTCGTATATCGTATCTTCAATTTTTAATTCCAGAGATCCCTCTCCCGTCTGTTTTATTTCCCGTAACAGCCCTTCGATTCCCTGCATTGTTCCACTCCGTCCAATCTAATATCTTATCTTTTGCTGACCAAATCTATTTTTCACTCAAATACGTTCATTGTATTTGTTGCTCAGCAATGATAGAAATGAAATTATTCCTCATCTATTTTATGACTGATACTATCTGCTTTCCTATACTGCTTCAGATACCGTTCAGCTTCTCGCAGCTGGTCTTTCGTATCGGTATCCATAATACATCCGCGATCCGTAACTGGGACTTCTAAGAATTCATCCCCTAATTGTTTCCAAAAACCACGCAGACCACCGCCACCCGCGGCATTTTCATAGGAAAGAATCTCCGGCAGCAGAGACATGTCAATCAATACGGGATGTCCCCGCCTCTCATCTACCGTTGGTATAACTGCCTTTTTCCCGGAAACAAGCATTGTCTCCCATAATTTCAGATAGGTTTCCGGCAAAATACAGGGCAGATCTACCAGTTGGATAAATACATAGTCAAAATCCTTCAGCTTAGGAAGTCCTGTTTTGATAGAGGTCAGAATACTTCCATTTTCATAATTCGGATTCCAAATGGTATAAATGCAGTCGGCTGAATAATTAGTCTGCAAATAGGATTCGACACGTTCCTGTTCATATCCGGTTACCACTTTGATATTACCTATACCTGCATCATACATTGTTTTAATTGTTTGGTCAATCAAATTTTTATTCAGAAATTTTGTTAATGGCTTTGACTGTCCCATGCGGGTGGACAGTCCTGCTGCCAGGATCAGTCCACCAACATGCAGACTACGGTTAGTTTCTCTTTCAACCATCTTATTTATCTTCTTTTATCATCAGACGAATGGCATCTACCGCGCTCTTGATCGCTGCCTGTGTATCATGTGCCACCGGATTATCCAGATGCAGCTTTTCCCGCTCCTGATTTGCCACAACCAGAAAAATGGAACCTATCTTCACATGCAGATAACTTGCTACCACGAACAATGCCGCAGACTCCATCTCCGAAGCCAGACAGCCAAGCCGTTTCCATGCTTCCCATTTCTGAACTAATTTGTAACCTACCGGCATTTTTTCCGGCTCATGCTGTCCATAAAAAGAATCTTTGCACTGAACAACACCGATGTGGTATGGATATCCGTTTGCCTTCGCTGCCGTTTCCAATTTCTGCACAATATGATAATCTGCCACTGCCGGAAATTCAATCGGCGCATATTCCAAACTAGTTCCTTCCATGCGAACGGCTCCGGTAGCGATCACCAGATCCCCGCTTTTGACATCCGTCTGTATCCCGCCACAGGTTCCCACACGGATAAAAACTTCTGCCCCGCAGCGCACCAGTTCTTCCATGGCAATTGCCGCGGAAGGACCACCGATACCCGTTGAGGTCACACTGACTTTTTCTCCGTCCAGACAGCCGGTGTAAGTCGTAAATTCTCTGTGATCGGCTACAAGATGTGCATCATCAAAGAGTTCTGCAATCTTGACACACCGCTTCGGGTCTCCCGGCAAAATGACGTATTTTCCTACATCCCCCTGTTTTAAACCAATATGATACTGAATTCCGTTTTCTGTATATTTCATTACGCTTCCCCCTCATTTTCCTGCTGTAAAGCAGACATTTGCAATCCACTCTTGTTGCTCGCTCAGAAATGCAATCGTTTTGTAACCCGTGTTCCTACTGCCTGACGCACAGTAAAAATTATATCTCAGATCTTGCATCTGTCAGAATGGGATGATGAACTACCATTCCCACTCTCCCGATATAGTATATTTTTCAAATATCTCTTCCGACAGCAAACATGGCTGAAGCTGCTTTTTCAAATCCTTTATCGCATCACATATTGTCTCATCCACAGGATCAACCCACGGATTATACGGCTTATTCAGAAAATATTTGCAGGCTTTATACCATACTTTTAATTTCACAGGATCGATTGCCATATCATTTGTCTCCAGTAAATGACGGCAATTCAACATCATTTCCTGGCACGAAAATACTAAATTTTCAATCATATACCGTGACAGTTCTGCCAGATTTTTATCTTCTTTCAAAATCCCTTCCAGTATATTAGACTGATACATTTTCAAATCACTTTTACATGTGTCTGTCATTTTCAAGCCATCTGCTTCGGAAAGATCCTCCGCGGAACCCTGCTGTCTTTTTAAGAGATTCAAAAGTTTTAACAGATCTCCCTCTCTGTATGGATCAAATTCTTTCTGTAATGCTTCTTCACTGTCCGCAAAAGCTTTCTTTTCTTCTGCACTCATAGCGTCCGGATACCGTTCCTTCAGAGCCTTCCCCGCATAATTTATCACACATAAGTTTCTCATTATATAAGAAAAAAACTCAGGCTGCCATTCCTCGCGCCGCATACGCCATTTCAAATCTGAAATGCGAATATAATCCATGCTTCCTCTCATGATTATCTTGATAAATGCTTCACCCGGTATCTTAGACAGTATGGATCTTTTTTCGTCAATATATCTCAAATAAAAGATTGAGTCAGAGAAAAAGCAGTCATTCTCCTTGCTGATCTGATTAAAATACTGTAACAGATCCCGCATATACGGAAAGTCTTTCTGCAATGAAAAATATTCCGTTGGTAAAATCAGTATTCGTTCTGTTGAAACCGGCAGCAAGATCAGATCACACTGGAAGATCTGATACAGTTTGTATCGAACGTGTTCGTTTATCAGTACCCCGGAAGCCTCTCTGTGATCGATATTGGTAAGCACGCAGATCTTTCTGCTTTTTTTATCATATTTTTTATACTTTCCCCATTTTTTATACTGCGCCTGAAATGCAAGCTGATCTATGATCTGCACCTTTTCTTCCGGATCTTCTGTCTGAAGATCTTCCATCTTTGCTGCATACAGTGGATATACCATATAAGGATAAATCATATATTCCGCATGCTCTTTTAATTCTTCTTCTGTAATCCCAGACGATTCGGCAATCTCCTTTGTCAGCGGGTACCATACACCATCTTCCAGCATAACCAGAAAACTTACCTCGAATCCGTTCACTCCCTGACCATACCTGTAAGTCATATCCGCAGTCGTCGTTTTTTTTCCAACTACTGGCATCAGTACTTCCAGACCATTTACCGGTGTCATTACTCTTGTGATCATTTTTTCTTCCTCCTGAGAATTTATTCTTGTTACATAAATCCCCTTTTCTATGTGTTCACATTATAGCAGAATTTATTTTGTTTGAATATAGTAAAAAGCGGAACACTTACACCACATTTTACGCCTAAGCACTCCGGCAGATTCAGTGGCAGATCTCGCAGTTCTTCTTTCGTAATATATTTTTTATTCTGTATCTGCATGCACAACATAGTGCTGATTTTAATTATAACTTAAATGTGTACGTGGCACGCAGTACCAAGATGGCGCAAAAATTTACTAATTTCACTGTATATAGTAAGAACTCCTGCAATTTTTTCTCAAGGAGCGATTCTTAGCGACTGAGACAAAATTGCAGGAGTTCCTATTAAAGCTTAACGAAGTAAATTTTTAAGCCATCACAAAACAAGATGTTACTTCTGTGAATGGCATCCGCCACCGCAGGATGAGCAATTGCAACCGCAACCGCCCTTATGGTGTTTTTTATCATAAATGCCTTTACCGATAATCAGACCAACCAGCCCGAATACAATGATTGCTACAATTACAGTTGCCATTAGAACTCCTCCCTTGAAATTTTAATAAAAATGATATGTACTATATTAGCACATTTTTCGACTTATGCGATAGATTTTTTTGCCATACCGGTTGCTTCATCAACATATGGATTTTTGCGAACAAGCATATAGATGATAAATACTAACTCGATAATAGCAACAATCAGTCCTACCGGATGAACGTGTCCTGTGAACAGGGAACCAAACTGGTAGATCATCATAGATACGATGTATGCAAGACCACACATGTATCCGATTGCTGCCCAGAACCATTTCTGGTTGTTCATCTCTCGTTTGATCGCACCCATAGCTGCGAAGCACGGAGCACACAGAAGGTTAAATACCATGAAGCTGTAAGCGGTTAACTGTGTATAATGAAGTGCTACCTGGCCCCATACTTCATCGCCGTTCTCTGCCACCTCGGAGAAACCACCGAAGAGGACACCAAATGTAGATACAACGTTCTCTTTTGCGATCAGACCAGTGATTGTTGCAACTGTTGACTGCCAGTCACCGAAACCAAGCGGTGCGAAGATCCAGCAGATTGCTCCACCGATCGCTGCCAGTAAGCTGGAGTTATTGTCTTCTACCATGCCAAATGCACCATCGACGAAACCAAATCCCTGTAAGAACCAGAGAACTACGGAAGAAGCTACGATAACAGTACCTGCACGTTTGATGAAGGACCATCCACGCTCCCATGTTGCACGTAAAACGGAACCTGCAGTTGGAATATGGTAAGCCGGAAGCTCCATAACGAATGGTGCTACTTCGCCGGCAAATGGTTTTGTCTTTTTCAGCATGATACCGGAAATAACGATTGCTGCTACACCAATGAAGTAAGCGGAAACTGCAACCAGTCCGGAACCACCGAATAATGCTCCTGCGAAGAGGCCGATGATCGGCATTTTTGCTCCACAAGGAATAAAGCAGGTTGTCATAATTGTCATATGACGATCTCTCTCATTCTCAATGGTACGGCTTGCCATAACACCAGGAACACCACAACCGGAACCGATCAGCATCGGGATAAAGCTTTTTCCGGAAAGGCCAAATCTACGGAAGATACGGTCAAGGATAAATGCCACACGAGCCATGTATCCGATCTGCTCCAGAATGGAAAGCATAAAGAACAGTACTAACATCTGTGGTACGAAACCAAGTACGGCACCGACACCACCGACAATACCATCATTGATCAGACCAACTAACCAGTCCGCACATCCAATGCTCTCAAGCGCCGGTCCTAAGTTTCCACAGATCCACTCGCCAAAGAGTGTATCGTTTGTAAAGTCAGTAACGATTCCACCGATAGTTGTTACAGAAATCCAGTAAATCAGGAACATGATACCTGCAAAGATTGGTAACGCAAGAATACGGTTTGTTACGATACGGTCAATCTTGTCAGAGATTGTCAGGTTGTGTACTTCTGCTTTTTTGCTTACAGACTGGTCACACACTTTGCTGATGTAAGCATATCTCTGGTTTGTGATAATACTCTCTGCATCATCATCCATCTCATTTTCACAGTCAACAATGTGCTGCTCGATATGTGCTTTTACATCTGCCGGAATATTTAAGTCTTTGACTGCTTCCTCATCACGCTCAAAGAGTTTCATTGCAAACCAGCGAAGATATCTGTGGTCTACCATCATCTCGATGGACTCCTCGATATGTGCGATGGCATGCTCAACACTTCCGGTAAATACGTGAAGCGGAGTTGCATCCTGTTTCTTCTCTGCTGCATCTACGGCTTTCTGCGCTGCCTCAAATCCACCCTCACCTTTTAATGCGCTGATCTCAATGATCTCACATCCAAGTGTCTCAGACAGTTTCTTAACGTTGATCTTATCACCGTTTTTGCGAACGATATCCATCATGTTGATTGCGATCACAACCGGGATACCAAGCTCCAGGAGCTGTGTTGTCAGATACAGGTTACGCTCAATGTTTGTACCGTCTACAATGTTTAAGATTGCATCCGGACGCTCATTTACCAGATAACCTCTGGCAACTACTTCCTCCAGTGTATATGGGGAAAGGGAGTAAATACCAGGTAAATCCTGAATGATCACTTCTTTGTGTCCCTTTAATTTTCCTTCTTTTTTCTCAACGGTTACACCCGGCCAGTTACCAACATACTGAGAACTACCGGTTAACTGGTTAAACAGAGTTGTTTTACCACAGTTTGGGTTACCCGCAAGTGCGATTTTGATACTCATTTATATTTCCTCTCTACTTTCATTTTCATAGCTTTTCATAACTGTTATTAGATTCATCTAATCCTTATGTAAAAAAATATGATTACTCAACTTCAATCATTTCAGCGTCAGCTTTACGAACACTTAGCTCATAACCGCGGACGTTTAATTCGATCGGATCACCAAGTGGTGCAACCTTACGAACTTTGATCTGAACTCCTTTTGTGATTCCCATGTCCATGATACGACGTTTGATCGGGCCTTCCCCATGCAGACGTTTTACAACTACTACATCATCAACTTTTGCATCTTTTAATGTTTTCATAAAACTCTTCCTTTCTTGTCTTCTATGCTTAAACCATAATTCTGGTTGCCATGCTTCGATCCAGCGCAATCCGGCTGTCCTTTACCTGAAGGATAATATTTCCTCCCAGTTCACTGACAACTGTCACGGATTCGTCCACTACCAGTCCCAGTTCAGCAAGATGCTGACGTATAGAATCTTTTCCGGTAATTTTCCTTATCACTACTGTTTCTCCACTTTTCGCCATCGCTAAAGGCATCATATAATATCCCTCCCGTGTCGGTAGATTTTCTTTTCTTTTGTATTAGTAAAAAGTAACAACAAATACATACAGCTATATATTGTTAGAAGTCGTCATCATATAATATAGCAAACTACATTTTATTAATACATCATAATATTTGATGTATTACACTATATTGTATTAGTTTTTCACAATTTCAACTAATTTTAGCTACATTTTGTTAGATTTTCCTAACATCAGCATACGAAGTTTACCACCGCTAACGTTTATTGTCAACCCCTTTTCGGAAAAAATTATCAAAAAGGTTTGAAAAGAAAAAAAATATTGCGATCATAGAAAGAATTTTTCTATATTCCTTCCTGATCACAATATTTTTATGTGAAGTTCTATTTTTGATTTTTACTGTAATTCTTCTGATTCCACCAGGGTGATCGTACCATTGTCCAGACACTCCACAAATTTGTAAGCCAGCTCCGGATCAAACTGCTTTCCAGCATCCAAAAGGAGCTTTTCTCGCGCCACCTCCAATGGAAATGCTTTCTTATAGCAGCGTCTGGATGTCATAGCATCAAAGGAATCTGCTATGCATAATATTCGCGCTGTCAGTGGAATATCCTCGCCGGCAATTCGTCTCGGATATCCTTTTCCATCATATCTTTCATGATGACCGATGACGGCCGGGATAACATAATCCAGAGATGGAAGATGACGGATAATGTCAATCGATGCTTCCACATGTCCTTTGATGATCTCATATTCCTCATCAGTCAGACGCCCCGGTTTATTCAGTACATACTCCGGAATTCCGATTTTTCCCACATCATGCAGTAAAGCAGCCTGACGGATGATCTCAATCATATCCTCATTCATACCGAGTGCTGTGGCCAGCATCGTAGCATAATAGGCCACGTTATTAGAATGGCTGAACGTATAATGATCCTTCGCGTCGATAGCCGCGGTCAGTGCATAGATGGTTGTTTCATATTCGCGGTAAATATGAGCACGGTCTCTGGTATACCCCTGCGTGTTATTATTACGAAACATCGTATCAAACACCTGGATTCCATTTTTTCCGCTGTGCTTTACATGGTAGACAGCCAGATCCACATTCTCCATCAATTCCTTGACATTTCTGGCTGCATACGGTGCCGCACTGATTCCTGCACTGACAGTCACCGCCTTCAGCTTCATATCCGTCCGTCGGTTATTCATTACAAAAATCTGCTTTGCAATTGATTCTACCAGATTTCTAGCTGAAAACAGATCATATTTCGGAAGCAGGACTGCAAATTCTTTTCCGCCATAACGGGCTGTATATCCACTGTCTCCCACGCTGCTGCGAATGATCGCGGCAATCTGCTGCAGGCAGATGTCCCCTTCCTTGATGCCGTACAGCTGATTATATAGTTTAAAATCATCCACATTGATAATGGCAAGTGCCAGGGATGCTTCCTTATTTTTCTCAAACTCTTCATTTAATACTTCATAAAAATACTTTCGGTTCAACAGTCCGGTCATCTCATCTGTCCGCGCCTCAATGCAGGCTTTCTCATACAACCGCGCATTCTTGATGGCAATGGACGCTACCGATGTAACGGAGGAGATCAGCTGCACCTCGTCATATACAAGTCCCTTTTTCGAAGAAGGTGCTGTGATCAGGATCACGCCTGCCAGACAGTCCCCGTCCTTCAGTCCTGCACAATAGCGGATATGCTTTTTATCCAACTGATGCTTTTCACTTTCCCACATGGATTTGTATTCCACCGTATAGCGAAATTCCCGGTAGATCAGAGGCTCATCATGAACTGCCAGCCACTGGATCATCGGATTTTCCTCCTCCAGTGAAAAAGCCAGGTCGTTGAGCGGCTGATCACTGGCAAATCCCCGATATGGCTGACCGGATGCATCCTGCATACAGATATAGATATTTCCAACATCCATCAGTTCTTTCAACACATGGATCGTTTGATTCAGAATTTCCTGCAGATCCAATGTCTTGGAAATTGCCGAACTGAATTCTTTGATTTTTTCCGCCTGATGAACTTCTTCCTTTACAAACACATTTCTCACCAATAACTTCCATAAAAACGTAAACAGCGCATAAATGACAAGAAAGATCACTGCAAATACAAGTGCAAACACCGTCATATTTTTATCCATCTCTAAATGAAGCACTTTCTGCAGATATGGAGCCACATTAAAAAACACGATTACCGAAAACAGAAATCCAACACCATAGCATAATCCGGAAGAGGCCAGCATTTGCAAGCGAAACAGGTGTCTGCGGGTAAGTGCATAAAATATCAGAAATACGTTAATGACACCGCTCAGTACATCGACTGGGAAACCGGAAAGCACCGGCAGACTGATTAGAACGTTGCCGGCAAATAGTACCACAACGCCAAACATTATCGGATCATATTGTACTTTCATATTCGGATTTGCTTTGCAGATACGCACCAGGATTACAAACAAGTGCAACAGAAATGCTCCAACAAGAAAGAATAATACCAGAATCGTCGGTTTAATATCGTATACAAAGGTTGGTCTTCCATTTTTTTCTACAAGTTCAGGACACGCCAGAAATACGCCATTCCAAATATTTAGCACAAGACAGGTAAGCATAGCTGCCAGATAGATTTTGCCTGTCATGCCTTCCCTGGCACCGCCAAAAGCCAGAATAAAACGGTAGTATGCGTATGGAAGAAGTAAGATTCCAAATAATGAAACCTGATACCAGAATGCGTAATGCGGCCAGAACTGCGCACGCATAAAGGCAGAACCGCCGGTCCACAAAAGCAGTCCTGTCAGCACCACCAGAAAGCTGTTTACAATTTTATTTTTCTTTGCTGCCAAAAACATCAGCAACATAAATCCATAGCACACCATGGCTATAATTGAAATATATCCGTAGGTTCCCATATTCCTCTTATCTCACCCTATTCATACTCGCCTGCACCTCAAGTAACCCTTTTAGATCATAATGTGAAGGGCTCATATGGTACAGTTTTTTCCCTGTCCGTTTCTCATAAGTCTCAAATGTTCCGCAAGTAAGAATCGTCACCTGCAAAGGATCCATTCCCAAAATCTTTTTCAGATCACGATAATCCTGATCAATATATTTAAAATAGGTACTGAGCAGATCTTTCAGAATCGTTGCACTCATGGCATTATTCAGCAGTGCATCCCGCTCCAGTTCCACATACATGTGCAGATACGGCCGGTTCTGCTCATTATATTCCTTCGCTGCCACCCAGTTTATAATTGGAAGCTTTGAAAGTCCAATGACATTTTTGATCCCATTTTCCGAAATTCGTGTAAACCCGGCAATATCGATGATCCAGGGCACACGATCTATATACTCAAACCGTGGGATCCGCGTCTCATCTTCCCGGTTTTCCAGACCGACGCAACGATACATATCGCCACAGCGATATCTTGCAAACGCTCCGCCTTTCAAAATAGTAAATACCAGCTCATATTTTTCCCCCGGCCGTACCTCATCCATGAGATATGTCGGTGGAATATACGATGGATCCTCATAATTTTTCAGCATGTCTTCCTCTGTGATAAACTCGTAAAATGCGTTATCCGGGAAGAAATACATGCCCTTACGCGTCCATGTCTCAGTTCCCATCATGGAAGGTTCCGTACCTGCAAATAATTCCATCGGTCGGATACCCCAGAGTGCTTCCAGATCATCCTTATAGCACAGATTGTCTGTGCCTGCTACCATAAAGCCTTTCAGGTGGAAGAGATCCTTTGGAAGCAGCTGCCGCTGCTCTTTCCTACACCGGTATTTTGCCTTCAAAAGCCGCATGATCATCTGAGGTTTACATTTTAACAGGCTGGACAGCTTTACTCCGCCACCGGAACTTGTCAGAGACGACAGACTCTGGCTGACTGCATAGGCGACACTTCCCAGACCGAAGAAAAATCCCAGATCCTTTTGCATTGCCATCTTAAATCCCAGTTTGTTACGCTCACTGAAACTCATATTCACAGCGTCTTTGATCGCCGGTAAAAACTCAATATCGATTTCTTCTCCCAATGCCAACGGGAACAGTCCTGTAGCATAGGGCAACGGTGCCAGCGCATACAGAAACTTATCCGTGGACGCCACATCAAAAGATCCCTTTTCACGGCTTGTAGACAAAATCAGGCAGGCCATAACGTTATTCCGATATGTATCCAGCATGCTTCTGGTATACGGTGCTACCTTGATCGGGTGCTTGCCACCTTCCCAGGTCGTCTGTATCCAGATCACCGGATTTCCCGGAAGCATATCCGGCTGCTTGCTCAACAGAATATCTGCATAATCTTCATACCCTGTCAACGGCACCATTTTCCGGAATTCCTCCAGATTTTTCGGATGCTTTCCTTTTAGAATGGACTGCCCCAGTCCGCAGTTGCTCCAAAGCTGGATCTGCTCTTCCATCAGCCGCCGCTGGATCTTCATGTATCCTTCCATGGACAGATCAAGGAATCCGCAGTACTGCTGCCATATTTCATTATATTGATGTTTTTTCAATTTTTCTTTTAGACTCATAGGTTGTCCACTCCAGATTAATTGCTGCGTTTTCTTATACTTTTCATGCACACCCGGATACTTTTTCCATTCGGAATTAAAAATGGCGTACTTTGTTGATATTCCCTATAATTAAAAAATGTCCGTGGAAATGTCCACAGATCCTGAAAAATGATATACAGATAATTCCAGAAAATCATAAGTCCAAAATAGATTCCCTGTCTTAATCCCCCCAGCATTCCCCACATGCATAAAAAGGCACCCACAAACCATAACACGCCCGGATGACGGCACAAACCATACACTCCCTCTGTATATGTAGCACGAAGTTTATTTTCTTCACAATAGGTTTCTTCAAAGGGAAGGGCAAAAAACAAGGTATAGATAAGCATACCAAGAAAAAACAATGCTCCGATTCCAAATCCGATCACTGCTCCCAGGCTCCGATGACCTTGTCCCCACGCAGAACAAAACTCTGCTACGACAGACGCCACGACTAGAATACTCCCCAATGCAAAAAATTTCTGCAAACATACATTCTTACTCAGAATACTGTTGATATCATATACAAAATACAGGACAAATCCTGCAGTTCCTAAAATCAGCTGCCACATCTTCATTCTCCTGCTAAAAAATCCCACAAAAAATATCTGTGTATGTATCAATATTACTGCCTTTAACAGACAATCTAAATTATAATAAAGTTCCTGCTAAATTGCAAGGAAAAAAACACCGCCGGTCGACAGGCCGGCGGTGTCATTACTTATTCATTGTTTAATATTCAGAAACGCTCACTTTTTAATGCTTTAATCTTCCAACGGACGGATGCGGTATACAGCACCAACTTCCTCACAGATTTTACTGCACTGCGCTTCTTCTTCTTTTGTGATCGTAGTCTCTACCGTTGTCATGACAACTTTAGCTACACGTCTGGTACACTTCTTTGCAAAATCAATCATCGCATCAAAAGACTGATCTCCGAATTTGCTGCGCACAAGTTCGTGATAACGTTCTGCATTCGGTGTATTGAGACTGATGGATACCGTATCGATCAGGCCTTCAAATTCCGGTGTGATATCGCGGTTCCAGATCAGATTTCCCATACCATTGGTATTGATACGCACCGGTTTTGCAAATGTCTCTTTCACATAAGCAGCCACTTTCATCAGTACAGGCAGCGCCTCTGTCGGTTCACCAAATCCGCAGAATACGACTTCCTCAAATTCATCCATATCGAACTTTGCGAATTCTGCGATGACTTCCTCTGCAGAAGGCTCACGCTCCAGCCACAGACTATGGGATTCTCCTACATGATCCATCGTCTGACGCAGGCAAAATGTACAGGCACATGGACATTTGTTTGTCAGGTTTACATATAACCCATGATGTACTTTGTATAAAATTTCCATTTTTCATTCCTTCTTTCTATTTATAATCCACTTATAATCCACTCTTTTTATATCAGTATAATGATACGTTTTGCTTCACTTACTTTCGATGACTTCGCTTACCGGATATCCTATCAAGATTTGGGGGGCAAAACACCCAAATCTTTATTACACAGATTGTTCTGTGCTTTATCGTGCCAGCGTTCCCAGATGATCCTCAAAACAGACACCATCTGTCAGTGGGATATTCCTCTCAATGGAACTTAAAATGCATTTTTTGATAAAGTTGGAAGCTTTCTTTACAGATTCTTCAAAAGCAACCCCATTCACGGCATCTGCTGCCAGAATCGCGGAAAAAATATCCCCGGTTCCGGAGCGCGATGTGCCGATTCTGTGAGTGCGCAGCACTTTGCATTCTTTTCCCTTTTCGTAACAGAGATTTGCCACAAAACTGCCCTGCGGGATCCCTGTGATCACGACTTTTTCCGGACCCATCTGGCTTAACGCTTTTGCCATCTGTTCAATCTCAGCCACATGCCATTTTTCCTTATAAGGCGTATCTGTCAGGATGCAGGCTTCTGTCAGATTCGGTGTCAGGATATCTGCATAATGCACCAGTTTCTTCATCTCCAGACACATTTCCATGGTATAGGTCGGATACGGCTTTCCGTAATCTCCCATCACCGGATCGATCAGAACAATGGTTCCATCTTTGCCAAACTCCTGAAGGAAATCACTTACAATCCCAATCTGTGCCTCCGATCCCAGAAATCCGGTGCATATTCCATTAAAATGCAGATTTAATTTCCTCCATTCTGCGATATAAGACCGCATCTTATCAGTATAATCTTCAAAAAAATAACTGTCAAACCCTGTATGATTTGAAAAAATCGATGTCGGTACCGGACAGCACTGTATCTTCATTGCTGATATGATCGGCAGTGACACCGCAATGGAGCAACGCCCAAATCCGGAAAAATCATTTACCACGGCAATTTTCTTCTGATTGTTATGCGAAGCTATCATAAAACTATTTATTCTCCATCTTTCTCTTACTACATTGTATATCAAAACACCCACATCTTGATTACGCGGATTGCTCCGTGCTTTACGCCCCCGCATTCCTTCGCTCTATTCACATGTTGTGAAATAGACATCTCACTTTTATATTCGTATCGGGGCTTGTCAGAAGGTTATTCCCCTCCCTTGTGCAAGCGCAGGCTGGCTCAGGCCTTTTGACACCGTAATCATACATAACAAAAAAACTGACCTTTTTCAAGAGCCAGTTTTTACTGTTATATCCATACCAGTTTCTATTATCAAACAATTTCATCATTTATTTTGTACAACAGTTTCATTGCCATATAAATTTTATTCTTCATTTTCTGTGCCTTCCACGTATGCAAATGGCAATCTGCGTATCTACAATCGTGAAATCAAACTGATAACACCTGAACTTGCCAGCATCATAATCATTCCGGCCACGGCATTGCCACACATTACACAAAATATCGTAATTCTCGGTTTCATATTCAACACACCGGCAATGATGCTTCCAGTCCATGTTCCGGTTCCCGGAATCGGCACTGCCACATATGCAAAAATCGCCAACGGACCATACTTTTGTATTTTATCTTTATTCTTCGTGACCAATTTATCAATCCAGCCGATAAACCGCTTCAAAAATCCATGCTTTTTACATTCCATATAAAACCAATTGGTGAAAAATGCAAGGAAGCAGACCACGAAAAAACTTCCGGACAATGCCATCAGATAGGCCTGCCATGGCGCAAGCTGCAGTGCCATACCAAAAGGAATTGCCCCTTTTACCTCAACAGCCGGAATCATTGCTACTAAAAATGTATATATCAACTTCGGAAAAACCATCTGCTCCACCTCCTGACAAATTTATCGATCGTTCACTTTCATATAACAGTTAATGCGCTTAAGCAACACACTTCATCTGTTCTATGATTAGTTGTATCAATTTTTTCCTTCTGTGTAAATAGGGTTCAGAAATTCTTAAAATTTATTCAGGAATTGACAAGAATCTTTTTCTATTTTTTCTTAAAACAGCTGGATTCCTTCATTTTCTGTACGATCGTAAAGGGAATGCTTATTCTTCGTTCAGGATACCGATACTCTTCCCCGACTGTTCTTTTTCCGTTTGATCCGGCGTTTTAAAAGTCCACGCCAGCTCGGCGGATACAAAAGAATCAGCACCGGAAATATTTCCAGACGCCCCGCCAGCATATCAAAAATATACACATATTTACTGAAGGTCGAAGCATCACCGAAATTGCATGCCGGTCCGTATTTTGCAAGTCCCGGTCCGATATTGTTAAAAGTACCAAGCACGGAAGAAAATCCACTGACCAGATCCGTCCCGTCTATGCACACCAGAAATGTAGACAGCATGACCAGCAGTATATATGCCGTAAAATATACGTTAATGCCACGGATAGCCTCTTCATCTACCGTCTTTCCGTCCATCTTGATCTTTTTTATACTCTTTGGAAACAAATAGGAATTCAACTCGCGCAACGCGGATTTCACAGATAACAGGAATCTGCTGACTTTCATACCGCCACCGGTACTTCCGGCACAGGCGCCAATCATCATCAGAAACAGCATGACATATCGTGACAGGGACGGCCACTGATCAAAATCCACCGTCATAAATCCGGTAGTCGTTATAATGGAACCCACCTGAAATGACGTATTCCGCAAGTTTTCCAGAATATTTCCAGCCCATCCATACGTGTTGGTCATAATGATCAGAATGGCAGCTCCGATAATTCCAAAATACCACCATACCTCATCCATATGTCGAAGCTGTTTCCAGTTGCACATCAGAATCAGGTAATATGCATTGAAATTCACGCCAAACAAAATCATAAACACCGTAACTACCCATTGAATATACGGTGAGCAGCTTGCCAGACTGTCATTTCGGATGCCGAATCCTCCTGTTCCCGCCGTGGAAAATGCCGTCGTCAGCGATTCGAACACTGACATCTTTCCACAAAGCAGCAGAACAACCAAAATAACCGTCAATCCCATATAGATGACATATAAAATACGGGCAGTGTGCATCATACGTGGCACCAGTTTACCAACAGACGGTCCCGGGCTCTCTGCACGAAGCAGATTCATATTGGAACCACCGGTCATCTGAATGACTGCCAGTAAAAATACAAGTACACCCATACCGCCGATCCAGTGTGTGAAACCACGCCAGAACAGCATGCAATAAGATAATGCTTCCGCATCACTTAAAATGGTAGATCCTGTAGTGGTAAAACCGGACACTGTCTCAAATAAAGCATCCGTAAAGGAAGGGATCTCCCTGCTTAAGAAAAACGGCAGACATCCCACCACGCTCATAATCATCCAGCTCAACGCCGTTGCAATACAGCCTTCCCGCATATAAAAGATATTATTTTCCGGTTTTCTGTGTGTGATCAATGTTCCCAACGCAAGACTGCAGGCAGCAACTACCACGAACCAGATTCCGTTATGTTCCCGGTAAATAACAGCTACCAGAATCGGAATGAGCATAAACAGCCCTTCCAGCTTCAAAATCCAGCCTAAAATATAGGCAATCATTGATTTATTCATCTATGCAACCTCCATCTACCGTAAAATATCCTCAATATCATGAAAACCGGTATTTGTCGTAACAATGATCACCGTATCTCCTCCCTGGATCACGTCATTACCACCCGGGATCAGGACTTTTCCACGGTGATTGATACATGCTACCAAAAGGTTTGATTTCAGTTTCAGATCTGACAGCGGAACATTTACCACCGGAGACTGATCTCCGACAACAAACTCAATTGCTTCTACACGTTCATCAAACAGATGAATCATTGTTTCTATATTATTATTCATTGTTGCGGTCTTTGATCGTACAAAAGCAATGATCGCTTCTGACGTAATATACTTCGGGTATACCACACTGCCCAGATCCAGCTGATCAATGACACTGGTATAGGTGATACGATTGATTTTTGTGACAACCTTTGCATCGGAAACTTCCTTTGCATACAAGGTCAACATGATATTTTCTTCATCAATTCCGGTCAGCGGAACCAAAGATTCTGTCGTCGTAATTCCGATCTCATTTAACAATTCCTCACTGGTGCCGTCACCATTTACCACGATTGCCTGAGGAAGCAGGACGCTCAGTTCCTCGCAGCGTTCCTTCTCATTTTCAACGATCTGTACCGACACGCCAAGTTCGATCAGACGTTTTCCCAGATAATATGCCGCGCGTCCACCGCCAACAATGATACAGCTTTTTACCTGATTGGTATGGAATCCGTTTCTTTTCAGGAATTTTCTTCCATCCCGCACCGGTGCAATAAAACTGATGACATCTCCGGCTGCCAGTTCAAAGTTACCACTCGGAATATAAACTTCTCCGTTTCGCTCTACCGCACAGATCAGTACCGCTCCGGAAAGTTCTGAACCAAGATCCGCGATCCGTTTTCCAGTCAACACGTTTCCTTCCGGCAATTTGATACGAACCATTTCTGCATGTCCTCTGGCAAAAGGCGCCACATCCAACGCAGTCGGCATATATAAAATACGTGAAATGGCATTTGCTGCCTCCTGCTCCGGATTGATCATCATTGCAAGTCCTAATTTTTCTTTCAGATACGCTTTTTCCTCACTGTAATCCGGCGTACGCACTCTGGCAATAACATCACAGTTTCCGGAACGTTTTGCTACCAGACAGCAAAGCAGATTCAGTTCATCCGAATCCGTCACTGCAATCAGAATGTCCGTATGCTCAATGCCAGCCTCTTTTAATACGGTAAAACTTGCACCGTTTCCAACGACACCGAATACATCATGCATATTTGTAACACTCTGCAGACGCACCGCACTCTTGTCCACAACAGAAATGTCATGTCCTTCCTTGCTCAGACGTTCTACCAGTGTTTTTCCAACTTTTCCACACCCAACAATCATAATGCTCAGCCCGCCAGTCCGTGAACTGCTCTTTTTTCCCTTTTGAAACATAATGCTCCCTCTTTATCACCTTGTAGTAAAGCGGACATTCGCAATCCGCTTTCGCTACTTGCTCATGAACGCAGTCGCTTTGCTTATGTCAGTGGGAGCTTTTAACTTCCACTGACATAAGCATCCCCCTTACCCAGCGCTTAGTGCTCTACACACTTGAAGCAGGGAGATGCTTATTCTGCGTTCAATAATTCTCTCAATTTTCTTGCAACAGAACACACATCATATAGCATATGTAATAATTTTTCTGCATTTCTGCTGCAAATCTATATTCATTATTTTTGCTCATGCTCAAACAGTTATACTATATATCCCCATAAAAAGCAAGCTAAACATTTCATTTTTCTTGTAGTTCTCACGCACACTATCGAAAAGCACAAAAAAAGAACAGCCTGTCAATCTGCTGTTCTTTCAAGAGAAGGTATTTTTTACTATGGGGGTAGTAAAAAACTTATAATGTATTGGGGGTTTTTACAGCTATTATAATAGCAAACGCATCGGTGTAAGTGTGCACAAACTTATATTTTTATTTCAACTGTTTTTGTACAATCCGCACATTACTTTTTTGTAACTATATTCTCTTTCCATATATTTTATACATTAGCCCTCTCAGGATTTCACTTTCTCCGCTTTTGCCAAAATAAAAACGGTCGCTATAATAAAAGCAAATCCAATGAAATCCATTGCTTTGAATACCGTTTTCAGGAAAACTGCGGAGCAAATAGTTGCAACCAAAGGTTCCACACAGCCAAGCATATTTCCCCTTGCAGGTCCTACCATATTAGTTCCTTTCAGGAACATGGTAAATGCCAGAACCGTTCCAACCAGAACGATCACCACCGTTATCAGTGCTGTAATCAAATCAAACTGTACTGAAATTTTCCAGACACGCATCAAGAAGAAAAAAGCAATTCCGCCGGATAGCATTCCGATTCCAACAGGAAGTATACTGCCCCACTCTGCCAACAATCTCTGCGGTATTAATATGTAGAGCGCCGCAGCCAACGCTGCCAGCATACCCCAAAGCAAACCTTCCTTAGATATGTAAAGGGAAGTAAAACTTCCATGGGTTGCAACCAGAAATGTTCCGAGCAGACAGGATACAATTGCTATATTTTCTCTCAATACCGGTAATTTTCGTTTTCTTACGCACACAACCAACAATACAATAATCGCAGACAGATACTGCAGTACAGTCGCGGTACCGGCATTTGTCTTTGAAATAGCAGTCAGATATGCAAACTGTGTAAACATAAGTCCACATACGCCAAACACGATGCAATGGATCAATGCTTTGGGAGTATGCAAAAACTCCTGTAGCTTTTTTCTTTCCCTGCATGCAAGAAACATACATAAAATAATCCCGGCACAAAATAGGCGCATATCTGTCAAAACCCTGGTGTCCATCCCGCGATAAGTACACAGATATTCGCCGCAGGTTCCAGAAATTCCCCAGCACGCACCGCCAATGATGGTGCATAAGACACCTTTCATATACTGATTCATTCCTTCTTCTCCTCTTTCTGTCCCAGATGAACCACCATATATTCATGATGTACTGCCGGTAAAAACTTTTCAAAAACATCTTTTGTGCCAAGTTTTAAACTGGAAGTATTAACACAAGGATGGCAGCCGAGAAATTCCCCCTGTAATACCTCTTCATCCACCAGCAACTGTACCTGATTATCAGTATCGTTCATCAATCCCATAATGCTTACGGAACCTGGAGTGATATCCAGATACTCCTCCATATATTCTTCCGGTGCAAAAGAAAGTCGTGCACTGTGGATCTGTGCAGATAGTTCTTTCGTTTTGAACGGCTTGTCTCCCGGCATCATCAATAGATAAAACTTTGTTTTCTGTCGGTTGCATAAAAACAGATTTTTGCAGATCAGTACATCCAAAATCCGGTCAATCTCATTGCAGTCTTCCATTGTTCCCGCTGCTTCATGATCTGTTCGTAAATATGAAATACCTAATTGATCCAGCAAATCATACACTCGCATTTCTTTTTCCAAACGACCTTCTGTATTCAAAGGTCTCCCTTCTGATAATTCCATTTTTTGTTCCTCTTTTCTGCTTCTTTTTCTATCATTTTTTACAATAATCGTACCATTGAACACATTATTGATAGAAGAATACCATTTTGCAGTCATTTTTATTTTTTATTTATAATTTTAACATGATTCTTTTATAATTGATTCTTCTTCTTTTATAATTTTGACATATTTTGCTCACATTTATTGTATATTATAATACTTGTCAAAAGGAAATCTACTTTATTTTTGATAAACATTTTCATAACTCAATCTCCCTATGTGAAAGACAGCAGTCGAAAGGCTGCTGTTTTTCTGTATATCCAGTAAAGCGGACATTCGCAATCCGCTTTCGCTACTTGCTCATGAACGCAATCGCTTTGCGACCTGTCAGTGGGAGCTTTTAACTCCCACTGACATAAGCATCCCCTTTACCCACCACTTAGTGCTCTACGCACTTGAAGCGGGGGAATGCTTATTCTGCGTTCAAATTCTAAAATGAACACAATCGAAAAAAAATCAAAGGAGATATTCCAAAAAAGGAACATCCCCTTTGATTTATTTATATTATATACCTTCAAAACTTCATACAGGTGAGATCTTAGCTTTTTTCATTCAATTTCTCACTCACTTCGAAAAGCTGTCATTCTAAATCCATTCGCTTTTCTCAGTTTTTTGGTCAAGCCCTCAAACGATTAGTAACAGTCAGCTCCATGTGTTGCCACACTTCCACCTCTGCCCTATCTACCTCGTACTCTTCAAGGGTTTTT
>QWCK01000232.1_pt1 | contig 123185 bp, 129 predicted proteins | sample 1972571 | NCBI WGS metagenome assembly QWCK01 (sample SAMN09866710, study PRJNA288562) | Human gut metagenome isolate term2_stool, whole genome shotgun sequencing... | isolation source: gut | host: Homo sapiens | place: USA: California | reverse complement strand
TTTTGAAAAGTCAATTTCAGATAATTCATCTTCCCCTATTTCTATATCTAAATGATGTTCTGTATTTAGTTTGGACAACAGAGCTACCGTCTCCACATGTTTTGTATGTGGAAACTGGTCAAATAGTGCAAATTTGACAACTTTATGAGTTTTGCAAATTTCATCTAAATTTTCTTTTAAAGTTAGGGGATTGCAAGAGACATAGATAATATTTTCATAGTTTTTTATAAATTTTATAACTTCTTTGCTAAGCCCGGCGCGAGGTGGATCAACCAAAATATGGCTGATATCAAAACCGCTTAAATTTATATCTTTAAGCCTATTAAAACTTGCTCCATTAAACGCACTCATCAAGTCATTACTATCCATTCGCAAAAACTCAATGTTTAAAGCACCATTTAACTCGCAGTTTTTAAGTGCGTTTTTTATGGCATTTTTGCTAATTTCATTTGCTAAAACGGCTCTAAATTTGAAACTTAAAGGTATTGTAAAATTGCCATATCCACAATACATCTCTAAGAGGTCTTTTGGCTTATCAATGTTTTTTAAAACCCAGCTTATCATCTGTTCATTTACACTTTTGTTTGGTTGGATAAAAGCACCACTTTCAAAAGTGTATTTAAACTCACGACCATTTATAAGCAAGCTTTCGTTTAAATTTTCACTTCCAAAAACAAGCTTTTTGCCCCTACTTCTTGCTATCAAATTTACGCCTAAATTTTGACTTAAATTTAAAAGCTCATTTTGAATTTCTAAAATGTTTCTGTGATATAACAAAATCACTAAAATATCATTTTTAGTTACTACAAACTCAGCTCCAAAAACTTTAAATTTCAGTTTATCGTTAGTTTTTAACTCGTTTAAAAGATGTGGCATTAAATTTGCTATTTTACTATCAACTTTTAGGCACTCATCTACTTTTAAGTGCCTTTGTTTTGTGCCATTCATCGTATAAAAAAGATCATTTTTTTCATGATATAGCCCAAACTCAGCTCTTATCCTATAGCCTGTTTTTGATGAACCAAAAAACTCAAAATCACCGCTGTAAATTTGACTAAAAAGCTCTTTTATAAACTCTTTTTTATATGAAATTTGCTCATCATAAGGCAAGTTTAAGGTACAACTTCCACACTCACCTAAATGCTTGCAAAATCCCACTAATTAACTCTTTCATGGAAAAATCCAGCCCAAGTTTGGGTTGTCGCCATGACTTCAAGAGAGTTGATATTGACATTTTTTGGCAAAATTGCACAACTATAGATAATTTGAGCGATATTTTCAGCTGTTATAAACTCGGTATTTTCATAGACTTTATCGGCTTTTTCTTTGTCTCCTTTGAACCTAACAAGGCTAAACTCAGTCTTACAAAGTCCAGGCTCGATGTTTGTCACTCTTATACCGCTTCCTCTTATGTCGTTTCTTAAATTAAGACTAAATTGCTTGATAAATGCCTTTGTGCCACCATAAACGTTTGAGCCTTGATAGCTCCAGTTTCCAGCAACTGAACCGATATTAAAAATATATCCACCTTTATTGATTAACGGTAAAACCGCCTTTGTGACATATAAAACACCTTTTATGTTTGTATCAACCATAGTTTCTAGATCATCCAAATTTGCATCACCAAATTTATCTTGCCCCAAAGCAAGACCTGCGTTATTTACTAAAATTTCTATGTTTTTAAACTCTTTTGGCAGGCTTTCAATACTTTCAAAAATAGCTTTTTTATCCCTAACATCAGCACAAATTATGTGAGCTTTTACGCCAAATTTGACAATTTTTTCTTTTAAGCTATCAAGTCTTTCTTTCCTTCTTGCAAGTAAAATAGTGTTATAGCCATTTTTTGCAAAAAGTAGTGCTGTTGCTTCACCAAATCCAGATGTAGCGCCTGTTATTAATATATTTTTATTCATAATATTCTCCTAAAAAGTTATGTCTTTTAAGCCCTAAACTCTCCAAATATCTTAAAACTTCTAAGTCGTTATTTTGCAATGCAAAATCAGCTGCATTATACCCCATATCATCGACTTCATTTATGTTTGCACCATTTTGGATCAAAAGCTTTATAATATTTAAATTTGAATACTTTGCAGCGTGCATTAATAAGCTTTTTGAAGTGTGATTTAACGCGCAAAGTTTAAACGGTAAAGATCCACTTGAACTAAGTGCTATTTTTTCATAATTTGAAATAATTTTTGCATTTACATCTGCACCATTTTGAATTAAAAAAGCAACTAGCTTTTCATCATTTAATTCACAAGCATAAAAAATTGGTGTTTTTCCAAAACTATTTTTATAGTTTATCATAGCACCGTTTTTAAGTAAAAATTTTAAAATATCATAGTTTTTTAATGCATAAAAAAGAGTATTTTCATGTCCAAAATTTAAATTTGCACCCCAATTTATTAAAGTTTGTATAAATTCTTTATCTTTATTAAGTAAAATAGAAGTTTTTAATGCATTTGTAAGTTCTATTTCGGTTGGCTTATATGTGTAGAGGTGATTAATTAACAAATTTATATCAAATTTTGTATTTAACAAAGATTTATTTAACATATCAATTTGATAGCTTTTAAAACTTCCAACAGCTGCTTTTAAATACTCATTTGCCACACGTGAGGCATAAAATATCGCACTTCCTTCATCATAACCTAAATCATCTTTATAATAATCTACAAGCATTGGAACAGCTACTTGATAAAGGGAGTTAAAAAGATTAAATTTTTCGTAATTATCAAAACTTTGCAAAGCCCAAATTTGAAAATATTCTCTATTTTTATTTACTTCTAAATCGCTTGAATTTGCATCTTTTAAAGTAGTTTTATAAATTTCAGGTGTAAATAAAGCTTTATAAATAACAAATTGAAAATTTTGCCAAAAATTTATAGCTTCACTTCCATCACAATCAATATCAAGCCCTCTAATTTTGGCACTTACTTCTCTTAATGGCTCTAAAGATTTAGCCATATAAAAGCAATTTTCATCTTTTAAAAAAAGATCTTTATTTGAGCTATCTAAGAAAAATTCGTTTGGGTTTTTTTTGATCTCATCGCAAATATTTGCATAAGAAAAAATGCAAAAAATAGCAAATATTAAAATTTTTTTCATAAAAACTCCAAATTTAAGATATATAATTTTACCTAAATTTAGCTAAATTTAGGTAAAAAGTTACTTTAAAGTTTAAAATTTTCTTCTTCGTTAAAATTTAAATATCTATAAATTAATTTCTCTTTTCCTGAAAGTTTTTTTGGTACAATTTTCATATACTCTTCCACGCTTGGTATTCTTCCAAGGATTGCACAAACTGCGGCTAACTCAGCACTTCCAAGATATACTTTTGCTCCCATTCCCATTCTATTATCAAAATTTCTAGTAGAAGTTGAAAAAACTACCGCACCATCTTTAACTCTTGCTTGGTTTCCCATACAAAGACTACAACCTGGAATTTCAATTCTAGCTCCTGCTGCTGCATAAAGTGAGTAATATCCCTCTTCTTTTAGTGTTTTTTCATCCATTTTTGTTGGTGGAACGATCCAAAGTCTAGTTGGAATTTGACCCTCGCCTTTTAAAATTTCTCCCAAAGCTCTGTAATGACCGATATTAGTCATACAACTTCCTACAAAAACCTCATCTATATTATGGACTCTATTTCTATCGGCTAAAATTTCACTAATTGTCGCTACATCATCAGGATCATTTGGACAAGCTAAAATTGGTTCACTTACTTCATCTAAATTAATCTCTAAAATTTCATCATACGAAGCGTCTTTATCAGCCCTTAAAAGAGTAGGATTTTCAAGCCATTTAAGCATTTTTTCTTTTCTTCTTAAAAGTGTAGTTTTACTTTCATAACCAGCTTCTATCATCGCATCTATTAAGCTTACATTTGATTTTATATATTCTTTAACTGGCTCAATATCCAAATTTACAACACAAGCTGCTGCACTCCTTTCAGCACTTGCATCACTTAATTCAAAAGCTTGTTCGACTTTTAAGTTTTCAAGTCCTTCTATTTCTATAATTTTTCCAGCAAAAATATTTTTCTTATTTTTTTTATCTACTGTTAAAAGTCCTTTTTTTATGGCTGCGTATGGAATTACATTTACTAAATCCCTTAAAGTGATACCATCTTTTAATTTTCCTTTAAACCTAACTAAAACTGATTTTGGAACATTTAAAGGCATTTTTCCAGTAACTGCTGCAAATGCCACAAGCCCGCTTCCTGCTGGAAAGCTAATTCCAATTGGAAATCTTGTGTGTGAGTCAGCTCCTGTGCCAACACTATCTGGTAAAACCATTCTATTAAGCCATGAATGAATTACCCCATCTCCTGGTTTTAGTGCTACTCCACCACGACTACTCATAAATTTAGGTAAAGTCTTATGAGTTATGGTATCACTTGGTTTTGGATAGGCTGCTGTATGACAAAAACTTTGAAGCACAAAATCAGCTCCAAAACCCAAACTCGCAAGTTCTTTTATCTCATCTTTTGTCATAGGTCCTGTAGTATCCTGACTTCCAACTGTTAGAGTGGTTGGTTCTATATACATCCCAGGAATAACACTTTCTAAATTACAGGCTTTTGCTAATATTTTTTGAGCCAAAGTTTGACCAAATTTATTTGATTTTGGTTGTATAGGTTTTATAAAAATATCTTCTTTTGGCATATTTAAAAACTCACGTGATTTTTCACAAAGTCCTTTATAGATAATCAGTGGTATTCTTCCACCTGCCCTGACCTCATCAAAAATAGTATTTGGACTTAAGCTAAATTTAGCGACAACTTTTCCATCTTTTTTTATCTCTCCATCGTATGGATAAATTTCTATCTCATCACCTGTTTCTAAGCTGGTTACATCAGTTACTATCGGCATTGCACCACTGTCTTGGGCAGTATTATAAAAAATTGGAGCTATTGTTGAACCGATAATAATCCCACCTGTTTTTTTATTAGGCACGGCATTAATATCTTTTCCAATATGCCATTGAAGAGAGTTTATACCACTTTTTCTACTGCTTCCAGTTCCTACAACATCTCCAACATATGCGATATCTTTACCAATTTTTTTTAACTCATTTATTTTTTCAATACTTCCAGGAAGTCTTCTTACAAGCATTGCATTTGCATGAAGTGGGATATCACTTCTTGTAAAAGCTTCACTTGCTGGACTTAAATCATCTGTATTTGTCTCACCAGGAACTTTAAAAACAACAGCTTCAATTTTTTTAGGAATTTCAGATTTTTTTAAAAACCATTTAGCATTTGCATAAGATTCAATTACGCTTTTAGCAAATTTGTTGCCATGCTTTGCTAAATCTATAATATCATTAAAATAATCATGTAAAAATATGGTATTTTCTAATGCTTTGGCTGCGGCTTTTGCTATGTTTTCATCACTAGATTTCAAACATTTTATTAAAACAACAACATTATATCCGCCAAGCATGGTCTCAAGTATATTAATTGCATCAAATTTGGTAATTCCATCAATTTTTAAATCATGATTTATAATTTCATTTAAAAATTCAGCTTTGATCTTAGCCGCTTCATCAACACCAGGATTTACTCTATTTTTTAAAATTTGTATTAATTCATCTTGATTTTTATCACCATTTTTTAAAGAATTAATTAAATCTTTTATCTCTTCTACATTTAAAGCAAGTGGCGGAACACCAAGAGCACTTCTTTCATCGGCATGTTTTTTATATTTGGTTAAAAAATCCATATTTATCCTTTTTAAAAATTAATTTTCCATATTTTTTTGTAATTGTAGCAAATTTAATGTAATATAGTTATAAATAAATTTTTAAGGATAAAAGTGCAAAAAGTATATTTTAGAGCTGGTTTTATAAATTTAGAAATTTATGGTGATGAAAATGGAATAAGTGAGATAAAATTTGTTGATTTTTATAAAAATTTGCCAACAAATGATGAGAATTTAAAACTTTGTATAGATGAGTTAAGCAGATATTTCAAAGGAGATCTTAAAAGTTTTAGCGTTAAATTAAATATAACTGGAACCAAGTTTGAAAAAAATGTATATAACGCACTTTTAAAAATCCCTTATGGAGAGGTTAGAACATACAAAGAAATTGCTAAGTCTATAAATCACCCAAAAGCTTATCGTGCAGTTGGAAATGCAAACTCTAAAAATAAAATTCCAATCATAGTTCCTTGCCATAGAGTTGTATCAAATAGTGGAATTGGCGGATATACAGGCGGAATTAATATAAAGAAAAACCTTTTAAAAATAGAGAAATATTTATAAATTTTATATATTATAAGCATTTAAATAATTTTATTAAATTTACTTAATATTTACCGTTTGTATTATATACTTCGTTTTAGATTTTTTTAAGAAAGGGTGTTTTATGAAAAAGATATTTTTTATTATTTTGTTTGGATTTTGTGCTTTATTTGCAAGAAATCTAGAAGAGATCAAAGCTGCGAATGAGATAAGAATAGGCGTTAGAACTGACTTTCCACCATTTAGTCAAATAAAAGATGGTGAGTTTACAGGCTTTGAGGTTGAGCTTGCAAAAGCCATAGGAAATAAGATATTAGGCAATAAAGGTAGAGTTGTATTAGTAGGAGTTGAAGCAAGAGATAGAATTCCGATGCTTAAGAATGATCAAATTGATATAATGGTAGCAAACTTTACAATGACAGATGAGAGAAAAAAAGCAGTTGATTTTTCATTCCCTTATTTGCTAGATTTTATGGGGATCTTGGCTCCAAGTAATTCAAACTTAAATAAGCTTTCAAGCTTTGAAGATAAAAAACTCTTAGTTATTTCAGGAACAACTTCAGATGAGTTTTTAAAATCAAACAAATCAAAGTTTAAAAATATTAAGTTAATTCGTTGCGAAAACCTATATGATTGTTTAACAAAACTTAAAAATAACGAAGGCGATGGATATTTTCACACTGTATTTTCCCTAGCAAACATAGCTGTTGTCGACAGTGCGTTTACTATAACCAACAAAGCTATTGGACATCCTGATTATATAGCTTGTGGCATAAAAAAAGGTAACTCATCTCTTTTAAATGCAGTAAATGACGCCATTGTAAAACTAAGCAAAGAAGATTTCTTTACAAAAGCTTATGATGAGACTTTTAAAATTCACTACAAAGGAACAATTGATAAAAAGTATTTCTTAGTAGATGATATTTATAGAGTTTTTGGTTAAAAATTAAAGCTTTGGTTTTTTACCAAAGCTTTAATCTAAGAGAATTTAGTACAACACTAACTGAGCTAAAACTCATAGCAAGTGCAGCATAAACTGGACTTAGTAAAAGTCCAAAACTAGCAAAAACCCCAGCTGCAAGAGGAATACACAAAGCATTATAAAAAAATGCCCAAAAAAGGTTTTGTTTTATTATATTCATAGTTTTATTTGAAGCTTTAATAATTTTTAAAATTCCATTTAAATCATTATTTATAAGTAAAATATCGCCAGAACTTTTAGCTATATCACTTCCACTATTCATAGCAATACCACAATCCGCCTCTTTTAGCGAAAGTGCATCATTTACACCATCACCTATGAAAACAGTAACGCCATTTTCTTTTTGTTTTTTAACGATTTCAAACTTTTGTTCTGGTAAAATTTGGCTAAATACTTCTTTTATTTTTAAATTTGAAGCTACAAAATCTGCTACTTTTTGGTTATCACCTGTTAGCATTATTGTATTAATCGATGCATTATTTAGCTTATCTATTATCTCTTTTGAGTGAGATTTAACCCTATCATTTAAAGCAATGTAGCCTTTATATTTACCATCAACTGCAACTAATACTACCCCAAAACCTTTATCTAAGAAATCTTCAAATTCTTTTTTTTCAAATTTAATGTCATTTTCTAAAAGCAAATTTTCATTTCCAATAATTAAATTATCAGTTTTTAAACCCTTTCCAACTAAATTTTCAAATTTACCATTAAATTTATCAAATTTAATATCATTTTCTTTTGCGTATTTGATTATTGCTTTTGCTATTAAATGCTCGTTTAAAACCTCTAATGAAGCTACTTTGCTAAAAATTTCATCGCTTAAATTTGTTTTATAGACTTCTATTTTTCCAGAAGTTAAAGTTCCTGTTTTATCAAAAATAACATTTTTTGTATCTTTTAAAATTTCTAAAACTTCTGGATTTTTAACCAAAACACCTTTTTTTGCCAAATTTGAAATAGAACAAACTATAGCTATTGGAGTAGCAAGCCCTAAAGCACATGGACATGAGATAACTAAAACGCAAATTGCACAAACCACTGCATATCCTAAATTTCCAAGTAAAAACCAAACTAAAAAAGTAACTAATGATATTAAAATAACAATAGGAACAAAAATATTAGCTATTTTATCAGCAAACCTTGAAATAGGCATTTTCTTTGCACTTGCCTCGCTTAATAGTTTTGTCATTCGAAAAAGCAAAGTTTCGTGATTTTGTGTCATTATCTTAATGCTTATTACACCATTTGTATTTAAAGACCCAGCATTTACGCTATCACCTACTTTTTTATAAATTGGCAAACTCTCCCCTGTTAAAATAGACGCGTCAATCTCTGCACCACCATCTACTATAACCCCATCTCTTGGAATTGTCATTCCATTTTTTACTAGCACTACATCGCCTATATTTAAAGTTGTAGCTAAAACTTCATCAGTTGTGCCATCTTCTTTTAGTAAAAGTGCCATTTTTGGTGTTAAATTTAAAAGTGATTTTATATAATCATCTGCTTTTGCTTTTGAATTTTCTTCTAAAAATTTACCTAAACTAATAAAAGTTATAATCATTGCAGCTGATTCAAAATAAACATAATTAAGCTTGCTTGGAATTAAACTTGGAAATAAAAACGCAAAAGTTGAGTAAAAATATGCTGAAAAAACGCCCAAAGAAACCAAAACATTCATATCAAAATTTCTATTTTTTAAAGCTCCAAAAGCATGTATAAAAAAATGTCTTCCGCAGTAAAATACAACTACTGTTGTTAAAATAAATTGCATTAATGAGTTTAAAAAACTATGTTTTAATCCCATATGTAAAATCATAACAATAATAGTTAGAAAAATTGATAATAAAAGAGTATTTTTCATACGTTTTAATGCATTTTGTTTTTTTAAAGCAAGTTCTTCATAATTTGTTGCTATTTCATAGCCTAATTTTTCTATCTTTTGTATTATTTTGTTTTTAACATCGTCATTTTCTATCTCAAATTCGCCTGAGTTTGCTGTAAAACTTACATTAGCATTTTTAACACCAGGTATTTTTTTAGTAACTTTTTCAACTGCGTTTGAGCAGTTTACACAAGTCATTCCTATAATATTTAGTTTAAAAATTTGAGACATTATTTTATCTCCTTAAGCACCTCAAAACCTAAATCCTTCATCTCATCGCAAAAATATTTTATTTTTTCATCATCTAAATCTAATGAAACTATGCCTTTTTCAACATCTACATCAACCTTGCCAAACTCATCTTCAAAATAATTTTTAATAGTATTTGCACAGTTTTGGCACTTTATATTTTTTACCTCAAAATTTTTCATAGAAATATCCTTTCAAATAAGATTTTAATTAAGTAATTATAGTACATGTTATTAAATTGTTTTTTAACATTTTTATATGCTAAAATCAACAAAATTTTAAGTTTTTATATGGTATAATTAAAGCTTTAAATTTTAAAAAGGATTTATTTATGGGAAGAGCGTTTGAGTATAGAAGAGCCGCAAAAGAAGCAAGATGGGGTAAAATGAGTAGAATTTTTCCAAAACTTGGAAGATCTATAACAATAGCTGCAAAAGAAGGCGGACCAGATCCTGATATGAATCCAAAGCTAAGAACCGCAATCGCTGCTGCAAAAGCACAAAATATGCCTAAAAACAATATTGATGCAGCTATAAAAAGAGCTAGTGAAAAAGATAGTTTAGATATCCAAACCATTCATTATGATGGTAAAGGACCACATGGATGTCTTATAATAGTAGAGTGTGCTACTGAAAACACAACAAGAACAGTTGCAAACATAAAATCTATTTTTGGAAAAAATGGTGGAGAGTTTTTACCAAATGGCAGTTTATCATATATGTTTTCAAGAAAATCAGTTTTTGAAGTAAAAATGCCAAAAAGAGATTTAGAAAGCGTTGAGCTTGATTTAATTGATTATGGAATGACTGAGATGATTGTAAACGAAGATGAAGAAGATGGTGGCGAGACAACTTTAATAATTTATGGTGAATATGAAAGCTTTGGAGAGCTAAACAATGGTATAGAAAAACTTGGTCTTGAAATAATAAACGGAAGCTTAAAATATATTGCAAACAATAAACAAGAATTTAGCGACGATGAACTTGAAGAGATAGAAGTTTTGATAGACAAACTCGAAGAAGATGACGATGTACAAGAGGTTTATACAAATATAGCGTAATAAAATAAAGGATAAAAATGGAAAAATTAAAAGTTTTTGATATAGATAAAGATGAGTTAGCAAAATATAAATTTGCTCTGATTAAAACTGAAAAAGGCGATATTAAATGCGAGCTTTATCCAGATGAAACACCACAAACTGTAATGAATTTTGCAAGCTTAGCAAAAAGTGGCTTTTATGATGGGCTAAATTTTCACAGAGTTATACCAAATTTTGTTATTCAGGGTGGTTGTCCTTTTGGCACTGGAACTGGTGGTCCAGGATATAGGATAAAGTGTGAGTGTGATAACCAAATTCACAAACACGAAAGAGGAAGCCTTTCTATGGCTCATGCTGGACGCGATACTGGTGGAAGTCAGTTTTTTGTCTGTCACTCGGCTCAACCTCATCTTGATGGTGTGCATACAGTTTTTGGAAAAGCCATTGATGAAGAGAGTTTAAAAGTAGTTGATAGTATAAGAGTTGGTGATAAGATAAAAACTATCGAGATAAAGGAGAGTTTATAAACTCCAACTTTAAAATAATTAAAAAAGAGCTACTTTAATTGTGGCTCTTTTTACCACATTAAGCTTTTTAAAAAATGTTTAAAATTCTTAATAAATACCAATTTTATAAATATAAATTTTTAAAAGCATAGTTTTAGCTCTTTAAAAATATATCATAAATTGAGTTTAATAATTAATGATTTTATGGTATTATTACCATATCTTAATGTTAGGTTTATAATATGAAAAAAGCTGTTACTATTTTACTTATTATTGGTTTTATCATTATTGGATATTTCTTTTTTCAAAAACAAAATTTGCTTAAAAACAATGAGCTTGTATTTTATGGAAATATTGACTCGCAAACCTCAACACTTTCATTTAGATTTTTAGGTGAAATTTCAGAAATTTATAAAGATGAAGGGAATTTAGTTAAGGCTGGAGATAAGCTTGCAGAACTTGATAAAAGCTATCTTTTAAATAAACTAGATGAGCTAAAATCTCAAATTTCATTAAATGAAATAAAACTTTCCAAGCTTGAAAAAGGTTTTAGACAAGAAGATATAGCTAAAGCAAAGGCAAATTTAGATATTTCAAAAGCAAGTTTAAATGAAGCAAGGATAAGCTTTAATAGACAGGCAAAACTCATAAAACTAAAAGCAACATCACAAGATGCATATACAAAAGCTAAATCAAACCTAGAAAGCCTTGAAGCAAATTTTGATCTTGCAAAAGCAGAATATGAAAAGCTAAAAAATGGCTATGAAAAAGAAGATATTGCATCTCAAATCGAACTTATAAACTCACTTAAAATAAATGCCGAAAAAATTAAACTAGATATGCAAAACTACTCATTGACTTCACCAATTGATGGTGTTATACAGACTAAATTTAAAGAAATTGGTGAGATTTCAAACCCAGGTGAACCAGTTTTTGAAATATCAAAAAAAGATAATTTTTTTGTTAGAGCATATATAGATGAGCCATACATGGGAAAAATTAAAATTGGGGATGAAGTTTTAGTGTATTCAGATATTAAAGATGAGCCATATAAAGGTCACATTAGCTTTATTTCAAATGTTGCTGAATTTACACCAAAAAATGTTCAAACTATAAAACTAAGGGCTGATTTGGTTTATAGATTTAAAGTAGATATTGATAAAAGTGATGATAAGCTAAAACAGGGAATGTCAGTACACATAAAACTAAAATGATAAAAGCTGTTAATTTAGAAAAGAAATTTAAAAATACAATTGCAATTAACAATATAAGCTTTGAGGCAAAAAGTGGTCTTATAACAGGCTTGGTAGGGCCTGATGGAGCTGGAAAAACAACACTTTTAAGACTTCTTGTTGGTCTTATGAAGCCAACTTCTGGAAACCTTGAAGTACTTGGCTTTAAAATGCCAAACTCAAGTAAAGAATTTTTATCAAGCATTGGATATATGCCTCAAAATTTTGGACTATACGAGGAGTTAAGCTGCTATGAAAACTTAAAGCTTTATGCTACTTTGCAAGATATTCAAAACCAAAATGATAGAATAAATGAACTTTTAGAATTTACAAAACTAGCTCCATTTAAAAATAGATTTGCTAAAAATTTAAGTGGCGGAATGAAACAAAAGCTTGCACTTTCTTGCGCTCTAATAAGAAAGCCAAAACTTCTTTTATTAGATGAACCAGGAGTTGGAGTTGATCCGATAGCTAGAAAAGAGCTTTGGAATATGACAAAAGAACTCCAAAAAGATGGTATTACTGTAATTTGGGCAACATCATACCAAGATGAAGCAAATTTATGTAATGAGGTTATAATGCTAAATGAAGGTGAAATTTTACTTCATGATAATCCACAAAACGCTAAAAAAATACTTAAAAATAGAGTATTTTTAATAAATATTGATGACAAAAAAACATATCTTGATACTCTAAAATCAAACCCAAATATATTGGATGCTTCTATTTTAGGAGATGATATAAAATTTAGTATTAAAAAAAATGCTAAATTTGAAATTCCAAAAAATGCTAAAACCATAGAACCAAGTTTTGAAGATCTTTTTTTAGATCTATTAAATCCAAAAAATATAAAAATTTCATCTTTAAAAACAGATATTTTAAAAAGCGATAAGCCAGTTATACAAGCCATAAATCTAACTAAGAAATTTGGTGATTTTACAGCTACAAATAATATAAATTTTAGTGTAAATAGTGGAGAAATTTTTGGGCTTTTAGGACCAAATGGAGCTGGTAAATCAACTACTTTTAAAATGCTTTGTGGACTTTTAAAACCAACTAGTGGAAAAGCATTAGTTCTAGGTCAAGATTTATATGAAAAAGCTCAAGAAACTAAACAAAAAATTGGTTATATGGCACAAAAATTTTCTCTTTATCAAAATTTAAATCTAACTGATAATTTAGATTTTTTTGCGGGAATTTATGGCTTAAAAGGAAAACAAAAAAAAGAAAAAATTGATCAAATGATAGAAACTTTTGAGTTTAAAAAATATCTTAAATCAACTGTTTTAGAACTTCCTCTTGGTATAAAACAACGCCTTAGTTTAGCTTGTGCGATAATGCATGAACCATCAGTATTATTCTTAGATGAGCCTACTAGTGGAGTTGATAGTGTAACAAGGCGTGAGTTTTGGACACATATAAATACTCTTTCAAAAAATGGAGTAAGTGTTATGGTAACAACTCATTTAATGGATGAAGCCGAGCTTTGTGATAAGATAATGATAATTTATAAAGGCAAAGATATAAAAACAGGCTCACCTAGTAAAATAAAAAGTGATATTAAAAACAATGCAACAATGGAGGAAGCTTTTATAAAGCTTGTAAAAGATTATGAAAATTAAAAATATTAAAGCAATTGCTTATAAAGAAACTTTGCAAGTTTTTAGAGATCCAAGTTCTATTTTAATTGCTTTTATCTTGCCATTAATTTTGCTTTTTTTGATGGGATATGCTGTTTCGCTTGATTCAAAAAATATTAAATTTGGTATAGTTTCTCATTCAAATCTCACAAATGATTTAATATCAAATTTTATGGCTTCAAAATTTTTTAATACCGAAGTTGGAAGTAATAAAGAAGAATTCATACAAAGAATTAAAAAAAATGATATAAAAGCACTTTTAATAATAGAAGATGATTTTTATAAAACACACAAAATTCAACTTTTATTAGATGGCAGTGAGCCAAATACAGCAGGACTTATAGCAAAATACTCAAGCCAAATCATAAAAAATTGGCAAATTCAAAATAAAATAACAAATAAACTAGAAAAAACAAATCCTATAAACTTGCAAACTCAAATGAGATTTAACTCAGAAATTTCAAGTAGATATTTTATAATACCAGGTTCAATTGCAGTTATAATGACACTAATAAGCACACTTTTAACCGCTTTAGTAATAACAAGAGAGTGGGAAAGAGGTACGATGGAGGCTCTTTTAGCAACACCAATTAGCATGAATGAAATAATAATTGCAAAACTTATTCCATATCTATTTTTAGCATTAGGCTCTATGTTAATGTGCTTTTTAGTCGCATTTTTTTGGTATAACGTTCCTTTTAGAGGTAGTATTTTAATACTTATAATAATGAGTATCGTATATCTTTTTCCATCTTTGACTATGGGTCTTTTTATCTCATCTTTAACTAAAAGTCAATTTGTATCCGCTCAAGCTGCTATAATAGCAGGTTTTTTACCTGCTTTTTTAATCTCAGGAGCTATTTTTGAAATAAATAATATGCCTGAATTGCTTCAATATTTTTCATATTTAATTCATGCAAGATATTTTGTGAGCTCACTTCAAACAATATTTTTAGTAGGAGATGTATATAAGATATTTATATTTGATATTATTGGGATGATTATTGTCGGGATGTTATTTTTTATACTTGTAAATTTTAAACTAAAAAGGAGCTTAGATTGAGAATTCTTGCACTTATTAAAAAAGAGTTTTTATCCATAATTAAAGATAAACAAAACTCAATTATTGTTTTTTTAGCTCCACTAATTCAGCTTTTAATTTTTTCTTTTTCAATCAATTTAGACATAAAAAATATAGACTTAGCTATTTTTAATCAAAGCAATAGCAAACAAACAAAAGAAATATTATATAAATTTGAAGGCTCAAAATATATTAGAAATATCTATATGGTTAAAAGTTATGAGGAAGCAAATAAACTATTAGAGCTAAAAAAGGCTATTTCTATAGTTGTTTTTCCACCAAATTTTGGCATTAAAAATAATAGTATACAGGTAATATCTGATGGACGCCGCTCAAATTCAGCTCAAATCGCAGAAAGCTATATCCTATCAATGACAAATGAAAACAATAGCCTTGAAATTAGAAATTTATATAATCCAAATTTAAATAATTATTGGTGGATTTTACCAAGTGTATTTGGCTCAGTTAGCCTAGTATCAGCTTTTGCGCTAACTGCTATGTCAATAGCCAGAGAAAGAGAACTTGGTACTTTTGATCAAATTTTAGTATCTCCTCTTTCAGCACTTCAAATAATGCTTGGAAAACTTATTCCTGCAATAATTATAAGTATTTTTAATGCTACTATTATACTTTTAATTGCATTTTTTGGTTTTGATATACCATTAGTTGGGGACTTATGGCTTTTATATCTTGGAGTGATAGTATTTTTATTTAGTGTTTGTGGTATTGGTCTTTTTGTCTCATCAATATCAAAAACACAACAACAAGCAATACTTTATACTTTTGTATTTTTACTACCTTCATTTTTATTATCAGGTTTTGCAACTCCTGTTGAAAATATGCCAAATTGGCTTGAGCCTTTTACAAATTTAGTAACTTTAAAATATTACTTGCTATTTTTAAGGAGTATATTTTTAAAAGATATAAGTTTTATCGATAGTTTGGAGTACTTAATACCTATGTTTTTAATAGGCATAGCCTCTTTTATATTTGCAATGCAGTTTTTCAAAAGAAAAAGTAGCTAAAAATTTAATTACTAATTTTGCTTTAAATTTATACCTTGATAAAAAAATCATTTCATCAAGCTTTGAAGCTGATATATGCATATTAAATTCGTGATTTATATATTAATTCAAAATTTCTTTATTTAGCCACACAAAATCATTGAAAATCAATTTTTATCCTTTTAAAAATATTAATTTAAAAACTGAAATTTTATATAAAAGTTCCTAAAAAATTTAATAAATATAAGTTATAATAATGATATTGATTTTTATAAAAAGGAAAAAATATGGAAAAGATAAAATTTAGCGATGGGGTTAGTGAGACTTTACTTATAAATTTATATTTTAGAAGTCTTGAAAATTTAGTTAAAAAGCCTATTTTAAAAGATGAGTTTTCAGGTGAAATTATTAAACACCTAGACTATGATTTTTCTAAATTTGATAAAAGTAAATTGAGCCGTGTTGGAACAGTAATTAGAGCTAAATTTTTTGATGATGAAATTTTAAAAATAGCAAATGAAAATAAAAATTGTGATTTAGTCATCATTCAAGTTGGAGCTGGGCTTGATACACGCCCTTTAAGACTTGAAAGTGAAATTTCAAACGCTATTTTTTACGACCTTGACTTGTGTGATGTTATAAATTTGCGTGAAAAACTGGTAAAAAAAGCTAAAAATAACTTTTATATAACATCATCAATGTTTGAAACTACTTGGATGGATGAGCTTGTTAGTAAGCATAAAAATGCTAAATTTATCTTTGTATTAGAAGGCGTTACAATGTATTTTGAAAAACCTAAATTAAAAGAGTTTTTTAAAAATTTACTTGATAGATTTCATGGTGTTTTAATGGCTGATTTTTTAAATAAATTTGCTGCAAATTTCCCTCAAAGCCGCCATGATGCCATGAAATTTATAAAAAATGCAAAGTTTAAATTTGGAATTGATAGCGAAGATGAAATTTTAGAATTTGATGACAGGCTTAAATTTATTAAAAAAGGTGTAATGTTTGATATGTATAAAAATAGATGGGGAATTTTAGGTTTTATTTTAAGAAATTTCGTTCCAAAAGTTAAAAACTCATGCAATATGTATATTTTTAAACTAAATTAAAAATATTTAAATTATTAAATTCAAACAAAAGAGAGCGAAATTTTAACTCTCTTTTTTAAAAAATCGGTGGATTTTAGCATTTATTTTTAGCCACTCTTTTAACTCATATATTGGATGACCGGCATATTGCTTAAAACCTTCTAAATTTTTACTAACCCCACCTCTTGCTGCTATTTGAGCAAAATCTCCAACTTTTACATGCCCACCAGAGCCACTTTGTCCGCCCATTACAACATTTCTACCAAGTATTGTTGAGCCAGATATCCCTGTTTGTGAAACTATTAAGCAGTTATTTCCAAGTTCACAATTATGTCCTACTTGAACAAGATTATCTATTTTTGTGCCAGATTTTATTATGGTTGGCTTAAAAACACCTCTATCTATTGTAGTTCCAGCCCCTATTTCAACATCATCTTCTATTATTACATTTCCATTGTGATGAATTTTTACATGTTTTCCATCTTTTGTATGAGCATATCCAAAACCATCACTTCCAACAACGCTATTTGCATGAATTATGCAATCATTTCCTATAATTGTGTCATTATAAATAACAACATTTGGATAAATAATGCAATTTTTACCTATCTTTACATTATCGCCAATATAAGCTCCAGGCATTATTAAAGTATTTTCATCTATCAATGAGTCAAACCCAACATAAGTATTTTTCATTATTGTAGCTGTTTTATCGATATTTGCTACATTGCCCTGTCTAACTAAATCTTTTTTAAAATATTTACTTAAAATAGCAAAACTAAGATGTGGGTTTTGGCAAACTAAAACTCTAATATGCCCTGGAACATGATTTAACATTTTTTCACTTACTAAAACAGCTCCTGCTTTAGTATGTTCTAAAAATTTGATATTTTTTACTCCATCACAATAACTAAGCTCATTTTCTAAAGCCAAATCAAGTGAATTTATAGCCTTTATGTCAAAATCATCACCACTAAACTCAATATTTAATATTTCACAAATTCTACTAAGTAACATTTTACATCTCCATTATAACTGAACCACTTCTTACTATATCAATCGGGTTATATTTTTTCATAGTTTTTACAAAACTATCTATTCTAAGCGAGTCATCACACGCCATAACTATTAAAATTTCATCATCACTATTTGCAACGCTTCCATTATATGACTTTAAAACGGCATCAAGTCCTGATAAATTTTCTAAAAGAGAAATTTTAACTAATGCCATCTCTTTTTCTACAAATTCACCTTCTTCTATAACTTTGTAAATAGGAATTAATTTATAAAGTTGTTTAACTATTTGTTCAAACGCTTTACCATCACCACTTGTTACAATACTAACTCTTGAAAATTCTGTATTTGGAACAGGTGCAACGGTTAAGCTGTCTATATTATATCCACGACCAGAAAAAAGACCTACTATCCTTGATAAAACACCGTGCTCGTTTAATACTATAACTGAAATTAATCTTCTTTTATCTTTCATTTTAAAACCTTATTTAAGTATCATATTATATAACGCACCACCAGCTGGAACCATAGGAACAACATTTTCAAATCTATCTATTCTTGCATCAATCAAAGTTGTCTTTTTACTTTTTATAGCTTCTTTAAGAGCGTTTCTAAACTCATCTTTTGTATTTGCAACAAAACCTTTTCCGCCAAAACTCTCAATTAATTTTACAAAATCAGGCTGATTGCTAATGTCAGTTGAAGCAAACCTTTCTTTGTAAAAAAGACTTTGCCACTGTCTTACCATTCCTAAAAATTTATTATTTAACACTATATTTATGATAGGAAGTTTGTTTTCACAAATAGTTTGAAATTCTTGTAAATTCATCAATACTCCACCATCTCCATTAAAATTTACTACAACACCATTTTTATTTGCCATCGCTGCTCCAAGAGCTGCTGGAAGACCATATCCCATAGTTCCTAAACCTCCACTTGTTAAAAGTGTTCTTGGGTTTTTAAAAGGATAGTATTGAGCCACCCACATTTGATGCTGCCCAACATCAGTTACTATAATAGCTTTTTCATCATCTATAATTTTAGCAGTTTCTTCTATTACCCACTGTGGTTTTAAAACTTCATCGCTATCATTAAATTTAAGAGGGTGAATCTTATCATAAGTTTTTAAGATGTTTCTCCACTCTTCAAAAGAGTTAGAATCTACTTCATTTTTTAATAATGGTATTAAATCCTCAAGCACATTTTTTATATCGCCAACTATAGGATAATCAGCATTTACAATCTTAGAAATTGAACTTGGATCTATGTCAATATGAATAATTTTTGCATTTTTTGCAAACTCGCTTAATTTTCCAGTTACTCTATCATCAAATCTTGCTCCAATACAAAATATCAAATCAGCTTCACTCATAGCCATATTTGCAGCATATTTGCCGTGCATTCCGACCATCCCAAGATTTAATTCATCATCACTTCTTAAAGTCCCAAGCGCCATTAGTGTTTCAACTGCAGGAATTTTTGAAATTTCTGATAATTTTCTAACCTCATTTGTTGCATTTGAGCTAATTACTCCACCACCTAAATATAAAAGAGGTTTTTTTGATTTTGATATTAAATTTACAGCTTTTTTAATCTGTCTTTGATTTCCTTTATAGGTTGGTTTATATGTTTTCATTGAAATTTCTTCTGGATAGCAAAACTCACCAAGAGCAGCACTTATATCTTTTGGGATATCAATGTGTACTGGACCAGGTCTGCCACTTCTTGCAATATAAAAAGCCTCTTTTAATACTCTTGGAAACTCTTCAATGGTTTTTACTAAATAATTATGTTTAACACATGGTCTTGAAATTCCAACAGCATCAATTTCTTGAAAAGCATCTGTTCCAATGAGTGAATTAGCTACTTGACCACTTATTAACACAAGTGGTATTGAATCCATATATGCAGTTGCAAGTCCTGTTATTGTATTTGTAAATCCAGGACCACTTGTTACTATGCAAACTCCAACTTTTCCAGTTACTCTTGCATATCCATCGGCTGCGTGGGCTGCAGCTTGCTCATGTCTAGTTAAAATAAGCTCAAAATCTTTCTCATCATAAGTTGCATCAAATATATTTAATGCTGCCCCTCCTGGATATCCAAAAACTACTTTTACGCCTTCGTTTTTTAGTGCTTGCATTATCATTTGTGAACCAGTAAGCTTTGACATTTTGTTTTTACCTTTAAAATAAAATGCAATATTGTATCAAAACAATATTAATTTAAAATGATAAACTTAGTTAAATTTTATAAGTTTTTAGACTAAATTTAGCTAAATTTATATGCTTTTTATAAAATTATAACTACAATATATAGAAATAACAATCAAAAGGAGTTTTTATGAAAAATGGACTATTTATTTTAAGTAGTGATAATGTAAACAAAAGTGAGTTTAAAACCCTATCATTTATAAAAGAAATTTTTAGTGCTAAATTTAAAAAAATAGCTATTTTTTCTCCGCTTTATAATGAGCATATATCTTCAATAAGCTGTTTTTGCAAAGATGATTTTCAAAGTTATTTTTCAAATCAAAAAGAACTAAGATTAAAAACAATAAAAAAATATGAGGAGATTTTAGAAAAAAATGACTTTGTTATCATAATAGGTGATAAAAATAAATTCAATACGAATTTAGCAAAAGATCTTAATTTACCTATTTTGACAGAGTATTTAGATGATGATGAAGCAAAATTTGATGAGTTTAAAAGTACTTTGGATTTTTCTTATAGTGTAGCTGATAAAATTTATTTTAATGAAAGCAATAAATTTGTTTCAACTAGTATTTTAGAAGTAAAACCTGAAATTTTCTTTGATGAGCTAGAAAATGCAAAAACAAATTTCAAAACTCCAATTAAATTTGAATACGAACTTTATAAAAAAGCAAAATCAAATTTAAAAACCGTAGTTCTGCCTGAAAGCGAAGATGAGAGAATTTTAAAAGCATCTGATATTTTGCTTAAAAAAGAGGCTGTAAATGTCATTTTACTAGGTGAGCCTGATAAGATAGATAAAAAAGCAAAAAATTTAAAGTTAAACCTCTCAAAAGCAACGATTATAAATCCTTTAAAAAGTGAACTTTTAGATGAGTTTGCAGATGAGTTTTATGAGCTTAGAAAACACAAAGGCATAACTTTAGAAGATGCAAAAAAAACTATACTTGATAAAAACTACTTTGCAACAATGCTTGTTTTAGTAGGAAAAGCCGATGCCATGGTAAGTGGTGCTGTTGGAACTACGGCTGATACTATCCGACCTGCTTTGCAGCTTATCAAAACTAAAGAGGGAATTTCAACAGTTAGTGGGGCCTTTTTAATGTGTTTAGAAGATGAGGTTTTAGTTTTTGGGGATTGCGCTGTGGTACCTGAACCAACCGCTAAAGAGCTTTGTGATATTGCCATATCCCTATCATCTACAGCAAAATCTTTTGATATTAAGCCTAAAATCGCACTTCTTAGCTACTCAACTGGCGAAAGTGGCAAAGGAAAAAGCGTTGATAAAGTAAAAGAGGCTCTGAATTTAGCAAAAGAGAGTTTGGGTGAAAATGTTGATGGACCACTTCAATTTGATGCTGCAATTGATGAAAAAGTAGCGAAGAAAAAAATGCCAAACTCAAAAGTAGCAGGCAAAACAAATACCTTTGTCTTTCCAGATCTAAACTCAGGAAATATCACCTATAAAGCAGTTCAAAGACTAACAGGATGTGTTGCAATGGGGCCCATTTTACAAGGACTAAAAAAACCAGTAAATGACTTAAGTAGAGGTGCGAGTGTAGAAGATATCGTAAATACAGTGCTAATTAGTGCAATTCAAGCAGGAAATTGATATGAAAATTTTAGTATTAAACTCAGGAAGTAGTTCAATTAAATTTAAACTTTTTGATATGAATGGGCGAAATGTCATTTTAGATGGCTTTATTGAAGAAATTGGAAGTGATCATTCTAGAGTTAATATCAACTATGGCAATGAGCCTTTTGCAAAAGATGTCGCCATAAAAGACCACTTAGAGGGCATGGACTATCTAAATAATTTTTTTAAAAAAAGCAAAATTTTAAAAGATTTTAGTGAACTTGATGGTATAGGCCATAGAGTTGTTCACGGGGGAAATAAATTTCAAGATTCAGTCATTATAGATGATGAAGTTATAAAAACTATCGATGAACTTTCAGAGCTTGCCCCACTTCACAACCCTGGCCATTTAGCAGGAATTAGAAGTGCTATGGCTGAAGCACCAAATGTCCCAAATGTCGCGGTATTTGACACAGTTTTTCACCAAACAATGCCACAATATGCTTATATGTATGCAATTCCATATGAATATTATGAAAAATATGATGTTAGAAAATATGGCTTTCACGGAACTTCACACAAATATGTTACCGAACAAGCGGCAAACTACATGGGAATAAGACTTGATGCCTTTAATGCCATCTCGCTACATATCGGAAATGGTGCAAGTGTAACTGCCATAAAAGGTGGAAAAAGCATAGATACTTCAATGGGAATATCGCCACTTGAAGGGCTTATGATGGGAACAAGAAGCGGAGATATCGATCCTGCAGCACTTTATCACATTGCCAAAGTAACAAATAAAAATCAAGCAGAAATTGACTATATGTTAAATAAAGAAAGCGGACTTTTGGGAATTTGCGGTATGAGTGACATTAGAAAAGTAAAGAGAATGATTTTGGATCATGATGATGAAAGAGCAAAGCTAGCTTATAATATGTATATGTATAGGATCACAAAATATATTGGTTCATACTTTGCCATTATGGGAAGAGTCGATGCTATCATCTTTACAGCTGGAGTTGGCGAAAACTACGCTCACTTAAGAGCCGATATTTGTAAGACAATAAATCACTTTGGTGTAAATATCGATGATGGTTTAAATGAGTTAAAAAGCAACTCAATTAGATTTATAACCAAAAGAGACTCAGTTATAAGGGCTTTGGTAGTGCCAACAAATGAAGAGCTTGCCATCGCACTAGAGGTTAGAAAACTTATCAAAAATAAAAATTTCATCTAAATTTAAAGGATAAATTATGCTAAAAGATATGCTTTATATAACAGCCGGTGGGTTTTTGACTATCAAAGATAGAGTCCAAAAAGAACTAAATGCTCTTGAAAATCGTGGTAAAATCACAAAAGAAGATAGTCAAGCTTTTGTAGATAGACTTTATGAAAGAGCTAGAGCTGAGCATAATGAAAATATGGAGTATTTTAAAGAAGTTGTTAATGAGCTAAATTTGGCGAGCAAAGATGACATTGCAAGAGTTGAAAAAAAACTTGATGAGATTTTAAAAAAGATGAAAAGCTAGGCAAAAATGACAAAAAATCTCTATAGTCCGCTAAGAATCTATAAGATTTTTCATCTTTTACTAACATTTTATCTACTCATTAAAAGGCGTGAGAGCTTTTTGTTTATAAAGAGCATAAAAGCCGATGAAATCACCTCTTACATCAACTATCTTGGTCCAAGTTTTATAAAAATGGCGCAAGTTTTAGCCACAAGAAGTGACTTTTTCCCGCCTAATTATCTAAATGAACTTAAAAAAATCCACGATAATTTGCCACCAATGAGCCAAAGCGAGCTTGAAAAAGTCTATGAAGATAAAGGTTTTATAAATTTTAACAAAACTCCCATAGCAAGTGCGTCTATCGGGCAAGTGCATGAGGCTTTTTTAAAAGATGGCAGTAAAATTGCCATAAAAATAAGGCGATACAATATCGATAAAATCGTAAAAACTGATATAAAAATCATCTCTTTTTTAAATAAAATTTTTAAGCCACTTTTTTCACACTATACAAAAAACTCAATAGAAGCGGTAATTAGCGAGTTTGCAAGCACTATTATAAAAGAAACTAGTATGAGAATGGAGCTTTCAAATTTAAAGAAATTTTCTAAAATTTATCATGATTCAAATATCATTTTTCCAAAATATTATGAAGAGCTTAGCAACGATAATATGCTTGTGATGAGCTTTGAGGAGGGATTTAGGTTTGATGATAGAAAAAATATTGAAAAATTTAAAATTGATATTAAAAAAGCGATAAATGACCTAGTTTTGTTTTATGTAGAGCAAATGCTTATAAAGGGCTATTTTCATGCTGATCCTCATCCTGGAAATGTCTTTATCAATAAAAACTCACAGATAATTTTGCTTGATTTTGGTATGGTAAAATCAGTCTCAAATGAGACTAGACTTAACATAATCTCGCTTTTAAGAGCTGCAAATGAGCAAAACTATGAAGAGTATATTACCGCTTGCAAAAACCTTGGAATTAGTGCTTATGAAACACCAACTACGGTGCTTGCTGAGTTTGTGGAGCAAATTTTTGATATATTTTCAAATGACTCACTTAGCAAAACAACAATGCAAAATTTAGCCTTTGAAGTTATGGCAAATACTGCTAAATTTCCCTTCAAACTCCCAGCTGAAGCTATCTATATCTTAAGAGTAAGTGCCATTATAGAGGGTCTTGGAACTAGTTATTTAGAAAATTTTAATGGCATAAAAGACATACTTCCAATCTTGGTTAAAAATATTCCACGAGCAGTTGGCGCAAAAGAGACTTTAGTTGATACTATCTTTGATGAACTGCAAGAGCTTCCGCAAAACCTGCACTATATAAAGACAAGCTTTCATAAGATAAGCTTGGGACAGATAGAGACAAATATCTCTAAATCACAGCTTGAATACTTTAAAAAGGCAATTGATGAAAAGGTTGCAGAACTGATTTTTGGACTAGTTTTAATCCTAACCTCATTTTTTATCTTGCTTTTAGATAAAGATTTTAAACTTATAGCCACTGCTTTTTTTATAGCTGGAGTTTTAAGGCTAATTTATAAAAGATAAATACTTTGTGTTAAAATATTTATAGCTTTTTGAATGGATTAAATAATACCGTTTAGTAAAAAAGCTAGCTTATAAATAAAAAATTTGGTAATTAAATTTGAAAATATAAAATCTTTATTATCTCTTTTTAGCAACAATGACGCATTACATTCCAAAAATTTTCTTTTTTATATTTTCATAAGCTTTTTTTGCTCTAGCTTTTGGATTATCTATTAAAAACTTGGTAGAATTTTTATCATAATTTTCATTTATTATATCCTTTGCTAGAAAAACTTTTATAGTTTTTTTGCCATTTTCAAAAACTGGATTTATCCATAAAGGATTATAAAAAATATCAACTATTTTAGTAGAATTTTCATCTTTTGATATTAAAATTTCATAAGCAACGCTTTGCTCACTTTCTATATTGCCAATCGTTTCAACTCTTTGATTTGATATAAAATTTCCACAAGAATATGTTATAAAACCATTTTGATTATACCACGCAATCTCTTGCGAAACATGAGGATGATTTCCAATGACAGCATTTGCGCCAAAACTAATAATTTTTTTAGCTAAATTTTGCTGATTTTTGTTTGAATAACTTTGATACTCTATACCCCAATGTGGAAAAACAACAATAAAATCAGCCCCATAGTTCAAAAGTTTATCAATATCACTTTTAATTTTTTCTTCATCTAAGAAATTTAATAAATTTTTTTCTTCATAATTTAGTGAATTTTCAAGCCCATTATAGCCATATGAATAACTTAAAAGTCCTATTTTAACACCTTTTACTTCTAAAAGTTTAAATTTATTTCCTTTTCCTGTGCCAAAACTAAAAAGTCCGGCATTTTCTATAGCCTTATTTGTTGTTAAAACACCATCTATTCCACCATCAAGAGCGTGATTATTGGCTGTTGATAGAGCATGAAAACCAGCATCTTTTAATGCTTTAAAAATTTCAGCTGGAGTATTAAAAAGTGGATATCCTTTATAAATTAAATTTGGATTTGATGAGCTTTCAAAATTTCCAATAACCAAATCGCCACTTTTTAAAAAATATTTAATATTGCTAAACTGTGCAGAAAAATCAAATCCGCTATTATTTTCATCATAAAATCTAGCATAATCAAGTTGTGGTTTATGTGTCATAATATCACCAGTAACAATGATTTTAACAACACTTGCAAAAGTAAAATTTATAAATAAAATTAAACTTAAAAAAAATTTCAAATTTCAACCTTAAAAAATTAATTTGCGATGTATTCAACAAATAAAATATTTGAACGTTGTACTATATTCATAATTAGCAACAATAACTTAAAAGATTTCATATAAAATTTGGTGCATCGTTTGAAAACAGGATTAAATCCCCAGCTTTTGTTTTTTCACTTAATGCTTTTATAAGATCATTTTTATCTTTTAAAATAATCAGTTTATTTTTATCACAAATTTCACTAAAAATCTTTGCATTTAATTCACCAGTTACGATAATTAAATCAAAAATTTCATTTATAATTTTTGCTAAGTTTTCATTCATCTGTTTTGTGGCTTCTACTATTCCTGGAGTTACGATAACTTTATTTCCATCATATTCTCTAACAAGTTCATAGCTTGCACTCATGCCCTCAAAATTGCCATTAAAGCCATCATCTATTATAAATTTAGGCGTTTTCGATATAATTTGAAGACGGTGCTCTACACTTTTTAAATTTTGAATTTTTAATTTTATTTCATCTATTTTTAAACCTAAAAATTTTGCCACACATATACAAACTGCTAAATTTGAAGCATTAAAACTACCTAAAATTGGTGCATAAAATTTATAACTTTCATCAAATTTCATATCAAAACTAACACCATCTAAATTCGCTTTGATATTTTGCAAACAATCATCATAAATAACTATTTTATCATCATCTTTTTTTAAGGTCGAGCTATGTAAAAAAGCCTTTTTAAGTCTTGCTGAGTTTAAAGCTTCAAGTTTTGTTTTTCTTATATTATCAACACTTTTAAAATATTCAATATGCTGACTTCCTATCTCACCTACAACAACAATTTGTGGTTTTAAAAATTTTGTTATCGCATCAATATCGCCATTTTTCCTAGCACCAGCTTCGGCGATGTAAATTTGCGTATCGCTATTTAAATTTTCATTTATGTCTTTTACTAAGCCCATTAATGTATTTACACTTCTTGGGGTCTTATAACAATTAAATTTTTCATTTAAAATTTGATATAAAAAATTTTTAATACTTGTTTTTCCATAGCTTGCAGTAATTTGTATGATTGTTAAATTTGGCATACTTTCTAATTTTTTTTGTGCTTTTTGCATATAAATTTTTGCATTTAGCTTTTCAAAGCAAAAACTTATAAAAAATGATAGAAACAAAGGTGCAAAGATTGGAAGAACAAATGCTTTTTTAAATAAAATAATATCTAAAAATAGAGTTGTTAAAATTAAAATTAAAAAAAATCTTTTAACTCTTGAGGTGAAAACTAATTTTTTATCAAGTTTTTTATGCCAAAAAATAAGACTTGGTAATAAAATAATATAAAAATATATAAAAAATAAATTTTCATTTATAAGCCTTAGACCAAAATAACAACATATTGGAATAAATAAAAAAATCAAATGCCAAAGAGGTTTAGTAAAATGAAAAAATACCCTTTCAAATTTATAAGAAAACCATTGAAGAGTTGTTATAAGGTAAAAACCTAGAGATAATATTAATAAAAAATGTGTAAAAAATTTTAAAAAAATCATTTTTTATCCTCTTCTTTTTTAATTTCTTTTAAAACTTTTTGAACTTTATATTTATAAATATCGCTAAATCTAATCGCTCTTTTTTTACTTTTTTTTAGCTCATCTTGAGTCAAATCAATATTTTTTGTGTCATTTTTCACACTTTTTTCAGATTTATTTTCTAAATTTTGCGTATCTTTATCTGTTTTATTTATGCTTTGTTTTTCACTTTTAAAGTTATTATTTTCAACCTCTTTATAGTTTTCATCTTTTGGTATTTTTTCATCTAAATTAGGCTTATTATCTATTTTTTTTCTTTTTACAACATCACTTACTAAAACTAAATCTTGCACAACTTCATTATTAGATAAATCTTTTTCATCTTTTTTTAAATCATTTTCATCTATAACTATTTCATCTATTTTTTTATCATCATCGCTATTGTTAGCTTTTTTTGCTTTGCTATCTTCTTTAAATTCATTTTCTTGATTAAAATCTTTATTTTTCTCTAAACTTGTAGAAGTCTCTTTTTTTTCTATATCTTCATCTAATTTGCTATCTTTTTTTTCTCCCTCAACAACATCTTCATTTTTTTTATCATCTTGATATTCTCTTTCATAGACTTCTAGGACCTCATAATCATCATCTAATTTATCATAAATAAATTTATTTCCAATAATTGGCCCTTGTATGGTTTGGCTATTTTTATTTTTTATTTTAATTTCATTTTTTACATTTATTTCATCAAGATTTTTTGTTTTATTGAAATCATTTGCTAAGATTAAATCTTCTTCATCTTTTTTTTGATTTAGCTCATTTGTTTCTTTATTTTCGTTGTCATTTTTTACTGTATCCATATCCTCTTTACAGTCTTCATCTTTTTCTTGGTTATCAGTTATTTTTTTATTGTTTGTATTTTCACTGTTTTTTTTAGAATCATTCGTTTCGTATTCTCGCTCATGAACTTCCAAAACCTCATAATCATCATCAAATTCATCATAAATAAATTTTTTATCATCACTTGATTTATCTATTTTTAATTCACTGTTTTCATTTTTTTTACTAATACTTTTAAAATTATTTTCTATGGTATCTGAAATAAATTTAGCATGTATCAAAAAGAAAAAGTGATCTCCTGCAAGTGGAAAAAACTCACTATTTTTAATTAGCCTATTTATCATTTTACCACTTTCAAGACTTACAGCTTTATCACCCTCACCCCAAAAAATAAGAGTTTTTGATTTTGTTTTTGAAAAAATCTCTCTAAAGTCCTCATCTACTACATTTTTTAAAGTATCATACATAACCCTACTCATCCCTGCGACATCTTTTGTAGCAAAGAGTTTATAAAGTCCCGCAAAACCAAAAATTTTTAAAAATTTATAAAGTTTTATTTTAAATTTTACAATAAAAGGTTTTTTTTCAACAATTCCAGCAGTACTTAAAAGAACTAAATTTTCTGGTCTTAAAAGAGTTGCTATCTTACCACCAAAGCTATGACCCATAATAATATCTGGTTTTAGTTTTAATGAGTTTAAAAAAACTTGAATAATTTTTTTATATTTTATAGAATCAAGTTCATAAAAAATATCACTTTTCCCAAAACCTGGTAAATCTATATAAATTTGCTTAAATTCATTAAGATAAGAGCCAAAAGCTTTTATCATTATCTCTTTATTTGCACCCCAACCATGAATTATTAAAATAGATTTTTCTTTATCTGGATTTTTAACTTCATAGCTAATTCTAAAGGTTTTTGCCAAGTATGAAATTTCTCTAATTGCCATCTTTGTGCCTTTTTTGTGAATATACTATATCCAAAAGCTCAACAGCACGCTCTAGTCTTTCATACTCCTTTAAGCTAAGCATAACAGCTTCAAATTTGTTATTTTTTACAATAACAGCTTTTTTAAGCTCACCATCACTCACTTTTGATAAAACTGCACTAAAATTCCTTACAACTTCGGTTGCAGTATAAATTTCATCTTGTTTAAAACTAGGCATTTATAACCTTTTACATAAAATTATATGTAAAATTTATCATATTTTTAGTTAATTTTTACTTATAAACAGAAATTGATTTTACATAGTTATAATTTATATCTATTTTTTTATAATTTGGTAAACTTCTAGCTAAATCATAAAGTCTATCCTCAAAGTTATCAAACAAATAATGGGCTAAACTTCCTGGATTTGTATTTATCTCATTTAGATAAATTTCATCATCAATTATAAAAAAATCACATCTTATAAGGCTTCCATCAAATCCATATGAGTAAATTTTAGAAAAAGCTTTTCTTAATTTTTCTTTTAATTTTTCATCTAAATTAGCTTCTTTTATGGTCTTACTATCACTAAATCTCAAGTATTTTTGATCAAAATCTAAAAATTCATCTTTATTTGGCTCCTCTATCATAGAAAATTCCATCTTTGAGTCTGCTTTATAACCAGCTAAATTACACTCTCTAACACCTTCAAAAAAAGGCTCAACTAAAAGCGTATCATCAAACTCAAAACTCTTATCAAGTGCATATGTAATCTCACTCTCATCTTTAACGATGCTTATACCAATACTACTTCCAAGAGTTGCTGGCTTTAAAATAAAAGGAGGTTTTATAGTTATTTCTTCATTTCTTTTTAAAATTTGATAATTAAGAGTTTTTACTCCTGTTATATTTGCTAAAAATTTAGTTAAAACTTTGTCGTAGCTTAAAATTGCTGGTTTTAGTCTTGTACCTATAAATTTAACATCAAAAAATTCAAAAAGAGATGCTAGTTTTCCATCTTCTCCATCACATCCATGGATTAAATTTACATAAACTTGAACATCTATTTTTTTGCTACTAAAAGCACCTTCGCTAAAAAAACCACCATTTTTAAGTATAAGTTTTTTTGATTTTTTATACTCAAAACTACTAAAGTATGTAGCTTTCATATTTTTTGGATCTATTAAGTAAAAATCCCTATCTTTATCGCAAAAAATAAATTTGACCTCTTTTTTCAATACATCTTTTAAAGTTATAGCTGATACTATGCTTATCTCATGCTCATAACTTTGTCCACCAAATACAAGTCCTAAATTCACTATTTTTCTCCTTATTTATGCTAATTTTTTTAATGCTTCTTTTATAAGATCTGCTGTATTTTGAGCTTTGCAAGTTGGTAAAATTTTAAGAATTTTATCTCTTTTAAAGCCCAGACTCTCTAAAGCCATTATACTTTCACTTTTATAACTTTCTAAGCTTTGGCTACTTATTAATTTTGCATCGCTTAATTCTGCTATTATTTTTCTAGCAGTTTTAAGACCAATACCAGGAACTGTCGTAAGAACCTTTGTATCGCCATTTATAACAGCACTTGCAAAATCACAATATTTTAAAGTAGAACAAACTGCCATCGCAGTACTTGCACCAACACCACTTACTTTTAAAAGAACTTCAAACATCATCTTTTCATCATTGTCTTTAAAACCATATAATAAATTTGCATCTTCTCTAACGATTTGTTTTATTAATAAAGCTGTTTCTTCGCCCTTTACAAGGGTTGCTGAGCAATTTAATGAAATGATAATTCCATAGCTTATCCCGTTATTGAGTTTTATTACCGCCATACCAGGCTCTAATTTAGTTAAAACACCTTCGATCTCAACTATCATTTTTTTTCCTTTAAATTTCTATTTTATCTCTTTAATAAGCTTATTTAAGGCCTCATTTACTGAAATATCCATATATTTTAAAATCGTATCAGTTGAAGGATCTGGCACAAAAGTGTGGTTTTTAATAACGCCTGATTTTAAAATTTCTGAGTTTTTAACAAGCTCATATCCTAAAATAACTTCAGCTTGATCAAAATTTACTTGCAAAGACAAAAGTGAAGTATTTAAAACTAATGCATCTTTTGTAGGTCTAAAAATTTGCTCAAATTCACACTGGGATGAAACCGCACTAACAATTCCTTTATAAACCATCTCACTTGGTGTTGTAATATATTTCGCATCATCAACATAAATTATATTATTTTTACCATCTACAATTAAAATATTTCTACTATCGGCTAAATTTAGAGCTTGTATATTTGCAACATAGATTCTTTTTGAATTTTGTAATTTATTATTGCAAACCTCACCCTTATAAGTCATTTCATAGTATCTTACAGGATGCGCTTTTTTGCCTAAACAGCCACCTAGCAAAACAGACACGCAAATTATTAATAATATCTTTTTATACATTTTCTTCCTTTTATTTTAATCTAATGTTTGAGATCTTTTTTGCTTTTGAGTATCTCTAAAAAAGAAATCATATGGATCATCTTCTAACCTAAATAGAGCATTTTGAAACTCTCGAAGCATTTTTTTAAATTCCATTAAAGTCAAAGATGTTTCATGTAAAGTAGGAGATAATATTTCTTTTATATCATAATTTCCATTTTCTAAATCAGAGTTTATCAAATTTAAGGTTTTATTTAAATTAAGAGCTGTTTTATTTGCATTTTTTGCAAAATTATCTGCATTTTTAACTAATTTATTAAAATTTTTTAAGCTTTCATCGATGTCTGATTTATCTATTTTTGCCAAAATTTCATCAATATTTTTTAAAATAGAACTTAATTTTTTAAAATTTTCAGTGTTGCTTAAATTTGAAGTTATTGAATTTATAGAACTTAATGTTTGTTTTAGATTTTGTAGATTTTCATCATCTAAAACTGAATTTACTTTTTTAATTGCATCGCTAACTCCGGTTGTTATGGCTTTTGCCTCGGAGTTAAACTTACTTAAAAAACTTTTATCTAGATATAAAATTGGTTTTTCATTTTTAGAAAAATTCTCGCCATCTCCTTTTGATAAATTTAATGTAGTAAGTCCGCTAATGCCTTGAATTTCAGTGGTTGCAATACTATTTTTCTTTATAGGAAAATCATTTTGAACATCAATAGCTATCTCAATTACTCCATAATCACTACCTTGTGCAAAATGTATATCTTTTACATATCCAGCTGGAACTCCTATATATTTTACTGATGAGCCTTCTTTTAGTCCATTTGGAAGCTCTTTTGTGTGTATATAATAGGTTGTATAATGAACATTTGAATCAGATCTTGTAGTCATCCACCAAACAAAACAAATAGTTAAAATTCCTACTAAAGTAGTAAAAATTCCAACAATTGTAAAAGAGTTTTTATTTTCCATTAATTTTCCTTATTTTTGCTATCAAAAAGTTCTTTTAAAGGATTATTTTCAAAATTTTTAACTTCTTCTACATTTCCTTCAAAAGCTACTTTTTTATTATCAATTATTAAAAACCTATCAAGTATATTGAAAATAGAATCACTATCATGAGTTACCATACCAACTGTTATTCCTAAACTATCTCTTAAATTAACTATTAGTTCATCCATTCTTCTTGCACTTACTGGATCAAGTCCTGAGTTTGGCTCATCTAAAAAAAGTACTCTTGGGCTTAGAACTAAAGCTCTTGCAAGAGCAACTCTTTTTTTCATACCGCCACTTAACTCACTTGGAAAAAGATTTGCCGCATCTTCTTTTAGTCCTGTTTTTTTTAGCCAAAACATAGAAATATCCTTAATATCATCTTTACTTAAAGAGCTATATTCTCTAAGTAATACTCCAATATTGTCAAGCACATTCATAGATGAATAAAGTGCACCAAACTGAAACATAACACCTGTTTTAAGCTTTATCTCTTCTCTTTGTTTTATATTAAGAGACCATAAGTCTTTATCAAACATGTAGACTTTTCCTTGGCTTGGCTCTTTTAAATAAATTAAAGTTTTCATTAGGGTTGTTTTGCCACTACCACTTCCACCTAAAAAGCCATAAATTTCACCCTCTTTGATATGAAAGTTAGCATCTTTGTGAATCAATCTATCGCCATATTTTATAGTTAAATTTTTAGCTTCTATAAACATTATAAATCAACTTTAAGAAAAAATATAGCAAATAAACAATCAATTAAAATAACCCAAAATATCGCATTTACAACACTTTTTGTAGTAAGCTTTCCAATGCTTGATGTACTTCCAGTTACCTCAAAACCTCTCAAACATCCTATTAAAGCTATTGCCATCCCAAAAAATGGTGCTTTTACAAGTCCAATATAAAAATGTCTTATTTCAACTAAATTTTTAAGCCTATCAAAATAGATTGAAAAATCAATTTCTAAATAGTAATATGATACTAGCATTTGACCAAAAATACTTGCCATATCTGCTAAAAAAACAATGAATGGCATAATAATAATCATCGCTAAAATACGTGGAATAACTAAATTTATAAATGGATCAAAACTCATTGTTTTCATCGCATCAATTTCTTCTGTTATTTTCATAACACCAATTTGAGCAGTAAAAGAAGATGCACTTCTTCCAGCAACTACGATAGCTGCTATTAATGGGCTTAGCTCCCTAAAAGTAAGCATTCCCATAATTTCAACTATAAAAAGCGTTACTCCAAAACTTGAAAGCATTTCTGAGCCTATATAAATAAGCACAACCCCTATTAAAAATGAAGTTAAGCAAACTATAAAAACTGCATTAATTCCCGCATCTTTACAGACATTTGAAATAGCCTTGAGCCTAAGTTTTTTTAAATTTAGAAGATTGTAAAAAAATTTTAAGCTAAGCTCACCAAAAAAACTTAAAAAACTTAAAAAACTTAAGTATGCCCCATAAACTGAAATTCCCACTTCTTCAAAAAAATTTTTTTTCTTAAATTTATATGTCTTTTTAGGGATGTCATCTTTTATTAGTGAAAATATAGAATCAAATTTTTTATTTGAGTTTGCAAAATCAATTTTTAAATTATTTTTTAATGCAAATTTATAGATAATTATAGCAATAGCATAGTCCATACTTTTTAAATTGGAAAAGTCAAAAGTAACTTTATCTTTAAGATTTTTCATATCTTTTTTTATAAGAGAGATAGTTTTTTTGCTAACTTTATAATCCCAAATTCCATTTAAAAAAATAACTGAATTCTCAACACTAAAAGAGCTTTCTTGCAAATTTAACCTTAAATAAAAAAATAAGGTTAATTATACTATAATATTTCTTTACTTTAAATTAATAAATAGGTAGTTAGATTTGGCTAAAAAAAGGGTTTTTGCAGGGTTTTTTACAAATAGCATAGGAATACTTGTTTCTAGAATTTTAGGGCTTTTTAGAGACCTTTTAACAGCTAGTGTTTTGGGTGCTGGAGTTTGGAGTGATATTTTTTTTATAGCATTTAAATTACCAAATTTATTTAGAAGGTTATTTGGCGAGGGAGCTTTTACGCAAGCTTTTTTACCAGGGTTTACTCAAGCTAAAAAAAAGGCTATTTTTGCAACAACTGTTTTAATAAAATTTACTGTTTTTATATTGTTTTTAACTCTTCTAGTTAATGTTTTTGCTCCACTGTTTACAAAATTTTTAGCCATTGGATTCGATAAACAAACTATAAATTTAGCAGTTCCTTATGTAAGAATAAATTTTTGGTATTTAACTTTTATATTTTTAGTTACATTATTTGCCTCGCTTTTGCAATATAAAGATCATTTTGCAACAACAGCCTTTTCAACAGCACTGCTAAATATCTCAATGATAATATCTTTAGTTTTAGCAAAAGGAAAAGATGATGAAACTATAGTGTTATACCTTAGTGTAGGCGTTGTAATTGGTGGGATAATGCAACTTCTTGTGCATTTATTTGCTTTAAAAAAACTAAAATTATTAAGATATTTTGGTGTTGGAATCACTGCATTAAAAAAAGGAAAAAAAGCTGATACAAAAGGCTTTTATAAAAACTTTTTTCACGGAGTAATTGGCTCAAGTGCAGCACAAATTGGGGCTTTTATAGATACTTGGTTTGCAAGTTTTTTAGCTTTTGGAAGTATAAGCTATCTATACTATGCAAATAGAATTTTCCAGCTTCCTCTTGCTCTTTTTGCTATTGCACTATCAACAGCACTTTTTCCAAAAATTGCAAAGACAATAAGTAAAAATGATGATAAAACTGCTTTGATTCTTCTTTCTAAAGCATTTCATCTACTTTTTGCCTTGCTTTTATTTTCTACAATTGGTGGTGTTATTTTAAGTAAAGAAATAATTTGGCTTTTGTTTGAAAGAGGTGCTTTTACAAGAAGTGACACTGTAAATTCAATGTTTGTTTTAAGTATGTTTATGATTGGACTGCTTCCTTTTGGACTAGCTAAAATTTTTTCGCTCTGGCTTTATGCAAAAAATAAACAAAATATAGCTGCAAAAATTGCAATTAAAAGCCTTATTTTAAATATAATAAGCTGTTTTTTACTGATAAAACCTTTAGGTGCAGCAGGCTTAGCACTAGCTAGTTCAATTGGTGGTTTTTACCTGTTTATTATGAATTTAAAAGAGTTTGGCTTTAGAAATTTTTTAGATATAATAAACCCCAAAAAAATCTTTATAATACTTGCTTTATGCTCAATAGAGGTTTTATTGCTTTTAGTTTTTAAGGAAATAATTAATGATTATATTTGATAGTGTTATGAAAAAAAAGGTAAATTTTGAACCTATTGATAAAAATATTGTAAGAATTTATCTATGCGGTCCAACAGTTTATGATGATGCTCATTTAGGACATGCAAAAAGTGCAGTTAGTTTTGATTTACTAAGAAGAGTTTTTATAAATTTAGGTTACGAGGTTAAATTTGTAAGAAATTTTACTGATATAGATGATAAAATTTTAAATAAAATGAAAACTAGCGGCAAAAGCTTAGAGGATATCACAAATTTTTATATAAAAAGATATTTGGATGATATGGATAACCTAAATGTTTTAAGGCCCGATTTAGAGCCAAAAGCGACTGAAAATTTGGAAAATATAATTGAATATATTTCAAAATTATTAGATAATGGCATGGCTTATAAAATAAAAGATGATGGCATTTATTTTGATACAAAAAAAGACAATAAATATCTTAGTTTAAGCAAAAAAAATAGCGATGATGCAGCTATAGCAAGAGTAAAAAGTAGTGAATTAAAAAAAGATCCAAAAGATTTTGTTTTATGGAAATTTGATGAGTTATGGTATGAAAGTCCTTTTGGAAAAGGAAGGCCAGGTTGGCATACAGAGTGCGTTGCTATGATAAAAGCTCATCTTGATTCAAACGATAAAAACTACTCAATTGACATTCATGCAGGAGGAATGGATCTACTTTTTCCACATCATGAAAATGAAGCTGCACAGTGTAGATGTGGTGAGTATAAAAATCTTTCAAAATATTGGATGCATAATGGTTTTGTTCAAATAGACAATCAAAAAATGAGTAAAAGTTTAAATAATAGTTTTTTTATAAAAGATGCCTTAAAATTAGTTCCTGGCGAAGCTTTAAGATTCTATCTTCTAAGTTCACACTATAGGGCAAATTTTAACTATAGCTTAGAAGATTTAAAAGCCTCTAAAAAAAGACTTGATAAAATTTATAGACTTTTACAAAGAGTTAATAACTCCAAGATAGGAGAGTTAAATTTAGAGTTTAAAGATGAGATAATAAAAGCTTTAAATGATGATTTAAATACATCAAAAGCTTTTGCCGCAATTGATGATTTTGTAAATTTAAGTAACGATTTTTTAGATAAATTCCCAAAAGATAGATCTAAAAAAGGCGAAATTTTAGCAAATTTATGGTTCATTAAAAATATTTTTGGAATTCTAGAAGATAAAAATTACTTTAAATTTGGCGTAAGCAATGAACAAAAAGAGGAAATTGAAAATTTAATAAATCAAAGATATGAAGCCAAAAAAGAAAGAAATTTTATAAAAGCTGATGAAATAAGAGATAAATTATTAAAAAATGGAATTTCTATAATGGACGCGCCAAATGGCACAACTTGGGAGAAGATTTAAATGAAAAAAAGCGAATTAAATAAAGGCTTAAAAGAAGTTTTTAAAAGATTTTTGCCCTACATAAAAAACTATATACCACAATTTTGTTTTGCAATAATAGGTATGATTATGGCAGCAGCTGGAACATCGCTAACTGCATGGCTTATAGAACCTGTTTTAAATAAAATTTTTATAGAAAAAAATGAAAATTTACTATATATTTTACCTTATGCAGTTATTTTTGTATATTTTATAAAAGGAGCTGGTGGATATATGCAAAGATATTTTACCGTTTATATAGGTCAAGATATTATACGAGAATTTAGAGAAAAAATGGTAAAAAATCTAACTAATTTGGATATGAAATTTTTTAACGAAATACGCACAGGTGAACTAATAAGTAGAACTATAAATGATATTGATAGAATTAGAAATATAGTATCAAATATGATACCTGAGTTTTTTACAAATTTACTTACCATCATTGGTCTTTTAGGTGTTGTAATTTACCAAAGTCCAAAACTTGCTTTTTTTGCTTTAATCATACTTCCAGCAGCTATTTACCCACTAAGCTTATTGGCAAAAAAAATGAAAAAAATATCAAGACAGTCCCAAGAAAAAACATCTGATATAAGCTCGGTTTTAAGCGAAATTTACACAAATATAGAGATAATTAAAGCAAATAACACAGAAGAAAAAGAGCTAAATAGATTTAGAAAAGAAAATAATAAGTTTTTTAAACTAAACTTAAAATCAGTTAAAATAAACGAACTCGTAAGCCCGTTAATGGAGACTTTGGGTTCAGTTGGAGTTGCAGTTGTTATAATCGTTGGTGGAAAAAGTGTTATTGATGGCACAATGAGTGTGGGAAGCTTCTTTTCATTTTTAACAGCACTTTTTTTACTCTATACCCCAATTAAAAAAATATCAAGTCTTTACAATAACATGCAAGATGCAGTAGCTGCAAGTGAAAGAACATTTGAACTAATTGATAAAACACCTTCAATTGTTGGAGGAACGAAAGATTTTCCAGATGATGCAAAAAGCATAACATATCAAGATGTTTATTTAAAATATGGTGATAAAGATGTTTTAAAAGGCATTAGCTTTAGCGCTTATAAAGGCGAAATTATAGCCTTAGTTGGTGGAAGCGGAGGCGGAAAAACATCTATTATAAACACGCTTTTAAGATTCTACGACATTAATAGCGGAAATATTTTGGTAAATAATAGCGATTTATATGAATTTAGCCTAAAAAGCTTAAGACAAAATATAGGACTTGTTAGTCAAAGAGTTTATATTTTCAACGACACGATTGCAAATAATGTAGCATATAGTGGTGAATTTGATGAAAAAAAAGTAATTAAAGCTTTGAAAATGGCAAATGCGTATGATTTTGTAATGAATTTAGAAAATGGTATAAATACCGTTTTAAATGAGTTTGGATCAAATTTAAGTGGTGGTCAAAGACAGCGTATTGCAATTGCTAGAATGCTTTATAAAGACCCACAAATCATAATCTTAGATGAAGCAACATCGGCACTTGATAACACAAGTGAAAATGCAATTACAGAAGTCATAGAAAATATCAAACAAGATAAAATTATATTTGTAGTTGCCCATAGACTTACAACCATAAAAAATGCAAATAATATCCTAGTTTTAAATGAAGGAAAAATTGTAGGTTTTGGAAGTGAAGAAAAATTAAGCCTTGAATGTGATGATTATAAAAAACTTAAAGGCACTTTTAATTAAGAGAATTTAAAAGTAAGATTTGTTAGAATACCGTTTATTTAAAAAAGGAATAAATTTTGAAATATGAAACACTAAAAAAAATATTTTTTCAATTTGACCCTGAAAATGCGCATTCCTTAGCTATGAAAGGGCTTAGATTTGCCAACAATAATCCATGGATTTTAAATGTAGTTGGTAGAAATTATTTACAAAATGATGAAATTTTAAAACAAAATTTATGGGGAATTAACTTTGATAACCCAATCGGTTTAGCTGGAGGGTTTGATAAGGATGGCGTTGCACTAAAAGCTTTGCAAAGTCTTGGTTTTGGACATATTGAGTTTGGAACAGTTACACCAAAACCACAACCTGGAAATGAAAAACCACGTCTTTTTAGACTTGTAAAAAATGAAAGTATTCAAAATGCTATGGGCTTTAACAATGCAGGAATGGAAGTTGTTAAAAAAAATGTTTCAAAATTTTACCCACTAAATTCTGTTATAGTTGCAAATATAGGCAAAAATAAAATAACACCAAATGATGAAGCTTTAAATGATTATGAAATACTTGTAAAAGAATTTGATGAAGTTTGTGATATGTTTGTTGTAAATTTAAGCTCACCAAATACTCCAAATTTAAGAGATTTACAAGAAAGTGAATATATAAAAAAATTTTTTGAAACTTTAAAGCCATTAACTAAAAAACCAATTTTACTTAAAATTTCACCTGATTTTGCATACGATCAAGCTATTGAAATCTGCACCACAGCAGTAGAAAATAAAGCTGATGGGATAATAATAAACAATACAAGCATTGATTACTCTCTTTCACCAAATATAAAAGAACATAAAGGCGGAATTAGTGGAAAACTTATAACACATAAATCAAGAGAACTTTTAAAAGCTATTTCTAAAGAATTATTTGGAAAAACAATTCTAATAAGCTGTGGAGGTATAGATAGTGCCGAGGAAGCTTATGAAAGAATTAAATATGGTGCAAGTTTAATTCAAATTTACACTTCTTTTATTTTTAAAGGTCCAACTATTGCAAAAGATATAAACGAAGAGCTTATAAAACTTCTTAAAAAAGATGGTTTTTCAAATATAAAAGAAGCTATTGGTATAGAAATAAAAAATAAGAAGGGATAAATTTGTTACCAAAATATAATAAATTTATATTAAAAAACGGACTTGAAATTTATCATGTCCCTATGAATTTAGGAAGTGATGTTATTAGCGTAAATGTTGTTTATAAAGTTGGTTCAAGGAATGAAACTATGGGTAAAAGTGGCATAGCTCACATGATTGAACATCTAAATTTCAAATCAACTAAAAATAGAAAAGCTGGAGAATTTGATGCAATAGTTAAAGGTTTTGGCGGTATTAATAACGCTTCAACTGGCTTTGACTATACGCACTATTTTATAAAATGCTCAAATAAAAACTTAGAAAAATCACTTGAATTATATGCCGATATAATGGAAAACTTAAACTTAAATGATGAAGAATTTCAACCTGAAAGAAATGTGGTTTTAGAAGAAAGACTTTGGAGAACAGATAATAATCCTTTTGGATATCTATTTTTTAGACTTTTTAATAACGCATTTATATATCATCCTTATCATTGGACTCCAATTGGGTTTAAAGATGATATTAAAAATTGGAGTATTGATGATATAAAAAGATTTCACTCAATATATTATCAGCCCAAAAATGCAACCTTATTAATAGTTGGCGATATAGATGAAAAAACTGTCTTTAACTTATCAAAAAAGTACTTTGAAAATATAAAAAATAGATGTGAAATACCAAATTTACACACTTATGAACCAGTTCAAGATGGAGAAAAATCATTTGTTATTTATAAACAAAGTGAAGTTGAAATTTTAGGACTTGCATATAAAATCCCACCATTTAAGCACAAAGATAGAATTAAATTTGAAGCGATAAGTCAATATCTAAGTGGTGGTAAAAGTTCACTTTTAAATAGAGTTTTAATTGATGAAAAAAATTTAGCAAACCAAATAGATACCTATAATCTTTCAAGTATTGATGAAAATTTATTTATAATTTTTGCAGTTTGCAATCCAGGAATTAGTGCAGATGAGTTAAAAAATGAAATTTTAAAACTCATAGAGAAACAAAAAGAAAATTTAATTAAAGATGATGAGATAGAAAAATTAAAAAATAGTGTAAAATCTGATTTTGTTTACTCATTTGACAGCACTAGTAAGGTTTCTTCAATATATGCAAATTACATAATGTGTGGCGATATAGATATGCTTTTTAGCTATCAAGATGATATAAACTCGCTTAAAAAAGATGATATAAAAGAAGCTTTTAAAAAGTATTTTAGTAAATCAAATTTGACAATTGGTGTTTTAAAAAATGGATAAAAGGAGTAAAAGATGGAAAAAGCTATATTAAGCGGTGCTATGACAGCACTTATTACACCTCTTAAAAATGGTGCTTTAGATGAAAATGGCTATGCAAAACTTATAAAAAGACAGATTGAAAATGGCATAAATGCAGTAGTTCCAGTTGGTACAACTGGAGAAAGTGCAACTCTAACTCATGATGAGCATAGAAGATGTATTGAAATAGCAGTTGATGTGTGCAAAAATACAGGCGTTAAAGTTGTAGCTGGTGCTGGAAGTAACGCAACTCATGAAGCAGTTGGACTTGCAAAATTTGCTAAAGAACATGGCGCAGATGCAATTTTATCAGTAACACCTTATTATAACAAACCAACACAAGAAGGACTTTACTTACATTACAAAGAGCTAGCAGCTTCAGTTGATTTGCCTGTTCTTTTATATAATGTCCCAGGTCGTTGTGGAGTTGAAATTTCAACAGATACTATTATTAGACTTTTTAATGATTGTCAAAACATAATTGGTGTAAAAGAAGCAAGTGGCAATATAGATAAATGTGTTGATTTATTAGCTCATGAACCAAAGCTTTGTGTAATAAGCGGTGAAGATGCAATAAATTATCCAATTTTAAGCAATGGCGGAAAAGGAGTTATATCAGTTACTTCTAACCTGCTTCCTGATTACACTGCAAAATTAACTAAATTTGCACTAGATAATGAGTTTTTAAAAGCAAAAGTAATAAATGATGATTTGTATAATATAAATAAAGTTATGTTTTGCGAAAGCAACCCAATCCCTATAAAAGCGGCGATGTTTATAGCAGGATTAATCGATAGTTTAGAATACAGACTTCCTCTTTGCAAACCAAGTAAAGAGAATTTATTAAAAATAGAAAAAATAATGAAACAATATGATATAAAAGGATTTTAATGGATAATTTTTTTAAAAATAAAACGCTGGTTATAAGTGGTGGAACAAGAGGCATTGGAAGAGCAATAGTTGAAGAGTTTGCACAAAATGGTGTAAATATAGCTTTTACATACAACTCAAATGAAGAACTTGCAAAAGAAATAGAAAAAGAACTAACAGATAAATACGGCATAAAAGCTAAATCTTATCCTCTTAACATACTTGAACCTGAAACATATAAAGAACTATTTTTAGAAATAGACAAAGACTTTGATAGGGTTGATTTTTTCATATCAAATGCCATTATATCAGGTAGAGCCGTAGTTGGTGGATATACTAAATTTATGAGATTAAAACCTCGTGGAATTAATAATATATTTACAGCAACAGTAAATGCCTTTGTAGTTGGCGCTCAAGAAGCAGCAAAAAGAATGCAAAAAAATGGTGGTGGCTCAATTATCTCAATAAGTTCAACTGGAAATAGAGTATATATAGACAATTATTCAGGTCATGGAACATGTAAAGCAGCAGTTGAAGCTATGGTAAGATATGCGGCAACCGAACTTGGTGAGTTTAATATAAGAGTAAATGCAGTAAGTGGCGGACCAATAGAAACTGATGCTTTAAGAGCTTTTGTAAATTATGAAGAAGTTAGAGATAAAACAGCTGAGCTTAGTCCTCTTGGTAGGATGGGTCAACCAACTGATTTAGCAGGAGCATGTTTATTTATCTGTTCAGATAAGGCTAGTTGGGTTACAGGACATACTTTTATAGTTGATGGTGGAACAACATTTAAATAATGATAAATTTACCAAATGCCTTAGCTATTATTAGGATATTCTTATCATTTTTATTTTTCTTTTTACTTGTAAATTTAGGTGAAATTTGCCCAAATTTACATACTAGTTGGATAAATTATTTTGCAGTCGTTGTTTTTTTATTAGCCTCGATTACTGATTTTTTTGATGGCTATATAGCAAGAAGCTGGAATCAAATAACCAAATTTGGTGAAATAATAGATCCGTTAGCTGATAAAATGCTAACTCTTGCTGGATTTATAGGACTAATGTATTTAGGACGAGCAAACCCATGGGCAATTTATCTAATACTTATAAGAGAGTTTTTTATAACTGGATTTAGAGTTATAATGGCAAGTGATGGGGTAAAAGTAAGTGCTGGAATGGCTGGAAAAGTTAAAACTGTTTTTCAAATGATAGCAATTATATTTTTAACAATGCAATGGTTTGGTGGCACAATTTTACTTTGGATAAGTGTGTTTTTAACACTTTATTCAGGATTTTTATATATTTTTGGATATGTAAAAGAAATAAAGCAAAGGAAAAAAAATAATGGATAAAAAAAACTTAAATTTAGCCATTGTTTTAGTAGTTTTAGCTATAGCATTATGGCATTGGGGACCACTTTTTTTTGTAACTATTTTAGTAATTTCATTTTTGATTTTCTTTCATGAACTTGGACATTTTTTGGCAGCAAAGCAACTTGGGGTTTGCGTAAATGTTTTTAGCATCGGTTTTGGAGAAAAAATTTATACTAAAAAATTTGGCTCTACAACTTATGCGTTAAGTGCGATTCCACTTGGCGGATATGTCCAACTAAAAGGACAAGACGATGCCAACCCAGCGCTTAAAAACTATGATAAAGATAGTTATAACACCCTAAGCCCTTGGGGGCGAATTTATATACTTCTTGCGGGACCATTTTTTAACCTTATTTTGGCATTTTTTATCTACATTGCACTTGGATTTATAGGTGTTGAAAAACTGGCTCCTATTGTTGGGCAAGTTATGGAAAACTCAGCTGCCAAAAGCGCAAACATAATGCCAGATGATAAAATTTTAAGCATTAATGGCAAGCCTATCAAAGAGTGGGATGATATCTCAAAACTAGTTACATTACAAACCATGAATATAGAAATTTTAAGAGATAAAAAAGCCTTAAATTTAACTCTTACACCAAAAACAGGAGATGCCAAAACTTTGTTTGGAGAAGATATTAAAAAGCCACTAATTGGAATAACTCCAAAAGGCGATTTTATAAGAGTTTATCACAAAGGATTTAGTGCTATTCCATACGCTTTTAATGAAAGCCTTGAAGCCTCAAAGCTCATCATAGTAAGCCTTCAAAAGTTAGTAAGTGGTGTTGTTTCAGTAAAAGAGATGGGCGGAATAGTTGCAATTACCGATATCACAACAAAAGCAGCAAGCATAAGTTTATCGGTGCTTTTGGTATTGACAGCGCTTATTTCAGTAAATTTGGGTATTTTAAACCTCTTTCCAATACCTGTTCTTGATGGTGGGCATATAGTTTTTAACATTTATGAGATCATCTTTAAAAAGCCAGTTAGTGATAGAATTTTTGTAGGACTTAGCTATGTTGGCATGGTGCTGCTTTTCACACTTATGGCTTTTACTATTATAAATGATTTTTTAAGAATGTTTGGAGCATACAACTGATGAATTTAAGCAAACTTTTAGATGAGATAAATAAGCTTTCAAATGGCAGGAAAGTTGAGCTCGTAGCAGTTAGCAAGTATGTCGGCTCAAAAGAGATTAAAGAGCTTTTTAATGAGGGTCAAATGAGCTTTGGAGAAAACAGAGTTCAAGATCTTGTTAAAAAAAGCGATGAGCTAAAAAAGCTGAATTTAAACTGGCATTTTATAGGCACTTTGCAGACAAATAAAATAAATGCCCTTTTAAAAATCCGCCCTACTTTGTGGCAAAGTTGCAACTCCCTAAAACTTGCGCAGGCTGTAGATAAAAGGCTTGATTATAAGCTCGATACTTTGCTTGAGATAAATACAGCAGATGAAGATAGTAAAACTGGACTTGATCTAGCTCTAGCAATTGAGAGCTATTGCGCCATAAAAGAGAGTTGTAAAAACCTAAATTTAAAAGGCATAATGTGCATTGGTGCTCATAGCGATGATGAGTTAGAAGTTGCAAAAAGTTTTGAAAAAGCTTATCTAATTTATGAAAGCTTGCAAAATCAAGGCGCTGAAATTTGCTCAATGGGAATGAGCTCTGACTATAAAATAGCTATAAAATGTGGCTCAAATATGCTAAGAATTGGGAGCTTGCTGTTTAAGTAAATTTTATTTTATATAAAATAAGCTCCAAATTTATTTTAAAACTGCTTAGCTTGACTAGTTTTATATCTTTTATTATTTTATACCTTACCGTTAAAATTTAAAAAATAACCATTTTAAAAAGCTTGGTTATATATACTTATTTAAGACTTTGAATTTGTAAATTTATTAATAAAGCGTATTGATGTATAGTATTTTATACTTATACGCCTTTTAAATTTTCTATACTTTTACTATATGGTCTTGTTGTTTTAAATTTTAATTTTCCTCATTTGTTGCTTTTAAATCTTTTCTGAAATATTTGTATTCACTTACTAAATTTAAAGGTATAGATAGCCAAATTGATAGTGGTAAAAATATAGCGACAACAACACATAGCAATGCCATAAAAAACCCAAGTTCTTTTCCCTTAATAGCATAACTATCATACAACAAGCCAATGTATAAAACAGCCATAAAAATCGTTGAAAAATTTATATATAAAAATGACTTAAATAGCGGAATTTCATTTATTAACTTGTAAAATTTATCCACTACTGAGATGGAACATAGATAAATAAATATACATGCTAAATAAATGCTTAAAGATATATATAAATTATTTAATGTGTATAAATTTACAAGACAAATATAAATTGGTAATAAATTTAGCAACATACCAAATAAATACTTTTTTGACAACTTATAACCATAAAAATAAAATGCTTTTAAAACTAAAATTATAGAAAAAAATAAAATGTATATTTTATAAAAAATAGCTTTTGTTAAAGCTCCAAATATGGCTGCTAATAAAATATCTACAATATCTATTTTATTAAAACTTTTAAGGGCTTCCGAACCACCAAAATACATAGCAAAAGTCATACCAACCAAAAAAATAATAACTTGAACTTTAACTAAAAAAATTCTTTTTTTAGTTAGAGATATTTGAGATTTTTCATTTAGCATCTTTTTCCTTTTTTATGCTACAAATTTATAACTTTTAAAATTATAAATTTTCATTTTTGATTATTTTCAATATATTTTTGTCATTAATTTTTTCAGCGAATTTCAAAATAAAATCTACATTATGAATATCTTTTATTTCGTAATATTTGGATAATTCTTTTAAGTATCTTATTTTTTTATATGTTAAATTTTTATATTCATTGCTTTTTACAAATTCAAGTAACTCTTTAGAAACTGGCTGATTTATGTTAAAATTATATCCATTTTCATCAATAATAATTAAAATATCGGCAATTAAAGAACCACTAATATCAAACTTCCTTCCATCAACACCATTTTCTAAGTATACCTTAAAAAGTTCATAGTTATCAAAATTATAGGCAATTTTTAAAAGATTAAACATATTTTCATTTTCTAAAAGTCTCAAATCAACACCTTTTGATATTAACTTTTTTGTTAATTTTATAGATAAGTTTTCATCTTGATAGGAATTCAAGGCTATAGAGTAAGCTAATGTTTCTTTTAAACCTTTTATAGATAAATCCGCCTCTTTTTTTATTAATAAATCTATAATTCCTAAATTTAATCTATCTTTTTCTATTGATAAAAGATAGGGTATTGATGCAATACCATTGCTATTTTCTAAATTCACAAGCTTTGGATTTTCATCAAGCATAGCTTTAACTTTATCATAATCATCAGCTATTATAGCTTCACACAGTTCATCAACTTGTTTGGTTAAATTTTGGTCTTGTAAGGTAGTTTTATCATCTTTTATCATATCTGCAAAATTAAAGCTTAGCATTAAAGATACAAAAAAGATTATTTTAAAAATTTGTTTCAATATAACTCCTTTTATTTAAATTTTTTACTCTTGTATTTGACGCCACAAATTTATAATTTTTTAAAATTATAAATCTTTTCATTTATTTATCTTTATTTTTAAATTTAAAATTTAAATGTAATGAAGAAATTATATAACTTTATTTCTTAAATTTGAATGTTTTTATTTTGCTTTGTATCGTAAATTTCATTTATCAATACTATTTTAATTTAATAATTTATTTTTAAGAATTTGCGTATTAGTTTTAAATAGAAATTTAAAAACAAAATGGCAGCCAAAACTGCCATTTTTACTATTTTACATTTATTTTTATATTGTTTTCATCAGCATCTATTACTATCTCATCGCCACTTTTTATCTCATCTTTGAGTATCATCTCAGCTATCTCATCTTCAACCAACTCGTACATTGCTCTTCTTAGCGGTCTTGCACCAAACTCAGCGTCATATCCAACACTTGCGATAAGTTTTTTGGCATTTTGAGTTAGGGTTGCTTTTATCTCCCTTTCTAATAGCTTGTTTTGTAATGACTTAAACATAATATCTACAATTTTTACTAGATTTTCCTCTTTTAAAGGATTAAATACAATAATATCATCAAGTCTATTTAAAAACTCAGGCTTAAAATAGCTTTTCAAAGCAGCCTTAACAAGCTCATCTCTTTTTTCTTTATCACCACTGAATTCCATAATTTCATTTGAGGCGATATTTGAAGTTAAGATTATAATTGTATTTTTAAAATCAACTGTAACACCCTTATTATCGGTTGCTCTACCATCATCTAAAATTCCAAGCAAGATATTAAAAACATCTTTATGAGCCTTTTCTATTTCATCAAAAAGCAAAACCGAATAAGGTTTTCTTCTAACAGCCTCACTAAGTTGTCCACCCTCATCATATCCAACATATCCAGGAGGTGCTCCAAGAAGTCTTGAGACGCTATGACGCTCCATATATTCGCTCATATCAAAGCGTATCATCGCCTTTTCATCATCAAACAAAAACTTAGCCAAAGCTTTTGCCGACTCAGTTTTTCCAACTCCAGTAGGTCCTAAAAACAAAAAGCTTCCAATCGGCCTATTGGCACTTGAAAGACCTGCTTTATTTCGCTTTATTGCTCTTGCTAATGCATGAAGTGCCTCATCTTGCCCTACAACACTCTCTTTTAAATGCTCTTCAATATTTAGGTATTTTTCTTTCTCACTAGTTAGCATTTTAGCGACACTAATTCCAGTCCATTTACTTAAAATTCCAGCTACTAAATTCTCATCAACCTCATTCTTTAAAAGTGTGCCGTTTTCTTGCATTTTTGCCCATTTTTCTTCAAGAGCTTTTATCTCATTTTCTTTAGCAGGAATTTTTCCATACTCTATCTCAGCAGCTTTGTTTAGATCTCCATTTCGCCTAGCCATCTCAGCTTCATTTTTCAAACTATCGACGCTTTTTTTAGCATCACTTATAGAGCTAAATACCTTTTTTTCGTTTTCAAATTGTGAATTTAGTGCATTTTTCTTTTCATTTAAATTTGCTAGTTCTTTTTCTATTTCGCCAAGCCTTGTTTCATTTTTTTCTTTATCTTCCATTTTTAAGGCTTCTTTTTCAACTTGCAAAGTTACAATTTCTCGCTTTATTTTTGCTAACTCAAAAGGCTCACTTTCTATCTGCATTTTAAGCTCAGCTGCTGCCTCATCGATCAAATCTATAGCCTTATCTGGCAAAAATCTACCTGAGATATAGCGATCACTTAACTTTGCAGCCGCAACTAATGCACTATCAGTTATGCTAACATTGTGATGAACTTCAAGACGCTCTTTGATGCCTCTTAAAATTTGCAAAGCTTCATTAACACTTGGCTCACCGACATTTACAGGCTGAAAACGGCGCTGCAATGCTGCATCTTTTTCAAAATATTTTCTATACTCTTTTAGTGTTGTTGCACCGATTGTGTGAAGCTCACCTCTTGCAAGAGCTGGTTTTAGTATATTTGCCGCGTCCATACTTCCTTCACTTGCACCTGCTCCTACAATTGTGTGGATTTCATCTATAAATAAAATAACATTTTTTGCTTTTACAACTTCATCAATAACCGCTTTTAGTCTATCTTCAAACTCTCCACGATACTTTGCACCTGCAATTAATGCACTCATGTCAAGAGCAATTAATTTTTTGTTTGCAAGGCTTGTTGGAACATCATTTTTTACTATTTTTTGAGCTAGACTTTCAACAATTGCAGTTTTTCCAACACCTGGCTCACCAAGTAAAATAGGATTATTTTTAGTTTTTCTTATTAAAATTTGCATAACCCTTTGAAGTTCTTCATCTCGCCCAATAACAGGATCTAACTTGCCCTCTCTTGCCTTAGCTGTTAAATCGATACCGTATTTTGCCAAACTATCCATTGTCTCATCAGCAGTTTTTGAGTCGATCTTTTGCCCTGCCCTTAACTTTTCAAGCTCTTTTTTAAACTCATTTAAATCTACAAATTTACTTAAAATTTGTTTAATCGGATCATTTTCTAAATTTGCCAAAATCCAAGTATCAATAGCTATAAAACTATCTCCAAGTTTTGTCATTAGCCCTTTTGCGTTATCCAATGAATTTATCAAATCCAAACTAATTTTAATATTATCTCTATTTACATTTGAACTTGTAGGTAAAGTTGAAATACGAGACTTTATCTCTAAATTTAATGCTTCATTCGAAACGCCAAATTTATTTAAAATTTGATTTAATATCGAGCTTGTATCTGTACTCATCGCCCAAAGTATATGTAATGGCTTTACCTCGCTATTTTTTGAATGAAGTGCCAAAGAAAGTGAACTCTCAACTGTTTGTGTAAGTTGATCAGTTAAAATTTCAAATATATTATTCATCTTTTTTCCTTTTTATTTTTATAATGATGATATTATATAACTTTAGTCTTTAATTGTCAAGTTTCCTAAATGAAATTTTTAAATTTATACTTTTTTACAAAAATGTGAATTATTTATCTAAATTTTATTGATTTATGCTAAAATTCCCACATAAAATTATATTTGGAGAATGGATTGAAACAAAAAAGTAAAATTTTAAGTTTTGGCATATTTTCTGCCATAGTCACATCGGTTGTTATATCAACAAATTTAAATGCACAAACACCAAAAAAACCTGAAAAAGAAGAAACAAAGCTTGAAAGTTTAGCTAAATTTACAAGAGTTATTACAACTGTTGAGAGTAGTTATGCTGATGAACTTACTTTTTCAGAAATTATTAACAAAGCAATTTCTGGGCTTATGACAAACTTAGATGCACACTCTGGCTTTTTAGATGAAAAAGCATTTGAAGATACAAAGGTTCAAACTCAAGGAGAGTTTGGAGGACTTGGCATAACAGTTGGCATGAAAGATGGAGCTTTAACTGTAATATCACCTATTGAAGGAACTCCTGCTGACAAAGCTGGTGTAAAATCAAATGACGTTATATTAAGAATCGATGGAAATGCAACTTTAGGCATAACCCTAGAAGAAGCAGTTAGTAAAATGCGTGGAAAACCAAAAACTCCAATAACAATAACAATAGTAAGAAAAGGAGAGCCTCGTCCATTTGATATAAACATAATAAGAGATATTATAAAAGTTGATTCTGTTTATGCAAAAAATATAGAGGATGAAGATATTTTATATTTAAGAGTTACAAATTTTGATCAAAAAGTTACAAAAGAATCAGCTAAATTTATAAAAGAATTTGCTAAAAATAATAAAAATGCAAAAGGTATAATCCTAGATCTTAGAAATAATCCAGGTGGACTTTTAGATCAAGCAATTGGACTTACAAATTTATTTGTTGATAAAGGCGTGATAGTATCTCAAAAAGGAAGAGATTCAAAAGAAAATCTTGAATATAGCGCAAAAAAAGATGAAAAAATTACCGACTTACCTCTTGTTGTTTTGGTAAATAGCGGAAGTGCAAGTGCAAGTGAAATCGTAAGTGGAGCTTTACAAGATTTAAAAAGAGCAGTTGTAATAGGAGAAGAAACTTTTGGCAAAGGAAGTGTTCAAGTTATACTTCCATTAAATGAAAAAGAAGCTCTAAAAATGACAATAGCAAGATATTATCTACCAAGCGGAAGAACTATACAAAATAAAGGTGTTACGCCAGATCTTGAGGTATTTTATGGAAAAGTTCCTAATGATGATAAAGCATTTAGCATAAAAGAAACTGATCTAAAACAACATCTTGAAAACGAACTTCAAAAAATTGATGATAATAAAACAGAAAGCAATAAAACTATAAATTTAGACCATAACAAAACAAATACTAAAGAAAAAGACAAAGAAAAAATAATAACAAAAAAAGATCTTTATGATGATATGCAACTTAAAACTGCTGTTGACACTATAAAGGTTTTAAATCTTACAAAGGATGGAAAATGACAAAAGACAAGCTAATCTATGAAGGAAAAGCTAAAAAGATGTGGAGTGTAAAAGAAGATGATGATCTTTTAATAGCTGAGTTTAAGGACTCTTTAACTGCATTTAATGGTGTTAAAAAAGCCGAAGAAAGTGGAAAAGGTGCATTAAACAATAAAATAAGCACTGAGATTTTTAAACTTTTGGAAAAACATGGCATCAAGACAGATTTGGTAAAAAAAATCGATGATATAAATCAAGTAGTTAGAAAATGTAAAATTATCCCTCTTGAAGTTGTCGTTAGAAACATTGCAACAGGAAGTCTTACAAAAAGACTTGGCATAAAAGACGGCACAATTCTTCCTTTTACATTAGTTGAGTTTTGTTATAAAAACGATGAACTAAACGATCCTATTTTAAATGATGAACACTGCTTGCTTTTGGATGCTGTTAAAACAAAAGATGAACTTGAAATTTTAAAAACGGAGGCTAAAAAAATAAATAAAATTTTAAAAGATTTTTTTGATAAAAAAGATTTAAAATTGGTTGATTTTAAAATCGAGTTTGGAAAGACAAAAGATGGTGAAATTATTCTAGCTGATGAGATAAGCCCTGATAGCTGCAGATTTTGGGATAAAAATACAAACGAAAAACTTGATAAAGATAGATTTAGGCAAGATCTTGGTAATGTCAAAGTTGCTTATGAAGAAGTTTTAAAAAGAATTTTAGGGTAAAAGTATGAAAGTAGTTGTAAATATAAAATTAAAAGATTTAGTTTTAGATCCTGCTGGCAAAGCCACGCAGGATGCTCTTTGTTCGCTTGGCTTTAATGTAAAAAATGTAAGAATTGGCAAGCAAATTGTTTTTGATCTTGATAAAAAAAATGAAGATGAGGCAAGAAAAGAAGTTACTAAAATGTGTGAAGAACTTCTTGCAAATACAGTTATTGAAGATTATGAGATAGTTTTATGAAAGTAGTAATTATAAAATTTCCAGGAACAAACTGCGATGAAGATACAAAATATGCTTTTGATAAACTCGGCTTTAAGTGTGAGATAATAAATCATAAGCAAGACAAATTTTGTGCTGATTTAGTTGTATTGCCTGGTGGATTTAGTTATGGGGATTACTTAAGAACAGCTGCTATTTCTAAATTTAGTCCAGCTATGAGTGAGGTTTTAAACCATGCAAAAAAAGGTGGTTATATTTTAGGAATTTGCAATGGCTTTCAAATGCTTTTAGAGTTAAAACTTCTAGAAGGTGCGATGTTAAAAAATAAAAATTTAAATTTTATTTCTAAATTTCAAAATTTAAAAGTTATTTCAAATAACAATAAATTCCTTTCAAAATGCAATAAAAACGAGGTTTTAAATATACCAATAGCTCATGGCGAGGGAAATTATTATGCTGATGAAAAAACTATTAAAACTTTAGAAGAAAATGATCAAATTATTTTAAAATATTGTGATGAACTTGGAAACATAACAAATGAATCAAACCCAAATGGTTCAGTTTTAAATATAGCAGGAATTTGTGATAAAGATAAAAAAATATTTGGTCTTATGCCACATCCAGAGCGTGCTTGTGAGGAAATTTTAGGTGGTAGTGATGGTGTTAAAATGCTAAAAGGCTTTCTTTGTTAAGAGTAGTTTTTTTACTCATTTTTGCTAGTTTTGTTTTTGCACAAGATGTTGATATAGAGTTTTTGAAAAGTATAAAGCCAGTTTCTTCAAATGAACTGTTAGAAAAAAATTCAAACCAATCAGCAAAAACAACTGATGAAATTTTAAATAAAGATACTCTTACACTTGATGATTTAAAACAAATTGCACCAAACGAAGATGGTAATTTGGAGCTTGATGATTCATTGATTTATCAAGAAGTAAGGGTAACCGATTTTTTACTATCAACTAGAAATGTTCCTAAAAACGTTTATCAAAATCAAATTTTTAGCATAAATTTCAATGCAGATATTCAACAAAACATAAGTTTAGATCTGAATTTAACAGTTGATAAAACTCCAAATTTAGAATGGCTAAATGAAGGAAAAATAAACTGGGATAAAGATATAAATGGCGTTTACTCAACTAAACTTTGGTTTGAAGCAAAAGAGAAAAATGCAAGCTTAAGTAAAATTTCAATCATAGCAAAAAGAAATGGAGAATTTTTTCAAAAAGCAAACATAAGTCCAAAACTTCCTAAAATTCTACCCATAGAAGAAAAGGATGGCTATGCTCATATCGTAGCTGATGAATTAAAAGTATTAAACTACAAAACGGCAAAATTTGATGAAAATTCGAATATTATGACTATTGAACTATCTTCAAAAAATGCAAATTTAAAAAGCTTTTACGTAAATAATGAAAATATAATAAGACAAGGTATAAATTCCACAAAAGGTGGATATCAAAACCAAAAAGGCTTTTACTTTGTTGTTTTTAATAACAATATAAAGAAATTTGATTTTTCTTATTTTAATGCTAAAACGAAACAATTTGAAAGTTTTTCTTTGGGTATTAAGCTTGAAGTTGATGATTTGAGTACCCAAACAGAGTTAAATCCACAAAACGATCCATTTTATGCTTACAAAAAAACTGCTCTTTACGTGGGTGTTATACTGCTTTTATTTTTATATATTTTTAGTAAAAATACCACACCGCTTATATTTGCTTGTATTTTGATAGGATTTCATATATACAATAAAGATCCTCATAGTGTTGGAATTGTAAGCAAATATGCAAAAGTTAAAATTTTACCTATTGAAAAATCAACTATTTTTTATATACCTAACAGTGATGAAAAAGTTGAAATTTTTGAGCAGAACAATAATTACTATAAAGTTCTTTTCGAAAATGGAAAAATTGGCTGGGTAAATAGTCAATATTTAATTAAAAAATAATTTTAAATCTTAATACTCAGTAAGTTGATAGTAATAATATCAACTTACTTTATAAAAATATATTATTTCTTGCAATTTTAATCACTTTGTTGTATAATCTGCTAAAAATTTGAAATAAAAAGGAATAATTATGGAACAAAAACATGAATTTCAAACTGAAGTTAGCGAACTTTTACATTTAATGATTCACTCACTTTACTCAAATAAAGAAATTTTTTTAAGAGAGCTTATATCAAATGCAAGTGATGCACTTGATAAGCTAAATTATCTATGTCTTACAGATGATAAATATAAAGCGCTTTATTATACTCCAAAAATAAATATTGAGTTTAATAAAGATAAAAAAACTCTAATTATAAGTGATAACGGCATTGGAATGGATAAAGAAGATTTGATTAATAATCTTGGAACAATAGCAAGAAGTGGAACAAAAGGATTTTTATCAAATTTAAGTGGCGATATTAAAAAAGATTCAAATTTAATAGGACAATTTGGAGTTGGGTTTTACTCTGCTTTTATGGTTGCTGATAAAATAGAAGTAATGAGTAAAAAAGCTTTAAGTGATGATGCAAATATATGGAAAAGTGATGCTACAAATTTTAGTGTTGAGCCAGCAAAAATGGAAAACTTTGGAACAAAAATAACTCTTTATATGAAAAATGATGAATTTTTAGATGAGTATACGCTAGAAAATATTATTAAAAAATATTCAAATCACATTCCTTATCCTATTTTCATGGATAAAAGCGACTATATCCCACCAAAAGATGGAGAAAAAGAAGGTCACACAGAGATAAAAAATGTTCAAGTAAATAAAGCAAGTGCATTGTGGCAAATGCCAAAAAGTGCGTTAAAGCCGGCTGATTACAATGACTTCTATAAGCAAATTAGCCACGATAGTAAAGATCCGCTTTTGTATATACATACAAAAGCTGAAGGAAAAATAGAATATTCAACACTTTTTTACATTCCTAGCATTGAGCCTTTTGATTTATACAGAGTTGATTATCAAAGTGGCGTGAAGCTTTATGTAAAAAGGGTTTTTATAACCGATGATGAAAAAGAGCTTTTGCCATCATATCTTAGATTTGTAAGAGGCATAATCGATGTTGAAGATCTACCACTTAATGTAAGTAGAGAAATTTTACAAGAAAATATTATAATGCAAAGCGTAAAAGAGGCAAGTATTAAAAAAATTCTATCTGAGTTAAAAAATTTAAAAGAAAAAGATTTTGAAAAATACTTAAAATTCTACTCTCTTTTTGGAAAAGTTTTAAAAGAGGGACTTTATGGTTTTACACCATATAAAGATGAAATTTTAGACTTAGCACTGTTTAAATCGAATAAAAAAGATGGCTTTATAAGCTTAAAAGAATATAAAGAAAATATGCAAAAAGACCAAAAAGAGATTTATTATATCACTGGAAAAAATGCTAAGACTTTGAAAAATTCTCCTCTTCTTGAAAATTTTAATAAAAATAACATTGAGGTTTTAATCTGCGATGACGAGATAGATGCCATTATTATGCCTATGGTTTATGAATATGATAAAACTCCTATTAAGCCAGTAACAAGTGCTGAATTTAAAGAAGAGTTAAATCAAGATGACTTTAAAGAACTTACAGAAAAAATAAAAGAAGCTCTAAAAGATGAAGTAAAAGATGTAAGAGTAACCTCAAGACTTAATAAATCAGCTTCGTGTTTGGTTTATGATGAAAATGATCCAGACTTTGCAACACAACAAATTTTAAAACAAATGGGACAGGATAATCTGCCAAAAATTCTACCAATTTTAGAAATAAACCCAAACCATGAAATAATAAAAAAACTAAAAGATAATAATATGGTATTAAACGATGTGGCAAAAGTTCTTTTAGGGGTTGCAAAAATTCAAGAAGGCATCACAATAGAAAACACAGATGAGTTTACTAGCATTCTAACTAGTTTTATACAAAAAGCAATTTAAAAAGCAAAAGAGTAGATTTTTCTACTCTTTTATGAATTTATAATCATACTCTTTAGCTAATCTCTCAACGCCACCTTCTAAATTTACTACGTCTTTATAGCCGTTTTTATCAAGTAGTTTTGCAGCTGCACTAGATCTTGCACCACTTCTACAAATAACAGCTATCTTTTTATTCTTATCAATGTTCAAATATTCTAGCTCATTTAAAAAATTAGCATTATAACCATTTTCAGTTGTTATAGGAATATTTAAAGCACCAGCTATATGAAAGCTTTTAAACTCTTCTTTTGTTCTTACATCAATAAGTAAAACATTATTTAACGCTTCAGGTGTAACCAAAATATTTGAAATTTTGCCAAAAAGCACACAACTACCAAAACATAAAATAAAAATTATTTTTTTCAATTTTCTATTCCTTTAATAAAGTGAATGTATTATACAAAATAATTTTAAATAAAACTATTACATTTCTTTTTTATAACAAATATATAAATTTTTTATAATTAAAAAAAACTTATCTTATAATATAATTTAATTAATGTTTTTTAGATTCGTTTAAAACTTATTGTGATATAATTGCTTGAAATCTTTAAATAAAGGAGAAAAGATGGCAACAAGAAAAGAACACGATTTTATCGGTGAATTAGAAATTAGTGACGACGTTTATTATGGCGTTCAAACTTTTAGAGCAGTCGAAAACTTTAAAATGACTGGAAGACAAATAAAAGACTATCCATTCTTTGTGAAAGCTTTTGCACAAATTAAAAAAGCAGCAGCACTAGCAAATAAAGAGGTTGGTGTTTTATGCCCAGAAAGAGCTGATGCTATTGCAAAAGCGGCTGATGAAATCATAGCTGGAAAATATCACGATCAATTTGTTGTAGATATGATCCAAGGTGGTGCAGGAACTTCAACAAATATGAATACAAATGAGGTTATAACAAATGTTGCACTAGAAATTTTAGGTCATAAAAAAGGCGAGTATAAATATCTTCACGCAAATGATCATACAAATTTGGGTCAAAGCACAAATGATACATATCCAAGCTCAATCAAAGTTGCAACTTATGCAAAACTTACAGATCTATTAAAAGCAATGGAGCTTTTAAAATCAGAGCTTGAGAAAAAAGGCAAAGAGTTTAAAGATATGATTAAAATGGGTAGAACAGAGCTTGAAGATGCTGTTCCTACAACACTTGGAAATACTTTCAATGCCTTTGCAAGCTATATCAAAGCTGATATTGAAAACATTAAAAAAGCAAGAGAACTAATGAGCTTTTTAAATATGGGAGCAACAGCTATTGGAACAGGAATTAACTGCCACCCAGACTACAAATGTGCAGTTCATAAACACCTTAGCAAAATCACAGGCGCAGAGTTTAAACCAGCTGAAGACTTTATAGCTGCAACTCAAGATACAGCAGACTTTGTTCAAGTTAGTGGAAGCTTAAAAACAGCTGCTGTTAGACTAAGCAAGATTGCTAATGACTTAAGACTTATGAACTCAGGTCCAAGATGTGGTTTAGCTGAAATTGAACTACCTAAAATGCAACCAGGAAGTTCAATTATGCCAGGAAAAGTAAATCCTGTTATAGCTGAAGTTGTAGGCGAGGCTTGCTATGAAGTTATAGGAAACGATGTAACTATTATGCTTTGCTCAGAAAGAGGAGAATTTGAACTTAATGCGTTTGAGCCAGGAATTGCTTATGCGCTATTTAACTCACTTGTAATCCTTGAAAATGCGTACATAACTCTAGCAGAAAAAGCTATTAAAAATGTTCAAGCTAAACCTGAAAATTGCTTAAATTTAGTTCTTAACTCAGTTGGTATAGTAACTGCATTTAACCCAGTAATTGGTTATGAAAACTCAGCTTCAATTGCAAAAGAAGCTTTAAAAACAGGTAAATCAGTTGGTGACATTGCAATAGAAAGGGGACTTTTAACAAAAGCAGAAGTTGATAAACTTCTAGATCCAAAAAGTATGTTAAATCCTCATATGTCACATACTGGCAAAGATAAATAAATAGTCGGCACAAGGAAATTTTCCTTGTGCTTTTTCAAAAGCAAAATTTAAAAAGGGGTTTTTATGGACTTCATGCTTATTTTAGAAATAATCGTTTTACTTGGAGCGATTTTTATAGGTGTCAAATTAGGTGGCATCGGTATAGGCTACGCAGGTGGTCTTGGTGTTATAGTATTAACCATTGGACTTGGTTTAAAGATGGGAAGCATTCCTTGGGATGTTATTTTAATTATTGCTTCTGTTATTTCAGCAATAGGTGCGATGCAAGTTGCAGGTGGACTTGACTATTTAGTTCAAATTGCTGAGAAAATTCTTCGTAAGAATCCAAAGCATATAAATTTCTTGGCTCCTGCAGTTACTTATCTTTTAACTATCTTTGCAGGAACAGGTCATACAGCATTTTCAATGATACCAGTTATTGCAGAAGTTGCAAAAGGACAAAATATTAAACCTTCAGTTCCACTATCAATTGCTGTTGTTTCTTCACAAATAGCAATTACAGCAAGCCCTGTATCTGCAGCTGTTATATTCATGGCTGGAGATATGGCACTTGGCGGACTTGGAGTTAGCTATCCTATACTTCTAGCTATTTGGATTCCAACTACATTTGCAGGTTGTATGGTAACAGCTCTTATAATGAACCTTTTGTGGAAACAAGACTTAGATCAAGATCCTGTTTATCAAGATAGGCTTAAAAGAGGTTTAGTTGCAGCTCCGCAAAAAGACGGTAGCTACAAAGAGCTTCCAAAAGGGGCAAAAACATCTGTTTTAATATTTTTATTAGGAATTATTTTAGTTGTTTTATATGCTTCAGCTATAAGCCCTCAATTTAAATTAATAGAAAATGTTAAACTTCCAAGAGATGGTGCAATAATGAGCATTATGCTAACAATTGGAGCTTTAATAGTTATGATTTGTAAAATTGATGTTGATAAAGTTCCGCTACAAAGCACATTCAGAAGTGGTATGACAGCTTGTATATGCGTTTTAGGTGTTGCTTGGCTTGGAGATACATTTGTATCAAATCACACAGATGAGATTAAAGGCTTAGCAGGAAATTTAGTAAGAGATTATCCTGTTTTACTATCAGTTGCTCTATTTTTTGCAAGTATGCTTCTTTACTCACAAGCTGCAACTGCAAAAGCATTGATTCCTACTGTTATAGCTGCTCTTGGATTAAGCGCAACAAATAATGGAGATGTTTATATTCTAGTTGCTTCATTTGCTGCTGTTTCAGCACTATTTGTTCTACCAACCTACCCTACACTTCTAGGTGCAGTTCAAATGGACGATACAGGAACAACAAGAATTGGAAAATATGTATTTAACCACGCATTCTTCTTGCCTGGTGTTTTAGCTATAGCTTTCTCAGTAGGCTTTGGCTTTATTTTAGCACCAATTCTACTTTAAAATTAGTTAGTTGGGGTAACCCCAACTAATATTCTCTTTTTTTATAAAAATTTAAATTAAATTTTTTATCATATTTTATTTCAAATTTTAATCAAAATATTTTTAAATATAACATATAAAAATTCAGTGGATTTTAAAAAAAAAGGGGGGGTAAAATGTCCCATATTTTATTTTAAAAAAGGACATTTTGTGAAAAAGTTATTTATCTTGTTTTGTTTTATGCTAATTAGTTTTTGTAATGCAAATGATGCACCTTTAAGGATATCATCTTATATTATACCAGATTCTATATTTAAATTTCTTATGATAGAGATATTACAGCGCTAGAAGATAACATAGTGATGGAAGACGTTACATTAAATAGGGGTAACTGCAAATACCATCCACATTTAGATATATTTTCATTTAAATTGATTGAACCATTTCCACGAAAATTAAATTATAGTGATACTATAACTTTAGAAACCAATTGCAATAAAATATTAGAGATAGAAGTAATTACTAACAGAGGCAACTACACTTTTAAAAATTAAATTTATCGCAAAATTTAAATTTCTTTTTATTATTTAAAGGCTTAAATTAAACCCTTTAAATTTGATAAATTTTAACTTAAAACTATTTCTTAAAGTTTTAAGTTAAATTAAATATATATTTTTTATTAATGATAGTCTTTATATTTGCAATAAATATATTTTTTTAAGAATTTGCAAATTTAATTATCTCTTTTGCAAGCTCTTCAGTAGCATCTACAAATTTAAATTCTTTTGGCACAAATGGTAAAAATAATGGTATCTCAGTGCAAGCAGCTATGAATATATCAGCATCGATTTTAGACATAGTTTCAATAAAAAAGTCTTTTTTTTCAGCTATTTTTCCAGCTTTTACACCCTCATAAATACACTTCATAATGTCATTTTCTATCTCTTTACTAAATTCAACACTTTCAAAACCATATTTTTCTAAATTTTTATCATAAATTTTACTTTTTCTTGTGGTTATTGTTCCTACAACAGCTACTTTTTTAGCATTTTTGTAATTTTTGCTTATATTTTCAACAGTTATTTTTGGCATATCTAAAAATTTCATTTTTGTTTCAGTTATAAGTTTTGGTGCAAAATAATGAGCAGTATTACATGCCATGCAAAATGCATCACAACCTGAGTTCTCAAGTCTTTTAACGCTATCAAGCAAATAAGGAAATGGGTCTTTTCCGTCTCCATAAATATAGTTTGTTCTATCAGGAATTTTTGCATTATTATCGATTGTCAATAAAATATGATCTTGGTCGCATTTTGCAGGAGTTAATTTAACTATTTTCATATAAAGATCTGCGCTTGCCATAGATCCCATTCCACCAATTATTCCAACTCTTTTCATAATTTTTTTCCTTTTAATTTTTGTAAGCTGAAATTATACTATCAAAATACTTAAAAATATAAAAAACTAACTAAATTTATAAATTTAACTTTAAAAATAAAATCTAATTTAATTAAATTAAAATCTATTTTTTGAACTCTTTTAAAAGATCAGCTACTAAAAAAGCAAGCTCTAAGGCTTGATTTGCATTTAGTCTTGGATCGCACTGAGTTTCATATCTTTTAGCTAAAGTTTCTTCTTTTACATTAAAAAATCCACCAGTACATTCAGTTACATCATCACCACTCATTTCAAGATGAATTCCACCAGGATATGTTCCTTCACTTTTATGAATTTCAAAAAAGCTTTTTACCTCTTTAAGTATTTTATCAAAAGCCCTTGTTTTATAATTATTTGTCGTTTTAAAAGTATTTCCATGCATTGGATCACTGCTCCAAAGTACCATTTTCCCCTCACTTTTAACAGCTCTTAGAAGCCTTGGTAAATTGCTATCTATTTTATCAGCGCCCATTCTAACAATTAAATTTAATCTTCCTGCTTCATTTTCTGGATTAAGCTTTTCACAAAGTCCTAAAATCTCATCTGGTGTTGCAGCAGGTCCAATTTTTACACCAACTGGATTTTTAACTCCACTTAAAAAATTTACATGAGCTTCATTAAGTCCTCTAGTTCTCTCACCTATCCAAAGCATATGAGCTGAACAATCATACCAATCGCCACTTGTACTATCTATTCTAGTTAATGCCTCTTCATAAGGCAAAAGTAAGGCTTCATGGGAAGTATAAAACCTAGTTTCATTTATAGCTTGAGTTTCTGGGTTTATACCACAAGCTTCCATAAAATCTAGTGCTCTTGTAATTTCATTTACCAAATTTGAAAATTTAGTCTCAATTTCAGCTGCTTTTGCAAAACCCAAATTCCATCTATGAATTTCGTGTAAATTTGCTAGTCCACCTCTAGCAAAAGCTCTAAGCAAGTTTAATGTTGTAGCGCTTTGATAATATGCTTGAATTAGCTTTTCTGGCTTTGGTTCCCTTGCTTCTTGGGTAAATTCTAAATCATTTACAATATCGCCTCTATAGCTTGGAAGTTTTACTCCATTAATCTCTTCAAAATCACTACTTCTTGGTTTTGCAAACTGTCCTGCAATACGCCCTACTTTGACAATTGGAAAACTCCCTGCAAATGTTAAAACAGCCGACATTTGTAAAATTACCTTAAACATATTTTTTATATTATCAGCTCTATAGTTTGCAAAACTCTCGGCACAATCTCCGCCTTGAAGCAAAAAGCTTTTTCCTAAACTAGCACTTGCAAGTTCTTTTTTAAGACTTCTTACCTCTCCTGCAAAAACAAGTGGAGGAAGTGTTGCTAAGCGAATTTCGGTATTTTTAAGTTCATCTAAATTACTATAAATAGGCTGCTGTTTAATAGGTAAACTCCGCCAACTATCTTTATTCCATTTCATATTTTTCCTCACTTAAAATTTATAAATTAATTTATTTTATCTTAAAAACATAAATTCAAAGTTGATTTTAAAGAAAAAATTATAAAATAATGATAAATTTTAAACTTTATTTCGGAGAGTTAATGAAAACAGAGACTAATATAGGTTTTATTGCTGGAATTTCTACATTTGTTATGTGGGGTCTTTTTCCTTTATATTTCAAGCTTTTACAAAATGTAAGTGCAGTAGAAATTTTAGCCCATAGAATATTTTGGTCTTTTGTTTTTGTATTTTTTTTTATACTTTTTTCAAAGAAAATTAGCAGTTTAAAAAGATATATATTAAATAAAAAAGTAGTTCTAACACTAACTATTAGTGGAATTTTTGTTAGTCTTAACTGGGGAATTTACATATATGCAGTAAATTCTAATCAAATTTTAGAAGCAAGTTTAGGGTATTTTATAAACCCTTTAATGTATATAATCTTAGGTATGATTTTCTTTAAAGAAATTCCTTCAAATTTAGGAAAAATAGCAATTTTTGTAGTATTTTTAGCTATTTTAATACAAGTAATATCTCTTGGAAAACTTCCTTTTATCTCACTTATTTTACCAACATTATTTGCATTATATGGATTAATCAAAAAAAAATTAAATATTGGCTCACTTGAAGGACTTTTTATAGAGACATTTTTACTTTCAATTTTAGCATTTTGCTATATTTTAATAATACAAAATAATGCAACCGGACACTTTGGTTTTGGCAAAACTGGGTTTCTTTTAGCACTTTCAGGTTGCGTGACAGTTTTACCACTTATAACATTTAATATTGCTGCAGTAAGATTAAAATTTTCAACCATAGGTTTTTTACAATATATTTCGCCAACAATGACAACAATGCTTGCTATTTTTTTATATAAAGAAGATTTTAGCATTTATAAGCTAATAAGCTTTGCTTTGATTTGGTTAAGTATTGCGCTAATTACAATAGATGGCTATAAAAACAATAAAACATTGGAAGAAAAGTGAAAAATTTAGGTCTTATTTTAGGAGTTGCTTCATTTTTCATGTGGGGAGCTTTTCCTGTTTATTTTAAGTATTTATCACACATTTCAGCATTTGAAATTTTAGCAAATAGAATACTTTGGTCTTTTATATTTGTCTTTTTTGTCCTTTTGTTTTGTAAAAAACTAAGAAGCTTAAAAAGATATCTACTTGATAAAAAACTATTTTTAAAATTAAGTGTTTGTGGTATTTTAATAAGCCTAAATTGGGGAATTTATGTCTATGCAATAACTATAAATAGGGTTTTAGATGCAAGCTTGGGGCAATTTATAAATCCTTTAATGTATATGTTTTTAGGAATTGTCTTTTTTAAAGAAAAACCATCAAGGCTAGAATTTACAGCTATATTTTTAGGGTTTTTAGCCATAATGATACAAGTAATTGAGCTTGGAGGTTTTCCATATATTGCTTGCTTTTTATCACTTAGCTTTACAATTTATGGACTTTTAAAGAAAAAAATGAACATTCCATCGCTGGAAGGTCTTTTTATAGAAACATTTGTTGTTGCAATAATTTCTTTTTTTTATATAAGCCTAACTCCTTCAAATTTAAATTTTGATTTAACCGGACTTTTGCTTTTAGGATGTGGCATAGTAACACTAGTTCCTATGATCACATTTAACTATGCAACTCTTCTTTTAAAACTCTCAACTATTGGATTTTTACAATATATAACACCAATTTGCACTGTAATTTTTGGTGTAGTATTATTTAATGAACATTTTAGTATTTATAAATTTATAAGTTTTGGACTTATTTGGATTGCACTAATAATGATAACCTATGATGGGTACAAAAGGAGAAAAAATGTTTAATATTGAACTTATGCTTGTAGTTGCGTTAGTGGTTGGTTTTATAATATATAAAGAAATTTCAAAAGTAACTTCAAATATAGATATTCACGAACAAAACCCTGATATGAGTAAATATTCTAAATTTTGCGATTTTATAGATGATGAAATAACCTCGGTTAAAAACTCACTTATGCTTGAAAATATAAAATTAAAAGATGAAGATTTAAAAGATGTATTTTTAGATAAAGTCAGCACCCTTAGTAAGGAGCTTGTTTTTTTACAAAATATGAGTTCAAGCAACAAAAATGCAAAAGATTGGGAAAAAAGATTATTTGACTTTTTAAATAAATTTGAGAGTTTAAATGATGAATATTTGCAAAATTCACAAAACTTAAATGATGAAATAAGGGAAAGACTAGCTGATAAATTTAGGAATTTGTAAAATTTAAATTAAGATAAATATGCATATTTAAAATTTAACTGATAAAATCATATTAAAGATGGTGCACTTTTACTCTGAGCTTATGATGTATTTTGGTATTTTGGTTGACACTTTACCCTCAAAAATATCTTATTTTTATAATAATCTGTTTAAACCATTTTTGCCAATCCACAAATCCTAAACGCATAACTCTATAAAGCCAACTAAACAACATAGAACATCATAAAATGATTAAACAAAACTATGACAAAACCTTTTAAGTGTTTGGCAATATCCTTATTTTTCTCTTCTTTTTTTAAATTATACAACTCTTTATTTAATTTTTTTAAATGGCAATAGCAAATATATTGCAAATTTTATTATCATAAATACGATAATTGAACTCAAAACAGTAGGTATATTTTTCAAAATTTCAAATGATTCTTGAATTTTTTCAACTAGATAGTATAAAAATACTATATACATTGGCCACATAATCCAATCATTTAATAGACTATATATAAAATATATAAATTTTGAAATCTCATACTCCGAACCACACTTTTTACAAATTAACTTTAATTTTCCTTCTGAATTACTAGATTCGGTTATCTTATTTATTTTATTTCTACAAACTTCACATTTTTTATAGAAAAATCCCATTTTATGCCATTTCATATTTGCTTATATTTTTATCTGACATGTTTTACCTCTAATAAATTTAATATTTCATAATCATTTATTTTATATGCAAAGTCTATTAAAAAATTGCAATCAAAAATGATATCATTAACATCTTGATATTTTAAAATTATTTTTAAATATTTTAAATATTTATTTTTACAGTTATTATATTTACTTGTTTTTACTATATCTTTTACTTTATCTAAATTTTGATTTTCCAAAAAGTTATTATCTATACATTCTAAAATATCTACATATAAAAATAAAAGAAATCTATTTTGTTCATTTAAAATAACTCCGTTGTCCATAAAAAAAGAAAATATGTCTATATTGCCTAAAAAATATGTACTTTTAAGCACATTATAGTTGCTATTTTTGATACTAAAGTTATCATTAAAAATTCTAAAATTAAAATTAGAATTTTTAATTTTATTTAATAGTGAAATAGTTTCTGATGGCAATGAATATGCTTCTGGTATGGCTTTATAAATTAATCTTTCTTTTAATTTGTTATTTAAATTTTCAAAGTTATCATATTGATATAGAAAATTTGCCATTAAAACAATACTATTTTCATTTAAAAACATTGTTTCATAAACATTAGAATTTACTTTTGATGAGATATTTACTAAATTTGGATTTTTATCTAACATCATCTTTGCTTTTTCATAATCATCGTTTAGAATAGCTTCATTCAAAATACTAACTTGTTTGTTTAAATCCAAATCTTGAGTGTAGTTATTTCTAAATTTAAAGCTTCATTTCCAAAACAGAAACCAAATACCAAACACAATATTAAAACTATCTTTTTCAAATTTAGCCTTTGCTAAAACAATTGATTAATTATACTTCTTAGAATTTAGATTTAAAAAACTATATATTTTAACAAAAATTAATATTTGTAATTAATTATTTATGGTTATATATCCCATATCTACAAGTTTTTCAAAAATATTTTTTAAAAGAGGACCGCCTGTACTACTTCCGCCACCACCATGCTCAACTAAAATTGTAACTGCGTATTTTGGATTATCAAACGGTGCATAGCCTGTTATCCAAGCGTGTGAACGGTGATAATATTCCATATCTTTTTCTTTCATTCTTACAATTTCACTTTGAGGAATGCTTACAACTTGTGCAGTTCCGGTTTTTGCAGCTATTTTCACAATGCTATCTTTTAAATATTTATAGGCTGTGCCTTTTGGATGATTTGCCACCTCATACATAGCTTTTCTTATATATGGTAAATTTTGTTTTTCAAAATGTGTAAAAATTTCATAAGTGTTAAAACTTACTTCATTATTGTCAATTTTTTTTAAAAAATGAGGTGTTAAACCTTTTCCACTAGCTATCTCAGCTGTATTTTTGGCTATTTGCATTGGAGTTACTAAAAAACTTCCTTGTCCAATTGATGTTATGACAGTTTCACCCATATACCAAGGTTTTGCGTATTTTTCCATTTTCCAAACCCTACTTGGAACAGTTCCTATAAACTCATTTGGAAGGTCAACTCCTGTTTTTTTACCAAAACCATGTTTTTCTAAATTTGAAGATAAAAAGTCAATTCCAACTTCTAAACTTCCCTCGTAAAAATAAATATCACAACTTTGCCTTATGGCATCATTTAAATTCATTTTTCCATGACCCCATCTGCTCCAACACCTAAATTTATGATTTCCAAGTTCCATTGCTCCACCACAAAAATAGCTTTTATCTTTGTCAATTTTACCACTATTTAAAAATGCCATTGCAACTGACATTTTCACAACTGAACCTGGTGGATAAAGCCCATTTATAAGCTTATTTGTAAATGGATGATCTAAATTTTCAATTAAATCTATCCAATCTTTTTGGCTAATACCTGTAACAAATGGATTTAAATCATACTCTGGAAAACTTCCTGCTGCAACTATCTCACCATTATTTACATCAATCACAATAGCAGCTCCTGATTTATCAATAAAAAGATCTTCCAAATACTCTTGTAACTTCATATCTATGCTTAGAGTTATGTCACTACTTTGTGGTTTTGTATATGAGATTTCTTCAACTACTTTATTTAAAGCGGTAACTTTTGTTAGGCGTTTTCCTTCTTTGCCCTGTAAAATATCATTATAATATCTTTCAACACCACTCTTTCCAGCTATGTTTGTAAGTTTTGATAAAGGATTGGTTTCTAGATCTTTTGAATTTGCCTTTGCCACATATCCAATAACATGAGAAGCCATCGAACTATATGGATAAAAGCGAAGCGAAGCTGGCTCTATACGTAAATTTTTTCTTAAATTTAGTTTTGAAAACAGAGGAGAAATATCCTCATATTCTAAAAAATCAACTATCTTTATAAAATCTTGATTATATGGTGAGTTTTGTTTTTTATATTCATTTTGCATTTTTGTAGAATTTAAATCTACAAATAATTCTTCTATATATTTGGTTTCTTCTTCTAAAATTTCATTTTTTAAGTGAGGTCTTAAAAATAGCGAATACCCAAGGCGATTTATTGCTAATGGATTGTTGTTTACATCAAAAATTTGACCTCTAACTGGTGGTAGCTCAGTAGTTTTTATGACATTTTTTGAAGCAATTCTAGCATAATATTCATTTGAGCTTAAATAATAAACTCTTAAAATTAACATAAGCCAAAATAAAGTAATAAACAAAATGCTAAATTTAAGTCTCATATAATCCTATCCTTAAACAAAAGGACGCAAACTGCAGACTCAAAAACTGCGTACATTAAATACTCATATGTTAAATTTAGAGTCTGATTTGAATTAAGATATGAAATTAGGTTACTTGCCAAAAAGGTGCTAATATAACCATAAAAAACTAAAAATGTTAAAAATATATTTCTAAGCTTAAAACCTTCAAAACTAAATTTAAACATAAAATAGTAAAAAACACAAAACGAAATTGCTATAGAAAAAAGTTCAAACCCATGAAGCTGTTCAGCAAAAAAAAGAAAAATTATCGTTTGATACCATTTGCTTGTAAAATCTTCATAATTTTTATCTTTTTCATACTTTAAAATAACTGCATACGCAAAAAATAGACCTATAAAAGGTGGCAATGAAGTATAAATAGATGTTAAAATCTCATAAAAAATTAAAAAGACCCAAAAAACTAAGTTTTTTAAAGCGTATTTATCACAGCTATTTCGTTGCATACTGGAAATTGTTTGCATTTAATACAATCTGCCCAAATTTTTTGATCAGGCAACTCCTCTTTTGAAATTTCCAAAAAACCTAACTTTTTAAAAAACTTATCCGCATAAGTTAAAGCAAAAACTTTTTTAATATCTTGAAATTTTGCCTCTTCTAATAAAATTTTTACAAGACCACTTCCAATGCCATTTGCTCTTAAATTTTTACTTACAACAAGACTTCTAATTTCAGCTAATTCTATAGAATAAATATATAAAGAAGCATATCCTACAATTTTATTATCTTTTAAAGCCAAAGTGTAAGATCTTATATTTTGAGCAATTTCACTATCACTTCTTGGCAGTATAATGCCTTTTTTTACTTCATCAGCAACCATTTCTTGCATAGCTTTAATGTCTTTTAACTTTGCAGTTTTATACTCTACCAAAAACACCCTTTATAATAAGTTCTCTTGCTTCATCAATACCTTCATTTTTTAATGTTGATATAAATTTAGCATCTTTATCAAAATTTAAAACTTTTGCTTTTTGACTTTGATTTAATTTATCTGATTTTGTATAAAAATTTATAAGCTTTTGATCACTTCTTAAAAAACTTTTTATATAGAAATCAACATTTTTATCAATTTCCATATCAAACTGCCTACTATCTCTAAGATGGATAAAAAGTCTTATTGAGTTTCTTTTTTTGATAAACTCATCCAAAGCACTTTGCCAAATTTTATGTATGCTTTTTGTAACTTTTGCATAACCAAAACCAGGCAAATCTACTAAGATTAAATTATATAAATTTTCATCATCATCTTTAAAATTTGCTTCAAAAAAATTTATAAGCTTAGTTTTTCCTGGGGTGCTACTACTTTTTGCTAAGTTTTTTTGATTTACCAAAGAGTTTATAAAACTACTTTTTCCAACATTTGATCTACCTAAAAAAGCTATTTCGCTTCCTGAGTAAAAATCACTTTTTTCTAAACTAGGAGATGATGTTAAAAACCTAGCATTTAAGACTTTTATCACTTTTTATCCTCAATTTTAAAGATTAATTTTGCAGGTTTTTTATCTAATTTTTTGCTTGTTCTATCACTATTTACTTCATATTTTCCACTTAGTTGATTAATCGTTATAATATCTCCAAAGACCTCTCTTTTTGTTTCAACTTCCTCAATCCAAGCGTTGCCCTTTAAAGTATAAATTTCAGTTTTTGGCTCATAGGTTAAAATATCTCCTTTGCCGTTATAGTGGCTTTCATTAATCAAAATTTTAAATTTGGCATTACCTGTTGCAATATATTTTGTAGGTTGCTTATTTTTATCAAAATAAATTGTAATTTTATCGCTATTCAGAGTATCAAATGAGCCTTTTTTAACTTTTACATTTCCAGTTAAAACACTTTGAAGCTTTATCTCATCAGCAAAAAAATTATCGGCCGTAACCTCAACTTGCTCAGCAAATAAAGGCAAAGACGCAAGTAAAAACACTATTATTTTCTTATAAACCATCCATTAACTCCTGTTGCAAAAGTCTGTTTTGTATTTAAATCATGTTTTAAAGTAAGACCAGTTACATTATTTTCATTTTGCCATAAAATAAAAGGCTTGTTGCTTGTAGCAATTTTAGTTTTTGTATTATAAAAAATTTCATCTGAAATATAGTTCATGTCATCACTATTTTTATACTTCGCATCGCCTAAAAACTCTATTGTATCATCTTTATGAATAGCTTTTTTTGAACTTAATGTATGATTTGTATCTTTATTTAAAATAAAACTTTTGAAATTTTCAAACTCATCTTTATCTTTATATTTTACACCTTTATCAGCTTCATATTTTGCAATAATTTTTTCTTCTGTTACCTCATAATCAGCTATATCAAACATTTCAGTTTGGGCTAAATCTATCTCACTTTTAAAAAAATCACTAAAATAAGGTGTTTGAACTGATAAAATAACCATCATAACACTAAAAATAGCAATACCAAAATAAAAAATTCTTATAGCCATTTTTTAAGCCAAACATCTCTTAGGTTTTCTTTTTTTATAATTATCTCTATCATCTCTCTAACTGCCCCATCGCCACCTTTTTTTGAAAGCATTATATCAGCCTTTACTTCACTAATAGCATTTAATGGCTTAAAGCTCATTTTAACACTATTTAAAAGCTTTATATCATTGTAGTCATCACCTATGGCAGCAGCATTTTCAAAACCTAGTCCCTCTTTTTTTAAAATTTCTTCTGCTACGCTAAATTTATCTTTAACACCTTGAAAAATATATTTTATTTTTAAATCTTTTGCTCTTTTTTCAACTATTTTTGATGACTTTCCTGTAATGATGGCTGAAATTTTGCCCATTTTATTCCACTGCTCTATACCAAAGCCATCATTTACATTAAATTTTTTTAGCTCATCACCTAAATTTGTATAGTAAAGTCCACCATCAGTTAAACAGCCATCAACATCTAAAAAAATAATTTCTATCATAAAATGCCTTTTTATAAAACGCCTTTTGTACTAGGAATTCCCATTTTTTCATTTTTAGTCAATGCTCTTCTTAGCGCAACTGCAAAGGCCTTAAAAGTTGCTTCTGCTATATGATGCTTGTTGCTTCCTCTTAATTTTATAAGATGAAGTGTAATACCTGCATTAAAAGCAACAGCTCTAAAAAACTCTTCTATCAACTCAGCATCAAATTCGCCTATCAAACCATCTTTTATACTATCATAAACTAAAAAAGCTCTATTTGAGATATCTAAATCACAACTTACTGCGCTCTCATCCATTACAACAACTGAATTTGAATATCTTTCAATATTTTGAACTGGATAAATTTGTTTTTTTAAAGCCATTCCTAAAACTATACCAATATCTTCAACACTATGATGAAAATCAACTTCTATATCACCATCACACTCTACTTCTAAATCCATTAAAGAGTGTTTTGCAAAAGCTTCAAGCATATGGTTTAAAAAACCTATTTTAGTATTTATTTTGTTTTTTCCAGTTCCATAAATTTCTAATTTAAGCTTTATTTTTGTCTCTTTTGTATTTCGCTCTATCATACTAAACTCCTACTGTCTAACTATAAAAGCACCATCTAAATGATATGAACTATGAGCAAAATCTCTTGCTTCATCTTCGCTTCTAAAACCTGTTAAAAATACTCTATGAAGCCCGTCTTTATCAAATTCTTTAATTATAGCTTTATAGCCATCTTTTCCATCATATTCTCTTTGATAAATTTTTGCTCCATTCAAATTTCTAAACGCTCCTACTTGAACCATAAAGGTTCCACCTATATAAATTCTTTCACTTTGTGGAGCTGTTTTGCTAATACTATGACCATCAAATCCAACAACTTCAACAATAACAGGAGCAGTCCCACTAGCAATCACCCCAATATCAGAAGCTGCTTTTTTAGATAAATCAATAATTCTTCCACTTACGAATGGACCTCTATCATTTATCCTTACAACTGTTGATTTTGAATTATTTAAATTTGTAACTTTTACCATTGTGTTCATAGGAAAAGTTTTATGTGCAGCTGTTTGAGCATACATATTGTATCTTTCGCCATTTGCAGTGCTTTTACCATGAAAATTTGGTCCATACCAACTAGCGAGTCCTTTTTGAGTCTGCCCTACTTCAACTTTTTGCGGATAATATGTTTTTCCATTTATCTTATAAGGCCTCATAGTAGCATGAGTGCTTGGCTTAGGAGTAACCACAGGATATGATGTTTTAGTTGAACACCCTGCTATAAAAAAAGCTATAAAAAAAAATGTTAAAATTTTTTTATGGTATAACAATTGTATCTCCTGCTTTAATATTTAAATCTTTTATTTCATTAGCAGCAACTAAAGTAGCTACATCAACATCAAATTTATTTGATATTGCCATTAGTGTATCGCCTTTTTTTATAGTATATTCTTTATTGTCATTAAAGGCGATTATAGATGTTGGAATTTTAAGCTTTTTCCCAATCTCTAATTCATCACCAAGATTGTTTTCTTTTATTAATTCATCGGCTGTAGTGTCCCATTTTTTAGCTATACTTTCTATGGTTTCATCTTTTGCGACTACATGGATATTATATGATGGAGCAAATGTATTTTCCCCTCTTATTATCTGCCCTATATAGTTTAATGCATAAAGATTAAGTTTCTCCTCAGGAATATAAAAATGATACGCATTCTGATCTTTTGGAGCAACCGAAGTTTTAATGTGAGGATTATACTTTTTCATCTCTTCCATACTTAAACCTATGCTATTTCCAACACTTGCTAGACTTGTTCCACCTTGAACTTTTATTTTTTCTACTGAATTTTCTGGCTTTATATCAACAAGTGCAATTCTTGCATCAATATTTTTTGAAATTATTGTGTTTTTAATAATTCTTTTAATGAAATTTTTAGTCTCTCTTGGGGTTTTGCTACTTGTTAAAAGAGTTGAAAAATCATCATTTTTATTATTTCTTATAACTTTTTTCATACAGCCATCGCCACAATTATAAGCCATTAAAGAGATATACCACTTATCTTCAAAACTCTCATTTAAAAAGTCTAAATATTTAAAAGCTGTATCTGTTGATAAGAAAGGATCTCTTCTTTCATCGATTTGAGCATTAACATTAAGACCAAAAGATTTAGCAGTTCTAGGCATAAACTGCCACATTCCACCAGCTTTTTTTGATGAAGTTGCTTTGTTTAAAAATTTTGACTCAACCATGGCAAGATAGAGCAAAAACTCAGGAGCATCAATTTTTTCAAGCTCTTTTTTTACCATATAAACATTATCGGGAGAGCTTTTTATAATTTTTATAAACTCACTTACATCTCTTTGATCTATACTTTTTTCTATATTTAACACTATTTCTTTATTTTTTTCATTATTTGGGATAGCAAACTCGTTTAAAATCTCATCTATAAATGTATTTGCTTGTAAAGTAATAGTAAATATAAAAATTGTAAAAATACTAAACAATTTATTCAAATTTTCTCCTTAAATTTTAAAAAGTTTTTCTGCGTTTTTTGTTGTAATTTCTTCTATTTTACTTACCTCTAAATTTAAAATTTCAGCCATTTTTTGTGCTACGAATGTAGTAAAAGCAGGCTCATTTCTTTTTCCTCTATTTGGTGTTGGTGCTAAATACGGTGCATCTGTTTCAATAACCATATTTGATAGTGGAATTTGATCTAAAATTTCAACTAAATTTTTAGCATTTTTAAAAGTTAAAACCCCGCCAATTCCAAAATAAAACCCTTCATCTTTCAATGAAAGCAATAACTTACTTGCATTATAACAGTGCAAAACCACACCAAAAAGTTTTTTTGAATACTCTTTTAGAATATTATAAATATCCTCATTTGCATCTCTTGCATGAATTATAAGAGGTTTTTTAAACTGGATTGCTAAATTTATTTGATCTAAAAAAATCTTTTTTTGCAAATTTTTATTAGCCAAAACCTCTTCATCGCTATTAAAATGCTCTTTTATCTTAAAATAATCAAGTCCACACTCTCCAACAGCTACACACTTTCTATCATCTAAAAAATCTCTTAGATGATTTATCTCAAACTCATCGGCGTGATATGGATGAACTCCAGCTGCAAAATAAACATTATCATAAGCATAAGCGATATCTCTAGCTTTTTTTAGAGTTTTTATATCAGCCCCAGGAATTATTATTTTATTAATTCCACTTTCTTTTGCTCTTTTTATCACAAAATCCAAGTCATCATTAAAACTATCATCATCTAAATGACAATGTGTGTCTATTATCATCTACTAACCTATTAATTATTTTAATCAATTTTCGATTTTAGCAAAAAATGACAAATGAAAGCTTAAAGCACCATAAATTTTCAACTATTTCTAAGTCTTTTTGCAAATTCTAAGGCTTCTTTTGTGATTTTTTCTCCGCTTATCATTCTTGCAAGCTCTGTTATTTTCTCATCTTCGTTTAGTTTTTTTACATTTGAAACACCATTTGTTTTACTAACTAAAAAATGAGAATTGGCTTTTGAACTAAGTTGTGGAAGATGTGAAATAGCAAAAATTTGATAAAATTTTGAAATTTTTAAAAGAACATTGGCAATACTCATAGCCTCTTTTCCGCTTAAATTTGCATCTATTTCATCAAGGATTAAAACACCATTTGCAAAACCGGTTATGTCAATATTCGTCCCGATAAACGCAAGTCTTAGTCTGTTAAACTCACCTGAGCTTAAATTTTTTAAAAGAGTGTTTAAAATTTCAAAGCTTATTTCATCCATTCCCAAACTATCAATTTCTTTTTCTTTGAATATAACTTTTGCATCACTCATATAAAGCTCTTTTAAATATCCATTTAAAATATTTTCAAGCTCTTTTTTTACATTTTTTCTACTACTGCTTACTAAATTTGAAATTTTAAGAAGTTTTCCTTCTAAAATTTTAAAAGAGTTTTTTAAATCATTTTTTTTAAACTCTATATTTTCATATTCGCTTAACTCTTTTTTTCTAGTTTGCAAGGTTTCAAGTGCCTCTTTTGCGCCACCATAACGTTTTTCTAAATAGTTTAAATCTTCAATTCTATTTAAAGTTTTTTCTATATCAATATTTTCTAAATCTTCTAAATTTAAACTCTCTTTTTTAGCCCTTAGCTCATTTATGGCTTCTTCAAAAAAATCACTTTCTAAATCACTTACCCTTAAAGCCTCAATTACACTACTTTCTATATCAAATATCATTTCAGCTTTCATCCAAGCTTCATTTATCCTATCGATTTTACTAAGGCGTTTTTTTAACTCCATCAACTCTTCAAATTCGCCTATTTTAGGATTTATACTTTTTATTTTATTTATTTCAAATTTTGCAAAATCCTTTAACTCCTCGATGTTTTTCTCTTCATTTTCAATTTTTAAAAGCTCTTTTTTTACATCGCTAAATTCTTTATAAATTTCACCTAAACTCTCTAAATTAGTTTTATGAGCTTTATCTTTTTTAATAGCCAACAAATCTAGCAAATTTAATAAATTTTTATTGTTAAACTCATCAGCATTTCTAATGCTAAGATATTTAATATGAGTTGAAGTAATTGAAAATAAATTTTTTTTAGAGATAAATTGAGAGTTTATAAAATATCTTGTTGATTTATCTTTTAGCATTCTAAAATTATTAATACTTTCATTTTCTATGCCAAATTCACTTAAATCGAAATCAAACTCCACATCTGCTTCTATCAAACCAGCATCTGTTTCGCTAAGTCCAAATACAGATAAAATAGCATTCATCAAAACTGATTTTCCAGCTCCACTAACTCCTGTAAAAACACTTAATCCTTTATCAAAAAAAAGCTCTGATTCTTTAAAGCTTAAATTATTTTTCATATAAAGTCTATCTATCAAACCTTGCCTCCATTATGTCCCCAATGAAGTTTATTTTTTAAAACTTCAAAATAATTTGCGTTTAAATGTCTTATTAAATTTGCGTGAGTATCTCCAAGCCTAACCACAACTTCATCAAATTTACTCATATCAAAAGCATTTTGCCCATCTATTATAATGCTTACCTTACTATTTCCTGCATTTTTAAATTTTAATTTATATTCAGCTGGTAAAACAAGCGGTCTTTGTGTTAGACTATGCGCACAAATTGGCGTAATACAAAAAACCTTGCTCATTGGATAAATTATTGGTCCATTTGCACTCATATTATAAGCAGTTGAACCAACAGGTGAGCTTACTATAACGCCATCACCATAATATGTATTAAAATACTCATCATCTAAATACGCATCAACTTTACTCATTGATAAAACTGCACTTCTTGATAAAACAAGATCGTTAAATGCAATTAGTTTTATCTCATCTTTAGAATTTTTAAGTGAAATTTCTAGCATTAAAGGTTTTTTTATTTCGTATTTTCCTTTTAAAAAATCAATAAAAAACTCCTTTAGCTTATCAATTTTAACATCAGTTAAAAACCCAAGAGTTCCATCATAAACACCTAAAACATTTAAATTTTTAAAACCGTTTTTAGCTATTTCCCTGCAAGTTGAGATTAAAGTTCCATCTCCTCCAATACTTAAAATTAAAGTTTTTTCCTCATCTATTTCATGCAGATTTTCAAATTTATTTATAGTTTTTTCTAAAAATAAAATTTCATAGCCTAAACTTTCAAAATGCTTTACAAATTTCAAACAATTTTTAGTATTTTTGGCAACTATTCCGATATATTTTAAGTTTTTTTCTAAATTTATTTTATTCATAGCTGTTATTTTAGTAAAAATTAGCTTTACAAAAGCAAAATTTCGATACAATGAGAGTTAATATTTCAAAAATAATATAAAAAGGAATAACTTTGAGAAGTCATTATTGCACCGATTTATCAAAAGAAGATGTCGGAAAAGAGGTAAAAGTATGTGGCTGGGTGAACTCTTATAGAGATCATGGTGGCGTTATTTTTATAGATTTAAGAGATAGAAGTGGTATTTTGCAACTAGTTTGTGATCCAGCTGATAATAAAAAAGCTTACGATTTAGCAAATACTATAAGAAATGAATTTGTTATAAAAGCAAGTGGAAAAGTAAGACTTAGAGGCGAAGGTCTTACAAATGAAAGGCTAAAAACAGGTGAAATAGAAGTAGTTGTTGATGAGTTAGTTATAGAAAATCCAAGTGCGCCTTTACCATTTGTAATTGGTGATAAAAACGTAGGAGAAGAAACAAGACTTAAATATAGATTTTTAGATCTTAGAACTCCTGAAAATTTTGCTAAATTTCAAACTCGTTCAAAAGCAGCAATTGCAACTAGAAATACACTTAATCGCCTTGGATTTGTTGAAGTAGAAACTCCGGTTTTAACAAGAGCAACTCCAGAAGGAGCAAGAGATTATTTAGTTCCAAGTAGAGTTTATCCAGGGGAGTTTTATGCACTTCCTCAAAGCCCTCAACTTTTTAAACAGCTTTTAATGTGCTCAGGTTTTGATAAGTACTTCCAAATAGCAAAATGCTTTAGAGATGAGGATTTAAGAGCTGATAGACAGCCTGAATTTACACAAATAGATATAGAGATGAGTTTTGTTGAACAAGAAGATGTTATAAAAGTCGCTGAAGAAGTATTAAAAGATATTTTTAAAGAGTGTGGGCATGATATAAAAATACCATTTAGAAGAATGGATTATAAAGAGGCTACTGAAAAATACGGAAGTGATAAACCAGATTTAAGATTTGATATGCCACTTGTTGATGTAGCAGATATTTTTGAAAAATCAAGCAATGAAATTTTTAGCAAAATAGCACAAGACAAAAGAAAAAATAGAGTAAAAGCTATAGCCGTCAAAAATGGAGATAATATCTTCAGTAAAAGACAAATGCAAGGCTTTGAAGAGTATGTTAGAAAATTTGGAGCAAAAGGATTAGCATTTTTCCAAGTAAAAGAAAATGGATTAAAAGGACCTTTGCTTAAATTCTTTGAAAAAGAAGATATAGATGAGATCATAAAAAGATGCAACCTTGAAGTTGGAGATGTTGTATTTTTTGGAGCTGGTAAGAAAAAAATAGTGCTTGATTATATGGGAAGATTTAGACTATTTTTAGCAAATGAGATGAATTTAATTGATAAAGATAAATTAGAGTTTTTATGGGTATTAAATTTCCCTATGTTTGAAGAAAACGATGATGGCACTTATTCAGCAATGCATCACCCTTTCACAATGCCAAATAATATTGATGATGACATAGAAGATATTACTTCAGTTGCTTATGATGTTGTATTAAATGGAATTGAACTTGGCGGCGGAAGTATAAGAATTCATAAGAATGATATTCAGCAAAAAGTATTTGAAAAGCTTGGAATACATGAAAAAGAACAAAGAGATAAATTTGGATTCTTACTAGATGCTTTAACCTTTGGAGCGCCACCACATGGAGGAATTGCAATTGGGTTTGACAGACTTATAATGCTTTTAACAAAATCATCTAGCATTAGAGATATTATAGCATTTCCAAAAACACAAAGAGCTCAATGCCCTCTTACAAAAGCTCCAAGTCATGCAAGTGACGAGCAACTAAAAGAGCTTGGTCTTAAAGTAGTAAAAAAACAAAATTAGAAAGGATAAAAATGAAAAATGTATTTTTAATCATAGGAGCTCCAGGAAGTGGAAAAACAACTGATGCAAGCATGATAAAAGAAATGAATCAAAGCGTAGAGCACTACTCAACAGGAGATATGTTAAGAGCAGAAGTTGCAAAAGGAAGCGAACTTGGAAAAGAGATAAATAGCTTTATCTCAAAAGGAAATTTGGTTCCACTTGAAATAGTTATAAACACCATAACTTCGGCTATAAAAAGCTCTGATTTGGACTTTATTATAATAGATGGCTTTCCAAGAAGCGTTGAGCAAATGGAAAAATTTGATGAAGTTTTAAAAGATAATTCTGATATAAATCTAAACTGCGTTATCGAAGTAGATGTTAGTGAAGAAGTTGCAAAAGAGAGAATTCTAGGAAGAAATAGAAACGATGATAATGAAGAAATTTTCAACAATAGAATGAAAATTTTTACAGATCCAATTGAAAAAATTAGAAAATTTTATAAAGATAGAGGTTGTTATAAAGTTATAAATGGTGAAAGAACAATTGATGAAATTGTAGCAGATATGAATGAGATAATAGTTCAAGCTATTATGAAATCAATGAATTAATAGGAGTAAAAATGGATATTTCAAAAATAAAGATAGGCTCAAACCCTGATAAGATAAATGCTGTTATAGAAATACCTTACGGATCAAATGTAAAATATGAAATAGATAAAACTAGCGGTGCTGTAGTGGTTGATAGAGTTTTATATTCAGCTGTATTTTACCCTGCAAATTATGGATTTGTACCAAATACTTTGGCTGATGATGGTGATCCAGCTGATATTTTAGTAATTAATGAGTATCCTTTGCAAGCTGGCTCTGTAATACCTTGTAGATTAATAGGTGTTTTAGTAATGGAGGATGAAGCTGGAATGGATGAAAAACTTTTAGCAGTTCCGATTAGTAAAATTGATCCGAGATTTGATAATATAGAATCAATCGATGATTTACCAAAAGCAACCCTAAATAGAATTAAAAACTTTTTTGAGACTTATAAACTTCTTGAGCCAAATAAATGGGTAAAAGTAAAAGGATTTAAAGACTTAAAAACAGCTACTGAAATTTTAGATAAAGCTATTAAAAACTACAAATAAAAATAAGGGAAATTTTTCCCTTAAATACTCAACAAGGAAATTAATGTATTGTTACGATATAGTGGGAAGTTTTTTAAGACCAGCTGAATTAAAACAAGCAAGAGCTGACTTTGAAAACGGTAAAATAGATAAAGATGAATTAAGAAAAATAGAAGATAAGTGTATAAAAGAGCTAGTTGAAAAAGAAAAAAAGTTAAATTTACCTTTTATAACTGATGGTGAGTTTAGAAGAGAGTATTGGCATTTGGATTTTTTAGCTAGCATTGGCGGAGTAAAAAAAGTAACCTCAAAAGAGTGGTCTGTTAAATTTAAAGACAGCTCACCAAAAGCAAATACAATAATTATAAATGATAAAATTTGTTTTAATAAAAATCATCCTTTTTTACAAGATTTTAAATTTTTAACAAGCTTAATAGAAGCAAAAAATGCTAAAATGACTATCCCATCCCCATCAATGCTTCATTTGATACCTTGTGTAAGAGCACAAAATTACACCCCAATTGAAATTTATAAAGATAATGATGAAATTTATAAAGATATTGCACAAACCTATATAGATTTTATGAATGAATTTTATAAACTTGGCTGCAGACATTTGCAACTCGATGATACTTCTTGGGGTGAGTTTTGCGATAAAGAAAAAAGAGAAGCTTATGCAAAAAGAGGTATAAATTTAAATCTTATCCAAGAAAAATATGTCTGGGTAATAAATGAAATAGTAAAAGCAAAACCAAAAGATTTGATACTTAGTATGCATATTTGCAGAGGAAATTTCCGCTCAACTTGGTTTTCAAGTGGTGGATATGAGAGTGTTGCAGAAGTTTTATTCGGTAATTGTAATATCGATATGTTTTTCTTAGAATATGATAATGACCGCTCTGGTGGATTTGAACCACTTAAGTTTATAAAAAATCAAAAAGTAGTTTTAGGTTTAATTACTACAAAATTTCCAGAGCTTGAAGATAAAGAAATGGTTAAAAAAAGAATTTTTGAAGCGACAAAATTTATACCACTAAATCAACTTCTACTTAGCACGCAATGTGGATTTTCATCAACAGAGGAAGGAAATAATCTCAGCATTGATGAACAGTGGGCAAAAATAAATTTAGTAAAAGAAATAGCACTTGAAGTTTGGAAATAAAAATCCAAACTTTTCAAAAATGCTTTTTAGTAAATTTGAACTATTTAAAACTAAATTAAAACTCCAACTCCAAGACTTAAACTCAAAGTTATTATAAGTGATATCACTCCCATATAGATGGAATTTAAATCATAAAATCCGTAATATAAAAAATATGTAAAAAATCCACCAAAAAATGCAACCAAACTTATTAAAGCTCTTGATAAAATCTTATTATAAATCTTATTATATATAAAAAAACAAGTTAAAATTGAGATAAAAAACCAAATAATAGCCGTTTCTTTACCACTAAAATTTGCAAATCTAAGCAAAGAAAGTGTGTTTAAAAACAAGCAAATAGTCCATAAAATAGTAGTTACAACTTTAAAATTTCTCATTTTTTATATTTATAAATTTTATTTGTAAAAGTTTGATATCTATATTGCAAAAACACGACAATACCAACATAAATACCTATAATAAAAGAGATTAAAAAGAAGTTTTTAAACATCAAAAATCCGCTTACAAATCCTGCTATAAAAGCTATCCCAACAACGTAAGCAAGAGGATGACTAACAACATTTTTCTCACCTATTGCAATTACTGCTAAAGAAATTATATAAACTATCAAGGTGATAAATACAACAATTATTTTTATATCTCTTAAAAATTCACTACTTGATTTGCCAAGCATCGCCCAAATCCCTATAAATATTAAAAATACTATAGATGCAAAAACTAAATATTTTTTCATATAAGCCCCTTTTTAAGTTTTCTGATTAAAAATCTAGCTGGATTTAAAGAGTTAAATATTTCTTTACTTACACAAAGTGGTCTATTTAAAACAAGATCTAGCAGAATATAAGCTCCCATTATAGAAGTTCCAAGCCCTCTTGCGCCATGAGCTGCATTTATAAAAACTCCATCTAAATGTTTTGGATAAATATCTGAATGTTTCGTAAAATTTATAGCTTTATAATTTTTAATAAAAAACTCTTTATCATGCAAAGCACCAATTATTGGAAACCTATCACCACTATAAGATCTAAAACCAACATTTGAATCTAGAATCTTAGTTTTTTTAGAACCTATAAATTCACAAATATTTTCTAAATTTTTAACATCATCAATGTATCTTTTTTTCTTCTCATAATCAAGTCTATCATAAGTAGCTCCAATTAGCTGAATTTTGCCAACTGGTGGACAAATATATCCTCTTGCACTAAGTGGAAATTCATTATTAAGCCTTTTTTTTATCCAAGTAACTTGCCCTCTTACTGAACTTATTTGCACATTATCATCAAAATTTATTTTTGGATTTTCTCCTTTATTAAAAAGCTCTTCGCTATGGCTTCCAATGGTAAAAATAACTATATCAGTTTCCATAATATCACCATTTTTAAAATGCACTTTATATTTATTATTGTATTTTTCAAGGTTTTGAAATTCATAATTAAATAAAATATTAAACTCACTTGAAAGAGTTATACAAAGCTTTTTTGGACGAACGCTTGCTGCATTTTTTATATAAATACTTGGATAAGGAAAATCTTTTTTATCCAGCTTAAAATTTGAGTTTTCATATCTTTTTATCAATGTCTCATCAAAAGCAAATTCCTTTGCTCCACTAAATTTAACTAAATTTTTACCATATTTTTTATAAAAATTCACAGCCATTAAAAAAGCCGCGTAATGCATTTTACCCAAAATAACATCTTTTTGAGTAATTAATGGCATTAAAGCTCCGATTAAATTTCCACTCCCATTAGTAGCAACTTCACTTTCTTTTTCAGTAATTATAACATCAAAGCCAGCATTTTGAAAAACTTTTGCGGTTGACAAACCTGAAATCCCAGCTCCAATAATTAAAACTTTTGCATTTTTATTGTAAGTTTTTAAAGCTCTTTTAAACCAAATTTCATCATTATTGGGATTTAAATTTTCTTTTAAAACAGCTCTAATCATCTGTCTTTTTTGAGCGTGACCTTTTATTAGGCTTACTTCAAATCCAGCCTTTGTTAAATTTCTTTTTACAAATCCAGAGCTTGAGTAAGTTGCTAAAATAGTTCCTGCCATACTTAAATTAGCAACACCTTTCATAACTTCTAAATCCCACATATCAGGATTTTTAGCTGGAGAAAAACCATCCATAAACCAAACATCAGCTTTAAAATCAAGATTTTTAAGTGCTATTTTTATATCATCGAAATAAAGATCTAAAATAATATTTTTTGAAAAAAAGATTCTGTAAAGACCAGTTTTTTTGGGTGGATATTTTTTAATAAGTTTTTTTGATAGTTTTTTAAACTCATCATCAAATTCATCAAATTTATTATAAAATTTTTTAAGTTTTTTCTTTGAGAGAGGAAATTTTTCTATGCTTACAAAATGCAAAAATTTATTACTATTTTTAAACTTTTTACATAAATTTAAAAAATTAATACCAACACCAAAGCCAGCTTCTGCAACTATTAAACTATCTTTTTTATCCCAAATTTCATCCAAAGCACTTTCAAAAACAAATTTACTTTCACCAATAGCTGAGTTTTTACTATAATAACCATCATCAAATTCTTTATTATAAAAAACTTCGTCTTTAAAAAAAGTCTTCATTACTCATTCTTTAAAAAATATGCATCCACTCCATTTGCAATACCCTCTGCAATAAGTTTTTGATACACTCTATTGGCTAAATTTTTACTATCATTTTTATTTGAAATATAACCGCATTCAACTAAAATTGCTGGCATAGTAGCACCAACTAAAACCCAAAATGGAGCCTCTCTAACTCCGCCATCTTTTACATTATATTTGCCTTGAACTTTATTAAGCATATGTTTTTGTATATCTATAGCAACTTTGTTTGAAGCTATTATTTTTTCTCTATTTAAAAAATTTAAATAAGTCTCTTGAGAAAAATGATTCATATCTTCAATGTCGCCTTTATTTTCAAGAGCAGCTGCGTTTTTACTACGCTCACTTCTTGCTGGACTTAAGAAAAATGTCTCAACACCTGAAAGAGAACTTCCTGATTTTGTTTTTGGTCCTGCATTTATATGTATTGAAATAAACATATCGGCATTTTTTTTATTTGCAAAAGCAGTTCTATCTTTTAAATTTATGAATACATCTTTATTTCGTGTAAATAAAACTTTATAACCCATATTTTTTAACTCATCACCTAAAAATTGTGAAATTTTTAATACCAAATCTTTTTCTTTAAGTCCATTTCCAATAGCTCCTGAATCTTTTCCGCCATGACCTGGATCAATTACAATAGTTCTTTGTTTTCTAGCAATTTCTAAAGGTCCTTTTTTATTTTGAGTTGTTTTTTTGCCACTACTAGATGTTTTTGCAACTGGAGGAATGGCTAAATTTACAGAATTTGAAGGGTTTATGATATCTATTAATATGGATTTTTCATCAAATTTTAAATTTATATTAAAACTATTTTTTTGAGAAAAAACCACTCTCGTTGTTTTTGGATTATACTGAGCAATTCTTATTTCATCGCTTAAATGACGCAATATTTTTGAAATTTTTGCATCATTTACTGCTTTTATATCAATTACATTTCTATATTCTTTGCTTTTTAAAGCAAATTTTTTAACTTCATCTTCGCTTATATTTCTATTAAATATTAGCTTAATACCGGTATCTGTTTTATCAACGCTTTTAAGTCTTAATCTAATATTTTTATTGACTTCGTAATTTTTAGACTCTTTTGTAATAATTATTTTTTTATTGTTTGTATTTTTTTCTTTAATATTGTCATTTTTTTGGTTTAAATTTTTATCATCTTGCTTGTTTGAATTTTGAGATTTTTCAATTATAGTTTTTGTTTTTTCATCTTGTTCTAATGCTACTTTTTCATCAACTATTTTGCTATTTTTTGGTATAAATTTAGATAAATTTATTTTTTGATTTATATAGCTTTCATAATTATCTCCTAGTAAATTAAGTTCTGATTCATAGCCCTTATGATTTAGTTTTAAGGCCTTTGATGAATGAACTAGCCTTTTTAAAACATTTATTCTATCAATTTTATTTTTATCAATGGAAGTTTGCAAATAAATATCTTTTAACTCTTTATGAAATTTTTCTTTTACCGCCTTGCTTGAATTATCAAAATTTTTATCAAAATTTGAAAAATTTTTATCAAAGTCTCCACCCCATAAAAAAACGGCTAAGAAAAAAAATAAAAAAAACTTAACTATCTTCGCCATTTACTAACTTTTCAATCAACTCTTTTACGCTAATTATTTTATCAAGCTTATATCCATTTGCACCTGTAAAAAATAATCCAAATTCTTTATTTCCGTCGTATGCATCAAAAAGTCTATCAGCTATACAGTATCCAACCATTTTAGCGCCTTTTCCACGCTGACATGGACTTACGCAGTTACTAATGCACTGAATTTTTGGACCTTCTTTTTTTTCAACAAGTTTTAATAAATTTGTTCTTACTCCTCTTGCAGGATAACCAACTGGAGATTTTATAAGCATAATATCTTCTTTTTTTGCATTAATTATCACATCTTTAAACTCAGATGCTGCATCACACTCATTTGTGCCTATAAATCTAGTTCCCATTTGAACGCCATTTGCACCAAGCGAAATTGCTTTCATAATATCATCATGATCCCAAATTCCACCTGCTGCAAAAAGTGGGAAATCTCCCCATTTTAAAATTTCTTCTTTAACTTGAGGGATTAAATTCCAAATGCTATACTCTGGATCTAGGCACTGCTCATAAGTAAAACCTTGATGACCACCACTTAAAGGACCTTCTAAAACAACTGCATCGGGCAAGCGATCATATCTTTGTTTCCATCTTTTACAAATTATCTTTAATGCTTTTGCAGATGAAACTATTGGTATTAGAGCGACATCGCCAAATTCTTGCGTAAACTCAGGTAAATTTGTAGGAAGTCCTGCACCACTTATGATTATATTAAACCCAGCCTCGCATGCATCTTTAACTATTCTCTCATAATCATTACAAGCACACATTATATTTACACCAAGTGGAGCATCACCACAAATTTTTCTTGCATCATCAGCTAAGGCTTTCAAACCCTCTTTAGAATAAAAATTTTCACTTCCTAGTGGCTTTGAGTTAATCTCTTTTTTGGAATATAATCTGTTTTTGTAATATCCAGTTCCAACAGAACTGACAACACCCAAACAGCCATTTAAACTTACATTTCCGGCTAAATTACTCCAACTTATTCCTAGGCCCATTCCACCTTGGATAATCGGATGTTTTAATTCATACTTGCCTATTTTTATACTTTTCATCAAATAACCTTTAATTTTGCAAAGTTTTTCTTTCCTATTTGAAGAACATATTTACCTTTTTTTAATACCAAATTTTCATCATCTATCTTTTTTTGATCTATACTAAAAGCATTTGCCTTTATATGCCTTCTAGCTTGTGAGTTTGAACTAGCTAAGCCACATTTTACAATAGCCTCAACCACCCAAATTTCATCTTTTATCTCAAATTCTTCCATGGAACTTGGAAGTTTATTTAAGGAGTGAATTTTATCAAACTCTTCTTTTGCTTTTTTTGCTAAATTTTCATCATGAAATCTTGCAGTAATTTCTAAAGCCAAAGCCTCCTTGACTTCTTTTGGATGAATGGTACCATTTTCAACGCCTTTTTTAAGCTCATCAATTTCTTTTAAACTTTTTGTACTTAAAAGTTTATACCATTCCCACATAAGCTCATCACTTATGCTTAAAGTTTTTGCATACATTTGGTTTGGCTCATCTGTTACACCAATATAATTATTTAGGGATTTACTCATTTTATTAACCCCATCAAGCCCAACTAAAAGCGGCATAGTAATAACAGCTTGTTCTTTTCCAGTATTGTAAATTCTTTGCAAGTGTCTGCCCATTAAAAGATTAAATTTTTGATCAGTTCCACCCATTTCTATATCACACTTCATAACAACGCTATCATGACCTTGTAATAGTGGATATAAAAACTCACTTATTGAAATCGGAGTTTGATTTTTATATCTTTTTTCAAAATCGTCTCTTTCTAGCATTCTTGCAACGCTATATGTTGAAGCAAGTTCTATCATATCTGCAGCATTCATCTTGTTTAACCAATCTGAATTAAACATAATTTTTGTTTTATTTTTATCTAAAACCTTAAAAACTTGTTTTTCATAGGTTTTTGCATTTTCTAAAACAACATCTTTGCTTAGTTTTTTTCTAGTTTCACTTTTTCCAGATGGATCACCTATTTGAGCTGTAAAATCACCTATTAAAAACATAATAATAGCGCCATGGGCTTGCAAAAAAGCCATTTTTTGAAGAGTTACAGAGTGTCCTAAATGAAGGTCTGGAGCGGTTGGATCCATACCTATTTTTACATAAAAATTTTCACCTTTTTCATAATAATTTTTTATTAAATCCTTTACTTTTTCTTCATCAATTATTTCACTTACGCCTCTTTTTAGTTCTTTATAAATTTCATCTAAATTTACCACTTTTTTCTCCTAATTTAACTATTTTTATAAACATCATCAAGGGAAGTAAATTCCACTATTTTATATCTATCTTTAAGTCTTGTTTTGATATCTTTTGCCTTTACATTTTCACCAAACTCAATAACAAGCTCGAAAAAATCTGACTTTGTCTCATCATTTTCATTTAAATTTATAGCTGATAAATCAACTTGAAGCCTTGTTAAGTAATTTAAAAATCCAGCCAAAGATCCTCTTTTGTTTTCCAAATTTAAGATAACTTTATATCTATGTGGAGCATTTCTTGTCCATTTTACAAAAATTAGCTCATTACCCTCTTTTATTAAATTTGCAGCTCTTTCACAAAATTTATGATGAACTGCAACATTTGTACCGCTTCTAAAGCCTAAAATATTATCATCTCTTTTTGGATTACAACAATAATCAAACTCTACACTATTTACTTTATAGTTTGAATAAACAACAATATTATCAAATTTTTGCTTTCTAACTATATATTTATCACCCAAATTTAAAGTAAATAATTTATCTTTTTTGGGGTATTTTTTAAGTGCATTAACAACATTTTGAAGGTAGATAGAATCGTATGCGGCTCTTCCTATTTTATTATGCAAATTTTCTTTTTCAAGCCACGATAAAACATTAATATCTTTTGTATCAAAAATAGCTGATAAAATTTTTATACCAATTTGAGTATTAAGCTCTTTTAATTTTTGCTTACAAAAATTTCTTATAGTTGCTCTTGCTTTTCCTGTTTTTACTGAAGTTAGCCAACTGCATCTATAATGAGCTTCATTTCCTGTTATAATATGAACAATATCTCCATTTTTAAGCTCTGTTAGAAGTGGAACTTTTACGCGGTTAACATAAGCCTCAATTGCCTTTAGACCAACTTGTGAGTGAATTTCATAAGCATAATCTAAAGCAGTAGCACCACGAGGCAAAGTAAAAATTCCACCTTTTGGTGAATAGACAGCTATATCTTCCGCATAAAGACTATCTTTTGCATATTCATAAAGCTCTTCAGGATCTTCTTCATCATTTGTGTTGGTATCTTTTGCACTTATATCACTTAACCAATCGAGCTTAGGGTTAAGAGAACCACTATATTTATATTTCCAATGTGCTGCAACACCGTATTCAGCAGTATTATGCATATCAAAAGTTCTAATTTGAGCTTCTATTATCATACTATCATTAAAAACGGTCGTATGAATGGTCTGATAACCATTTTGTTTTGGAAGTGCAATATAGTCTTTAAATCTTGAAATTAAAGGATTAAACTTATTATGAATAATTCCTAGAACGATATAACAATCTCTAATATCTCTAACGATAACTCTAACAGCTAAAAGATCAAGAACTTCTTGTATGGAAATTCCTTTTCTTTGCATTTTAAGATATGTTGAATAGTAGTGTTTTACTCTTTTTTGAACATCAAAACTATCTTCGCTAAAACCATTAGTTAACAAAAGTTCAGTTATTTTAAGACTAAATTTATTTAAACTCATTTGAAGTTGTTGCTTATGCTCATTGATGTATGAATCAATCATATCATATTCATCTGGCAAAACATATTTAAAGCTTAGATCCTCAAGTAGATTTTTGATAGATGAAATTCCAAGCCTATGAGCAATTGGTGCATAAACTACAAGAGTTTCTTCTGCAATTCTTTTTTGTTTATCTTGTCTTAAAGCATCTAGCGTAAGCATATTATGAAGCCTATCGCAAAGCTTAACTACTAAAACTCTAACATCTTCAATGGATATTAAAAGCATTCTTCTAAAAGTTAATGCAGAAGATCTTAGCTTTGTATTTTTATCAGTAGAAGGAGCTAACTTATCTTCTCTAATGCTTACTATTTTAGTAAGTCCTTCAACAAGCTTTGAAACACCATCGCCAAAATTTTCTTTCACACTTTCAAGAGTGTAATCAGTATCTTCAACCACATCATGGAGAAGTGCTGATATAACCATATCGTCATCACCACCCATAAAAGCAACTATTGAAGCTACTAAAATAGGATGAACAGCATAAGGCTCACCACTTTTTCTAAACTGACCATCATGCTGTTTTATACAAAGTTCAACACCTTTTTGAAGTCTATCGGCTTGTTCTTTAAAAAAGAAAAAAAGCTCTTTTGCCGATTCTATGGTATTTGCATTTACAACTTTTTCTAAAAAGTCTTCAATGTTTATATCACTCCTCTGCTTTAACGATTCCATCTAGTGATACTTTACCTTCTGCGATTTCCATTAAAGCAATATCTGCAAATTTATAATTTTTTATATTTGGTAAATCTACCAAGGGTTTTTCACCGTTGTGAAGCTGATTTGCTCTTTTTGCAACAACTAAAGAGAGCTTATATCTATCACCATCAACAAATTTTAAAGCCTTAGCTGTTATTTCTTCTGATCTTGTCATAATTTTCCTTTTAATTTTTTACTATTGAACAAAATGATAAATCATCATTTACAATTTTAAATAAATTTCCACTTTTGAACATATTACAAACTACAATCGGCAAAGAATTGCTTTTTGCAAGAGCCACTGCCGTATCATCCATAACCTTTATTTCATCTTTTAATGCTTCTTCATAGTTTAATTTATTTAAAAGTCTTGCATCGCTAAATTTATTAGGATCTTTATCATAAACACCATCAACCTTAGTGGCTTTTATAATCATATCTGCTTCTATTTCAACAGCTCTTAATGTAGCAGCTGTATCAGTTGTAAAAAATGGATTTCCAGTTCCTGCTGCAAAAATAACAACTCTTCCTTTTTCAAGATGTCTTTTTGCTCTATTTATTATAAAAGTTTCACAAATAGCTTCCATTTTAATAGCACTTTGAACTCTAACATTAACACCTACATTTTCAAGTGCTTCTCTCATAGCAATCGCATTTATAACAGTTGCGAGCATACCCATATGATCACCACTTGTTCTTTTTATGATACCACCAGCTGCCGCACTTACGCCTCTTATAATATTTCCACCACCAATTACAATGCCTACTTCAACACCATAACTAACTAGCTCTTTAATCTCGCCTGCTATAAATTTCAAAACTTTACTATCTATACCAAAGCCATTCTCACCAGCTAATGCCTCACCTGAAAATTTAACTAAAATCCTTCTTTTATCATCCATAATATTCTCCTTTAAACCTGTTATTTTATCAAAAATCTCTTTAAATTAGCATAATGTGAGTTTATTTTAATGAAATTAATTCAAGCGGATCTATGTGAAAGTTTTTTTGCGTAACTTCAAATGTTAAATCGCTTTTTACTCTTCCGATAGAATAGCCTTTTTTTATAACACTTCCATTTTTTATAGTTGGAGCGATTTGGCTTAAATTCGCATATATTGTATGAATGCCATTTTTGTTTTCAACAATTATAACATTGTCTAAAACCGGTGTACTTTTAGCAAATATAACTTTTCCATCAAGAACATTATAAACTTGTGCATTTTGTGTGTTTGAGCTTAAAATAACTGATTCATTAAATATTTTTATATCATAAACTGGATCTATAAAATTTCCAAATTTTCTCTTTACAAAGGCATTTTTTAACGGAGAAATGGTTTTAGAGCCAACATATTTTTTAACTCTACTTTCTTTGTAGCTTGAGCCATAAAGTTTGACTTTTTTATCAATATCTTCAACTCTTTTATCTCTTTGTAGAATTTCTGGCTGAGGCTGTTGTTTTTGAGCATTTTTTTGAGCTATTTTTCTAGCTTTTTCTTTCTCTTCTTTATCATCAATAATTTTAAGTTCTTCTAAAGTAGAAGATAGGGCTTCACTTTGTTTTTGGGTATTAATTAATTTTTGAATATAATCCTCTTTGTTTTTATTTAAATTTTCAACCAATTTTTTTTGCTTTTTTTGAGCATTTGAAAGCTCTTCTTTTTTTGCATTATACTCTTTTAAATTTTTTTCTAAATTTGAAATTTCTTTGTTTTTTTTATCAATTGTTTTACTTGTCTTATCGTGAGTTATAATTAAATTTGCAATATCTTTTCTAAAAACATCACTTAAAGATAAAAAAATTTCATTTGAGATAAGTGCTTCATGGGTTTTTATATCACTATCTTGTATTAGATTAAAAGAAAAATCTTCTACTATTAAATCAGTAATTTTTTTCTCAAGTTCTAATTTAATTTTTACTAACTCATCAGTTTGTTTATTTAACTCATCTAGCTCTAAAGCTTCATCTTTATATTTTTGTGATAAATTTACAACCAAACCAGTTATTTCATCGATTTGAGCATTTGTCTTTTTTAACTCAGCACTTTCTTTTACTATCAAAACTCCAAGTTCATCAATTTTTTTAGATAGATTTTTTTCTTCACTTTTTTTTACAGCTATGTTTTTATTTGTTAATTCTATCTTGTCTTTTGTGCTTTGCTCTGCAAAAATATAGCTAAAAACAAGTAAAAAAAGAGCTATTTTTTTCATAAAATCTCTTCTTTAATGCTAAGCATAACAAAAGTTGCAGATACAAAAGCAACACTTAAAGACATAACAAAAATAAGTAAAATTTGATCTATTGTTAAAGCATACGTTAAAGGCAATGAAATAGTTGAAATAAAACTTTTATAAATAGCAAAATTAGGTAATATAAAGAAAAACCCACTTACTAAAATTGCAGCTATTAAACTATCCCAAAAAGCTAATTTATATAAAAAAATACTTTTTGTAAGGTATTGAGCACCAAATAAGTTCATAACTTCTATTCTGTTTTTATGCTCAAAAGTCCAAATTTTCATCTGTTTTAACATAAGCATAACTCCCAAAATAGCAACTAGAACAGAAAAAGAAAAAACTAAGCTTTTAATAAATAAAAGAAGCTTATATGTGCTACTATGCGATTTTGAAAAAATTTCAACTCTACTTACACCATCTATTTTTTGTAATTTTTGATTAATAAAATCAAGCTGTTCATTGCTTGGAAAAAATTTCAAACTTACACTATAAAATTTAGGAAGGTTTTGGCTAACTTTTACAATTGCCTCTTTTGAAACTTTGTTTTGTAAATTTTCAAGCATATTTTTAGAACTTATTTCATTTAAATTTTGAATTTCATCTAATTTTAGGCTATTTAAATCAAGTGCTTTTTTTGAAACTAAGATTATGCTATATTCATCTTTTATTATTTTTTCATACTCATTTACTAAAGTATTTACAAAAAAGCTAAACTGTATAGAAAACAAAAGCCCAATAAGAGAAATAATAACGCCAAAATGTGTCCTAACGCTCTTCAAATACTGCTCCTTCTGATATTCTAAAATGTCTAAAATTAAATTTTAAACTTGATGGCGCTCTGTGAGTTACTACAACAACTGTTGCATTCCATTTATCATTTGCAAGCCTTAAAAGTCTCCAAATCATCTCACTTGAAACATCATCTAAATTTCCTGTTGGTTCATCACATAAAATCAATTGAGGATTTTGTGCCAATGCCCTTGCTACAGCAACTCTTTGCTGCTCACCACCGCTTATTTCAAGCGGATATTTGCCAACTTTATGAAAAAGCTTAACTCTTTTTAAAAGATTTTCAACCTGAGCATCGCACTCTTTTTCACCGTATCCTGCGATAACTAAAGGAAGTCTGATATTTTTTTCAATAGTCCATTCAGCAATTAGTCTATAATCTTGAAAAACAATTCCTATTTTTTGTCTAAGATGCCTTAAATTTCTAGCGGATCTGTTTTTTAAATCATAAAAGCAAACTTCTAAATCGCCACCTTTTATATTAATTCCGCCATAAAATGATTTTAAGAGTGTTGATTTTCCACTTCCGCTTTCTCCTGTAATTACTATAAAGTCCTTTGTTTTAATACTAAAATTTGCACCATTTATAACAGGACTTGAACCGTGATATCCAAGAGTTAAATTTGAAGCTTTGATAATATCTGTCATTTTAGTAAAATTTCCTTTATTTTTTCATGTGCTTTTTGATTTATTTTAGTTGGAAGCGGTGAGTTTATATAGTACTTACTAACTTCGCTTGAAATGTAAATAAATCTATTTTCATTAACACTAAAATCTCCAAAAGAGAGTTTTAACAAAATTTCATCATCACTGAATTTATAAATTTCTTCGAAATTTATAAAAAAATCATCAAATTTAAACTTTTCGTGTTTAAATTTTAATGCTATTTTAAAAGGATCAAATTTTGGAAACTCTAACTCTTTGAAATTTGAAATATTATCTGATAAGTCATTGTTTATCATAATAATATCATAAATATCTTTATCTTGCTTTTTCCATCTATCTTCATATTTACTTGAAATTTCTAAATTTTTATTCTTATAAATTTCCAAATTAACACCGTTTAAATCAAGCATTTCATTTATGCTAAACTCACTATAATTTCTACTATCACTTCTTAATTCAAATCTAGCATTAACTTTTAAAACTCTTTTAGCCTCCTCTAAAAAGCTTTTTGAAATCACTCTTCTATGTGGTGAATCATCCCAAGGAACTGGAAAGTGCAAATAGATAAAATCAATAGAATTTGACTTAACTAAACTTAAAAAACTTCTTGCGTCACAATTTAGTAAAGCCAAATTTAAAAGCTTATCTTTTATAGCTAAATTTTCCACTTGATCAATTGATGGTTTATAAATCTCAATACCTAAATACGAAATTTCAGGGTTTTCTTTTGCTCTGTATAAAAGGTGTCTTCCAGAGCCAAAGCCTATTTCAATTGCTTTTTTATTGGAGTTATTTAAAAAATTTATTGCTTCTAATTCATCTTTTACGATTTCACTTTTTTTAAATTTGCTTTTTTTAGCATTAATTGAATTTGTAATAAGCTCTTGAGTAAATTCATCTCTAAAAATTTCTAGAGCAATTTGCAAGTTTTCAAGCCTTGCTGGACGGGTAATTTTTTCAGATTTTATGATAAATTTATCCCCGCTAGACTTTATGGTTATAAAAAATTTTTCACCAAAAACTTCAGTTAAAAGCAAATCTACAACTCTTCCTTTTGCAAGTTTTAAAAACTTCACTCCATTTTTTTCAAAAGGAAGAGTTAAATTTTTAAGTTTTTTTACTCTAAAATTTGGCATTAAAACTCTACGCTCATTCTATTTGAAACATTTGAGTTTATGCCATATTCATCTACGCTATAAACTCTATAGCTATATTTTGTTCCTTTTACAACTTCTCTATCTACATAAGACATTGTTTTTATATTATCAACTGTTTTTGTGCTACTGCCACCATCTCTAATAAGAACAAATTTATTGTAATTTGCCCCAGTATGCCAGTTAAGTGATATAGAGTTTTTTTCAATTATTGGCTCACCTAAAACAGGTGCTTTTGCAGCAGCTAGTGTTTGCCCCATAATAGCCTCATCTTGAGCCAAGCTCTCAAGCCCATCTTTATCAACTAAAGTTACTTTATAATACCTCTTGGCCCCATTTGCATTAATTAAATCTTCATAGCTATTTTTATCTGTTTTAGCAAGTGGAACAAGTGGCAAAATAGATCCTCTTGAAGTATAAATTTGATAATGTGAAAAAGCCTCATTTAATGGACTATCCCAAGTTAAAATTATTTTTTTTGGCTGATCAACTGTGGCCTGAAGGTTTATAACGCCAAGTGGAAGCTCTTTTGTTTGAGCGGTTAATACATTTGATGGTTCTGAAATATCGCCATCAAGAGTTTTTACTCTAATTCTATATTGATACATCTCTCCACTTTTTACGCTATTATCTATATATTCAGCACTTAATCTTCCTTTAACTTCAGCTTTTTTAGACCAACTGCTTTTTTCATCTTTTCTTCGCTCGATTATGTATGAGCCAACTTTTAAATTTGCATGTGGTCTCCAAATAAGCTTAACTCTTTCAGGAAGACCATATATTGCTTGAGCAAATGAAACTGTTTCAATTCCTTTGGAAGTGCTAGCACTTACTACTATGCCATCTGCTGAAATGCCATTTTGACCAAATGTTTTAATAGCATATCTATAGGTTGTAGCAGGGCTTAAGCCATCATCTAAATAATGAGTTGCAAAACGATCTTTTATAGTACCCACTAATTTTAAAGACTCGTTTAAATTGGCCCTATAAATGTAGTATCCCATCACATCTAAATCTTTTGGATCGCTCCACTCAAGACCAATTGATTTTGAAGAACTAACTGTTCTAATATCATTTATTACAGGTAAAGAACTATCTTTTACCATAGGAACTTTATGTGAGGCACAACCAGCTATGAAAATCATCAAAACTACCGATAATAAAATTTGGTGAAAATTTTTCATACGCTTTCTCCTTAATATTTTTATAGTTTAAAAATTCATTATCTAAATTTGCTACAAATTTCATATTTTCCCCAGTTATTGGATGTTTGAAATATAAAATATAAGCGTGTAGCATTAAACGAACAATTTTATCATTTTGGCTCTTAAATCCATATAAATTATCACCTATTATGTAGCGATTTATACTTGAAAGATGAACTCTTATTTGATGAGTTCTTCCACTAAAAAGCTTTGCTGCAATTAAATTTACCTCAACATCATTATATAAATTTAAAAAAGCACTTTTTGACTCTCTTGCTCCTTGAACAATCGCTTTTTTAAGACGATTCTTGGGATTTCTACCAATTGGTCTATTAATTACTAAGTTTTCTTTTAAGCTTAAATTTATTAAAGCTAGGTAAATTCTTCCCATTGTTCTATCTTTTAGCTGGGTAGCTAAATTTAAATGCGCCTTATTTGTTTTTGCTATAACAAGTGCACCACTTGTACCTTTATCAAGTCTATGAACAATACCTTTTCTTGCATTGTTCAAATTTGAAAGAGCATAGTTTTTATCTAAAAGCCAGTCTAAAAGAGTTGGTTCTTTTACACTTGGTGCTGGATGAGTTACTAAATTTGCAGGTTTATTTATAACTAAAATATCACTATCTTCATAAATTATTGGTATTTCAAAATCTGTTTTAAAATTTTCTTTTTTATCTTCTTTTTCATCCAAATTTATAGAAATTTTTTCTCCAACTTCTACTACAAAAGATGGCTTTAAAATAGGTGTTTTATCCAAAGTAACCAAACCGTTTTTTACTAAATTTGAGGCTTTATTTCTTGATATTTGCAATATTTTACTTACAAAAACATCTAATCTTAAACTGTCATCTACTATAAATTCACTCAATTTGATACCTTTTTTTGTTATAATCCACTTAGAAATTTTAAATGGAGATATAATTGATAATTTTTGATAAGCGTATTTTAGCACATTTTGACTTTGTTCAGCTACTTTTTATAATTCCTATTTTAGTGCTATCGCATATTTTAATATCTGAAGCAAATGAAATCTTAGCTTTTAAACAATACATCTACTACGCACTTGGCTTTGGAGTGTTTTTATTTTTTTTTATAATTCCTTTTAGAAAACTTGAATGGATAATCCCATTTTTTTACTGGTTTGGGATAGTGTTATTAATAAGCGTTGATCTGTTTGGTGTAAGCAAGCTTGGCGCAAAAAGATGGCTTGAAATACCACTTATAAATTTTACAATCCAACCAAGTGAAATTATAAAACCAGCATTTATACTAATGCTTGCTTATATGGTTAAAAAAAACCCTCCACCAGATGATGGATATGTCTTAAAAAGTTTTTTAAAATTTAGTTTTATCATACTTTTACCATTTATTTTAATACTTAAAGAACCAGATCTTGGAACGGCTATGATACTTTTATTAGGCGGATTTGGAACGCTATTTATAATTCATGTTAATAAAAAAATTTGGATAAGTTTGTTTTTAGCCATGTCTGTGGCCTCACCTGTGATGTATCAAAGCTTGCATGATTATCAAAAAAAAAGAATAACTGAGTTTTTATCAGAAGAGTCAAGCTACCATGTAAAGCAGTCAATCATCGCTATCTCAAATGGTGGAATGAGTGGAAAACCAAAAGATGAAGCTACTCAAACACACTTTAAATTTTTACCAATTGCAACAAGTGATTTTATATTTGCGTATAATAGCGAGCGATTTGGATTTATGGGAAATTTATTTTTAATGGGGCTTTATTTATGCTTAATAATACACTTAATTACATTAAATTACCAACTAAAAGAGGACTACTTTACAAGAGTTGTGGCGACAAGTATTGGGGTTTTAATTTTTATCTATGCAGGGGTTAATATCTCAATGACAATCGGGCTAGCACCAGTTGTGGGCGTTCCATTGCCATTTTTTAGTTATGGTGGAAGCAGCTTTATAACTTTTATGTGTTTGTTTGGAATGCTTCAAAATTTACTTACTTTTAAATTTAAAGATAGCTATAAACTTTAAAAATAGTTTAAAAAATGCTTTAAATTTGGTTTTTCAGCACTTAAAAAGCTACTATTTCCATGACCTGGAAAAAGCTCAAAATCATCTTTAAAGTTTAAAACTTTTAAAATACTTTCTTTCATATCAAAGGCATTTGAAAAAGGAAAGTCATATCTTCCAATGCTATTTTTAAATAAAAAATCCCCGCTAAACAATACTGGTTTTTCATCATTTTGACAAACTTCAAGCATACAACACCCTGGAGTATGACCTGGAAAATGGTGAAAAATAACTTTAAAATCCCCTGCTTTAAACTCATCTTTATCAATAGCTAAAACATCTGCCTTGCAAGTTTTTTCAAGCATATTAAAGTTATCATTTTCAAGCATAAACGCATCATTTTTATGGATATAAATTCTAACACCATCTTCTTTAAATTTATAATCATCATATACATGATCAAAATGACCATGAGTATTAAAAACAGCTAAAACATTATCTGAGTTTTGTCTAACCCATTCATACGCATTTTCGCCAGGATCTATTACAATATCACCACTTGAGCCTTTTAAAACATAACAATTTGTTACAGCAATCCCAAAGCTTTTTTTAAGAATTTTCATATTTTTCCTTTTTTAAATAATTAAACAAATTCTAAAATTTATTTTTATATTTAATCTTTTTTATTATTTTCTTCTATTATTTCAAATTTAATTAAATTTGATATAATTAAAAGATAAAAAAACAAAAATATAAAACTAAAAATTAACCATAAAAATACCATTAATCCAAAAAACAACCCAGCATCAAGTTTATAAATTTTATTATCAATATAAACAGTAGTATAAGCGGATAAAAAAAGTATTATAAAAACACCTAAATCTTCAAGCAAAAAATTGACTGCCGTATATAATACAGTCTCTTTTGCCTGATATTTAGTTTTGCAATTTTTGCATTCTAATGCAGTAGAATTTTTTAAAGATATTTTTAATATACTCATTTTATTTCCACAAACTTCACATTTTTTATAAAAAAATACCATTTATTCTTCCCTTTTTATGTAGCAAATTTATAACTTCTACAATTATAAATCTTTTTAGTTATTATTTAGTTACCTTTCACCTGCTAACTTTACTTTTTATCTATGAAAAAATAAGCCATATATAAACTAAAATTTTAAAAAGACAATAACATACTAGTTGAGATTTAATTTCATGGGGAGTCAAATCAAAATACCATAAACAATAAATTTAAACTATTTTATAAAATTGAAATATTTTATCTTTTATTTTTTTATTCATTAGTGTATTTACTTGAAACGTGGTGATATTCATAAACATAATATTTAAAAAAATAAAATAAAAATTTAGAGAATTTATACTTAAATAAATTTAGTGGTGTTTTTCTTTTCTCGGCTAGATAATAAAAACTAAATTAAAATAAAACTCTTATTTTTTATTATAATCATTTAATATCTTTATCATTCATAATTATTCCTTGATGTAATGGCTCCGGATGCTGGATTTTAAAAATGCTATATAATGCCTAAATTAAGCTATTTTATTTTTTTAGTTATACACTTAGTTATACAAAAAAGCCTTTATATAAACTCAGCACTTGTTAGCCAATTTGTGTTTATTGTGTGTGTTATTTTTGTGATTAAGAACTTTTTTGTCAAGGTATCATCAAATTTAATGTTTATAAATGCACCTGCAAAAAATGGTGTTCCTATTATACTAAAATTACCATTAATTTCTAAATTTTTTTGACTTTTTAGTCTAGCTTCGGCAAGTTTTAATGCAGTGCTTTCATCTTTTTGTAGTGAAGTTATTCTAAGCACTGGTTCTTTTGTTCCAACTCTTGCTACTTTATATCTTGCATACTTTGTGCTATGCCATCTTACTTCACAGCTTTGATAAACCTCTTTTTCTTTTTTCTCATAACTTAAAGAGATCATATCATCTGCATTGTAAAAATAATTTATCCTATGGCTTTCATCATCTCTATCAAAAAATATCAAATATCCATTTTTCACACAAAAGCTAAGTTCTAAGTCTTTTGCTATTTTGTTGCAAAGGTTCATATCGCTTTCATCATATTGCTCTAGTAAATTTACCTCATCCATTCTTTTAAAATCAATTTTGGTTTTATAGCCATTTTCTTTGGCAATTTCTTCAATGATCTCTTTATAGCTTTTATCCTTAAATGTTCTATTTTTTTTCTTAGTAAAATCACTCATAAAATCAACACTTACCGCCTCAATATCAAAGCTTTTTTTATAATCAACCTTAATAGCTGAAATTATAAATTTACCTAAAAAATAGCCATTTATAAAAACTTTTATCTCATCTTTCATCCTAGGTCTTGCATTATCCCAAAGCATAGTAGCTATAAACCTATCAGACAAATCCCCCTCATAATCTTCAATGGTGATATTACTCCAGTGAAATTCATCTGTTTTATCAACACCGTTATAAAAAATTTTTACATCTGGCTTTTGAAATGATGCTATTGCCATAGATATTTTACCTCTTTTGTTTTGTTTATTTTGATATTAGGTAAATTTACAACTTCACCACCTTGAAGCTTTCTTAAATGAAGTAAGCTAGTATTGTGTCTTAAAAACTCACCCAAAACCTCATCATCTAAACTCTTATAAGCCTTAAAGCATATCATATCAAGGCTTTCACCTTGACTTGCTACATAAATATCCATTTTTTACCTCTTTATCTGTTAATTTCCTCATCTAGATACTTCACAGCTCTTTTTTGTAACTCATCTGTAAATTTTAAAAGCTCTTCATCTAAAAACCCTCTACCTTTTACATAGTAGTAGTCATTTTTTACCTCTTTGCCTCTTCTGGTTTCTGTTAGTCTTCCTCTTCTAGTCATCCAGCCTTTTATTTGGTTGTTTTTCCTAGAGATAAAAAACTTACCACCATTTTTCCTATTTCTTTGAATGCCAAATTTATTACCTACATTAGGTCTAAAAGGTTTTTCAACCATAAAAGGAGTAAGGGTTTTATCTGTTGCAGTAAGCTTTATATTAAGATCGTTTCTTTTAGCACGATATGCCTTTAGCCTTGTGTTTTTTAAATACTTCTTTTTAACGCCGTGCTTTTTTTGGATATAGTTTTTTTGGTCATTCCTAGATCTTGTTAGGGTTCTATTCATTGCGTTTTGCATGATTCTTTGAACTTGTGGAGAACTTACTTTTATATTTACTATCATATTAAACCCAAAAGCCCAAAATCGTTTTTTTCTTCATCATCCATTATCACACCACTTATTTTTATATCTTTTGTGTAATAAAGCGTAGAAAACAGATGACTTTTAACAAAATTTCCAACCTCAACTTCATAATTTGTTATAAAAATTCTTTTAAAAAACAGCATATCAAAGCTATTTATTCTAACTGGCTTTGCCTCTTTTACCATTTTTTCAAAACCGATAAAAAACTTTATATCTGGAAGTAGAATTTTAGCACTAAAACTTACCTCTTCACTATAGCCACCTATATGAGTATAAACTGGCTTAGTTAGTGTATCTTGCTTGTTTAAATTCACACTTAGCTTTTTTTGAAGTCCCTCAATGTTGTTTTTAACCATAAAAAAATATTTATCAATTTGCACTACTATCATCAATCACCACCAAAAGCATATGAATTATTTCTTATTGCAGTTGCCACGCTTTCAAGTGTTGCATTGGAGCCTTGCATACTTATATTTATTACTTTGTTGTCTGTAATTTGCCTTGTTGATTTGTTGTCTATATAGTTTTGATTGCTTGTTACTACCTCTTTTATAGCTCCTTTTGTGTTTTGCTCATCACTGCCAAATCCAAAAAACTCTTTTGTTCCACTCCATAACCCCTTAGCTCCACTTACTAAATTTGATGGCATATTTACTATGCTATTATAAACACTTGTTATGCTATCAAATCCTGCCATAATAAAATCAAATAAAGGCTTAAAAAAGGCTTTTATATCTTCACACATATTTTTAATGCCATTTGTGAAGCCCTCTGTGAAATTTGCTCCTTTAAGTTTTATAATGTCAATAGTTGCTATAAGAGGATCAAATATATTTGATAGCCTGTCAAATCCTGCCATAATGAAATCAAATAAAGGCTTAAAAAAGGCTTTTATATCTTCACACATACCCTTAACACCATTTGTAAGGCCCTCTGCAAAATTCGCTCCCTTAAGTGCAATAATATCAATAATTAGCCCAGTAGCGCTAAAGATATTTAATAATGCTTCAAGTGGATATAAAATAAGCGATAAAGACTTACCAAAACCAACTCCAAAATCAATTCCTGCTTCTTTTATACCATTTAGTTTATCTTTTGCCTTTTCACCTCTTGAAAAAAGACTAAAAAACGAAACTAAAATATCTTTAGCACTCTTTAAAGCTTCAAATATTCCACCAAAGGCATTTTTAAAAGCAGTTATTGTTGGCTCTAGTCCAGCTTTTAAGCCAGTAAAAAACCCACTAAAAAAGGCTTTTAGCTCATCCCAGTATCTATACACCAAAAGCCCTGCAACTGCTATAGCTGTTAAAATAGCACCTATTGGATTAGTTGCAAATGCCAAATTAACAGCTTTTAATGCAGAGCCAAAAGCCATAATTCCAACCCTTGCATTAAATAAAACAGTTGGAAGTTTTAAAAGTAAGCCACTAAAATAACTTATGCTAATTGTTGCAGAATAACTTACAACCTTAAAAAAAAGGAAGCCAGCATTTATTGCGACCAATCCACCTACCGCAAAGCCTAAATTTCTAATTAACTTTGGAAATTTTGCTGAAAAATCAGCTATTTTAGTTGCAAATTTACTTATTGCACCTGTGATTTGATTAATAGTAGGCAAAAACACCCTTCCTATTTTAACTGCTATTTCATTAAAATTATTTTTTAAAATTTGAATACTGTTAGCTGTAGTTTCATTTCTAGCTTGATATTCTTTTTGAACTCCACCTAAATAATTTTGCTCATTTGATGTTTTTTTGATTGTCTCTTTATATATATCAAGTGCATTTATTAACGAACTAGCAGTGCCTAAATGCTCTGTTCCAAACAAGCTTTTTAATATTGATGATTGCTTAAACTGATCTAATTTAGCGATTTTTTCAAAAACCATTAAAAAAGCTTGCTCACCATCTTTTTTTACCATTTTTTGAAAGCTTTTTATATTAATACCTAGTGTTTTAAAAGCTTTTCTTGCTGGCTTTGTTCCATTTTCTATACTAGAAAGAACTGAAAAAAACTTTCTCATTGAGGTTGAAGCAGTTCCTGCATCAATATTTAGGCTCGTTAGTGTTCCAGCTAAATTTGTAGTAGCTATAGCATCAAAATTTAAAAGCTTACCAGTAGCTCCAACATCTGTTAAGGCTTGCATAATTTTTGGAACATTTGTATTCATGGTGTTATCAAGATAGTTCATAGCATCACCTAGTCTCTCAACCCCACTTAAATCAAGCTTATATATATTCATAAGCCCTGCTATACTTTTTCCAGCCTCATCACTGCTTACTTCAAATGCCGTTCCCATTTTAGCAACTAATTCAGTAAAGCCTATTAAATTCTTTTTTGCAATTCCTAATCTTCCACCATCACTTGTTATTTTTGCTAGCTCGTTTGCACTTAATGGGATCGTTCTACTAAGTTTTAAAACCTCATCACTAAAAGCTTTTAAATCATCCTTGCTATCAAAATCAACAACTTTTTTAACATCAGCCATAGACTCTTCAAAATCAATTGCGGCACTTATTGGTGCTGTCATACCTTTAACTGCTCCAATAGTTGCTAGGATATTTCCTACTAGTCCTTTGATTTTGTTTTTAGCTTCACTTATATCTAGATCAAGCTTTGCTTTGGTAGAGGTTTTAATTTTATTTTTTAGGCTGTCTAAATCACTTTTAATTTTTTCTTTATCAACTAAGCTAGTAGAAAGTTTTAATTCTTTTAAGCCTTTTTTATATGCACTCATGGCATCACTAATACCACGCCCAAGACTTTGACTTAGATCACTTGTTTGGCGATTTATCTTATTAAAAGCGGTATTAAACTCGCTTAAGTCCATTCCAAAGGTTAAAGTTGCTTTTGCCATGTTTTGCCTTTTTGTGATATAATAATATTATCAAATTTAAAAGGAGTGGTTATGATTGAAGAAATATTTATAATTTTAATTCTTACAGTGATTTTTTTTGGTGCTTTTTCAGCTTTGTTCATATTCATAACTCTTCCTTTTATAACTTTTTGTGATTTACTTACATCTGGTGATAGGCTAAAATATGAGGACCTAGAACACGAGAAACCAAAACATAAAAATAAAAAATCATTAAACGCCAATCTTTAAACCCTAAACTTTGATAACTCTTTTGACATCTCATAATAATCCACAAACTCATTAAAAGTAAAATTCATAATATCACTATGAGTAAAATGTAGGGCGTAGCCGATTAAAGCTATGCCCTGCCTTAGTTTTTTTCATCAAAGGTTATAAATTTAGCCACAACTTGATTTAGTTTTGTTACTTCACTAATTGGCAAAGCATTTATAAAAACCTCATCCATTGCACCATTACTCATATCTACCAAAATGCTAGTAAGTTTATCAAAATCATCATTTTTATTATTTGCTTTTCTTACTTGAGCTAATGTTGGTGCGTTTAATACAACTCTTTGACCATCGCTAAAAATATGCTCTATTTTTTCAAGTTCTATTTTTTTAAGCATTTTCTATCCTTATAAAATATTTTTTCTAATCGGTTCATAGATATCTTTGCCATTAACTTCATAAAATGAGTTAATAACATCATATAAAAGTGAAGTTTCACCATCTATTTCATACTTCACAACTGTTGCACTCATCTCAAAGCTTACTTCCGCTTCGCTATTCATCTCAAATTTTGGAGCGTTTAATACCTTGATATTACCCTCAAAAGTTACAACGATACCTGTTTCTTTGCCATTCATTGATGAAAGGTTGTTTTTGATATAGATTTTTTGTGGTTTTGTTGTATCTAAAAGACCAAAATAAATTTTATCTACTTTATTTACCGTAAAACTAGCACTAAGTGGCTTTAAAGTCGGTAAAACATGCTCGTATTTTCCAATTTGTGATGAAGTCTCTACTGTCTCATGTTCAAAAGCTGGTGGCTCAAAATTTGTAAGCTCACCAAACATACCAATACCATCAACAAAAAGGTTTCCACCAGTTACTGCTTGAGCTGTTACTGCATTTCTTATCATTTTATAACTCCTGTATTAATACTTGTGAGTATGCATCTACTCTATAAATTCTATTTGTAATGTTTTTAAGTAGTGGCATTTCTTGAACTTCGTGTTTGATATAGACTTTACCCTCAGCTATGACTTGATTGTCGTTTAATTCTTTTGGAATTGTTACCAAAAAGCCAACTACTACATTATTTGCAACTAAGCGGCGGTAAAAGGCTTCAAGGCTATCAACCATATTTTTAAGCACATCTCTCATTCTTTTATCAATTGCTCTTTTTTGAGCCTCAAAAATTGTATCTATGGCGGTATAAAAAATAACATAAGTATGAAGTGAAGAAAAGTCCTCATCTCTTGTTTCCCCTCCCCAAGCTCTTAAGCCATCATCACTGATTATTACAGTTATTCCTGCATCTCTTAGCCTATCAGCTTCACAATCCACACCTTGGATAAACTCTACCTTATCTTGAATGCCTATAATTCCAGGTATAACTTTGTTTGAATAAGTTTGAGAAAAACCATACTCACTCTCACTCATAACCTTTGCATAAAGAGCGATTAAAAACACACTTGCAGGTCGTACAACCTCATCGACTCTAACCACTTTTTGATATGAAATAATTGCTGTTTTTGTTTGAAGTTCCTCAACTTCTTTAAGTGCTGTTGTCTCATCAGTAGCATTCACTTCTATAGCATAGACTGCTCTTAAATACTCACCAAGTTGCTTAAGTTTTTCATAAACACCTTTATCGTTATACTCTGGTGCAATTATGAATTTTGGTTTTGCTTGAACAAATGCTTCTGCTTTTTTCAAAAGCTCAATTGCTTCAAGGCATTTTGTGTTATCAGTGCCTTTTTTAAAGACTGAAAGAATTACTTGTGTGTGGATGCCTGTAGCTTTTAAATCCTCTAATGCATTTTTTAAAGAGCCTGTTTTGACTTCTTTAAGTGCATTTTCAACATTTGAATAGATATGAAGCCCCTCTGTTAGCGTGTCATCATCACCAACAATTGCAATGGGTCTTTTGTTGTCTATTTCATATGGATTTAGTGAGCCGTTATACATCTCGACATTTACACCATACTTGCTTGCCATTTTCTCTCCTTTTTGGTTTTATGGAAAGATTTTAGCACTTATAGGTTTTTAGTTATACAGGGTATTTTTTAGCTATATTTTTTATATATCTTGCTATCTTTTAGAGAGATTAAGATTTCTTCAATGTTTTTATTTAGTGCATCTTCTACCTAATCGCTTAAATCTATTGTTCTTTTTAGATTTTATGATAAATGTCAATAGTTTTTTATAAATTTTAACTATTTTTAGTAATCCATATAAAAAACAATAAGTCTTAAGCTATTGATAACTCTGTTTTTAGAAAAACTTCGGCTTTTCTTACCCTATTTCCCCAACCTTTCAAAAATCTATCATATCTATTTGGATTTCTTTTTACTAGCCCATCATAAAATTTCATAAATTCAGCCTTGTATCTTTCTTCAAAATACCCACTATCAAGGGTGTTTAACGCGTTTATTGTATTAGCTCCTATTATTCCATCAAGTCTTACATTAGCTACCATTTGAGCATATCTCACGGCTCTTTTTATGCCAACATTAACTGCAAATTTAAAGATTAAATCAGCAATTCTATCACTTTTAATCTCATCGAGTCTTAATTTATCCCAAAAATTAACTTTATAAAACTCTTTTACTAAATCCGTTAAAAATACATTTTGATAGCACTCATAACTAGCTTTATCAAGGCTTTTATAAAGGTCTAGCATTTTATAAATTAGCTCCCAACCTTTCCAATTTGGATGAGCGCTTTCATAAATTCCCATAAATGTATAACCACTCTCACCCTTATTTTTATGCAAGGCATTATACGGGCTTGATAGCTCCAAATTTAACATCTCATCAAAGCTTTTATCAAAATTACTCATCATTAAATCTCTTACTTACCATTTTTTTTAAATCGCTTAAACCGTTATGTGTTATCTCATGCATCTTAAGACTTTCGTTTATACCTTTATCAAGGCGATTTAAAGTCTCTAAATTTGTTCTATTTTGAAGCTCTATACTTTTGCTTAATTCTGTGTTGCTTTGTGAGTTTTTGTTTATTACATCAATTAGCTTATCTTGGTTTTTTTCAATATTTTTTGTAAACACTCTTGTATAAAAAAACACAACTATAATTATAATTACAACACATACAAACATCACAGCTTGAGAGTTCCACTCACCTACACTTAAAACAAATTTAGTGGTGCTATCTATCATTTTTTCATTCATCATTTAGCCTTTTTATCGTTTTTAATCTGTTGTTGCATTGCTCCAGCCCAAATTCCAAATCAATTAAAAGTATTGCAACATCAGTATTTGTTTTTACTTCTCTTTCTTGCACCACTACAGGCATTAGAAATATTTCAGGCACTTTAACTCTTTCATATCTAATTCGTGGGTTCTTTACCCCACAACCTGTTAGAAATAAACTGCACGCTATCATAAATGATAGGATTGATTGTTGTGTTGTTATCTTTTTTCTTATAAATTTCATCTTTTTTACTCTCAACTTCTTTTAAGCTTAAGGTCTTGTTGCTTTCATACTCATTCAAAATTTCTAAAGTCTTGGTAAATTCAGCGTTTAAATAGTCTAAGTTTTGACTTGTTATAGATAAGTTTTCTGTTAGACTTTTATTTTCAAGCCTAAGACTTTCATTTTTATTCTCAAGAGCGTTTAAACGCCAACCAATCAAGGCTAAGATTAAAGCCACGCCTAAATAAATGTATTTTCTCATGCTAGATTTAACTCTATCTTGTCAAGTTCTTCTTTTGAAGTGCATTTATTTATTGCATCTTCTAGCTTTTGAGTTTTAAAAATTGCCACTGCCTTTCTAGTTGCAACTTCAGCACTTAGTTTTACAAGCTTAGGCAAGTCAAATGCAACATACTCATTTGTTTTTATATCTTTGATTGTATATCCAGCAGGAAGTTTTCCAACTGCTCCAAAGATTGTTATAGTTGCAAGCAAATCAGCCTGCACATCAGCACCCATTCTGTAAGTATGGTTTTCAAACTCGTAGTTGCTGAAATTTAGTTCATCTTTTTTTTGATGGATTTGAGATATCATCTCTTTTTTAAGCGTTTTGATATCATCTACCCATTTGCCATTTTGCATGATTTGATTTTCTTTTGGTGGAGTGGGTATGTAGTTTTTAACATCAAAATCTAGTGTATCAACCATCACACTACTACCATCTGTTTTACTCCAAAACTTTTTACCTCTTAAATCCTTTTTATACTCCCAAATTTGCTTTTTCTCATCAAAACAACTTACAAAGCCATCTTTTTTTGCTAATGGCTCTATTACTGTTGCATTTGCTGGAATGAGTGGTTTACCACCTATTGGGTCTAATTCAGCAACTTCTTCGCTTAAATATTCCAGTGTGTTTTTATCATAGTTGTATATTTGCATTTTTCACCTTTCTAGTATTTGATATAAAAATTAAGTGCTATGTTGTATGGTCTTGTTTCATTTTCAAAATTTTCAAAGGGATACTGAAGCCCTTTTTTTCTTAAAATGTTTTTAGTATATCCGCCCCCATCATCGTGATAAGTAAAAGCAACCGAGTCTTCGCTTGGACCAAAATTCATATCATTTTTTGTATTAACCCATTGACTATCAACCACTCCCCATACTGCTCCATCTCCAAGCTTGTCACTACCAGCTCCTGTTGGCAAAAGATGTATATGTCGCCCAATAGCAGAGCCTTGGCTACTTCCAAACCCTCTACCACTATCAATTGAGCTACCATCTGAAAACCCTCTTATAAACCTGCCTCTTAAATCAGGGAGCCTAAAAGTATTATTGTCATCACTTCCAAAGGTTGTTCCTATCACTTTAAAAAGCTTTTGATAACTTACCCTTGAAATACTTGCACCGTTGCATTTTAAATACCCATTAGGGGTAGATTTTGATGCACTTTGGATTATGGTCCCAGCTGGAATGAGAGCATTTATCTCATCTTGGTTAAAAGTCTCTTTTTTAGTGTAGACATCTAGTTTATCGGCTTTTTTATTTAAATTATCCAAAGTCCATTTTCTAGTGGCAATTACCACACTAGGATCTATTTTAAGCTCTATGTTGTTTACATTTTCAACTTGCAAATAAAACTTAATAGTTAGGTCTTTTGCAGACCCCTCACTTAGAAGTGGTTTATAAGTTGGAGCAATTTTACCGATAGCAAAAAGGTTACCACTATCATCAAAAACACCAACTTCTTTTATATAAAAGCCACCGATATCACTTGGTATAACTCCAGTTGCGATGAGTTGGTTTTTATTGTTTTCATCGACTTCAATACTGTTTATAAAAAACTCATATTTTTGCTCTTGCAAAGTGGTTTGGCTTTGAGTTATTTCACCATCACCACTGCCAACTGCCATTTTTGTAAGTTTTATAGTTTGGCCGCTATTTAAAGCTTGAATTTGCTTGTTTAGTCCATATTCTGTTATTAAACTATAATACTGCATCTATTTACTCCTTAAATTTATAATCTCACCTTGATAAAAACTACTTAAAGTTTTGTTTTTAAAATTAGTGCTTAAATTTGTGATTTGATAAGGTAATAACTCTATTGTCTCACCACTTATAAAAGCGCTTTTGTTTTTTTGCTCCACTTCTATACTTTGTGAGATTTCAACCTTTTCGCAAATGCTTCTAACATTTTTATACTCATTTATAATCTCATCAAGTCTTTTTAGATCACTAAAATTTATCCCTGTTTTACTTGCATTGATACTGGCTTTGAAATGATATGGTTTGCCACTATACTCATACCACTGGCTTATCTCTATATCTAGCCCACTAGCCCTTAGTGCTAAGCCTAAAGACTTACTAGTTCCCTCTAAAAAGTGCGTTTTTAAAGGCTCTTTAAAATTTGGCTCTATAGATAAGGTTTCTAAATCAAAAGTTGCTTTATAGTGTTTTTCGTTTATCTCATTTACGCTATAAAAAAAGCCTTTTTCAAAACTAACATTTTTATAAAAGACATCTTCTAAAACCTCATCGACTCTAAAAATTGTGTCGTTATAAGCTCTTAAATCAAACATTTAAAGCCTTTGTGATTTTTAATTCATTAAGCACTAAAATATCATCTCTTGTTATTTTTGGGATAGTGCTATTTACAAAAACTTTTAAGATGTTTTCATCGTTTTGAAAAGCAATATCTATGACTTTGCTCTCGTGCACATTCTCTGATATGTTTAAGGTGTTAAAATATTTTTTTATAGCGTTGTATGCGTTAGTTATAGCCTCGCTTAACAAAAGTTCGTTTTTAACTTCTATTGATATGCTTAAATCAAATTTGATTAAATTTACAGGCTTTAGGCTTATTTTATCAGTAAGTGGGACTCTATCTTTTAAATTTTGCATTATCTTATCTTCTAGGATTGAGTTTTCTAAAAGACCTTGATAGATTATTGCCACTTCACCAGCTCCTTTTTGATAAACATTTGCTTTTGTGATGCTTTCAGTGTTTAAGACATAAAATAGATAACTTTTTTTGCTTCCAGCAGTTGAGAAACGGTGGAGTGAGAGCAAAAACCTATTTCTTAACTCATCGTCGCTTTCAGCTCTTTTTGCTCCACTGAATGGCTCATCAATAGATATGCTTTTTATATAGATATTTGGCACTTCTAAATGAATCGTTTCAAACTGCTCTTTTGAATACTCTTCAAGTTCAATAGTTGCCATATATTCTTTTGCTTCATCACTTAAGTTTAAATTATGAAGCAAATAGGCATTATGACCGTTTAAATCTGTAAATTTTGTGCCTTTTGGCAAATATGTAGGACTAGTTACAGCAATTTTTAGTTTTGCAACAGGCTTTACCTCATCAAAACGTTTCAATCCAATAAGTGCTACTAACTCATCTAAATACCCACCAGTACTAAAATTTAAATAATTGTTTGAAATTTGATAGTTAATATATTCTATAAATTTAGCTTGCCTGTATAAAAAAATATCTATCAAAGTCATATAATCATCACCAATAAGTGGGATATAATCAAGCTTTTTACTTTTTTGTTTAAACTCTTCTATGATCTCATCTCTTTGTTTTTTTATATCAAGTGGCTTAATAAAACTAGGTATTTTCATACTTTTAGCCTTAAATTATTTAATAAATTTGAGCCTTTTTTGGTATATACTAGATCCAACTCTAAACCATTAGTTGACAGTTCAAAATTTATTTTTTCTAAGTTTATTCTTGGCTCAAAATCTCTAAGCTGGGTTATGATATCTTCTTTTAAATATGATAGGTTTTGAAGCTTCATTGATTTATCAATATGTCTATCAAGTCCAAAATGTGGGCGTAATGTTTTAGTGAGCTTATTTGTTATAAAAATGCGTTTTATGTTTTCTTCTATTGAGATTTGATACATTTTGCCCCTTTTTTATTTTGATGATACAACAATGTGGGCTTTTTTTATACAGGGTATTATCTAGGAAGACTGATCGCTCCATCGCTATCATTGTGTTTGTGATTTGTCAAATCCCCTTTTGCATCTGTTATTATCCCACTTACATTCAAATTGCCGTTTAAATTTAGCGTTGGAACTGTGATGTTAATAACATTTTGCGTGGTTATGTTGATTATCTTTGGGCTTATAATTTCTAAAGTAGAAGTTGAAGTATCATAACTTATCTGTGTTCCATCTTCGTATTTAGTGATCTCTTTTGTTTGGCTTGATCCGTTTGGCTCTTTATATGAAGTTGAAAAAATGCCTCCAAGAGCTATTTTAGTATCTCCACTATCACATTTCATAAGCAACACTTGCTCTCCAACTCTTGGTGGTATAAAGTGCTGTTTAAAGGTGTTTGCTGTTGCCATATATGGGATAAATCCAGTAGTTGTTCCTTGGTAATCTACGCAAACTAAGCTTTTACTAGCATTTATTTCACAAATCACACCAAGCATTATCATTTTTAAAACTCCCAAAGATTTGTAAAATATAAAAAATCTAGTGAAATTGTTGTTTGAGTGTAAGTTTTATTTGCTATTTCTAAGCCATCTTTATTAATTTCACTTAGTTCAACTTTTACAAAGTTACTTTTAAAGTTTTTTAATATCTCTAAAGTTTGTTTTATAAGGTTATTTGCGTTTTTATATTCAGTTATTAATAATAGCTTAATAGATAGTTCGTGCTTAATGTTTTCAAAACTACTACTTTCAACATTATCACTTTCATCTGTGATTATGATAGTTGGCAAGTAGCTTTCATCAAAAGTATATATTTGAAAAAGTTCAACATTTGCAATATCTTTTAGGGCTTTTTTTAGATCTGTTGTGATCTGTTCTCTTACTGATATTTCCATCAAATTTCTCTTAAATATGCTCTTTGCAATACTTGACTTTCTAACTCTATTTTTGTGATTTCATATTTTTCATCGTTTAGCAAAATTTCATCTTTTAATTTTATATCCTGGTCTTTTATAAATAGCACTGTAATAGCAGTACCACTCATACCATCTTCAAAGAAAATAGGCGTTGAAACATTTAGGTGGCACCTTATATCAGTGCCACTTCTTAAATGCTTAAAATAAGTGCTAAAAGGGGCTTTTAAAATGTTTTCTAAATCCCTTTTTAGTATTTTGTTTTCAAGCATTATTTATTTGCCTTTGGAGCTAATTTTTTTAGTTGTTTAACCTCATCATCTGATGAAATTTCAACAATTGCTTTTATGGTTTCAAGTCTTTTTATAAAATTTCTATCAGTCTTATCATCAAGCTCTACAACCTCATCTTTTTTATAAATTTTGTTTGCAATTGTTGTATCGTATAATACTTTATATTTCATTTTTAGCCCCCTTATTTACCAATTACAAAGCTTTTTTCACGAGCAAGCTTCATATCTACATCATACAAGCCCTCTAAAAAGATATTTCCACCTCTTGTTGGTAAAACTCTTACTTCTAGGTTTCCAAAAGTTCCTATTAAAATATCTTCGAAATTTCCAAACACGCAATTTCCTTTTTTAAGAATATTGTTTTTAAGTGCTGGATATCCTTGTAAGTCATTACCATCTAGTAAATAGACATCTTGACTTTTGCTTTTGACTGTGCTTCTTAGTAAGTTCATATCTGAACCTCTAAAGAAAAATACACTATTTTTTGTTGGCAAACCCTCATCATCTAGTTTTGTGCTGAACTCCAGTGTTTTTTCTAGCGTTGGAGCAGTTAGATAATCTGCAATAACAGGCACACCACTAACATTAAAAATACCCTTTACAACACCATTTCCATACAATACTTCTTCTTCAAGCTTTAGAGCAATTGCATCTTTTATAACTTTGAATGCATAAGCTTCTAGATCAAAGTTTGTCATATTTAGCATTGTTCTAGTTATCTCAACTGTTGCAGTTAAAGTGTGAGGGTTAAGATTTATATAATCAAAATTTAAAGCTTCTGCATCTTTTGTCGCTCCCTCTTCAACAAATGCGGCAGTTACTTTTGTATTGCTCCTTGGAATACTTATTGTTCCATTTGAACTTGGGATAAATGTTGCTTTGTTTAATAACTCGCTATCTTGTTTGATAATATCGATTAATAAATCGCCTCTAAAATCGTTTTCTATCATTCCAACTGCTGTTGTAGTTGTAGTCTTTACATCTGCAAATTTTGAAATATAGCTATTTGGAAGTATAAACCCGCCATTTTTACCACCATAATTTAGCTCACCACCTAAGCTTATTTTTGAATCAGTTGTGCTTCTAATAATTCTTGCAAGTGAGAAATCATCACTTATTTTTTCTTTTGCCACCACATTTATAGTCTGGTATTTTTCACTGCTATTTAGATTTTTCATCTCTTCGCTAAACTCCTTATATGATTTTTTGTTTTTTATAGCTTCAAGTCCTGCTTGTGGGTTGTTTAAGATTTGAGATAGGGTTATGATATTTTCTATCTCAGCATCTTTTAGCTTTGCCTCATCAACTTTTGGTTCTGTTTTTTGTTCTGTTTTTTGCTCAACTTCTTTGTTTTGCTCATTTGTTGTCTCTTTCATTTTTACTCCTTTTTGATTGTTTTGTTTTTGAAATTTGCTAATTACTGCATTTTTATCAGCACCCTGCCAAACAGCACTTAACTCTATTACTTCACCTTGAGAAATTTCATAGTGAGGGATACCATCAATATTTTCACACTCTTTTAGCTTTATATCACCAAAGCCAACACTTACACTATTGCTAAGGTTATTTTTGTATTTATAAAAAGCCTCTTTACTTGCTTCAACTTCTTTGTTGAATTTCACTTTTACTTTTATATTTCCATTTTCAAATTTGCTATCAATAATCTCACCAATAGCATTATCAAAACTTACAAAATGGTCTTTGTAAAGTGTTTTTGCGTTAAATTTAACACCTTTTGTATCAACACTTAAGTAAAACTCATCACCAAAAAAGTCAGTTCTTTTGTGTAGGTTGTTATTGCTTAAAGCAACAAAGCTTATAGTCATATCTTTTTCATCAAATCCTGCTTTTATTTGGGATTTAAAGTTTTTAACATCAAGTTTCTCAGTTAGTTCCATCATCTTTCCTTTTGTTTATTTCGTTGATTTTTTCTATGATCTCTTTATCTTTTTCAAGGTCTTTTAAAAATGTATCTACTTCAATACCTTTTTCTCTTAATACCTCAGTTCTAGTTTTGAAGCCATTTTCTATAGCTTTTGCATTTGCTCCTACTTCTTTTGTTGGATCTATATACTCCCAACCTTGTGGCTTGAATGTGAAATTATGAAAAATTAAGTTATATTCTTGTGGGCTAAGTCTTCTATTTAATAACTCAAATTCCAACCATTTTTCAAATATCTCATTGTGCATTTTACGGATTAAAAACTTTTGCACTCTTTTAAAAGTTCTTCTTTCGCTTATTGTTCCTTGCCTAATTGATGAATAGTTTACCTCTCTTAAGTCCCCTGTATAAGTTGAATAACTTATGCCTAAGCTTCGTGCTATTTCTCTATCTGTTGATTTCATAAAATACTCAGTATTTGTTGGATTATAAGGTGGTAAAAATACAGGTTGCAAATCAGCTTCTAATAGTTTCATTCTTCCAACAGATGCTTCATCGGTTATTTCTATCTTTTGGCTATCATCATCCTCATCACCAAAATCATCATATTCATTACCCTCTTTTTTTACAAAAAACCCAGTTATTGAAGAGCTTATTTTTGATCTATCAAGCTCAGCTTTTTTAAGGCTGTCTTTTTGATATGTATCAAATATAGAACTTGCTAATTTTGATATACCTCTTCTTTGCTGTGGTATAAGTGTTTTTTTGATATGAATAATATCACTTGCTGGTATTGAGATAAGATCTTGTTTGCTTTTTCTAACATAATATTCAAGTGGTTTAATTGAGTTAGGCTCATTTTTAATGCCAAATTTAATGTTTTTTTCTTCATTGTTGTAGTCATTATCTATAGCATCAGCATCAATTAGCTCAATTTTAAGGCTATCTTTACTTTTTACAAAATGTAAAAATGCCTCACCATCTCTATACAAAGCGATTAAAACCATTTCTTCTAGATCTTCAAAATCATACAGCCCATAAGGACAGCAATTTTTTCTATTTTCCCAAACAAACCAACTATTTTCTATCTTCTCATCTAAGTCTTTATTTCCAGTTGAAACATCAAGCACCATACCTTGTTCACCTAAAATCTCACTCGTAAGAAGTTCAAAAAAGCCATTTGTTAGACTTGTATTTGTGCTTAATGCTCTTGCTTGTGTTCTTAAAATTTTATTTTTACTATCTGGATCTGATATTTTAGAAAGTGATTGAATTTCACTACTGTTTAGAATATTTGGCTCAGTAGATGGAAATTTAAACCAATTTTGAATTATGCTTTTTCTACTGCTAGTTTTGGTTTTTGTCTTTCTTCTAAATAATCTCACTTTTACACCTTAGAATTTGCAAAAATATAACGAATGTATTTTGTTTTGCTTTTTTTAGCATCTTTTATTAATTCATTTTTTATTTTTCTTAGCTCTGAAATGAGTTCTAATGGACTTCTTCTTACTATCTTTATATTGTCTATTTGATACTCTTTTATCTCTATTCCGCTTTGTAAATTTTTAATAACCTCATCAATGGCTAGATCAATGAAAATTATTTTTTCTTTTATGCTATCTTTCATAGCAAAATATTAGCTTTTATAAAAAATTATTTATACAGGGTATTTTTTTAGCTATATTTTTTATAAATTTTGCTATCTTTTAAAGAGATTAGAATTTCTTCAATGTTTTTATTTAGTGCTTCCTCTACCTCATCGCTTAAATCTATTGTTCTTTTTAATTTATTAGGCAAGTTATAAAGCGTGTTTGATAATGTGATGGCAATATCGCTTAACTCAACTTCAAGCTTTTCTATTGGTATTACTTCTTGCTTTTTTTCTTTTAAAAGCAGGTTTTTTAACTCAGCTTCTGCAAGTTCTTTTTTCGCTCTTGCTTCAGTTAGACCAAAAGTAGAAGTAGCAGTTTCAAGCTTATATTCTAAATATTTTTGGAAATTTAGCTTTAAATCCCACTCATTTCTTGCATTTTTTTCTAGCACTCCATCTTTTTCAAGCATTTGCACCCGCCTTTGGGTTATGTCTAAAAACTCAGCAAGTTCTTTAGTATTAACTATCACTGCTTTTTACCTCATAAAAAAGCGATGATTTAGCTCTTAACTCTTTTATTTTGTTTTGATACTCTTTTAGTTTTGGATCTAGTTTGTAAAAGCTTTTTAAAATAATTTCTATCATCTTAGCTTGACTTAGTTCATAAGCCTCACAAAGTTGGTCAAATTTAGAAGCTGTATCAATGCTAATAAATAGATCGTATCTTACTTTTTTACTATAAATATTTTTATGAATTTTTGCCATCAAACTGCTTTATATATTTTTTTACTTTTTGGCTGTTTTGATAAAATGAATTTATTGCATTTTCAACCACTTTGTTTTTATTGTTGTTATAAGCTGTTGCATGCTCTTCTAAAAAGCTAGCATTTATGACAGATAGATAAACTATGAAACGCATTTTACTATTCAAATTTAACTCCTTTGAACTAGTCTTGGTCTTTTTCTTTTTACTCTTTTGATTATTTTTGCAGCTGCTAGGGCTAAAACTGTTAGATCTAATGCCTCGTTTCTTTCTCTTGTTTTTACCCACTGCAATTTTTCATACCCTCTTGTATTTCTTATCTTTTGAAGTTTTTCAGCTGTTAATTGCAAAAAATACTCTTTTGTATAGGTGCTAGAAAAGTGAAAATATCCCTCGCCCTCTTCTTTTATCTGAAGCATTCTAAAGACTTCACTTTTTCCTTTATATGTTCCAATATTTACAAACCTTACACCTTTTTTTATGTTTTTTATATTTCCTATAAAATCAGCTTTGGTTGATACCTCGCTAAGTCCTTTTGTTGCAATTAGCTTTCTTGAATTAGCCACCATTTTATAAACTTCTTCTGATTTAAAGCCACTATCAACACAAGCCAGGGTTATATTCATTATTTTGCCATCCTCTCTTATAAATGGCTTATGAAGTGTTGTAAATGCATCCTCCCACACTTTGCTTTGCTCTGTTGAGCCATATAGTTTTATATGCTCGATATTGAAAGCCTCAAAGCCATCAGCCCAACCTATGAAATTCATCTCAATTCTATCAGCTTGTATATCCACTCCAGCAGTTATAAACTCAACTTTATAAGGGAAATTCTCAGCAGTATATAATTCTTTTCTTTGATACAACTCATCATCATCAAAATTTACACTTGGTGGCTCAAAGCTTTGTGCTTTTATAGTATTTACAAAAGTCTGAAGTTTTGAGGCATCATTTTTGCTTTCAATAAAATCTTTTACTATGTCTTTAAGGGTATAAAATGGACTATAAAGAGCATTTAGGAAAAATCCTGCGGTGTTACTTTTTGGGTTTTTAGCTTTCCAAAATCCACTTTTTACCATTGTATTTTTATCTTGTTCATTTAAAAGTGATCCACACTCAGCACATGAATATCTTACACTATCATAATCAACACTTCCATCTTCAAGCTTGCCCCAAACAATACCTTCAAATTTTAACGTTTGAGCAAATCCACAATGTGGGCATTTGACATAAAAATACCGCATATCGGACCATGAAAACTCAAATTCAACCCTTGAAGCGCCTTTTATGGTTGGCGTGCTTGAGATGATTATTTTTTTATCTAAAAAAGTTACCGTTCTTTTTTCAGCTAGTTTTATAGGATCACCCTCTTTTGTAGTCTCGCACCTATCAGCCTCATCAATCAAAAGCACTTTAATAGGCTTTGAAGCTAGTTTTGATACTGAATTTGAGCCAACTAAAGCTAAATTTCCACCTTTAAAGTTCTTAATTAAGATGGTATTGCTTTCGGAGTTGGAGTTTATTATTTCGTTTAGCTCATGACAGTCCCTAAACATAGGTGCTAATCTTCTTTTTGAATAATCTTCAGCATCTATTTCATTAGGTAACATAAACAAAATAGTGCTTGGCTCTTGGTGGATATAATAGCCTATTGTATTGTTTATCATCTCAGATTTTCCAAGCTGTGAAGCCCAAAGCAAAACGACCTTACGCCTTTTTGGGTTTGAAATTTCATTCATTGGCTCAACTTGATAGCTAAAGCTTTTAAATGTTCCATAGTGGCTTGAACTTTCTTTGCTTAAAATTCTGTATTTTTCAGACCACTGCGTTAAATTTAGTTTAGGCTTGATAAAAATTGATTTTGCAAAATAATCTATTATTACACCCAAATTGGCTATCCATTTTTAAGTCAGAATAATTTTTATGAAGTATGTAAAACTTTATGTATTTTACTATAAAATTATACCATAAAATGTATTAATACCTAAATAATTTATTTAAGCAAAAATAAAAACTTAAACTATTTTTTATCAAAACACAACAATTTTATCAGCCCACCTCATCAACAAAAATTCACAATTTTAAAACACTTTTTAATAAAGATTTTCAATTAAAAAAGCTTATTAAATACCCTTAAAATCGTACTTTAGCGAAAACGAACCCCCTAAAAAAATATCAACACTCTAAATTTTCTGCGGTTGCCAGCCCCACTAGAAAGAGAAAAAGCCAGGAAGAACCTATAACATTTTTTAGCTTAAGTTTTCTTTTTAACTTAAAACAAATAATTATAAAAAAGAATAAAAAAAATAAAAGTTTCATCAATGACTTAAAGGTTTTAATTTACATTATAAATTCTAAAATTTTAATTCTTAGATCATAGAAAATAAACACTGATATGAGATAAGATATTAAAGAGTAAATTGCACACAATTAAGAGATTAAAAATTCAAATTGCATTAAGCTTTGTTTTGTTATAGTTTGCAAATATAAAAGCCATAGGCGTTTGCAATAGTTTTGTTATGGCACTTGATATCTGCTACTTTAAGCGGCTATTAAGTTTTGTATCTGGCGTTTATGTCGGAAAATATTAAAAATCTTTACACTTTTTCAAAAGCTACCTTATCAAAAGAATTAACTAATGTTTTATGGCTTTTAAAAAAAAGTTCGAAAGCCTTTATTTTGTTTTTGGCCGAATACCTAAGTGAATATTTTTTAGGACTATAATCTTTATAAATTTGATATATTTCATCTTCATTGTCATATGTCATAATCCAATGAAAGTCATCTAAAAGCTTGATAGACTCAAATAATTTTTTATGATCATCATGAATAAAAAAATTAGTGTATAAATTTTTACCTTGTTTGTAATATGGTGGATCAAAAAATATAAAAGTTTTACTTTTACCCATACGCATTAAAAAGTCTTTTATAAATTTATTAGCCTCTAGGTTAAAGAGCTCTATTTTAGAACTATATTTGGCTATTGTTGTTATCTTTTCTATTATATTTTCTTTATTAAATCTAGCATCTATTTTATATTGGCCACTTTGTTTTTGCCCACCTATAACACCACCTTTTATTATCCCAGATACACTTGTCCTATTTAAAAATAGTGTTGCAAAAGCTAAATCTATATCGTAATTTCTTATATCTTTTTTTAATTTATATATCTCTTTTTGTTTTTCTCTTTCTGCCATTGTTATTTCTGTATTCAATATTTTTTTTATTAATTTACTTGTATCATCTACAACAGCTTTCCAAAAAGAATAAATAGCTACATCATAATCATTTAGCACAATTTTATCAACTCTGCTAGATAGTAATAAATTCATAGCAACACCAGCTCCACCACAAAATGGCTCACAATATATAGGATTTTTTATATTATTTATCTCTATTGTGTGTGCTACAAATTCAGTTAGTTTTGATTTGCCTCCAGGATAACGAAGAGGAGATGTAAACATGTAAAATCCTTAATAATTAAATCTTATCAATGCCAAATGTCTTAGCGATTTTATTATATTCAAATTTAAAATTATCAACAAATTCATCAACCACTTCTTTATTCTCTTTTATCCAGTAATCCAAAAGAGCTTCTCCAAAAATTTCTTTATACTTATTAAACCACTCTTTATATATTTCTAATTCATTTTTTTCTTTGTGGTCAGATTTTAATTTTTCATAGTCTGCATGAACAGTCGTATAGGTTATATTATCATCTACATTGTCTGAATAAAAACCATGATCCTCTTCTAAAGATAACACATACTTACCCAAGATTTTTTCTACAGGTTCACTTCCTGGCAAAGTTAATATTGTTCTTTTATATTTTTGTTTTTTATCAAATGTAAAAAAGCTATCTTTTTTTAAAATATTATGAAGCTGTTGTTTGCTCTCATCTCTTTTTACATCTGGGTCTAATATTACTAGCGCATCTTTAAATATATTACTTGAAACTGCTAATTTTACAATATCAACAAAGCCAAATTCCCCATCTAAAAAATTTAAATCAGATTTTATTTTTGTATTTTTTAGTATACCTTTTAAAAACCACCTTGAAACATCATCCTCCATAAAAACATTTATTTCCTTATTAATAATTCTGTTTTTGTATTTAACCATTAAATCAGCATGTATACTTGACATAGTAGGATTTTTTATTATCTCAATTTTTCCTATTGCATTTCTTAAGTACTGTATAATGCAGTAATTATTTTGCTCATTTAATTCTTTTTTACATATGTGCTCTATCAAGCTAAGGCTATGTGTAGTAAAAACTATTTGTAAATCAAGCTCTTTAGATTTTTTATATAAAAAATTAAAAAGTCTGTTTTGAGCAGATGGATGAAGAGTTGCATCTATCTCATCTATTAAAAGTATCCCGCCATGATAACAGTCTTTTTGATTGTCTTTTAACCTCTGAAATGAAAACACTGCAGCCAAAATTTGACCCAAATTATCCTGTCCAGAAGAGTTGGCCAAAGAGCCATATTTCTCAGTTATAATTCCTACACCCTTTTTTCTTTTTATTGAGTTAGGCTGAATAAATTCAGCTTCACCATTTAAACCATATAAAGTAAAAATATCATTATATTCTTGAATTATCATGTTTTTATAGCTATTTTCTTTTATTGTTTTTTGCTCTACAGCATCAGCTTCTCCAAATGGAAAAAGCCTAGAAAGTCCTAAATAATATACTGGCCAAGATATTTTCTTTTCATCTTTTTTATTTTCATCTTTTATTGGAATTAACCTATATCTAAAATTTGCTTCATCTAGTTTTTGAGTTGTGGCTCTAAAACTCAACTCACTAAGATACCCATCTAATATATTTCCTTTTTCATCTCTTGGCAAATCATCAAAAAATATAGTGCACTTACGCCCTGAGCTATCTGCAATCTTATCATATTTTATAATATCTGAATAATCTCCTCTAAAAGCATCTCCATTAAGCAATTCTCCATCTTTTTTCTTAATTTCAGCACAATTACTAAACATAGCTAGTATAGTTGATTTGCCTATACCATTGTGCCCAGATATGCAAGTTAATTTTGTTCCAAGCTCTATTTCATATACCTCATCTTTTTTAGAAAAAGCTCTAAAATTTTCAATTTTAATCTTTTTTATATACATAACAAACCTTATAAATGCTTTTATTTGTCTTTAACGCACTATTTAAAAGTATATTGTCTATAATTCAACCCTTTTGCACTATTTTTTACACACATTCTCGCAAGGGATTCCATCACCATCTCTATCTAGATTTTTAAAGCCACATTTTTTAAAATACTCTTTTGCCTCTTTACAGCTTTTCATCTGCTTGCAGTATTTTTTCTTACTACAGTCAACCTCAGCCATTAGCACAGAACTACTAAAAGCAACTAAAAACAAAGCCATTAATATTTTTTTCATCCCTACCCTCTTACACTATACTTTTTATAACTTTTCCAACTATGCGAAAAAACTCATTGCTCTCATTAAGCTTTATCTCATAACCGAATTGTTTTTACCCGTTATTACTATGTTTTGAGAACCATCTACATTTATATTTATCTTTATCACAGCTCCATCTCTTAAAGACTGCAAGAAATTTTCATTTGAAAATACAGCGAGCATCCCTCCTGCTACACCCTCGCTTATTCTGCTTATTTCCTCGTTTCTTACCGCCTCATAAATTCTTTGATTTTCTCTTTTAGTTCGCACTATGCCTATTAGCAATATGACACCAAGCAAAACGACAAACAAAATTAAAGTACTAAATTTATCAAAAAACTCTATAAGCTCACTCATCATTTATCCTTTAAATGCTCTAATATTGATAAAAACATTTTTAAAGCTTGATTTGCCTCTTCCATACCCATATCCTTTAAGGTTTCTATAATTTGATGAAATTTTTCTTTATTATCATTTTTGATTGTATTATTA
>QWCK01000144.1_pt1 | contig 124488 bp, 123 predicted proteins | sample 1972571 | NCBI WGS metagenome assembly QWCK01 (sample SAMN09866710, study PRJNA288562) | Human gut metagenome isolate term2_stool, whole genome shotgun sequencing... | isolation source: gut | host: Homo sapiens | place: USA: California | reverse complement strand
CAGAGCAGCAGTCTGAGGCGACAACCACAGGTGTGTAAGTATCTCTCCTAACTAACGTAGTCTGTATTTCTACAGCTTAGTCTGTTGACGCATCGTACCTAGAAGGTACTCGGTCTTTAGCCGAGTGCAACGTCACATCATCGGTCGCCCTATGTGCAAACTTATTCACAACCCCAAACATAGTCCCCATTCTTTAGCATAGCTTGCCTCTTTCATCAAGTTTTTTATAAAGCTTAACAAGGCCTTCTACAGTTTCAAAAGCTCTATTTACATTCTTAATCGTAAAATCAATCTTTAATTTATCAAATGCTTCATAAGGACTCGGCACAAATTCTTTGTGAAGTGTCCTCTTTGTAGATTCGACTAAATCTATGAATTTGTTTTTGAAATTCTTATTGTTTCTTTTTAAGTAATATATAAGGTATGGGTCGTTGTATAAAACGACAGGCAAGTCTCCGATGAATTTATAAAGAATCTTTTTTGCTTCATCTTCTTTTATACCTTTTTTAATATCTTCATCTCTGATGCCTGAATAATCTGAAAATTCAGGATAGATTAAAAAATCCAGTCCCTCTTCTTTTTCAGGCTCTACAACAGAAAAGAAAGTAGTCTTTCTTCTGCCATCAATAACTTTAATTGCACCAATTTCAATTATTCTCAAATCATCGTTAAGAAATGTGTAGTTTAGGGCAAGTGCAACGTAATTTTTTTCCAATTTTATATCCTCCATCTGCTATAATCTTTTCCGATTATATCTTTTTTATTAGAGAAGAACTCGTCTTCTTCAGGGTTATCTTGTATCTTCTTAAGAGCCGCTTTCGCTCTACTTCTAACATATGAAAAATTTTGGTCTTTTTTACGCTTTTCTCTCTTTGCATCATCAATTACCGCCAAAATTTGTTTTTCCTTCTTTGTTAAGATGGGCGTGTCGTTTTCAATGATATTAATATAGTGGTTTTCTATCCTTAAAACCGCACTAATTATATCAGTGACCTCTTCTTCAGAGAGAAAACTTAAAACTTTGTAGATGTTTTTAAATTTGTATTCCTTTGTTTTTCCATAGAGTTTCAAAGAACCAAAACCTTTATCATCAAAGTCAATCTTAAAAAACTGATTTGTATTGTGAGCCTTAAACCACATATGGTAAGTCTTTGTTATTCCAAAAACATCATAATATGATTCATATAAATCGTTATTATATATACATACTATATCATCACAATCTTCCTCATACTTTAAAATCTCTTTTTCAGCACTATTTGGAACTTTACTAGAGATTCCAAGGAATCTTTCATGTCTGTTTTCTTGAATCATGAAAATATCGTTCTCAATATCAGAGAATGCAATGTTCTTTTTAATTATATTTGAATCTATAATTCTTAAAACCGCACCTGACTCCTTGTTCTTAAGGGCCATCTTGCGATAGTCTTTGAATTTGCTATAATTATATTTTCTTTTTGGTTTTTCTTTTAATGGATATTCTCCTAAGTAGTCTTGTAAAATTGCTTCAAAATAATCCATGTTTATCTCACTTTCTGTATTAGTCATCGCTGTCGCTATCAAGTATGCACATTCCACCGAGTGGAAGTAGTAACAGGAATGAAAATCCCATAATCATATAAAGCACAACTATTGCTCCACCGTATATAACCATCTTTACTTTCGATGGTTCCACTTTTTCTTTTGAATTGTCTATGCAAGCCATTATATAAACAATAAAAAGTATCAATATCAAATACTTCATAATAAAATCTCCTTTTCTTGCATTAATTTAGTTAATCTTTAATATTCTTTTTTATTTACTTGTTTCTTTTTCTTTGGTTATGAATTTTCTTATTGCAGTATCCAGAGCATCAGGCTCACTCGCAAACTTTACACTTGCACGTAACCTCAATTGGTATGTGAAAATCTTTTTATTCTCATCTAAAGTTGTTTGAACAATTTGACCTTGAACGTTGTACACATAATTTACCAAGGCTTCTGCATATTTGTTGTATGCATCCGTTGTGGATAGTCCCTCAATTGTGCTAATGTCTGTCGAATATATTAGGTCTATTTTCCCATCTTTAAAGAAGTCAGCAGGTGGCTCAAACAGCTCATTGATTGCAGATTCTTCTGTACTGGTATCAGACCCATCTGATTCAAAGCATGGTGAACACCCAAACGCTAAAAATACCGCTAAGAAAATTAAGAGTATTTTCTTCATATTTCCTCCTTATACTTGCATTATACCACACTACGACATCTTGTGTCAACACTTTTTAAAAAAATCTTTCATTTTCATGAAAATTATCAAATATTCGAGAAGAATTACGCTAAAAAAACCTCTAAAAAAAAGAGAGGCAAAAACCTCTCCAATTCTAATTTGTTTCTAGTTATTTATAATCCTAATAATCAAATTTATTATCAACAAAAGGTTTACCTCCGATAAATTCAAGAACAGGTCTCCATCCGAGACTATCATCTTTTTCATCAGAGTTTTTATATGTGACGCCGGCAGCCCCCTCATCACGAAGGCTTCCGCCACGAACAAAATGACTAGATTTATTATAGTTTTCTTGACACCAAGAGTATTGACCTTTAAAGCCAACCGAATCTTCTATATATCCACCAGAATCATAAGATTCACTAGCTCCAAGAGTCAACTCACCGAACCAATTATAAACGGATGTTATTTTTCTGTTTGCCCACTTCAAATCTTCTTCTAAAAAATCATCTGACCCACGATTTTCCCACACCATTGGAACAATAGAACGATTCCATTCTGAGCCCATAGCATCTAATTGAGCATAGTCTTTGGATTCTGTTTTACGCATTAAATTATCGGAGTTGTTACTTACTCCTCTCATAAGTCTCACCATATATTTACCATTTTTAATTTTAATAATTTTTCCTTTATAATTTGAGTCTATTTCAGTAGCATCTGTCTTAACGGTTCCATCAGAATTTATTTTATCCGGACCATAAACTACACCCGCTTCAAACAAATCATTCCAAGAGACATTACTTGTTATAGGCTTTTCAGCGATAAAAAAGACCCTTGGATTTCCGTTTATATCCTTACATTTATCATCAATGAATTTAAGCCAGTTTCCACCACAAATGGCGTCTCCACCTATGTCAAGCATTATACCAGTTCTTTTTCCTTCTTCTTCTACCTGCTCTTTAAGTTCCTTATAGGTAATCAAATTGTTTCCACTAATTTCTCCTTCAAATTTCATGCCATCATACCAACGACTTTCTTCCATTTCTCTTCTAAGAACATCATCAGGCATAGGCATACCATTGCGAGCAAGAGCATCAAAATTATTTGTATCTTTGCTCCTCGTAAAAAATATAAATACAACAAAAATTAGTATAACCGATAATATTCCACAAATAAGTATAGGCTTTCTTTTTGTTTTATTCATAAAATCATCTCCTTATATAAAATTTCCTTATATTAATAATTACAAAGTTTATTCAAGAAATATCAAAAGGAAAAGATTTTCTTATTTTAAAGAAATTTTTCAGATAACCGGATACAATGAGCGTAAGCGAATTGTACCGGGTGGAGCCGCAACTAAAAACATCAATATCAAGTTTTATATTTTAAATCTGACTGCGGCGGAACACTTCTAAAAAACGGATATATCTTATCAAACAGCCAAAAGAATTGGAGTATTCCCCCTGTGTCTTTGTGCCCATGTGTTTCCAAGTATAATATAAACACCCCAACTAAAATTGTTGATACAACAACGGCACATCCTCGAAACACCGCATATTGAATCTCATTTAACTCATTGAATGCTCCTTCCTCATCAAAAGTATAGAACACAATCATTGAAAATAAGCTAAAAATATATTTGCACATAATAAAAAAAGGGGGCTAAAAGCACACCCCCTCTAATCCCTATTTAAGAGTCTGTTAATAGCTCTTTCAAGTTCAGTCTCTTCTTCTAATCTTCTATTTTTCTTAGCCTTCTTCTTATCCATTATAAGGTCAACATCTTTGTTTAATGTCTTTAAAATCCTTAAAGTTTCAAAGATATCCTTTAATGGAGGAGCACCGAATTTCCTTACATAGTCAAACTCACCGTTCTTCTCCGATATAATTTCGCCGCCATTACATCTAAATGCTCTAATCAAATCTCCGAAATCTTTTGAATCGAGCATTTCCATAACTGAATCTTTAAATTCTTCCGCAGACATTATACTTCTTAAATCGACAAAGCTTCCTTTCATATCAAAAGTTTCTCTGATAATTATTTCATCTTTTCCCGATTTTTTCGTGTTATCTTCAAAGAGATAATTTTCAATTATGACGATTTGTTCCGACATTTTATCGACTAAATCCTCTTTTTCTACATTGTAATACTTAGACCAAAATTCTTCCCTGTCTCCTCTTAACATACCTGCAACCTTGTTAAATCCTGCTGCTGCTGTGTCTACCAAATTAATTTTTCTTATGTTTCTTTCTGACATGAATAACCTCCATCAAAATTTAAATCAATTGACTGTAGCCTTGACTAAAGGCTGTATCTGACATTTCTGGCATATGTTCTTTATAAATCATATACATCATAAATATAACGAGCACCGTAAAAAGAAATGATGCAATCATCACTACTATTCTATTAGTTTTCGCATCATGAGTTTCAAAAAAAATTTTTATCAAACTTACTCCCCCGGCAATTCCAAGAGAAGCTAGAAATATCTCTATCATAAAAATCTCCTTTCTAGTTTTTAATAGCATAAAATCTACTTTGAGTATCTTGCATAAATCTCAATTCTCTCTAATATTTGTTTGTAAACAATGACGGTCGTTCTTTATCTATAATTTCTTTAACTTTTTCGTATTCCTCGCTTATAGGGATTAAACAAAGAATTTCAGAAGATGTATTACTTTCTGGCCCTGCTTTAACAAACGCTTTATAAACACCATATAAATCTATTTCACCTTGCAGATTATCCGAATACAAGGCATTTACCGGTACATCCAAGATGAAAAGAACTACATTTTCCTTGTTTTCATTTTCTATTATCTCCGCATCCATTATTTTTCCCGAGACATTGGATACATAGTTGTTCACTAGTTCAAAAGCATATTTAATCGGCTTTTCTATTTTTACCATAATCTGTTTCGTTTTTTCTTTTGAGACCGAGTAATCTTTGTTGTATTTTTCAAAGACCTCTTTATCTCTAGTTTCATCATAAAAACTTATGAAACTTTCAATATCTTCTGCTCTTATCTTAACATCTTTTTTTGACACGACCAAAAGAAATCCAAAGAACAAAAGCAAAGCTAATATTGCTCCAACACAATCTTTTGTTTCCGGCATTTTATTCTCCTAACTTCAATTTGTATTTCAAAGAATATTAATCTACTTTGAATATTTTGCATACAATCTAATTCTTTCTTCTAAATTCTCTACCGCAGGTGCATCTTTAGGTACAAGAATTACAAATACATTCCTTTTCTTTTCTTCTTCTCTTCCTATTCTCATCATCCCCATACCAGAAGTTCCGGGAATTGCGATAGGGTGTAGTCTTCCTCTATCTCCTTCGACATCCACGCCGTTTACTGACAAAAGTTTGCCACCTACATTTGAAATGTAGTTTACAATGGCTTTATTCCCTCTTCCGCCATACTTCTGAGCATCGATATCGACTACAACAAGTCTACCGTCTTCTTCACTTGTTACTTTTGGCTTATAATCATTGTTGTACTTTCCAAATAAAAGTTTATCTTCCGACTTTGTACTAGAAAACTTATTTCTATTTACAACCTCAGCTTTTATAAGTATAAAAGATAAAAGCAGAAAGGCTACAATCACTAAAACAATCACCGCTGTTATAGATTTTTCTGTATCAAAATATTCTAACATAAATCCTCCTTAAAATAACAACTAATTATCGGCTCTCAACCTCTCAATTGTTTCTTGAATTTTCTTTTCTACAAGCTCTTCTTCTTTAGATTTAGCCTCTTCTTTTAAACTATTCTTTACAATCTCTTTAATATCTCTCTTTAACGTTTTAAGTTCTCTAAAAGAAAGTAGTATATCACTCACTTCCGGGGAACCTTCTTTTCTTGTTACAAAAAAAGTTTTATTCTCAATATTTTCTACATTTATATCTCTCCTTGTTTCTTCAATGATATCCCCGCCTTGTAGCATAAATATTTCTTTTAAAATCGGCAAATCTTCAGGAGTAATTTTTTCCATGAATGATTCCTCACTTGGATTCCAAAGACTTGTAAGAGAAAATTTGCTGTTATATATTTGAACCTTTTCTTTTATAATGATATTACTATTGTCGTTTGACCTATGTTTTTGGAATAATTTATCTTCAATTACAACTATTCTGCAAGCCATTGACTCTATTAAGTTCATTTTATTTACGCCTAAATATTTACACCAAAAATACTCTTTGTCACCCCTTAAAAAATTTGGGAGAGCATTACTAAGCTTAGATATTTCTTTTTTAAAATTAATATTTCTTATATTTTTACGCATCGTGTAACACCTCCATAAAAACATTATGGCCCCTTAAGGTTCCGAAACCCGAAACACATTTTTTAACTTAAGAGGCACGGTTGCCTTACTATTTATATTATAACACAAAAGTGCATTTACTGTCAACATTATTTAGGAATCAATTCAAGCATTATATACTTCTACCTCTCTTTTAATGTCTTCTGTGATTTCACCTTAAAAATCTCCATTGCTGTCTTTAACTCTTCTCTCCTTGCGACCTGTTCCTTCGGGTAAATGGTTTCATAAAACTCTTTAGCCGATTCATTAAAACTTTCAAGAAAATCTAAATTTGTTTCAACCTTGCTTTTCTTGTATGCATCTAAAAATTCAAAGGAATTATTTAGAAAATCTAAAGTTTCCCAGAAAGTATCAGGTCGAATAAGCTCATCGTCTTCATTGTAAGACCTTTCCCAAAGGTTATAAATCTTTGAAAGTGTTGGTTTTACTACATCAATTTCTACATCGTTAAGACCGCTATACACTCCCTCATACTCGGATTCCAACTCCTGAACCTCAACACATACATCTGCACCTTTCTTAAATTTGCCCGCTTCATTAATCGCATCGAGAACATCCGCCGCAAAAATCCATACAGCTACACAAGTAGCTATACCGACAAAATTGAGCCCATAAAAAATGCATAGAGAAATAGGAAAACTTTGAGCCACTTCTGATACACTCTCTACAAAAAATCCTAATAATCCTAAAAAAAGAGCTGATGCATGGTGCATTGTCGCCCACTCACAAAAATCTTGTAAATCGCTATAAAATTCTTTATCATAATGACCTTTAGAAATCTTATAGGCCCCTGTTCCAAATAAAGAAATTATAACCATAACATGAAGTGCGGCATTTGTCCAAACAATAAAGCCTGAATTAAAAATTACGTTAATCCAGAAAAATACAGCTTGAAGAATTAAAACTCCAATTGCTATTTTAAGTGTTTTTCTTAATTTCTCATAAGGAAAATCCTTATTCAAAATTATACCAAACATATACTATTTCCTTTCTTACAAAACTTTACTCAATCTTATTTTTAATATCTCCATCTTATTCTCAAAATTATTCTTTCTAAAAGCCTGCTCATTCGAGTTAATGTTTTTATAAAATTCTTCAGCCGAATTATTAAGCTTTTCTAAAAAAACTCAAATCCCCATAAGTTCTACCTTTCTTATATATTGACAATGCTTCTTTATAACTCTCTAAAAAACTTAGAATATCGTAAAACATCTGAGGTTTTTTAATATTATTATATTCATCATGTGTTGAAGAAAAAAGCTCCATAATATTAAGAATTGGAAGTTTCACTAAATCTATTTCTTCTTCACTTAAATCCTCAAATATTTCATCTACATAATTTGGCATCCCTTCTTCACTAGAGCATGCATTTTCATTTGTTTCATCCACAGCACTTTTATATTTTTCTTCTTTACAGTTTTTACCAAATTCTCTGGAAAACTCAGCAGATTTCATCCATATAGACAAACTTGCAACATCGAGAAACCAAATAATCTGATAAAAAAAGGACTGTTAATTCCTTCAATAACCTTTGCAGATATATTAAGGAGTTCTATGACTACTCCCAAAAGCATGACAAGACCTATAACAACAGCAATACTCGAAAAATCTTCATAAAACTTTTTGGTGTCTCTTTTACTTCCGGGCTCACCTATTAGCATAGCGAGTAACATGAATACATTAAAGAATACAGATATATACACAATTGGAGCTTCACTCCCTCCAATCATACAAATTGCAAGCATAACCGCTTTAACAAGTAGTAAAATACTTGATAAACCAATGAAGATTTTTAATTTTTTATTTTTAAAGTTTTTATCAAATAATAAATTGAACATATCTTACCCCCTCTAATAAACTTGGTTTAGTTTAATTTTTAATATATCCATCTTGTTTTCAAAGTTATCCTTTCTTAAAGCCTGTTCTTTGGAATTAAGTGTAAAATAAAGCTCTTCTGCTGAATTATTAAGTCTTTCTAAAAAATCTAAATCAGATGAACCTTTACCTTTTCTGTAAGCTTGAATGGTTTTAGCATATCTTAAAATAAATCTTTCTATGTCATAAAACATATTCGGATTTTTAATGTTGTATAGTGTATCATAACTTAGCATAAAAAGTTCTTGAAGTTTTAAAACACAAGGCCTTAAAATATCTTTCTCATCATATTCAAGACCATCAAACATATGCTCAATTATACTTAAAGTTTCTGTTACTCTAAATGATATATTATCAATATCTTCTTTTACTTTCGTTTTATATTCAAGATTCTCTAATACATCTTTAGAAACCCTATTTATACTCTTAAAGTTAAAGAAACGCATAACATTAAGAATAAAGAAAACATATTCAGGAATACTCTTCAGACTAAAACTTATTTTTGGAGACACATAACATCTTAAAAGAACTGCAATTAATAAGAAACAAAATAAAATATTCTTTGAAATTTTTGTTGCTTTTATAAAACTTTCTAAAATTGTTTTATCATCTTCACTAGTGGGGTTAATCACTTCAAATGCAAAAAAACTTATGAAAAATCCAATAAAGCATAAAAAGAAAATATAACTTGCCCATGTAAAAAGAGCTACAAAAAAAGTAATAAAACTTAGGGCGAAAAGCAATCCATTTGTATCAATTAGTTTTTCTAACCTCTCACTTCCGCACAAATATTCTTCTTTATACTCCATTAAAATCTAATCCTTTCCAAGTCTTCTTCCCACAGATTTAATTTCCAACAATTCTACGGAGTTATTTAATTCTTCTATTCTGCGAGCCTGTTCTCTTGGATATAGATTGTTGTAAAACTCTTCAGCCGAACTATTAAGCCTTTCCAAGAAATTTAAATTGTTCATACCTTATCCTTTCTTAATATTTATCATCCTTGCATTATCTATATTATACCATATATATGCACTTTAAGTCAATATAATTTAAAAATAAAAGCCCTGCTTTTTAGATTCTACACAGAGCTATCTTAAGTTTTCCAATGGTCTTTTCAAGCTTAATCTTTCTCTCGTTTTGTTTTTTCTCATTTAAATTACTAAAAAACTCTTTAGACGCTTTTTCTAATTTTTTTAAATAAGATACATTAGACAATGTTTTATCTTGCTTGTACACTCTTACCGCTTCGTTTAAATCGCTTGAAAAATCTAAAATACTATAAAATAGTTCATGGTCTGTAATCACAAAATTGTCAGAATCATAAGAAATATAAAACAAATCCAGAATCTTCTTGAGTGTAGGTATTAGTACATCTTGTTCATCCTTCGATAATCCAGAGAAAATCGCAAGAATATCACATTCTACCTTTTTAGAGAGAATGTAGCACTGATTATCCTTATAATTTAATTCGTTCCAAGAAAGGTTTGTTTTGTCGCTCTCTTTAGGAGCCTGCTTTTCAAGCTTATCTCTTTTTTGAAATTCTTTGCTATTTAATCTTAACAAGGAAAAGCAGACTACATCTATAGCGCAAATAACTAAATAATGGATAGGTATCTCTAAATCTTTGTTAGCTTCTGTGCAAAACTTAGCCATCAGAAAAAAACAAGCTACAAACACGAGCAAAAGATTAACGTAATATGCTCCCGACATTACATCCCAAATGCCTAAAATTCTCAAACTTTCATCTTTTCTAAATCCAAAAGGGAGAGAAACAGCCAATACTACAAGCACCCAAAAAGTAAAGTCTATTATAAATCTATCTTCGAATTTAACAAATAGGGATGCAAGATAAACACAACCTCTAAGAAAGAGAAGAAATTGAATTATATTAAAAAACATTATCTCTCTATCACTTGCTTCTTTTAAATTTTCTTCAAATTTCTCAATCATCTAAAACCTCCTTAAAAAAGCCTGCTTTTTAACCTCTCTGTCTTTCCTTAAACTCTTTATTATTTAATCGAAGAATATAGACACAAGCTAAATCCAGTAAACAAATCAAAACATAATGCACCGGAATTGGGATGATTGTACCAAATTTTGCATTTACCCTCTCCATCAACGAACATAGTGCTATTACATTAATCATCACATTGTAAAAGAACGCACCCGACATTATCCTCCAAACATTCGGAGCCTTTTCTTCATCATAAAGAGAGTAACCTAAAAGAATAGCCACTCCAAAACCCCAAAAAACCGAATCAACTGTATAACACCTATCATTAATTTCCACAAACAGAGAGGCGGCATAAACACAGATTCTAACAATAAATAGAACCTTAACTGTGTTAAAATACCTTAACTCTTTCTCGTTTGCTTCTTTTAAAAATCCCTTAAATTTTTTAATCATAAAACCATCCCGACTCTTACCTTTAATTCTTCAATAGCTCCATTAAATTCTTCTTTAGCCATATTTTCATTTCTGTTTCTTACAGTCTCATAAAACTCATTTATAGAATCCCTAACTTTTTCTAAGTATTCGAGATTATTAGAAGGCTTTGTCTTTTTGTAGGCTTTCAACACATGGTATAAATCTTTTATGAAGTCTGACGTTTCAAGAAAGACATTCACATCATGAATAATGATATCGAGGCGATATATATAAGAACTACGATAGAGGTCTTCTACACTCTTAAAAGATTCTTCTAAAATCGATTTTTCATCTTCATTAAGACCCTCAAGCATATGTCTACATAAATAGCCGGTTTCATCTATAATGTTATCGAACTTGTTGTATTCCATCCTTTTGGCATCATGTTTTAATAAATATTTCTTAGGGTCTCCATTATATTTTATCTCTTTCACTCGGATGTATACTGTATACAAGAAAAACATTAGGTCAATTCCAAATAATACATAATATGCACTTGATACATTTTTCCAAACACCAAGAGAAGATGCAAGAAAAGTAGTAAACACGGTGAAGCCGATTAAAGGCATTAATGAGCCCATAGGCTCCGACATGACTGTATAGTTTGATTCGAAACATGCGTTTATCACAAAAGACATAAAAATTGTGATTAACCCCATAAAAAACTCTACATGAATGGCGGAGTTACAAAAATCTAATCTGCTTAGGTAAAATATAGTTCTAACTACTAAAAATATGAAAAACACATACTTAATCGATGGGTATGCAGGATTAAAAATAGGTGTTAAAACGCCAAAAGAACCATCGTTAAATTTTCTTTCACACACTTCTTCAAATTTTTTAAAATTTTCTATCATAACAACCTCCTTTTATGAAAGAAAGAGGTGGTTCAATACCACCCCTATTTAATTTCCTCGAGTTCCTTCTCTAAATCAAAGTTTAGAGACCCTTTAATTTCCTTCAAATCTTCGCCTTGAAGAACCCCCTTACCTCTATTCACGGTATCAGCCACTTCTTCTTGTGTAAGTTCTTTAAGCTTTGTAACTAACTCACGTTGCAAAGTTTCTATTTCTTTCTTTGCATTTTCCCTGTTTTTTCTGCCCGCTTTTTGAATTTCTTGAACAGCTGCCACACTATCAATCAAATTCTTATTAGTTTCTCTTAAGGTTTCTATATCTATTATTCCTCTTTCTGATTCTTCGTGAATTTCCACAACTGCTTCCTTCATATTTTCAGAGTTTTGTCTTAAAAGCTTATTTGTAACATCTGCTGTTCTTCTTTGTGTATCAGCGGCATCTTTTGAATGCATTGTACCGATTGCAATAAGCATTTGACTCTTCCAGAGTGGAATTGTATTATTAACAGTTGAAATAAGTTTATCCACCATTGTAGAATTAGCATTCTGTATCATCCTTATTTGCGGTGCCATTTGTAGGGATACAGTTCTTGTAAGTTCCAAATCATACACTTTCTTTTCAAGCCTTGTCACAAGGTTATCCATATCTTTAAGTCTTTGCACATCCGCAGGGTCATTTGTTTTTTCTGCAATTTCAGCTAAGGTCTTAAGTTCATTTTCTCTTAAATCTTGAATTTTCTTCTCGCCAACCGCAATATAAAGACTAATCTCATTAAAATAATTCTCGTTTATATTGTAGAGTTCATCCATTGTTTTGCAATCTTTTGTAAGTTCAATCTGGTGCTTTTCAAGTTCTCTTACAATAGCATCAATGTTTGAGCTTACACTTTCGTATTGACTTTTAAGTTCTTTTAAGTCATACATTTTCTTTCTAAAGAAACCAAGTATTCCCTTATTGTTCTTATTTATATCTATTGTGTTTAGTTCCTTTAAAAGGTCTGCCACAAGAGAACCAGTATCTTCAAGGTCTTTTGCTTTTATGCTTTTTAGGGTTTTATCTGAAAAATCAGATATTTTCTTTTGTGATTCAATTCCGAATGTCACAACATCTTCCGTACTTTTAATCTCAAGCTTATCTGCGAGTTTCGAGATAATTTCTTCCTCTTGTTCAGGTCTTACTTTTAGTTCTTCCATAGTTTAATTCCTTTCCTCCACTTCTTTTAACACTTCATTTAAGAGTTCATTAATTTTAATTCCTTGATTAAGCCTTTCTTCGGCTAAATCAATAGTTTTTGAATTTTCAATTCTCGTTTTTATAATTTTATTTCTTTCGTTTAAAGACGAGAGAAGAGATTCTTGTAATTCCTGCACTCTTTCTTTATATAGTACAACTTGCTCTTCAAGCTTCTTATCCATATCTTCAATAGTAGGTTTTAATGTTTCTTCGCAGTATTTTTTGTCATCTATCCCTTCTGCAATTTCGAGAACATCTAAAAGACTATCCATCATATTTTCGATATTTTGGTCATAATTATCGTCACCTTCATCGAAAAAAGCTTTAAGTTCGTCAAGGGATTCTATGTTCTCGCCAATTCTAACTCCGATATCATTAAAATCCGGAAATATTTCAATCAGTTTTTTTAGCGTGTATTCTATGTTTCGCATGTTTTAAGTACCTCCTTCTTACCTGTTGACTCTATTATACCATATATTATCACCTTATGTCAACACAAAATCAGGAATATTTTTAAAAAAACTAAAAAAAATAATAAAAAAAGGCTCATCACAGTCAAACTTCAAATACAACGTAGGTAAAAAAAATAGAGCCACCTCCTTAGAAGTAGCTCTAACTATTAATAATAGTTCCGTTCCTATAATTATTAGCTTTTTAATGTTTTACACCAGCAAGCTAACAGCTGTAATGCGTATCTTACCTCTATTACCAAAGCAAGAATCCGTCTTCCTCTCGACAATGTTAATTAAGGTTTCTAAACTACTAACACAGAGCTCTTTTTAGCACTCTTAGCTCAACTTAATTAGTAATCACAGAGCAGCAGTCTGAGGCGACAACCGCAGGTGTGTAGGTATCTCTCCTAACTAACGTAGTCTATATTTCTATAGCTAAATCTGTTGACGCATCGCACCTAAGAAGGTACTCGATTTTTAGCCGAGTGCAGCGTCACTACTTATCATCTTCTTTTTTCTTTTTTACAAGCACCACATAAGCACAACCGAGAACAAGAAGTCCAATTAATACATATGGAACAATTCCAAGTGTACCTGTCTTTGGAACAACAACTCTCCATCTATGGTTAAAGATTTCAAGTTTTACTTCTGTTTGGTCTGTAGTTAGTGTTACATTGTATTCCTTTTGATTTAATACAAATTCATCAGTTACCTTTTCTTCTTTTACTACATAATCACCTAAATCCAAATCTTTAAAAGATATAAGACCTGCATCATCTGTAGTGTCTTCCATAATTTTCTTTCCGTCTTTATAAAGACCGAACACTTGTCCTTGAATAACCTCGTTTTTCTTATCTCCATACTTAGAAACAATAATTGTTCCCTTGTGCGGATAAAGAGTTCTTGTAATTACTGGGACTTGGTAATTATTCGCTTCTAAAAGTTCCATAAATTTAAAAGTATAATCGGTACTTTCTTTTTGGTACTCACCAGGAGCAAATGTGTTTTTAAGTGTATAATACTTATTTGCATCCATTGTTTTTGCGGCTTCAGACATATCAATTGCACCATCTTCATTCGCCGGTGGAAGTGCCACACATTTACCTTCTGTATCACATAGTTCGTATTTCGCATCTTTTAGCGGTTCATTCTTTTCGTTTGCAACTTTAAGACCTAGTTCAATTGGGTTTAAAGTCATTTCAGCTTCATAAATTTTTGTTATTACCTCATTATCATTTGCTACATTTGAGAGTTTTACAATATTGCCTGAACAGCTGTTATTCATTTCACTATTTGGATAAATATTATTAACGCCTATAGTTCCCTTTATTGGAAGCATTGTATAATAACCATTTGGAATCTTTGTTTCAAATGAATATGTGCCGATATCTAAATCTTTCTCGATTGTATGGTATCTCCCCGACACATCAAACACGAGTTCTTCTTTCTTATCGCCATTTATCATATAGATTTTAGACATGTTATTCTTATCCTGACCACTGACCGAAAGTCTCAATTCGTTTTGGATTTCCTTCTTTTGAACAGGGATAATAACCCTATTAAAATCAAACTTCTTGTCATTTCCGTCTTTTGTGTAATAGACATTTAAATCATCATCTATTTTTAAATCTACTTTTGAACCAAGTGGAGATGTGTTTCTATCATATGGAGCGATATATGGAGAAATACCATCATAACCTGCACCCATATGGTAAAACCCATCTAAAGACTTACTTTTACTTGATAAATCAAACTTTATGAGTCCTTTTCCGTTTGTATCAGGTTCATAACTTCTATCATATACCTTTGTAAGAACCGGATATTCGTTCAAATTATTGACCGTTGTAATATCTTTTGGATATTCTTTATCATTAGGGTATTCTACAAAGTAAAGAGGGACATATGCCTTATCAGCTTCAAATAAGAGTTTTACCTCTACATTTTTATCTGCAATTTTATCTCCTGTAGTTTGCTTTATTTCAAAAGTTTGTTTGTTGGTTATACCGAAGTATGCACCGGATTTATTAGTTGTGTCTATTTCTTCCACTTCATACTTACCTTCAGGAAGATTTAAAAGAGTTCCTTGTCCATTTTCTGTATTAACTTCCTTTATTATATCTTCATTTTCTTTCGAAATCCCTTTAACTCTAAATTTACCCGGAATTAATTTTCCTTTATGGTCTGATTTATAAACCCTCTTTTCAATCGTAAGATTTCCAAGTATTCTATTTTCGTTTGTTACACCATCTGTGAGGTCAGCGACAATTCCATCAGCTGTTTCTTTGTAATCTTCAAGGGTCACCTTTATATCCGAACCTTTAACATATCCACGAGGTGCAACAATCTCTTTAATCACATACTCTTTTGCAGGTATGTCTTTAAATTCCACAAGTCCATTTGAGTCTGATGTTGCTTTACCTATAAACTTGCCATCCATATCTCTCATTTCAAACACAGCACCCGGAAGAGGAATCTTATTATAGATATTATCAAATATAGATTTTTTAAGTCCATATTTAATGAATTTTACAGTTCCGTTTGGAAGAGTATATGTTGCAACTGTTGTATTTGACTTAAGAAGAGTATCTCCTGAAATTTCATCCGCTCTTAATGCATGTGACTTAAATTCTAATCCTATAAGGTCTATCTTATCCTTTAAATCTGTCGGAATAGCAAGTTTTACTTTATAATCAATTGCAAGCACACCATTAGCCTTAAGTCCATTAGGATTAACAATTTTAAATGCCGTTACCTTATCACTAAAGGTGACTCTATAATTACTCTTTTCGGTTGGGTTCTCATCTGTCGTGTAGTATACTGTATACCCGGTAGGAACTGTGATAGGTTCATTAATATAAGCCTTAATACCCTTATCATTTGTTGGAACAAATCCAAACATGGTTACATTTTTTACAGGGAAGTCATTGATATTTGATAAAGTCAATTCATAATCGAGTATATCTTTACTAATATCAAGTTCTTTTCTATAAAGACCTTCCTCATTCTTAATCATAAGTGTATACGAAAGCCCCTTTACAACAGCAAGAGAGTATGCGGTTTTGTGATACCCCGGATTTTCTCCTATGAGAGCCTTTGTGTCAGCATCCATATTTGTCTCTTTATTAAATACCTCTGTGTTTTCTACATCCCAATTCACATAAAGAGGTGTGTCAATTACCTGTTCTCCCATCTCGGATGTTGTTGTTCCGTAAATACTTGCGATACTGTAAGTGTTCTTCTTAAGAAGTTTTGTGCTTATTAAAAGCCAGTATTCTCCGTTATGATTTATTATTTTATAACTTGCCTCATCAAGCTTTTGAAAGTTTTCATCGAGTGCAACTCTATCTAAATAGAAGTTCTTCGGAAGTTTTACGAGAGCTTTAAAGTCTTTTAAATCTTCAATCATAAGACCTCTATTTTCTATTTTTTCATTCTTATAAACATCTTTTAAAGAGACTTTATATTCAATTTCTTTTCCTGCAACAAAGCTCTTATCTTTAATGGAGTAGCCACCGTTTGAATCTTTTATACTATACTCAATATCCGGAGCAAGTTCATGGTGGAAAGGCAAGACCCTAATTATACTATTTTCTTTTACTTCCGTTGTAAGAAGTTTATCTCCTCTTGTAGCTTTAGACACTGTTTCTACATTTAAATTTATATTGTCGTTTCCAAGAAGTTTAATCGGTTTTCCTTTTAATTTAAAAGCAAAACTTTCTCTTGACTTTAATGGTTCTTTAAAGTTAAAGCTGATATTTTCTATAGTTTCAGGGAGTGCTATTTCCTTTTCACTTGATTTAATTTCTGTACCATCTTTTAATTTTATAATTGTCTCAATATTTCCATTTTTAGGAAGTATTAGTGTATGATAGTGATATCTACTATCAAAATTAGAAATATTAAAACTTTCATTAGTTACCGGTTCTTCTATAATGCTTGAATAGATTATGTCGTATTCAAGGTCTTTGTTATTCCATTCTTTATTATTATAGATATAATTGCCACCTATAATATTATAGTTATAATATGAGTTTGTATCTACATTTAAAGTTGCAATTGTATCAGCTGTTATTGTTGGAGAGGATGGGTCTAACTTTGTAGGTCCTTTTGCTGTAAAGTCCCCTGTGCCAGCAAATTTAAATACAGGCTCTGTTTCAGGTTTATTATAAGGACTGTATGTGCCTTCATAATAAATTTTTGGAGTTGTTCCTTCTTTTATATTAATAAAATCATAATATATTAAAGCTCCCGGATTTAATGTTTTTTCATCCGCCGATCCTTTATAGACAAGATATTCTCCATCTTCTACCCAGCCTACAGATTTCTCCTTATTAAAACCTGCTTTTTGGACTACAACCTCACCTGTATCTAATACTCTTTCATATGTCGGAATCTTAGTTTTAATTTCATAATCTCCAATGTATCTTGAACCATTTGAAAGGTTAAAGGACACATTAACATCTTTTCCGTTTGTAAGTCTCTTTTCGCCGTTTACATCTTGAACCTGTCCAAGACCACCTGTCGGATAATATACTTTTAAGCCCATACTTGGGTCTTTATAATCGTATCTTACAATATCCTCGTCACTCTTAGCTATAACATTTACTCCATCTTTTAAAACAAGATAAGATGAAATATTTATATCTGTGCTTTTTGGAGTAACGTATTTTTTGAATTTAAAAAGTATAGGAGCATCTAGTGATTCACCTTTACCAAGATTTCTAATTTTAAATTCAATAGAATTATTTGTAGTATTAAATCTTGTTATCGCATTAGATTTAGGCATTTCAATACTATCCATATCTACATAAGGTGGGAAATTAATTACAACCGTTGCATTTTCTAAACTTTCTGCATGAGTATCTACCACATTAACCTTAACTCTGTATTTTACAACATCTTCAGCTGTGTAGGTTCTATCTCCCTCAATAGCCCCCTCATATTTTAAATATGTTGCAGGCTTATAGTTTAGTTTCGTGTAATAGAATTTATAATTACCACCTTTATTTAAATTAATAATTACATCTCCATCTTCAGGCATTTCTTGTTTCTTTTCTCCATCAAAATATTCGGTTAATTTATAACCTTCAATTAGAGGTGGAGTGTATCTTGTACCCGATGAATAATCTACAATTTTAAGAGTTTCTTTTAATTGAGTTTCATTTCCATCTTGGTTGATTGTCACAAAGTCAGCTCTAAATGGTCCCGGGTTTATTATATAATAGCTCCCGTTTGGAAGATTATGGGGATTTAATCCTCCGTCAATATAGACTTTATATGGAACTCCATTATCCTCACCTCTATACCTAAGAACATTATCTATAGCATTGTCACTTATATATTTTACCGTTTTTGGAATATAAATATTCTCTAGTTCGTTACCTGCAATTATTGCTACATCATCTATTATCTCAAGATTCGTCAAACCCCTTAAATCAAGACTTCCGTGTAATTTTGAGTCATAAATACCGCCAAAATAAAATTGACCTAAACTTTTTACTCCTGGAAGATTTTCTATTATAATATTTTCTGGCAAACTTCCTAGAAATAATAAATCAAGATTTTTAACAGATGGCAAATCTTTTAGAATAATATCTGAAAATAATTGATTTTGAAAAACATAAGCATCATAAGATTCAGGAAATTTAAGTTTTGGGCAATTCGATATTTCTACCTTTTTTTTCTTATCTAGTTGAAAATCCGAAGAAATAAAGACATAATATGCAGTGCTCTGATATAACCAAGATTTATCTTGACTATCTTTATACGTCTGATAATAATTGTAATATTGACTTAAATCATATGAATTAGAAAAACTAGACTTACCAACTTGCTCTAATTTAGGTAAATCCTTAATTATAACATCTCCATCAATATATAAATCATATAAAAAAAAGTCATTAATTTTCCTTAGATTTTTTAAAGGAGATAAATCCAATGTATTGAGATATGTTAAATTATATGAATATCTACCACCACCGGGATAAAATAAAAATGAAGCACCAGTAAATTCAACAATCGGATGCTCAGAACTTGTTCCTAACTCTTCCAGATTAACAGCCTCACTAAAATCTATTGTAAGATGTTTTGCAGAGATTTCTATTGTATTGTTAAGATTTTTAATGTTATATTCTGCAATAAATGCTAAAATCAATCCTGCTTCAACTCCATCAGAATAATTCAATTTCATTCCTTGAGCATTTAAAACTTTTAACCCTTTAGGAACTTTTAAGGCGTCTCCTCTAAGTGCACAAAGACAAAAAGCATTCACTCCAAGTGATTTCAGGCTTGATGGCATATTTATAGAAATATTATTATTTATATTAAAAAAAGCTGTATCCCCTATTTCTTCCACTGTATCAGGAATAACTACGTCCATAAATAAGGACATTGAGGCAAATGGGTGAGCAAATCCGTTATAAAAAGCACTGGCACCTATCTTTTTTAAGTTTTTAGGAAGATAAAATTTAGAAATCTTTTTTGCAGCATTTTTATAAATATTTGCTAATTCTAAAAAATATTCTTTATCGCCATATGGATATTTAGACTTTATGCTTCTCTCATCTATATCCAAAGCATCAATAACATTTTGATATAGTTCAGGACTTACAGAAATACCTGCCCGATAAAACGCCTCATCCCCGATTTCCTCAATAGTATCAGGCATCCTTAGCCAGTTGTTTATTTCCTTCTCCTTAAAAGCGGCATTCCCAATTCTCTTTACATCCATCAAATTCTCATATTCTCTCACATTATTATCAGGCACTTTCGGTGGAATTACAAGTTCTCTTGTTCCATCAAGCTTCTTCTCTCCCTCAGGAGTAAAACCTGTAACAGCATCACCATCATATGTGAAGTCTCTATATGTCCAGTCACCATCAAATCTAACAGGCATCCAGCCAAGACCCACAGAAATATTCACATTTAAAACTTGTGTATTTCCAAATTCATCTGTGACTGTGTAAGAAACAGGCTTTTCTCCGCCCAGATTTGTGTCGAGGACCTTAGGTTCTACCTCTATCTTATCCGAGATATCATTCCCAAGCATATCGGTTGCCTTTACAAGAGAAAGAAGATACGCTTCATCAATTACATCTCCAGGCCACGAAGGCTTATCAGGAGCGGTGTATACAATTTCCGGCTTTCCATCGGTCGGTTTATAATAAAGGTTAAGTTCGTAATTATCTTTATCAGGAGTGAATGTAACCGATTTTTCAAGCGGAACATATCCATCAATCTGTGGAACTTTTAAAGTATTTTCTTTATTTAAGATAAATACTTCGCCTTCTCTCGACATATCATCACCCATTATTTTCATAGGAATGATTTCTTCTGACTCTTCTTTATTTATAAAGTGCACCTTAATTAAAACAGGATTTACAACATGACCAAAACCATTTGGAACTTTAGAAGTTTCGTTTTGTTCATTTCCGGTTAAAACTCTTACATATCTGTGGTTGTGGGTGAGAGCTAAAGCATCCACTAAATGTTCTGTTTCAATCTTAGATAAGTTATTGTTAATAAATGAATATTTCGGTAAATCTACATTAATATTTGTAAGATTTATAATTCTGTTATTACTAAAAGAACCAAGACCAAGCTTTGATACACCGGTTAAATCAAGGTTAATCAAGCTATTATCTCTAAATGCATATTCTCCGATTTCAGTGTTTTCTCCGAAACGTACATTCATAATCTTGTTTTTACTGAATGCATAATTTCCAATAACAAGACCTGTAGTATCTTTAAAATCAAGAGGACCCACATTATTTTCAAAGAATGCATGATTTCCGATATATTTAAGATTTGGATTTTGTTCAAACGTAATATCAAGTTTCTTACTTAAAAAAGCACCATCCGCAATCCCCACAACAGGTTCCCCATCTATTTCTTTTGGAATTGTAATATTTAATCCCTCAAAAGTATCAGATAGACCTGTAATATAAAGACCATCAGCTCTTTTTTCTGTCTTAAAATCACCGGAATTTCCCGCTCCCAAAATAAGCGGTTCGTTTTCTTCTCTTACATCGAGTTTAGATTCCTCTTTCGGTTTTTCATCATCAATTACCTTCGGAGTTTCGGGCTCACTTAGTATCGGGTCAAGAACTACAATGTCACCCTTATCCTCCTTGAGTGTAGTGTTTTCTTCACCCATTCTAGGGGTCAAGATTGTTATTTCTCCCGCCATTAAAGGTGTAATTGTCGAGATTACCATACATATGGCGAGAATTAAACTTAAAAATTTCTTTTGCATAAAAATTTATATCCTTTCTTTAATATTTGGAGAGAATTTCTCTCCCTATTAATAATTACAAGAATCAACATAAAAATATTGAAAATAAATGAATTTCAAAAAAAATAAAGGGTGTTAAAACCCCTTATTTTATGATTACAGATATACACTTCTTTTCGATATCGAGCATCCCGAAATTTCCAAGTTTATTTATATCCATTATATAGTAATAGATAAACTCTCTGAATGGAAGACTATAATTAAAAGTCCACTTTACATCTGTCTTTGTATCTTCAGTCTTTGTTAAAGAAAGTTCTACAAATCTTTTCGGTATTGCAAGTGGGTCTTTAAGTTCATAAGCCTTAATGAAGACTTCTCTATCCTCATACTCACTTGCCTTTCTTAAAACATCTTCTTTTGTCAAGTTGTTTTCCTCAAACTGGAAGAAATCATCTCTAAAATCCGACAAAACTTTCTTGAAGTTTTCTTCTGTAATCTCCTTTTTCTCAACTAGATAAAAAGGTTTTAGTGTTAGAATAACCTCTTTAAATGTTAGAAGGGTATCTAACGACTCATCACAGAAATTGAATACTGATTGTATTCTTTCCTTGATTTCCTGTTCCAAATCAACAGCTACAAACCCGAATGGGTAGAGTGTGTATTTTCCTTCTTCGTTTTCAATTAAATTTTTAGGATTAATGTAAAAATCCATGTTGTTTCTTTTTGTCATAATATGACCTCCTTAAAATAATTTTTGCTTGATAACAAGCTTCTTTTTGTAAGTCTGACGAAACGTCTTTTGTCTCTTCTTCCTTATATTAATAGTTAAAAGAATATAGAATTATTTATTTTCTCAAATAAAAAAAGCAAGCCTAAAAAGCCTGCTTCTTATAAATGAGCATCCTTAAATTTGTGGAGTTTAAAAATGATACACTCTCATCATCAAAGTATGAATTGGAGAAAAAATCCAAAGCTTCTTCAAGTTCCCTTAAAGCACTCTGTGGCTTAATTTCTCCCTTGTCAATCTTCTTCTTTAATTTTTCAAGTGTATTTATCCCAAAATTCTCTTTATTAAAAAGAAATTTCTCTGAATTTTCAAGATTACATTCAATATTTAGACTCTTAAAGATTTTAGTAAGTAGGCTTAAGATTTTTATCGAAACATTGTCGTAATAAAAGCCTGATTTTTCTATATTTAAATCAGCTACAAGTTTCTCCAAATCCTTATCCATTTTTTCCTACCTTTTCTACAGCTTTCTTGTATGATTCTTCTTTTATATAACCTCTATTTTTAAGTCTAGCTAAAAGAAGAGCTTCAGACTCTTTTTCCAATGTCTTTAAAAATCCATCTATATCGGTCGTTTTTCTGTCAAGTGGAATATAAAGTTGTCTTGATAATCCCATCTCGACATACAGAATTGTAACACTTACTCCCCTCGTTAAAAGATTCTCACTTATAATTATATCCGAAATTGACTCTTTCGGTATTTTTAATCTCTGATTTAAAACTTCTCTCTCAAACACTAAAGCCTCATTTGTAAAACTCAAATTCCCAAGCGGTGTCTTTAGTAAATTTTTAGTCATGAAAAATCCATCCTTTCTTTATTATATTAATTATTAGAGATTTTCTTAGAAAAATATTTAAAAAAAAGAAAACTACATGAACTCATCATCTTCCATACTGCATATATCCCGAACATCATCTTCTTTTCTTTCAGGTTCATGCTCTATTGTCGGCATATCACCCACATCCGGAGCTTTTCCTTTATATTCTTCTTCTACCTCTTCTTCATCCACATCATAGAATGGGTCTCTTGCTTCTTCTTTCACCTCTACAGGTTCTTTTCCATGTCTTTTCTCTTCTTGAAGCTTATTATGTTCTTCAATAATTTCATTAAGTTCATCATTTAATTCCTTTGGAATCCATTTAATTTTCCCTTTTCCCGCAGGTCTTACAGATTTATCTTGTATGATTTTATAGAATATAGTTCCAAATTCTTCAAACATAATATCTGTTGGAATGTAATTTGATTCTCTTTTTTCTACCTCTCTAAAAGATTCACTTCCCCAGCCTCCGCCAAAGATTTGAAAACGAGGTCTTGAAATTGACTTTTGAAGTTCTTTGGTCATCTTCTCCCCAAATTCTCTACTGTAATACTCGGCATCTTCAGCTGCACATCCTGGAAATATAATAACATTTCTTGCGTTTGTACTTACCATCTGTGTAAAACTCTTTCCATCTTTACCTGCTCCCATACCGATAAGAGCCCTGTTTTGTGTAGCAAGGTTACTTGACACCCTATATGAACGACCTTGTGTAAGCATATCTGTAAAGCCTGTGTTTGAATATGTTTGAAATTCGTCAATATAGAGAAAATGCGGTCTTCTTGTATCTTCATTGCCCGGTCTTTTAAATACACTCGATTGATAGTTAAGAATTATAAAGTATCCTAAATATCTAGACAAATCTCTTAAAGCACCTTGAGCTGTACTAATTGCCAAAACTCCGCCTTCTTCTAAGATTTTATCGAAGTTTACATCACTTCCTCCATCAGGTGGATTTAAAACTCTTTTTAAGTATTTATTTGAGTTAATCTTTGCAATCTGTGACCTGATACCTGAAGTTTGTTCATACATTTTACTTCTTTGATTATAATATTCACTTGTAAACCATGATACAACTTCATTATTTTCTTTCTTTGTTTCTTCACTTACCTCTTCAAGCTGACCGAGTTTCCTCAAGAGGTCGCTTCCATAGTTTTGTGTATTAAAAGCAACACTAAATAAATCATTCATTGTAGCTTTGTTACCATGAACTCTCTTTATTGCTCTTATTGCATTTCTTAAGAATTGCTCATTAATACCTTGGAAGTATTGGCTGGAATCAGCGGTAAGCATTTTAAATGTGGTTACAAGGTTTTCTGTAACATCTGATTCATCGCCATATAATGGATTAAATGAAGGACAATCCGGGTCAATCGGGTTAAAGTAGAAGCATTCTCTGCTATAGTGTTTTGCAAGAGCCATAACCTTATCTGCAAGGTCTCCTTTTGGCTCTAAGACTGTGATTCCGGCGTTTTCATTTTGCATGTCTTGGTTAATCATCGGTATAATTACTTGCGATGTTTTACCGGAACCGGTAGGACCAAGAATCAAGGTATGAAGAAATCTGTCACTGTAAGGAATAATAACCTCTTCCCCGGTTTCTTTATCTTCACACAGTTTTACATCTCCCTGCTTTTTCTTCCTATTTCCACCTTTCGATTTAATGAAAGGTGTATCATAGAAATCCCTTATAGCCTCTTTTGTTTCTTTTTTATTCTCAAAAATATAAAGAACCATTGATATAAGGCTTGCTAGAATTAAAAACAAAAAGAATGGAGCAGAAAAGCCTGCTTTTTTACTTAAACCGTTAAATGCATGAAAGATTCTAAAAATTAAATCAAACACACATAAGTAAACACCTATTCTTACAAACCTTAGTCCCAAACTCTTTTCCTGTGGTCGTAAATAATCTTTGACGAATGCATAGATAAGTAGATGAACGACAGGAATAATTAAAAGAATTAAAAGATTTATCGGGACAAACAAAAATACAGTTTGAAGAACCAAAAACGAAAATCCGATAAATGAAAAAAGCATCGAATTTTCATTGATAAACTTTGTAATTTTTTCCAATTAAAATAACCTCCTTACTAATTATTAGGAGATTTAATATGTATGTATTAAAAAAAAGAAAAAAACAGAGACGGCGGCTTACATCTCTGTTATATTTACATTATACATGAATTATTCGTTTTCTTCAATCTTTTTAATTTCTTCCTCTTGCTCCTTGTAATAATCATCCATCCCACTTTCCCTTGGATTTACATACTCAGGGTCTTCGTAATAATACAGTTCATCTTCATCCCTCTCGCTTGGAACCGCCTCCCTGCTGTTCTCATCCATTTCTTGGAAGAATTTCTTTGCATCTCCCACTTTGGTGTACATGGAAGGATTACTTTCATCCCAGTCATAGAATCCTACAAAAAGCCTGCTTTTTTCGCTCTTTATAAAGACAGCCTTAAAATATCTGTCATCAATCTTTACTTTTGCTTCCATATATTCGCCGTCTATTCCTCTTAGCTTATAAGGTGAGTCTTCGATTGAAATCGGCTTAATATCTTCAACATAAAGAAGTGCCTTTTCATTTAAAATCTCTTCTTTACCTGTAAGGACTACAATTGAATTTTCATCCTCTGTGATAAAGGCAAGTCTTTTCTCCGGAATAGAAAGCAAAGAATACACATACATAAGGTCTGATTCCATTTCATTTAATGTATTCTTTAAATGTAAATCATCTCCCCCTAAAACATAATTCATCTCTGCAATTACAGATAAATCCATAAGCATCGGGGAATATTCTTCATAAAACTTTTCATTATCTCTTGAATTATATCTCTTAGTAAGATTTGTTATATCTTCAATCGTCTTAGTTGCATCTAAAGTCGCCATATTGACTCTAATTATCTCATCAATTGACTTTAATTCCTCATCAGGCATAACATCCTTATTCTTATCTGAATAAGTAAAGCTTTCTAAATCTTTCTTGTTATACTCGATTCCTTCTTCATCATCTTTTGTAATCTCAATCTTATCTTTTATTTCATCCTCAACAGATTCATATTCTGTGATTTTACCTGTTTCAGGATTTTCTTTTTGTATCTCTTCATCTTCTGTAAAAACAGGTTCTTTTGTATCAGCTTTAGGTTTTGTAAGTTTTATACCAAGCCATACAAGGGATATAACAAAAATAATAAACAGAATCCCGATAAGAATATATACACTTTTGTTTTTCAAAAATAACAACCTCCTTGGTAATAATTACACAATTTATAGTTATTATATCAAAAAAAGAAAAAAGACCCAAACGAGTGGGTCTAAAAACTATTTTTCTTTAACTTTTTCTTTTAAAATCTTAGATGCTTTAAAGGATACTTTGTAATATCCCGGAACATCCATTGGTTCGCCTGTCGGGAATGTATAAGCCATTCTTCTTGGTTCAACCCATTTGGTGTCAAAGGTTCCAAAGTTTCTAAGTGTAACTCTGTCTCCTCCGACAAGTCCTTCACATACAGCTTCGATAAATGAATTGTATGCTACAGTTGCTTCCTTTTTTGTAATGCCTGCATCTGCGGCAATCTTTGCTACTACGTCTTTTTTTTGCATATTATATATACCTTCCTTTTTAATTTTTAAGAGGGTCTTTTAAACCCCCTTGTTTTATTATATCATATTTAACGTTGTTGTGTCAACATTAATTTGATAACGAAAAAATTTCATTAAGACTGTCATAATCCATGGCAGCTCCTGAGTTAATTACATATCCATCTTTATCCAAATATAGAAGAGTTGGATAGTAAGCAATTTCAACTTCATTCATTAAATCTTCAACCCCATAAAGGCTTTGGGTAATACCAAATGGAAAATGCTTTTCTTTCATTTCTTCTACAACTGCATTATAATCTTCTTCAATAGTTGAAGTGTCGTTAAGTCTTCCTTGCATGAATACAATATTAAAGTCACTTAGCTCTTTACTATTCGAAGTTTTTTCCAAATCTTCAATAAATTCTTTACATGCAGGGCACCAACTTGCTGTAAAAACAAGAATAGTCGGCTTATCAGGATATTTAATCTTTGACTTTATAATTGTAGTTTCACCCTTTTCATTCTTTGCAGCTTGATAAAGCATGTTCTTTCCATACACAGCACCTAAAGGCATTGCATATCCACCATCTTCATCATGCTTACTTGACAAATGTGCAAACTCTGCATCTTGTTGTGCGATAATATCTCTATTTTCAACAAGCCATGTTTTTCCCTTTTGTTCTTTTAAAGGTTTTAAAGCTTCCTTTGTCTTTTCATCGCCTGTTTCAATTAGTTTATTTATCTCATCAAGTTCTTTCTTATCTATTTCTTTAAAAGCCGGATTATATTTTGAAATATCAAGCTTTTCTGTTTTTTCTGTCTTTTCTTCAGTCACTTCGTTAGAAGTGAGTCTTTCTTTGTCGTCTTTTTTACAAGCTGTAAAGCTTAAAGCTATAAAAAAGGTCATCATAATAATTAAAATTCTTTTCTTCAAAACTATTCCTCCACAAGTTTAATAATAGAGCTATGTTCGCTCCCTGTACTTAGTACAATTCCTTCCACCTCAAGTCTTCCTGTCGGTGCAACTTTAAAATTATTCCCTTCAAATATATAACTCATATTTCCAATTAATGCTCCGCTGACATTATTTGCAATATGAACAATTGCTTTCGGGTCAATATCTGTAATTCTAAAAATCGGATAAGAAAATCCTATACCATAAGGCTCTAAAATTTCAATATCTTTCATAAAATCGTCATTTATATCTAGGATTCTAATACTTCCTATTATATCTCTCGGTCTTAATCCAAGAAGCAGGTTCTCAAAGATTAAAGCCTTATTCTCTTCCGCCCAAAACACATTCTCCATAGCAGATGATACAATCGCTCTATTATTTCCAACCATCGGTCTTTTTTCTTCCAAAAGCTTTTTTGCGACAAATGGAATTGCTAAAGGTAGAGCATCATCCATATTAAAACGACTGTATATATCTCTCATAATTCTAAATGCTATCGTTTCATTTGAATCTCCTTTAAACGAAGGGTATTTCTTAAAGTTTTCAAGATTTATTGTGTATAAATTCTCATCTTTTATCTCCCTCGTTGTAAAATAAGCTGTTTCAGGGGTATTATCCCACACCTTCTCTTCTAAATTAATATTAATAAGAGAAAGCATTTTTACAAATACCTCAGCCGCAGACTTCGTATCCTCATCGTATGCATAATATAAAGTTGTGCCCGAAAATAATTTTTTCCTAATTCTTGTTATTTCAGTAAGCATTTCAGGCTCTATATTATACACAAGTATATCTGTGTACTTTCCGAGAGTATGTAGCCTTCTATCGGCTCTCTTCACCTCGTTATAGTCCAGAATTTTAGAGAATATGGTCTCGTTTTTCTTATAATCCATTCCTAGCCCTTTCGAAATAGAAACTCGTGAATGCTTGCAATTTTTTCGTAGTCTCTATCTTCATAAGTTGTGTGTATGCTTCTAATTCATCGCCATACATATCTTCTAACTTAAAAGCGACATTTGTTAAAACATCGCTTTCAGAAGTCCCTTCTATCGACATGCCTTTAAGGGTGTCCGTAATTATCTTTTCAAGTGCTACTATTTTCATAAATCCTCCGTTTTAAAATGTGAAGTTATCGAATGTAAAGGAGTCTTTAAAGTTTAACATCTTCATATTCTCAAAAGCTTCAATTCTAATCTTTCCCATTTCTAAAAATCCCATTAAGTCATTATGTGCAATCGGAACCATAATATAGTTTAAAGGTTTTCCTTCCGGCACTATAAGGCCTTTAGAATCTTCTCTTGCCAAAGAATAACTTGCAATTAAGCAGTAATCATTTGAAGTTGACTTTTGAACCGCAAACTGTCTTGAAACAGCTTTCCCTTGGGGCACTTTAAATGGATAAGACTTATTTTGTGCCTTAAGTGCTCCATCCCCTGCCATAAGAGTAAATCCTTTTTCATAACTGTTGGTACTGTTTTGAAGCTTTCTTAAAACACTACCGTTTCTTATAGCTTCTCTAAAACTTAAAAACTCTGCAAAATCCATATAAATAGGGATTTGGAATTTTGTTTTAAATGTGTTTGTATCGTATGAAACGAAATTTATTTGAATTTTTCCGATAGAAAAAGGATAATCACTAAGTTCAAGGATAACTCCTTTTCTATCTGTTCTTGCAAAATTATGTCTATAATTCGCCATTTTCTCCTCCTTATTTTTCTTCTACCTTTTCTTGTTTCTTTATTTCTTTTTCAAAGATATTCGATGGAAGAACAAATCCACCGTTACCACCTGTTACAGCAGGCATCTTTCCATCCCATTTTTCCAAGAACCACTTATTTAAGAGTTCCGGTGTAATAGACTCGGTTTCAACCTTGTTTGCCTTTGCTTCAAGTTCTCTTTCCTTTACCTTAAGTTCGGCAAGCTTAATCTTCGATTCTTGCTCTACAATCTTTTTCTTTTGAAGAGCTTTTTCGGTTTCTACAGCTTGTTCAGCCGCCTTCTTCTCTTCAACTGCATTTCTATACACTTCAGAGAAACGGTGATTTGTAATCGAAACATTTGTGATTACGATACCGTATTTCTCAGTCTTTTTCTTAATGTCATTAAAAATATCATCAGCTAAGGTTGCTCTTTTTGAAACAAATTCTTCGATTGTATATTTAGAAACATTTGTCTGAACAGAGTCCTTGATTCGAGGTAAGAGCATTGAATAAAGCTGTCTGCCGACAAATGATTTATAAACCTTCATAGGGTCTGTTGTAATATTTGATACCGTTAAATCAACGCTAATTGTCTGCATGTCTTTCGTTGACACCCTAAGTGGTGCAAATTCTTCACCTTCGCCAAACTTAATTGTTTGCTCTCTTGTTACTATTGTTGTTTTCTTATCGGCGAATGGAAGCTTAAAATGAAACCCCGGTTCTTTTACGCCAATTACTTTACCGAACCTTTCAACAACCGCAACCGAACCTTGTTTAACTGTGTAAACGGAAGTGAATGCTAAAATTATTGCAACGACTACTATCACAGCTACCACCGTTAATGCCTTGATACCTTTTTTAATCATGTTTTATAGTCCTTTCTTTTTTCATTCTATCCTTATTATACCATACATATGTACCTTATGTCAACAGTTTTTATGAAATTTTTTAATTTTTTCAAAAAAAGTTTTATGTACTTTAAATGTGTAAAATTAGCCGTTTATAGGGCTTTTGCTTAAAAACCAAAAAATAAAAAACAAAAAAATAGAGGGTTATAAAACCCCCTATCCAAAGATTGCATCCATTATAGATGAAACTTCTGTTTTTGTGTCACTATCGTCAATTGCATTTAAAACAGCAATCCTCATAGCCATTGAAGCTGAGAAGCCTTCAAATGCAATAAGTTTAGCAGCATTTTTATAACCTCTGACATTTAAGACAGTTGGTTCAAATGTGCCCGATGCAACAAGACTTACAAGTTCTTTATTAAAATCATAAAGATTGTTTAAAAACTCTGTAGAATCCTTAATTTCAGGAACACCTTGTATTACGATATCCCTAACATCTGCCGGGTTATCAAATATAACTTTTACAAATCTGTTTTTAGTTGCTTCATTTCCCATTGTTGTTCCGATATAATTCGGGTTTTGTGTAGCAATGGCAACGAAGTTTTTCTTTGCAATAACATTTTCATATCTTGGAACATTGATTGTTCTTCTGTCATCGAGTAAACTGTTGAAGAGTGTCAATACATGCGGCAACGCTGTGTTAAATTCGTCAAGAACTAAAACACCGCCATTTTTAGCAGCCTTTATAACAGCTGATTCTAAAAATTCTACACTTCCGTTTACAAGAGTTTCACTTCCCAATATATCCATGTTATTAACACCACTGTTCATACTAAACTCATACATAGGTCTGTGATATAACCATGCAAGAGTTTCTGTAAGCACGTTTTTACCTGTTCCCATAAGACCTTCAAGGCACAAATTGGAACCGATGTTAAGAACACCGATTGACGACATCAAGATGCTGTCGCTATCGATAAACGGACATTCAGGTTTTGATGGAACGTCTTTTAACGCATCATCATCCAACTTTTCCATGGACATAAAAATCTTTTTAATCATATTCGGCATAACTTTATTGTCTTCCAAATACGCAAGTCTTTCGCTTAATTCTCCTTGAGTTAAAATTCCATTTTTAACTACGAAATCATAATCTGATGCAGAAAGTTCAATCTCAGCATCCATTTCACTTATTACAACGGCTTCCACTTGAAGTTTTTCAAGTACCTTAGTTGCCTTAGCGTAAAGTGTACCGTTTTTAAGTTTTCCTAAATTTTCTCCCGATAATTCTTTTTCATCTACTCTACCTACCTTTGTATTTTTATAGTAGGCAACAATAGAATCATCTTCTTCTTGTTTTAATTCCACTTGAAGTTGTTTTTCGTTTAGAGCTTCCAAAAAAGCAGGCTTTTCAGGATAATCTCTAACTGTACCACCGATTGTAAAGAAACCAGCTTCTCTTTTTAACTCATCAGGTGTCTTAATAACAAAATCTGCTCTTCCACGAACCAAACGTGTTCCTTTCGGACCCACACCGGTTTTAACTCCTCTTATTTGAACCTTAATAGGCTCTTTTGTTGTTGCCATCCAGATATCTGTGCACAATAGAGCATCAGGATAATCTTCGAAAGCACCTCTAAAAACTTCATTTTCTGCCACGAATGTTACAAATTCGCTACAATTCTCATCCTTATAAGCACCTACTGCATAAGGAAATCCCTTGTCTACCATTGGAGTGTGTCTTAAATAAAGAACATCCCCCACTGATGTTTGGCTGTTTACATCTGTAATAATTACATGTGTGTACTTTTGTGTCATTGTTAATTCCTCCTTAGAATTTAATTTAAATTTTTGTGTTTTCTTTGACTCTTGGTCTTCTTGTTTTTCTTCTTTATACTAATTATTAGAGAAATTCATATTTATTTATTTTCTAAAACAAATTATTATTTTAAAACAAAAACAAGAAAGGAAGAACTATCATAAGAAGTGTAAAGTATGGAATAAATCCCCTATACTTTTTAAAGACACCCCCAAACACTTCTATTAAAACAGCAAGGATAATTAAAGAGAAAAAGTACCTTACAATACCAATGGATGAGCCGATAAATAAACCTGCTTTTACATCTGCTCCCCCAATACTTTTCTTAGATGCATAATAAGCTATAATATTTGCTAAAAGAACCCCAACTCCACTATATATGAGATATGTGTCATTTTTTAAACACACATAAAGAAATTGTATTAAAGTTAAAATTAGAATTGTAGAATTTCCAATCTCACCTTTTTTCATGTCCAAGAAAGATAGAAGTAAAAAGCCTGCTCCTACAAATATATATTCTTTATCCAGTTCTTTTTTAAATACAATAAATAAAAATAAAAAGAATGAGAAGAGAGCGAGGAAATTAACCGCTCTCCTAAATGTTTTCCTTAGTTTCAATGTTTGTTACCCCCGATAAATTAAAGTAAGCACCATACTTACCATTTCTTACATTTCCCATTAAATAGCACATATTGTTCTTTCTAAGAGCAAGAATTTTAGACTGCATTGTTGTTGTTTTTCCCAGATAATAAAAGATTTTATAACTTCCAGTTTCATCGAAAACCGAAATAATTTTAAGTTCTTTTCCCGCTTTTGTATGAACTGTCTTAGTTTCTTCGATAACGACACAAAGCTTGATATTTTTACCGATATTTTTCTCTATGTCTTTAATATCTGTAGTTCCTTTATCCTTATATTTCTTTGTAGGTACATCTGTAATTATAAAACCACAGTAATCTTTTTCTAGATTCATTAATTTTATCTCCCCATACTCATTGTAATTCTTAAAAGATTGACTATCTTCTACACTACCAAAGAAATCAATTTGGCCGGAAACCTGCTTTTTCATTCTTTCAGCATCTTTAATGAAAAACTCTTGATTTTCCATTAAAGTTCTTCTGTTTATCCCAAATTCTTCGAATGCTCCCACACATATAAGACCTTCCGAAACATTCTTCTTAGGTTTTACTCTGTTGTAAAAGTTTGAGAAGTTTGTAAAGTTTCCATTATTTCTCTCCTCAATTATCTTTAGAGCAGTCTTTCCGATTGATTTAACAGCAGATAGACCGTATATAATATTACCGTCTTTAGCTTTAAATATAAGTCCGCTATCATTAATTGAAGGTGGTAGGATTTTAATATTTGGAAATTCATTTTTGATTTGATTTAATGTATCAGTTATATCTTCAATCTTTCCGATATAGGAATTTAAAAGAGCGGCAAAGAATATATCAGGATAATAGTATTTCAGCCACATAGTCCATGCGGAAATATAAGCATAACCTGTAGAGTGTGATTTATTAAATGCATACTCACAGAATTTTTCCATTTTATCCCATATAATAGTTGCGACCTCTTTACTTATATTGTTATTTATACAGCCCTTTATAAAACGAGGCTTTTCTTTTTCCATTATATCTCTCTTCTTTTTCACATTTTGTTACCTTACAGGCTTTTTATCCTGTAATTCTAGAGCTTATGATTTCGCCCATCACGAAAAAATTTTCGCTACTACCGGTCAATTCCGGTCTAGGTCAGCATACATTTTCACAATTTCTTGTGCAGAACTCTCGTGGCGGGATTATTTCACCCACTATGCGTTACGATGCCTTGTGTCAAGGTTATCACGGTATTAACATTTAAGATTTACGAGAGATATATGTGTTTTTTTAGTATTCTTAGGCTACTTAAATGCCTTCACCGTTATAGCTCTGTGCTTACCGAATTTCTTCAGTTGGGCAAAAAGTTCACCCATGGCTTTCCTAAGAATATCTGCCTGACTCATGGAGTATCCTGCAAGCTTTCTTGCAATTTCCATTGTTTGCTCCTGATAAACGATTATCCCGAATGTTTCCTTGAGTATTGGTTCGAGTTCCGGTGTATCGTATTTAATAAATTCAGGATGCTTCATATTTTCTTTGTAATCGTCTATATATTCAAGCGGCCCGGGTCTATAAAGAGAAATTCCAGCTACCAATCTATCAAAAAGGACCCTGCCAAGTTCTTCTGTATTCTCCTTATATAAAGCAGGCTCCATTAAGTCTGTCATAAGGCTTACCATGCCCTTACTTTCTATTTGAAATAGGCCTTTATTTTTCCCTTCTGCGGGAAGTTTATAAATATTAGTATCATAAATCGGAATATCTAAATAACTCATATTAGTATTATTAAGCTTATTTATATTTTCAATTGACTCTTCTATAACACTCATCGTTCTAAGGCCTAAGAAATCCATCTTAAGAAGCCCCAGACTCTCACATTCAGGGTACTCAAGAGCACTTGTCTCTGTTTCTTTAACTCTACATAAAGGAACATGCTCCGTTATTTTCTCGCCCGACATTAAAACTCCGCAAGCATGAACTGATGTTTGCCTTGGAAGTCCTTCAAAATGCATTGCAATATCCACTATCTTTTTAACGTCTTTTTCTTTTTCGTATAGAGCTTTAAATTCAGGACTTAATTCAAAACTATTTTTAAGAGTTACTTTGGGCCCATCAGGAATTGTCTTTGATATCATCTCGCCAAATCCCGGTTTAAAACCGAATACCCTCGCAACATCCTTTATTGCACTTTTTGCTTTTATAGTACCGAATGCAATAATATTTGAAACCTTATCATCGCCATACTTATCTCTAACATAATCTATTACTTTATCTCTCCCGATATCAGAAAAGTCTGTGTCTATATCAGGCATTGACACCCTATCAGGATTTAAGAACCTTTCAAAGATAAGACCATGTTCCAAAGGGTCACCTTCGGTGATACCTATTAAATAACAAATAAGAGAACCCATACTTGAACCTCTTCCGGGTCCCACAGCAACACCGTTTTCCTTGGCCCATCTGATATAGTCCGATACAACAAGGAAATACCCGATAAATCCCATCTTCTTTATAACTCCGAACTCATAATTTGCTCTATCTCTATACTCGCCTTCGCATTTAATATTTCTCTTTTTAAAGCCTTCTTTAATAAGAGCTATGAAATACTCCTCTTCAGTTTTGTATCCATCAGGAAGTGTAAAATGTGGCATATAAAGCTTGTCTGTCAATATGTCTAAGTCCATACATTTTGCAGCAACCTCGAAAGTATTCTCTATCACCTCCGGGGTACTTTCCCACTTTTCTACAAATTCATCATCATTTAAAAGGTGATAATCATAACCTTTAAGCTCGAACTTATCTTCATCTGTTATAAGTTTCTTTGTCTGCATACAAAGGAGAATATCATGATATTTTCTATCTTCTTCATTTAAATAGTGGGAGTCATTTGTAGCTACTACTTTAATATTAAACTTATTAGACAGATTTAATAAAACCGGATTTACAAGTTTTTCCTCGTCTAAGCCATGGTCTTGAACTTCTATATAATAATCTTCCCCAAATATTTCCTTATAAGTCTTTATAATTTCATTTGCTCTATTTAAATCTTTATCCATTATTGCTCTTGGAAGTTCCCCTCCAAGGCAAGCAGTAAGAGCGATAAGTCCATTTGAATGCTCTTTTAAGTCTTCTATATTGATATGGGGCTTATAATAAAAATTTTCTCTCTTATAACTTTCAGAAGATAAAAAAAGCAGGTTTTTATACCCCTCATTATTTTTTGCAAGTAGAATTAAGTGATTCCTAGTCTTTTTGCCATCAATATCGGTTACATAGCCTTCCATTCCAATAATGGGAACTTTGCCCGCCGCTTTCATCTTGTTGTAGTATTTAAAATGTCCAAACATATTACCATGGTCTGTCAAGGCTCCAATATATGGAGTATTTTCAACCATTTCATCAAGCCTTATAAGGCCATCGAGTAAACTAAACTCACTATGCCGATGCAAATCGACAAACTTTTGTTTGGATTTTAAATCGTTAATTCTAATTAATAATTTCTCTTCCAACGACAATAAATCTCCTTTCATTACTCGAGTTACTATCCTTAGTACATGTAGATAAGATAACAATATTTCCTTTCTTATTCTTGTCTACCTCTTTTTTAAGGGTACTTCTCTTAATTAATTCTTTCTTAAAAATAGAAAAATCATCGCCTGCCTTAAACTGTTTTCTTCTGTATGGATAATCGGCATCTGCATTAAAAGCTGACACAACCTCGTATTCTATAACTCCATCCTCTGCTACAATTTTGAAATTACTTTCAGGGTATTCATAGATTTTATCGAGTCCATTAAACATTGTTCCTACAGCCATTCTGTGACCATAAAGAATTACATTTGATTCATAAAGGCTCTTATTGTCAGCATCCATAAAAATTGCACCGTTTATATTGTATTTTTTATCATATCCATGATTTAAATAAAACTCGTTGTCTTTCGCTTTTACAATCGGATAATTAATCTCTAAATTTTCAAATGATAAAAATGCAAAAATATCATCATTTTGATACTTCTCTTTCATCTCTTTTATTAAATTCTTTGGAGCCTCTTTCTCTTCCTGTATTTTATTTACCTGTTTTTCATATACACTTAGTTCGTTCTTCTCACCCAGTCCCTTATATCTCATTATTAAGTTCGGGGCAGAAGCATAAATTAAAAATATTGCCACAACAATAAAAGCGGCAATAAGTACAGCTCGTACATATTTCATAGAAAAACCTCCTTATTTTCTATATTTATTATACCATATAATTGTCCTTTAAGTCAACATTAAAATGAATATTTTTTAAATTTTTTAAAACTTTGATTGATAAAGATGTGTCAAAGAAGCAAGCTTTTTAATTTCCGTTTCCAATAAAAAAAGGGCTAGAAATTCTAACCCTAAAATTCAACCTCTTCAATACGGTCTATTAAAACCTGTACAGGGGTGTTTGTGTTTTGATAGAAATAATCATCTATCCCCTTCCCGAGTTCTAAGTCCCAAGTAATAGCTTTGGTATTCTTATATCTTGATTTTAAGAATAAATACAGCTTTTTTAAGGCCTTTTTTACTGCATCATTTTCCTTATAATCCGCATCAAAAGCAAGCACAATTCTTTTTACGCCCTTATCCTTCATTCTGTTAATTACAGACATGATTTTACTTTCATTCCAAGATGTAACACCTTGTAAAGACATTGCAGGACTTAAAAAGATTTTGTTGATTGCAAGAGCTTTAAATTTTCCTTCTGTAATAAACAAAATATCACTATTTGTTTTTAAAGGAATATTTATATCGTACCCACTCTTAGCACTTGTGCCTTCAGTCATATTGTCTTTATTTGCAAAAGACGATGTAAAGAATGTGTATCTTAAATTCCCTGACTTCTTTCTTAGTTGTAAAGAATAAATAAGACCTTCTTCATCTCGGAGAGGCATAACAATAGCATCACTTGACATATGTTTCCAAACCCAAAAATCATCCTTGTCTCTTGCTTTAAAGAAACCCGGAACTCCTTCTAAGTCTTTGTATGTGAGCCCCGCTTGTTTTAGGGCACCCATAACATTTGTGTTGTATGTGAGGCTTTTAAAACCTGCTTTTTTGATTTCTCTATCATTTAAGTTTCTTTTTCTTAAATAATTATAGTCCTCATCACTTAATTCAAGGTTATTTAAAAATATCTTATAAACCTTGTCTCTCTTTACTACACTCGCTATTCTTTCTTCTTCGAACTTAATCGGATTTTTTCTTTGAAATTCTTTTACAACAATTTCATCTTCTCTTGTTTTTCCTCCCGACAAAAAGAGGAGTTCTTCTCTAGGCAAAAGATTAAAATCTATGCCGATTTTTAAAGCTGCTTCAAATAAGCTAAGCCTAAACTTCTTTGATACATAGTTACTTGCCCTGCCACCTTCACCGCATGCAAAACAGTAATATGAATTTGTGTTTGTAAAAATTACAAATGAGCCCATATGCTTGTCATCGTGAAATGGACACAAACATTTGTAATAATTCCCTTGCTTTTTGACTTCCCCTTCCTCATAGAGGAGAAATACTTTTTCGATTGAAAGTTCATTTATTCTGTTGAATAATGTTTCAATAAGTAATCTTCTGTTCATTTTTTCTAGCCCCCTTATTTAAATATGACCATTGGTCTCTTAATTTCTTTTTCTTTATAGTAATATTTAAAGAAATCAAATCTTTCATATTTCTAAGGGGTGAAATCTAAAATGTACCCAAATATCTCTCGCCTTCATTACCCGCAAAGATGTTCGGAGCTTCAAGCCATATTTCGTATGTTGCATCCTTTTTTGCAGCTAAGAGTTCTTTTAGAGAGACAATATCGGTTGCTTCGAAATTAAAAGCCTTATTTACGTCTTTAATATTTCTAAAATTGTATTCTTCGCTTCCACCTTTTTTGTATGTCTTTTTAATAACAATCATACAATAACCTCGCTTTCTTATACTTATATTAATTATTACAAGGAGTGAATGAAAAATATTAAAAATAAATGAATTTGGATTAATTAATCAAAAAAGCCTGCTTTTAAGGTCTCGCCGCAATCAGATTTCAGGCATAAAACTAGTCTGTGATACTTTTCGTTGCGGCTCGGTCCGGCATGCTCACTTTAGGTTCGCATATCCGGCTCTGATGCTTTTCATGTAAAAACATTCGTTTTTAAAAATAAATAATGCTTTATTCTTCTAAATATTAATATAAAGAACAAAAGACAAAAGACATAAGTCAAATAATTAGAGGAGGTGTCAATTATGACAGAAAAAAGAACAGGCAAACCGCCAAAAAGACTTGCAATCATTGGAAAAATGGGGGCAGGAAAATCAACTGTAGCGAGTCTTTTAAAGAATCGCTATGGATACAAGGAGCTTACATTTGCAACACCAATTAAGGATATCGCAAAGAATCTTTTCTTTATGGAAAAGAAAGACAGAGCACTCTTGCAAGATATCGGACAAGCTTTAAGGGGTGTCAGAGATACCGTGTTTGTGGATTATTTAATTAAGAATATTCCAGAAGATGAAGCAGTAATTGTAAGTGATGTAAGACAGAAAAACGAATATGAAGCTCTTAAAAAAGCAGGTTTTATTTTCGTTAGAATTAATTGCGATTTGAACGAGAGAATTTATCGTATCGAACAAAGAGATGGAATTGTTGTTGATAAAGTTTATATGGAAAGACTAAATCATATAAGTGAAAACGACTTAGATGATGTAAAGGCTGACCTTGAAATTAACAACAGCAAAAGAAAAGATTTCCTTATTGGGAAAAAGTTTGATTAATTACCTGAAATTTAGGGTAATAAGAAAACAACATAGCAAGAATTTTTAGAAGTTTTCACTCGAAGAAAATATTTTTTTATTTAATTACACCGGGAATTAAACTCAAATGTTAATAACAATCATTTGACTATTTAAGACCCAAATGCATCAGAGGTAGACATGCATTAAGCTCATGAGGAGCAGTCTACGAAAATTCTTTGCTGTTTATTGTTTTAGGGGTTTATACTTTTGTATAGACCCTATTTTTATTGCAAAAAAAATAAAGGGGTGCATGATTCCCCTTTAAAATTTAGAATATTTTCTTTTTTAGTTTTACTTCTCCACCATATTGATTTGTTATCTTTAACTTTCTTCCTTTAATTTCATACTTCCATTGTGATGCATCTTCCTCATATTCCCCTTCGTGAATTATTAGTTTGTCACCATCAAATAATTCAAAGCTAAATGGCTGGGTTAACACCTCTCCATCTTTGTTTTCTTGAACCATTATTCCCGAACCGTTCTTTCTGAAAGTTATTTCAAATTTGTTCGATATATCGCCATCTTCAATTCTTCCTTTCCATGTTCCAACAAGACTCTTATTTCCACAGAAAATTAGGGAAATGACAAAGAGGAAAATGATTCCAAATAGTACATACTTCACACCTTTTTTAAGTTTCATATGCTTTTCTCCTTTTAAATTTTTTGTATGTATATTATACCACATAAATAACAATAAAAAAAAAGGGGCTGCTTACTCCCTCTATAATTTAACTACTTCCTTTTAAAGGCTATCGTGAATCCATACTTATCAACTATCCCAAAATGTTTATTATCTTTAAACGCATAATACCATTCTTCCGGTTCCTTATCTTCCTCGGTTATAATCATTCTTTCTTTATCTAATAATTTGTATGTGAAAGTTTCTGACCTATACCTAGTCCCATTTTCTTTATACCAATTTTGTATTCCTGTACCATCTTTTCTAAATGTGAAATCAGCAGTGACAGTATTATATCCATCTGTAAGTTCAGCGGTCCAATCTCCAATGACAGTTTTTCTTTTTAAAAACATGAAAATGATTAACGCAATGATAATTACAATTGCTAGTATTAAGTATAATACATTTCTTCTAGGCTTCATATATATTTTCTCCTTTTAATTTTTTTGTAAATATATTATACCATAAAGGAGACAATAAAAAAAGAGGATAGAAATGCCGTTTTAAATAATATACTTTACACACTAACTTTTAGCACTATTGGCTAATCAAGTCGTAAAACGTCAATTCATCTATAATGTCTATATCGTTACCTGCCAGTTTTAATTTTTCAGCCTTCTTATGTTTTAATGACTTTTCACCTTTTAGCATTGCGTTATAATCATTATCTCCAAGTATTAAGTAATTAGTTTTATTATTCACCCCACTATCAAGTATTCCTCCTAAATTAACAATTATCTGCATCGCATCTTTTCTTATCATCCTCTCTAGTTTACCCGTAAATACAACATGTCTATTGTAAAAAAAGTTATCTTCATCTATTTCAACTACATCTGGTTTTATTGATTTTATATCAATGCTAGTCTTTTTAGTTTTCCATAAATCACTAATGTCAATATTGTTATCACTCATGTGTGCTTTGATACAATCATAAAGTTCTTTTGTTGAAATACAATCCGCAATAGAACGATGTTCATTATTGTGTAGATTTAAGTATTTTACCATATCAGAAAGCCTATGATGTTTTAACTCTGGATATAACTTTCTAGAGAATTGGAATGTATCCATGTATTTATTATCAAGCTCTGTTTCAAGACCACAATTTAAAAACCTAATATCAAAAGATGTGTTGTGACCAATAATTATATCGTCTCCAATAAAGTTTAGTAATTCTTCTTTAATGTCTAATATAGATGGCATGTCTATAAGCATATCATTAGTAATACCTGTTAAAGAGGTTATAAAACCACTAACTTCATTCTCTGGTTTAATTAATTGTGAATATTTTTCAACTATTTCATTACTTCTAACTCTCAACACACCCACTTCTATAATTTCATCATAATAAGATGATAAACCTGTTGTTTCTATGTCTACAACACAATAATCGTCTATTATTTCTTTTATATAATTTTTATTACTCCTTGACATAAAATCACTCCTTTAATATCAAATATACGACTATCTTGGTCACTAGCAAGATTACTCGACACTAGCATCATCCTTACAAACTATAGCTTCGCTCGCTCTAGCATCATACCTTAAAATTACATAATCACTAATATTTTGTCCATTTTCACAAATAGCCTCTAACACTTTTTCAGCATAGGTGCAAGACTGGTACATTTTAGCTCCGGTCACATATCTACTGGGAACAAACCTCTTTGTCCCACCCTTATGCCAAGCACCAGCTTTTTTATTGTATATCACAAATAGCATGAAATATGGATAAGGCACCGTTTCAGATTGAACTTTTATACTCATGTTTTTCTCCAAAATTACATTACTTCTTATCTTTATCTTTAAATTTCTTCCCTACCGAACGTTTCCCTCTCTCAAACAGAGCTGAGCCAAATATTATAACAAGCATAATACCAGCAAAAATCTTGTCACCAAGTGAATCAAACATGTTTATAAATCCTCCTTAAAATAAAAGCAAGTCTAAAAAACCTGCTTTTTAAATACCTGTGAATATCCAAACATTTCTATTACCTCTGGATAATACTTTAATAATTGAACCCTAATACTATTCATCTGGGTGGCATGTTTTAGCTGACCTTTTTTCTTTCCTTTAAGTTTAGATTCAAATTTCTTAAGTTTCCCCTTATGAAGTTTTTATGGCATTCTTCGCAGAGTGTAACTCTGCAAACTTAGGCTTGTGAAGCAAAAACTAAAACCGCACTAGAAGGTGCTAAGTCTTTAGCTTAGCACAGCTTCACATTATTTTTAATATATTCTACATATTCTTTTGGTTTATTGTAGCCGTTTAAGACACTACCTGTAGCAAATAGAAAATCATCCAAAAACATTTCGGAATTTATTAGCCAAACTTTAAATTCTTTTGCATCCTTATATTCCTTATAAGTTTGATTTAAATCAAATTTTTCACAAAAGTTTAAATTATTACCTCTTCTTAAAAATCTTTTTACAAAAATATCTTTTGAAACATATTTTGGATTTGCTATTAAAACTTCTACTTTTACCCCATTTTTATACAAAAAATCTAACAAATCTTTTTGTAACCATAATGTTATAATTGGTTCTTTTGCATTTTTTATTGTTTTTAAGATAAATTCAGAATATTCCTCAAACCAATTCTCTTTTTCTTTTTTAAAAGTGCTTTTAAATTCTTCATCGCTTAGATTAGGGTATTTTTCTCTGTTATACTTAATACCTAATGTAAACTTATCTGTGTCAAATATTTCTTTATATTTTTTATCACAATATGTTTTTCCTAAGCCACTTTCCACAGCTATAATTCTTTTTTTCAATTTACGATATATCCTCTCTTTCGCTTTTAATCGCTTATTGCTTTTTTCTAAATTACAAGCAACGCATAATACTTGTCCGTTGTCTATAGTCTTGTCGTGTTTGTCAAATGTACGAAGATTTAAATCTTTTTCTTCACCAGTGAATACATAAGAATATATTCCAGTTTTATTTTTAACTTCTTTATCCTGCATTAACTTTGCAACAATTTCTTCTAAAACAAAAGCAAGTCTAAAAAACCTGCTTTTTAAACGCCTGTGAGAATCCTTAAAATAAACGGAGCCGAAAATGCATAAGAATATCCAATAGAACCTGTAACTAAGTATATCAAAGATGCAGGAATTAGATAGTAGTATAAAAGGGCAAAAATATTATTCTTTAAATAATCCCTATAACTCTCGCCTTTCTTTTCGTGAGTGCTTCTATATACGTCTAATATGGCATATGTCGGCCATGAAAACAATAAGGGATAAAACAGCTTATTATCCTTTATAATCGCAAAAATTGTCACCCCAATAAGCAGGGCAAGTAAAAGATATTTAGTTAGTTTACTTTCCTTCTTCATAAAAATCCTCCTTAAAATCTCTTTTAGCCCACATTCCCTCCATTCTTTTTGAAAAAGCAATGAAAAAAGCGAATGCAAGCCAAAGCGTGCGTGTGAAAATGTATATAATCACACTTGCTGAAAAAGAAACAAACAAAAAGAAGAAGTAGTTTCTGTTAAAAAAATCAAGATAACTCTCCTCTTTCTTCTTGTAGTATTTCGTATACATATCAAGCATGAAGTGTACTCCAAATACCATAACGATAGGGTATATGAATCTTTCATCAAGCAGATAGACTAAAACGCAAATAATACCCATTAGTATAATTAATATAATATCTTGAAATATACCATCTTTAGAAGCAGGCTTTTTAGCCAAGTCTTTTCACCAAGCTTGCAATTATGTCTTCCCTTGGATGATTTTCACTATAGAGAACAAAATGTATATCCGCTAAAGAGGCTTCAAAATCTCCCGATTTAATATCAAGAGCATTCTTAACAATCTCATCTTCTGATTTATACATAAGCCTTACAGGTTCTTCAATCCCGAACATACTTAAATACCTAGTCGGAATGTATTGAATCTTTTTCGAATCATCCAGATATTCAAGCTTAATCATATGATTCTTAAAATCCTTAGATTTTTGTATTTTTGTGTCTTTATAACTCATCATTGCATATATTACTTTAGTTGTCAGGTCAACATCATTATACACCCCTAATACAACCCTTAAAGCAGGCTTTAACCTTGACTCTTTAAAGGCCTCTGCGACCATTTCCAAAAACTCTGGGTCTATGCTTTTATATCTCTTATAATAATCAATGTTTTTTGGCGGTGTATTAATGAATTTTTCAAATTCTTTTTTAATGTCCATAGAAAATCCTCCTTAACTTTCTAATATCTTTTTAATCTGTGATTCCGTCAATACTGAGTTCTCTAAAAAAATAGGCTTTTGTTTTATAATGTCATTTGCTTTATTAATTATATCTTCACTAACATTAACATAATTATATTCACTTAAATCAATCTCTCCATCTTTAGACGTAAGTGCTTCAATGAAGCGGTATTTATTATTCCTGAACATAATGCAGTATCTATTAGAACTTTACATACTTTATTAGTAGGTATTTTAATAGATTTTAAACAATTTGATATTTGAGTTTGATAATCTAACAATGTAATAATAAAAACGAACTTGCTTTTATTTAAATTGTTTATTAAATATTTTTTCATAAAATCCTCCTTAATTTGGCAAGGGTAGCAGGATTTAAACCCACGACATTCGGTTTTGGATGCCGATGTTCTATCGACTGAACTATACCCCTATAAAAACTGGAGACGTAAGCTAAGTTGCTAACGCCTCCGAAAACCTTTTCTACGGCTTGGTAGATAGGTATGGCAGGAACAGAAGGATTCGAACCTTCATCTATCGGTTTTGGAGACCGATGTTCTACCAATTGAACTATGTCCCTATAAGAGGTTTAGGTGCCCATGTGCTACCTGAGGAATTGAACCTCACCCCCAATCTTTCGCTCGGTGTTCTACCAAGAACTTAGGCAGCACATTTGAAAGCACCATGCCTCGTGGTCGAAGTGGATAGATTTGAACTATCAGCTTGCCATGTATCCGGCAAACACTCTAACCGACTTAGACTACACTTCGATATTCTTTATTTTTTTAATTTAAGATTTCACTTAACTTAGTAGCTCATCCATTAAAAACTGGTTCTTTGCTATTCTATTTATTTTCGAACGTGCTTTTAGTGACTCAACTGTTGTATTTAGTTCTTCAAATGTGATAGGGCCTTTAGGCTCATTGCCATCTCCAAAAAGTATATAATCTATGCAACAGAAAAACAAATCTGACAAACTATAGACCATATCAGCAGTAGGTGGGTTTTCACCTTTTTCAATTTTAGATAAAGTATCAGTATCTATATCTAAAAATTCGCTTAAAACTTCTTTACTTATATTTGAATCTTCTCTAAGCTTTTTAATCCTAGCTCCCATTCCAATTAAATCAATCATGACAATTTCTCCTTTCAAGTTTCTATATGTATTATACTATATAAGTACCCCTTGTGTCAATACTTTTTAGGCGAAAAATGGAAAAATCTAAAAAAAAGACAGGCTTTTTAGACCTGTCAGTTAATATTTGGTATATCTTTTTAACCAAATATTTTTATATCATCTCTTTTGATTATAGGCTTATCTGAATCTCCATTAAGAGCTCTGTTGTAAGCACTATTAACTCTTTCTTTAAATAACCATGGGTTATCATCTTTGTAGGAATCCATCACCCTTTCAATGATGTTCTTGTCCTCTATCTCGAACTCCACATCCGGTTTTTTAAATTCGTAAATTTCAGAAGCCCCAGCACCGGCGTACTTATAATATACCTTAGGAATAAAAGGACCGTTTCCCCATGCCTCTATAATTTCAAAAAACATAGGTCTATTAAAAAGTTGCAATGATTCTTTTTGAATATCGTAGAGCATATTTTGAAGCATCATTAATGTTATAGACCTATTTAATTGAACTCCTCTATATAATATATATTGTGCAATGTCAGTTGCTTTATACATAACATATCTCCTTTCTTATTTCTCTTTATATTATACCATATAAATACCACTTGTGTCAATAATATATGAAAAAGATAGGCTTTTTAGACCTGTCAATTTCTCCTGATATTCACTTTCCCGAAGAGTTATACATCGAATCCCCTTCTTATGAATCGAATCTCTCAAACTCTTCTCTACTAACTTCTTCTACTTCTGCATCTATAGCAGGAACTAAAAGCAGTTCTCCAATAGCTTTGTCTTGCATATAAAGGAATTTACCACCAATACCGAAAGAAAAGTAGTGTTCATCCAAGTAATCTTCAAACCATTTCTCCTTGTCTGCTGGCATAAATACAATTTCGCTGTTGCTTGTATTGTTAATAGGAATCATAATTCTATCTCTGAATCCGCTTTCAATCACACCAGCACCAATGCTTAACCCATCGAGTCCACTTTCACCTGTTTCTTTGACAAGTAGCACATAGTCACTATTAAAAGCAACTTTTAAGCCTGTATCAAGAAGACGGGTTTCGCCTGGCATTATACTAATCCTCTTATCTACTGGCAACATATACACATTGTATCCAGCACCTTCTTTTCTTTTCTTAGGGATAATCGCCCTTTCATCGTCTTTTAAAAAACATAACTTTGTCATAAATGACCTCCTTAATTGATTTTGACAATATTTGTCTTTTGGTTATTTCTTCTTTCATAGTAATATTTAAAGAAATTTTAATTTTTATATTTTCTAAATTTTTAAAAACAAAAAAAGACAGGCTTTTTTGACCTGTCAATTTCTGTTTTAAAACCTATTTCCCTGAAGAGCCGAGCATTCCTTCTCCTCTTTCTGAATCGAATTTCTCGTATTCTTCTCCACTAACCTCTTTAATTTCCGCATCTATAACAGGAACCAAGAGGAACTGTCCAATGGCCTTCGTTTGCGGATAAATTAATGCACTTTGAAAAGAGTTGTCACCAGAGTATTCTTTTGGCATTAATACAATATCTTTATCACTCGTGTTATTAATCGGAATTAAGATTTCTCCTCTAAATCCACTATCTATCACACCTGCTCCAAACCTCATCCCTTTGGTTCCGGTAGAACCTCTTTCTCTTCCCAAAAGTACATAATCGCTGCTAAATGCGGATTTTAAGCCTGTGTGCAAAAGAACAGTCTCACCGGGTTTTATAATCACGGGCTCATCTGTCGGCAGCATATATACATCATACCCTGCATCTTCTCTTCTCTTTGTGGGGATAATTGCCCTTTCGTCATCTTTAAAAAAGTATAAATTAGTCATGAAAAATAATCCTCCATATTTATTATATCATAAAAGCAGGCTTTTTAGACCTGCTAATTTAATATAAAGCTGATTCCGCAATTTCTTTTGGCTCTTTTAATTTTTCTTTTCCTCTTTATTTCCTCGAACATTTTTAATTTCATCCTTTGGTCTCTCTTCAGTTATTTCTATTTTTTCAATATCTACTTGTTTTTCTTTATCAGTCAGGAGTTTATGCCCCAATGCACCTGCAAGTATTGATTTTACATCTACACCAAGACTATCATTTAGACCATCAGATATTTGTGTTATTGATTTTGTAATATCCCCAACTAATTTTGTATTGTTACCTTCGCCGTACATAGTGATTTTATCAATATTTTTGAGTGGTTCAGCAATATTCTTAGCAATATCCGGGAGTGATTTAAAGTACATTTCAAGTATAGCTGCTTCACCATACTTCTTCATAGCTTCTGCTTTTTTATTAATACCTTCAGCCTCAGCTAGAGCTTTTAATCTAATAGCTTCAGCTTCTGCTTTACCTTTAGCTTCAATACCTTCAGCTTCTCTTAGCATCTTTTCTTTCTCAGCTTCAGCTTGCTTAATTCTTTCGTAGCTTTCAGCATCTGCTTTTCTTTGAGCCTCATAAAGTGCAGCATCTGCTTGCTGTTTCTTTTCAGCATCTAATTTAGCTTTTTGAACTTCAATTGCTTTTTGCTCCTTAATAAGGTTAGCTTCAGCCTCTACTTCTTCACGTTTTTTACGCTCAATCTCTGATTGAATTTGTAGGGCTGCTTCAGCAATAGCAGCTTTCTTATCTGATTCTTCTTTGAGTTCAGCTTCGCGAATTTTTAACTCGTTTCTCTTTTCAGCAATGATTCTGTCTGACTCTACCTCAGCATCATTTGCTTCCTTATTTGCTCTAGCTTGTGCCATAGCAATTTCTTTTTCTGCCTCAGCTTTAGCAATCGCTGCATCTTTTCTAATTTTAGACTTATTTTCTTCTCCTAAATCTTGAATTACATTTGATTCTGGATTAAAATTTTGTACGTTAAAAGACACAATTTCCAAACCTAGTTTTGATAGGTCGGGTACGGCGTTCTCTTGCACTAATTCTCCAAATCTTTTGCGGTCTTGAACCATGTCAGTAAGCTTCATTTGACCCACAATCTCCCTCATATTTCCTTCTAGTACATCTTGAACTGCTTGAATAATATATTCTTCCGGTTGATTTAAGAAGTTTCTCGATGCTCTATCTATCATGTCTGAGTCGTTAGGAATTTGAACTTTAACAATTCCGTCTACCTTCACATTCATGTAGTCAAAAGTTGGAACAAAATCACCAGTCTTAACGTCAACAGACATTACTCTTAAAGATAACTTATCTAGTCTTTCTAATATAGGTAGTTTAACGGTAGCCTTACCAATTACTACCCTCTTCCTTAAACCCGACACAATATAAGCTACATCCGGTGGTGCCACTCTTCTGCATAACACTAAAATAATCACTGCTAATAAAAATACTGAACCAATGACAATTCCTAAAAACATAAATAAAATTCCTCCTTAATTATTTATATTATATCACAAAACCGCCTTAAAAAAGCAGACTTCTTAGACCTGTCAATTTAATACAAATCACTTTTACTAATCACCTTTACTAAAATCAAATAATTTTGAAAATGTGCGATTTAAAGTGTAACTTGGGTCTACATCCGCTATTCTTGCTATTTCATCGTTTAATTCCCATATTTCTTCAATTGAAAATGGTTCATAATCGTCTTTCAATGATGCCTTGAGAGCAAGTAGAACACATGCGTAGTATATCCTCGAGGGAAGCATTAGTTCATCGAAAAGATTCTCTGTGTATTCAAACTCCATTCCGATATAGTCTATATTCATGTCTTCAACAATTATTTGAGTAATGCCTAACGCTATTTTTTCATAGTTTTCATATTCGGGTGCTATTGGATAAATGTAAATGCACCTTTTATCTTCTTCGGAACCTCTTGTGATTTTTTCATGGATATCCATATAATTTTTTGCAAAATCAACCGGTTCACTTGTATACGAACATTTAATTTTTATATTGCAAATCTTGGCAATTTTTACTACATCTACTCCCGCTTCATTGTATTCAATTTCTCCTACCTTTTTAGCATATTTGCCAAAAAAACTTAAAACATCCTTATCCATCACGTCTTTTAATTTCATAAAATCCTCCATAATTTCTTTCTTTTAAAAAGCAGGCTTTTTTAACCATCTGTTTCCGCTTGTGCCATATTTCCGTGCCACAAATCGTCTAATGTGTCCCCATCGCTCGTGCAACCTGTAAATGTGAGTGCAATGAATAACAAAAACACTCCAACAATAAATCTCTTATGCCTCAATTCTAAAATCACCTCAAAAACAAAACACTAAATCCCTGTATCGCCAAATCTAAGAGAAGAACTGATACATAAGCGGTTAGAACCCCAAGAATTAGCTTTGAAAATTCTTTGCCTAAAAAGCCTGCTTTTGAAAGACCTCCTATCTCATATCCTGTATCCCCGGCTCTTTTAACACTTAGCACGGTTGAACCTGATACAAAAAGGGATGCTAAAACAAAAATAATTACATATACTAGCCTCATTTCTTCTTAAATATCCTCCTAAATTTTGTCTTTAAACGATATATTGTATCGGTCTTTAGCCTTTCTTCTTCGAGTTCTTTAAAATACTCATTTTTAAATTCATTATATTCCAAGACCTTCTTGTGATACTCCTCTCCCGATATATCCCAAATACTCTTTCTTACCTCCGCAATTCTTTCTTCGGACATGAAACTTTTTTCCATAAAACCCTCCTTGAAAAACTATTTTTCTTCTAGTTTAAGTAAATCCTCTACAGTCGATTCTATTTTTTCCTTGTTTCTCACATTGTCGTCATTTGCCAAGCTGACTGCTTCTTTTGCAACATCTAAACCTTCTACTAAAACATATTTAGTCTTATCCTCGGTACTCACGATTCTTACCGCCTCTTTGGTAGGGATGGAACCTTGAACAAACAATGTTCCGAACATAACAGGGATGAATGCAAGAAGACACAAAATCAATTTTTTTGTTTTCTTATTTTCAAAGAATATTACTAAGGGAATTATTAAAGCTAATGTCATTAAGAATAATGCATTACCTACTACCTCCATGAAACCTACACTCATGCCTTGAAACAAGCCATCGTTAAACGCAATGTAAAAATATGCAAACACCATTTAAATCCTCCCTAACTTATCATTTATTTATTTCATATGTATATTATACCATATTTATATCTCTTATGTCAACAATATAACCAAAAAAATAAAAAAGAGCAAGTATTTCTACCTGCTCCAATGGAATATGTTATGTTTTCAACTAATACTCTAGTTTATTTTTCTCTGCTCTCCTATGTCTTCTGTCTATAATCCTCATTTCTCGTTCTTTTCTTTTAAAAGCTCGATATTCAGGACTCTTCTTCAAATTGTACTCATCCTTTTCCTTAAAAAGATTTTCTCTTCTTAAGTCTCTTTCTTTCGCTCTTTCAAGCCTTAAAAACCCCCTATACTCAGGGTCTTTCTTTGCTAAATAATTGGAACCTATAGGAAGTCCAAACCTTCTTTTTAAAGTGCCCGCTCTTCTTTGTTCCCGATATTCTTCTCTCAGTTTCTTGTATTCTGTCATATAATCCTCCTTCTCTTAAGCTAAGCCCGATATTGGTGTACCACCAAGGTTATTAATTAAAAAACCGATAAGCCATATAATCCAAGCTGTAGCTAAAATGCCAATCACTCCATACTTTAGAACATCTCTTAAAAATGCTCCTTCTCTTCCATATCTTCTGATGTTTACCCTATATCTTGGGGTGTTTTCGATGGCCTCATAAAATTCCATCGCTTGTCTAATTTTTTTTCTCATAATTCTCTCCATATAATAATTTCTTGTCGCCACATACTTTAAGTGTAACGAGGTCGCCTTCTCTAAACTTAAGTTCCCTTCTTGTTCCCATAAATCCAGATAAAAGGTCATCAGGATTTTCTGCAACATCTGCAATCTTCTTGCCTTCTTTAGTAAAAATTCCGGCTCGCATATTAGTATCAAATTTATAGATTAAAGGTTCTCCATTTAGTCCCTCATCACTATTCATATCAACTCTAATACCTGTAAAATAATTCTTCCTCGAAAAAACTATTCTTTCAGCTTTTAAGAATTTTTGCTCTCTTTTGTAGATAATCGCTCTGTAGACTGAATAATCTACACCATTAGAAGTTTTTGTTTCCTTACTTCCTGGAATTATGAAAATTACAGCCGGGTCTAAAAGAACATTAAAAACTTTAAATGCTGGAATATCTTTAAACGGGTCAATCATTGACTCAGGTGAATCTGATACATAAAAGTATGGTTCAGGGTCACCTATGTTTCTAAAAATTCCAACTGCATTTGGGTAACTTCTGTCACTCATTCCATTTTGTCTTGGCATACCATAAATTGGAGCTCTAAGCATCCACAGGTCACAGCCTTCTAAACGGTATCTTTCAACCTTGTCTTTTAAGTCTACAATTGTTATTGTAGAGTTCTCTTGTAGGATTTTTTCATCCATAATTTCTTCCTCCTTATTTTTTATGACTAATTTAGTCTTTTAGTTATTTCTTCCTCTGTATTAATATTTAAAGAAATTACAACTTATGTATTTCTTGAGTATATGTATATTATATCATATAAGTACCCCTTGTGTCAACAGTATTTATTGTTCTTTTTAAGTTCTTTTAAATTTTTTATTTTTAATATCGGCGTTTAAAAGATTTCTATGGAAATGAAGTTGGGTTTGGTGCTGTTATACCTGAAAATTGTTTTAGCGGCATTTTGAGTATTCTGGGCTTTAAATTTTGGGTGTCTGAAATGTGTTTATGTATTTTTGTTAATGTAAAGGTTTTTAATGTTGTTTGTCTTTTGTTTTATGGATATTGTTGTTGTATAGGGTGTTAAAATTGTTTAAGCTGTTCACTTGTATGAGTTTTAGTTTTTGTATAAGTATTTACTTGATTTTTTAGTTCGTTTTATTGTATGGGTTATTTTTTTGTATGGGTTCTTTTAATTATATATGTTTTTTAATTTTATGGATGTGTTTGAATTTATAGGGTTTTTCTTTTATTTCTGCAAAAAATTTAGGTGAATGTATGTTCTTTAATTCTACCCTGAATTGTTTTCGTACATTTAAATTTTAAAAATCAATAAAGCTTCATTTGAAATAGCTAGCTTACAAGTGCGACAATGAACTCTTTGAAAAAGTATGTAGGTCAATGAGTATGGCGGAGTTAAAACAGCAAATATCTTTATTTATAACGAAAAAGAAAAAAGCATGTAGTAAGTCGGTGGAGGTCTGACATGGAGATTGAGTCCATACATTTATATACAAATTTATTTGTGAACATAAATCATACATCATCTGTCACATGGAGGATAGATTATAACTTCTACCTCTTTTGTGTAACTATTCTTTACAAAAAATATAAAAGTATAAAAAAAGAATAAAAAAATAAATCCTATGCAAATTATTGACAATAAAATGCATAAGATTCACAAAAAATATGTAAAAAGCCTGCTTTTTTATACGCAAACAAGAGCCTCTACTTATACAAAGTATGACTCTTTAATTTCATCCCAAGTTTCTCGACCAAAAAGAGAATCACATGAATACATGGCTTCTCCTCGCATCGCTTTTTGTCTCGCTGTGAAAGATATTAAGTTCAGTCTTTCTTGAGAAACTATAAGAGGCTTTATGAAGTCAAAATATTCTCTAACCTCTCGTATTAATTTTCGTGTTTCTCTTTCTATGGTTGAAATAATTAAGGCTTTACTTGCAATTTTAAATATTTCATTCAAATTCTTATCGTTAGCCTTAAAGTTTTCAATCTCCTTATCAATCCCAAAAATAACAGCTGAGTTTAAGTGCATTTCTTTAATTTTTTTTTGAATTTTTTGAAGTTCTTCTTGTTCTTCTTTTTGAACAAAATATTTTTCAAATACATTATCAAACCATAAAGGCAAAACTTCATTAAAGTCTAATGGATTTCCGCCGTTATTTTTTAGTACAGAAAATAAGAAACCTTTTTCAGGTGTGTTTCTATTTCTTGAATTTTTAAATGTTTCAGCTTGTTTTGAAACAAGAAAAAGAATTTCTAAAAGAAGATATTTTACATAAGATTCATTAAGAGCCAAAGAACCAGCTTTTTCTCTAATTTCATTCTTAACAAATTCTATTTTTTCTTCAGCTTTTAAAAATCTGTATTTTTTATTTTTACTTATTTCTTTTAAAATCTTTTCAGCCAAAAGTTCTCTATGAAGTCTTTGAAATTCAGCTTCATTCTTAATTCTTAAAAATACAGTGGTTTTATGGAGTCCAACAATTTTTATAAGTTCAGATAGAGATGTAGCCTTTAAAATTGCACTATAAATCTTTTTATCATTTTTAACGGCATCCATTCTTCTTTTCCTACCCTTGCCTCTTCTTCTAAGGTTCGGGTTCTTAGCTTTTCTTTTCTTGTTATTAGGTCCATACCATTCGTTTCCTTCTTCCGCACCCAAATGTTCATTTATATATCTATCTGCACATTTAGTAAATCCCTTATTGTTCCATCCCTTAGAGGCAGACCTTATATCTTCTTCTGTAAAGACTCCCCTTGCCCCTTCATTAAATAATGGCAAAAGCTCTTTTAAATCACAAAATATTTCTTCTAACTCATAACCGCATTTCTTTCCAACTTTAAATAAATCTCTACAAATATTTTTCCTGTTTCCTTCCAAATTGTTTCCTGATTCAAGTTCTTTTTTGACACGAGAAAGAAGGGATATATATCTCACCTTATCATGATGAGCATACCCCTTGTTATTTTTCTTTTTTTTCTTTTTTCCGAAAGCTTTTTTTCTTTCTTCATAAAGCTTTTTAGAATTATAGACATTTTCAGGAATATCATAATTTCTTTCGCTATCTGGAATATTATTATAATCATCAAGTAGAAATTGCATCGTATTAAATCTAAGCTTTCTTCTGCTTTCCTCTTTTACGAGCATTTCAATAGGATAGTCTTCTCTTCTTTTAAAAGCCTTATCGATTATTCCGTTCTTTATAAGTGTATTATAGACTTTTAAAAATTCTTCAGGTGACTTAAAAGGTATATAATCTTCTTCAATATAACCCATTTCAAAAAACAAATCAAAGAAAGATTTGCCGGATTTTAAGCATTCTAAATAAACCCTATATATTCTTTTAAACGTTGCAAAAATAGAGTCTAAAAGTTCATCAATGGAATAAGATTGATTTAAATCCACACATGTTATTATATCTCCACTCTTGGTTCTACCATCAATAGATTTAACCCCTTGAAGAATATTTAAAAACTTTGTAGGCTCTTTCGGGTCTTTAAAAATGCCCGGCATTGTAAAAATTGCATAGAGCAAAAATAAGACACAGTTTGCTAAATTATAAATTGTGCCCGGTTTTTTCCATTCATCCTTAGATACACCAAATAAAGACTTTCCTGTTGATATAGGGCTTTTAAGCCTAATAGTTACATGAAGGCCGTTACCGGAGTTGCCAATAATTGATGGAATAGAAACAAAGCCGTTTGTTAGAGTAACAACCCAATTTCTTATATAATCTTTATCTACTCCGTCAATATCCAAAATAAATCCAAATGTATCTACCAATTCAGAAACTTTAGGCACATTTGAATTTAGATATGTGTTTGCTCTTATAAGAGAATTAGACATTTCTTCATAGTCTATTTCTCCGAGCTTAACATTTTTTCTGTAAAATCTTCTTATATTGTTATTTCCCGGATTATATACAAGCTTACTCCTTGTCGCTTCATGAGATTCATTATTAACTTCAACCACATAAAATCTTTCATATCCATTTGTTTTAAATGTTCCCAATAAATCAGGATAGCAAGCTCTTGTTATATATGTTTCTTCTAGCTCTTCCTTAGATAATCCCATAAATTTCATTCTATTTAAAAAGGCGATTTCTCGCATTTCGATTTCTTCTGGAGATAAATTTTCCGGGAAATTTGAAACCATAGATAAAGATATATCTGTATTTGCAAGAGCTTGATAGTATTCAGCAGAGTTATACAGTTTTTTTCCATCAAAAAAATCAGCTAAAGCTTCAAGAGCTGATATTTTTGCAAATCTTTTCTCATCATCCGGCTTATTTCTTGTGCCATTATATAAGGATTCCGGTATTGCATATATTGTGTATTTACCGTTTTTATCGTATATCTTTAATTCAGGTCTCCAATCTTTTAATTCTTCTTTTGATGGCGGGGCAACATTTCCTGCGGATTTTGCTGACCCAAAAATATTGGCTTTCCCTGAAAAGAATTTTTCTTTAGGTGTAGCTTTGGTTATTCTGTCTTTCTTCTTAAGGGTTGTCGTCATGTACCCCACCTTCCTTTCTTTAAAATTAAAAATAATATGTAGAGTAAAAAAACCTCTGTAAAAATAATTAGAGGTTTTTTATAAAAAATATTAAAAATAAATTTTTCTTAAGAATCTATTTTCAGTCAACATCAATTAAGATATTTTTTGGCACATTTTTTGCATGGTGTGTATCCCATACTTTCCGCTTCGGATACCGTTACTTCTCTAGGTACACTCTTTGAAGAACATGAACTATTCACATGGAACTTCTTCCCTGTCGGGTATATATAGCACACATCTTCGCTTGGCGTTTCGGCTTCGCCTGTATTTTCTGTGACACTCGCTGTTTCCGAATTTCCTGAAGTGTTATTTTGTGTATCTGTTTTAGTCTCTTCAGTCTTATCCGGTTCCTTTGTTTCAGGAGTTTCTTTTGTGTCAGCATTTTCTTTCGTTTCTGTCTTTGCACCGGTATCATCGGTTTTCTTTGGTTCTTCTTTAGGTTCTTCTTTAGGCTCTTCCTTAACTTTTTCTTTTATATCTTCCTTTGGCTCTTCCTTAGGTACTTCTTCGCCATTAAAAAGAGCGGCTGCTTCAGCATTCCATAAGCCTAATCCTGCTTCCCTTGCAGACTTTTCAAAAAATCTAAAATAATCTACATACTTAACATCAGGTGGGAATGTATAAAGGTTAGCATAGCCCTGTAAGAGAAGCTTTGCATTAAAGCATTTTTCTCTTAAATCCTTTTCTAAATCCTTGCCTTCAGGAATGTCGAGCCATACATATCGTAGAAGCCTTCCATATCTATCTGTATCGGATACATCCTTTTCAAGATATACAGTCTTTCCATCGAGTTCATGCGTTGTATATGCACTTGCCTCTTTTCCATAAAATTCTACAGGCTTGCGAGGATGTTTAGTCTCAGGTGTATCAACGAGTATTAGTCTAACTTTCTTTTTCTCTCCATTAATTTCAACATGAATCGTATCGCCATCAATAACCCTCACAACTGTCGCTTCTTCAAAATTTAACCCTGTATTCGCTTTTTTAGTTTCTTCTGACTGTTTTTTTGACTTTTCTGTAACTTCCGTTTTATTTTCTTTAGTTTCCTCTTTTGACTCTTCGGATATACTCGAAGTATCATCCCAGCCACTTAAATCTCCCCAAGTCATATCCATTTCTTCTTTGGGTTTCGAACACCCTGACAAAATAAGTACAGCTGCAAACAAAAAAGCCAGCTTTTTAAATAAAGATTTCACGACTAATCCTCCTTAAATTTTTCAATAGTCACTTCAACCCTCGGATTATCTTTGTCATAGTAGACCCTTGAGCCATCATGACCTTTAACAATCCTTGAGTTATCATTTTCTAAAATCCCTAAATCAACAAGTAAATCCAAAGTAGCACTCATGAGATTAAGTAAATCCACCTTTCGTCTTGTTTTCATATAATACACACATTTAACATTAACAGGTGTATTTATGGGTTCATCTTTATATTGTCCCCCAATCTGGTAAAATACCATCTCTTTATAATTCATGTAAGCTTCGGACGGAATAATTTTTGAATATTGACCCATTCTTACAATTCTCATGCTGTTCTTTTTAGTGATGGGGTTACCCTTTATAATAATTTTAAGCATATTTCCCTCCAATAGATATATTGTATCATATATCACTCTCTTGTGTCAACATAAAATAAGAAAAACTTAAAATCTTTAAATATTACTATAAAGGAATAAATATATAAAAGACGATATGTCAAATAAAATTAAGGAGGATAGAAATGAAAAAACAAACTACTAAGTATTTAGAGATTTACGACATTGCGATAAGCGGTCTAACAAAAGAAGGAAGAGATTATGCTAAAAAAGGCGGAGAGATTATAATCCCGGAAGGTATTGAAATCATTACTAAAGATGCGTTTAACGGAACTTATTTGAAGAACATTAAACTGCCATCTACACTACAGATAATTGGCCCCTTTGCTTTTAAAGGAACAGAAGTTGAAGAAATTGTAATTCCAAAAAATACAGAAGACATTGGAGATTTTGCATTCGGTGATTCAAAACTTCAAAAAGTTACTTTAGAAAAAGGCTCAAAACTTAAAGTTATTAGAAATGGTGGCTTAGGTTCAGGTTATTTAAAAGAAATTAACTTAGAAGAAGCGACAAATCTTATGGCATTAAAACCAAGAGCTTTAGTATTTAATAAGTTAAAACATCTAAAAATTAATACAGATGAAGATTTGTATGTAGACCTTCAAGCTCTTTATGGAGGAGGTCTTTTAGATGTAGACATTGAATCTAAAGGCGATGTTACAATTTCTGTAATGGGAGTAAATTACAACAAGAAACTTAAAAATGTAAGAATTAAAGGAAAGAAGATTTATCTTGAGGAAAACAGTTTTGCTTACTCAGATATCGAGAATTTGGAAATTGAGGGTGAAGAAGTAACCATTCTAAATGGTGCTTTCTTCTCAAACAGAATTAAAAGTCCAAAAATAAAAAATTTAACTTTTTGTGACTTAAATGCATTTTCGGAAAATCCAATTGAAAACTTGGATATACCAGATAAAATTAAAAAAGAGGAGGCATAAGATGCTAAAGAAGAATTTAAAATGGACTGAAGATGATTTTGTTATTGAAAATAATATCATTAAAAAAGTCAAAGAAGAAGCGAGAGAGGGAAAATTAAAGGACACACATATTATGGTGGTTCCTGAGGGAGTTATCGGATTTGAAGCAAATTGTTCCAATTATCCGATAAGTGAATTATATCTACCAAAAAGCCTAAAGTATATTGGAGAAGATGCATTTTTCTCTTGTTCAATAAGGTATATACATGGTGGAGAAATGATAGAAGAAATTGGTGGAGGTGCATTTAAATTTAACCAAATGACAGAGGTTAAAAACTTTAAAAACCTTGTAACTATAGGTGGTGAAGCATTTTCTAACTGTCATATTAGAGAATTTAACTTTAATAGTAAACTTAAAAATATTGGAAATGAAGCTTTTAAGAAAAATCATTTCGAAAAGCTGGATTTTTCAAAACTTGATGGTACAGTTATAGATGAAAAGGCTTTTTCTCATAATATAATTACAGAGATTAAAAAGTCAAAGAATCTAGAAATCGCAAAAGATGCTTTTGAGTATAATCTACTTCAAAAAGAAGAATTTAAAGAGCCGATTTTTGCTGAAAGCTGGACTAAGGATTATTTCATTATAAAGAAGAATGTGATAGAAGGAATAACAGAAGAAGGTGTTAAGAAAATTAAAGAAACAAAGTCACTTACTATTCCTTATTTTAAAGGAGTTAAAACAGTAAGTTTCTTTTCGGGAGATTTTAAACTACCACAAGAGCTTAAAAGTGTATATATTGAAGATGGTATAACAACTATTAACAATTCCACATTTGAAGCATCATCTGTGGAGTATATAAGACTTCCAAAAACTTTAAGATTCTTGGGGACAGATGTTTTTTACGGTTCATGTTTAAAATATGCTGACCTTTCAGACACTTCCCTATTAAAGATTCCGACAAACACATTCAACTATTGTTTATATTTAGAAAAAGTAAAGTTACCCAAAAAACTTGAAGTAATAGAAGAGTCTGCATTTACAGATACTTATTCACTTCGAGAAATAACCTTGCCTGATAGCCTTGAATTTATAGATATTTTTGCATTTGAAGAATCAGGAATTTTGAAGGTGAATATCGGTAAAAATTCTCATTTGGAAAAAATTGAATATTCAGCATTTAGTGGAACACAGTTACAAGAGCTTGATTTTACAAAATTAATAGCTCTTAAGATTATTGAAAAGAATGCATTTGCAAGAACAAATGTTAAAGATGTTAAGATTAATAACAAGAATTTAATGATAGTTTGGGAAGCATTTGTTTACTCAGGTACAGAAAGTCTTGACATTACATCATTAAACATCGGGCTTAATGCTTTTGCACTTTCAAATCTTAAAAATCTCGTGATAGAAGATGTTTACGAAATTGAAAATAGGGCATTTTACAGATGCGATTTGGAAAATGTAGAAATTAAAAAGCTAAAAGAAGTGTCAAAAATAGCCTTTGACGGCAATAACAAAATAGATTTAAGTTTCCCTGAGGAAACAGAATTTAAAGATGAGGATGAGGGTTTATAAAACCCTCTTTCCTTTTAAAAAAAGAATGAGTAGTATCATGTATTATGTTGACTTAAAGACTTAATATATGGTATAATAGAATTAAAAGAAGGAGAGAAGGAGATAAAATATGACTGAATGGACAATAAACGATTTTTATATCGAAGATGGGGTTTTACTAAACCTAGAAATATCAGGACAAGAAAAATTAGAAGAAATTGATTATGTAGAAATTCCTGAAGGTGTTGTAGAAATAGCGCCTAATGTTTTCTCAGATTTCATAATAAGAGAGGTATACCTCCCAAAAACGCTTGAAACAATAGGTAATTATGCCTTTAATGCTTGTTGTATAAAAAAGGTGTATGGCGGAGAAAATGTTTTAAATATAAAAGAGGGTGCATTTAAAGAAAATCAAATAACTTCTTTAAAAAACTTCAAAAATGTCAAAGAAATTGGAATGATTGCATTTAATGATTGTAGACTAAGGGAGTTTTTATTTCCTGAAAGCTTAAAAAGAATTGGTATGTATGCATTTTCAAATAACGATTTTAAAGAAATTGATTTGAACGAAACCAAAAATCTTGAAATCGCTGACTCTGCTTTTAGCGAGAATATGATAGAAAAGGTTATTTTGGGTAAAAATCCACGAATCGCCCCTGAAGCATTCAAATACAATGAACTTCAAAGTGTTATAAACGGAAATATAAATGACTTTAAACACGGAAACATAAATGAAATGGTAGAATCTAAAGAAGCCAGCTTTTCTGATATCTGGACAAAAGACGACTTTGTAATAGCTTTAGATACGTTTGAAGGTCTTACAGATAGAGGCATAGATAAGCTTCAAAAATTAGAATCAATTACATTCCCTACAATCCATGGAGTGGATAAAATTTCATCAAAATTCTCAAACAGAATAAGAAAAATCAGAAAATTCATGAAATCGGTGTATATTTCTGAAGGTGTTAAAGTTATCGAAGATGAAGCATTTAAAGAAAGTGGAATAGAAACTATTCATTTCCCTGACACCTTAAAAGAAATTAAAGACTTGGCTTTTTATAGAACTAACCTCGTTGATGTGGAATTACCACCTCTAAAAGAGCTTGGAATGAAGGTGTTTTTAGGGTCAAACATCCAAAAAATTGACATGAGTAAGTCTCCAATTAAAGAGATACCATTTGGATGCTTTGATAGTTGCAAGAAATTAAAAGAGGTAATACTTCCTGAAAGCTTAGAGATTATAGGAAGTAACGCTTTTAGAAATACTGTATCTTTAAAAAGTATTGTAATTCCTAAAAATGTAGAGGAAATAGTGAGTTATGCATTTAAAGGTTCAAGACTTGAAGAAATAGATTTCACAAATCCGGGAAAGCTTGAAAAAATTGGAGAGTGTGCTTTTGAGAGAACGAGAATTAAACATTTCCCGTTCACTAAACTTAAAAAGCTGTCTTCTCTTGGTGCAAATGCATTTTTAAATGGAAGTTTAGAGGATGTAGAAATTGATTCAAAAGCTCTTTCGATTGAAGGGGGAACATTTCGATTAAATCCTATAAAAAATGTAAGTTTAAATGTACATGATATACACTATATAGCGTTTGCAATGTGCGATATCGAAAATGTCGAAATTAAAGAAGCTTATGACATTAAGATGAATGCTTTTTCTTACAGTGATATTAAAAGAATAAGAATAGAAAAGCTTGAAAAAATGTCAGATGAAGCTTTTGATAAGGCTGTTATAGAGGGTTTAGATATTCCTGATAACACAAAGATATATAAGGAGTTTAAAATTGGATAAATGGACAAAAAACGACTTTATAATAATAAAAAATAGAGTCACAAGTCTTACAGAGGAAGGCTTAAAGAAATTAAACAGGCTTCACTATATGGAAATTCCTGAAGGGGTTGAAATTATAGGAGCACATACATTTCGAGGACTAGTAGCCTTAAATGAGGTATATCTTCCATCAACTCTTGAAGTTATTGGAGAAGGTGCCTTTAGGTATTCAGGACTTAGAAAGGTACATGGAGGAGAAAATGTTTTTTATATTCATGAATATGCATTTAGAAACAACTTCATCAAATCTATAAAAAACTTTAAAAATGCTAAATTCATTGGAAAGCATGCTTTTAGCGGCAATAGACTTGAAGAGTTCTATTTCTCAAAAACTTTAGAAAAAATAGAGTCTAAAGCGTTTTCTAGAAATAATTTTAAGGAGATTGATTTAAGTGAAACAAAAGATTTAATTATCTTTAGCGGTGCATTTAGTTCAAATCTAATTAAAAAAGTTATTTTGGGGCGTGACACAAATGCAGAAAAAGATGCATTTCTCTTTAATGAGATTGTGGAAATAAAAAATGGTGATATAAATGATTTTGAGTATGTAAATATTAATATAATACCGGAATTTGAAGAAGCTAGCTTTTCTAACCTTTGGACTAAAGATGATTTCAAGATAAGTTATGAAACTTTTGACGGTCTTACAAATAGCGGAGAAGCAAAGCTTATAAATTTAAAATCAATCACCTTCCCTACTATTTTCGGAGTAAGAAGAATTGGTAAGAATTTTTTCTACGATAAGGCTCATTTAAAAGACCAAGTAGAAAGTGTATATATTTGTGAAGGTGTTGAAATCATTGAAGAAAGTGCATTTGAAGACACAAGAATTAAATGTGTGCATTTCCCTAATACTTTAAAAGAGATTCGTGCAGGAGCATTTCATCTTACATCTTTAACACATGTAAAGCTTCCTGCTGTAGAAAATATAGAAATTGGAGCATTTATGACAACAAACATCGAAGTCTTGGATATGAAGGATTCAAAAATCACAAGACTCGATGAAGGAATGTTTTCAGAATGTTATCTTTTAAAAGAGGTAATCTTACCTGATACATTGGAAGATATAAGTTTTGGGGCCTTTAGAGGTGCTGAGTCTCTTAAGAGAATTGTAATTCCTGAAAATGTACAAACAATTAGAAATTATGCATTTATAGACTCAAGACTTGAAGAGATTGTTTTTAAAAATCCTGAAAACTTAAAAACAATTGGAATTGAGTCTTTTAAAAACACGAGAATTAAAGACTTCCCTTTTAATGATTTTAAAAATTTAAAAAGGATTGATGACGGAGCTTTCAGGAACACGGCGTTAAAAAACATAGAGATAGATAACCCGGAACTTTCTATTTCCGAAAATCTTTTTTCACGAAATAACATAAAAACAGTAAAGTTAAATGTTAAAGAGATTAAATATGAAGCATTTGCATTTAGCGATATCCAAAATATAGAAATTGTAAATTGCGAAAATATTGAAGGAAAAGTTTTTTTCTGTAGCAAGATTAAAAATGTGGAGATAAAGAACTTAAAAGAACTTGATGTTGATGCTTTTGAAGGAGCAACAACAGAAAACATGAGTATCCCTGAGGATACAAAAATAATTTAAAGAGGGTCTTATGGCTCTCTTTTTTTTATTAATAACGAAGTTTAAAAAGCAGGTTTCTTTGATAATACTTTAACAATAATATTAAAAAGCTAAAAACTCTAATAGTTACTATAAAGAACAAATAGTAAAAGACGAAATGTCAAAAAAATATGGAGGTGTCAAATATGACAAAATGGACAAAAAGTGATTTTATAATTAATAAAGGTAGTTTTATATCTTTATCGAAAGAAGGAGAAAAGAAATTAACAAACACAGATACATTAGTAATTCCTGAAGGGGTTACAAATGTATCTGACGAGGCATTAAAAGAGAAAAAATTTAAAAAACTGGTTCTTCCATCAACTCTTGTAATTATTGGAGAAAATGCGTTTTTAAATTGCGGAATTGAAGAAATTGAAGGCGGAGAAAATGTAATAGATATTTTTGCATTTTCATTTAAAAACAATAATTTAAAGTCAGTTCAAGGATTTTTAAACTTAAAAAGAATTAGCCCTTATGCATTTTCCAGAAATAAAATTGATGATTTTTATTTTGGGAAAGATTTAGAATTAATCAGTATTGATGCTTTTGAAGATAACAGATTTAAAAAGCTGGATTTTTCAAATTGCACAGGTCTTGAAATCAAAGAAGAAGCTTTTATGAGAAATTTAATTTCAGAGGTTAAGCTTGGAAAAAGAATGAAGATTACAAAAGAAGCCTTTAGATTTAATAAGCTTAAAAGTGATGAGTTCATAGATTCAGATATAACAGAACCTGCACTTTATAGCGAAGATGCAAAACCTGATAATTCATGGACAAAAGAACATTTTCTATTTAAAGATGATGCTTTTGTGGGTTTCACTAAAGAAGGTGTCAAGAAGCTTAAAACAGCTAATAACATAACTTTCCCAAGTGTTGAAAATATTACAAAAATTAATATTAATTTTTCAAAACTGAATTATATTTACAAGCCTTGTTTTAAAGAAGTCTATATTTCTGAAGGTATTGAAGAAATTGGAGATGAAGCATTCTGTTTAAAAAGAATTAACAAGATACACTTACCTGATTCTTTACGAATTATCGGGATAAGAGCCTTTCAGGGAATATCAGTTAAGAGCATCAAATTTCCTAAAAATCTAAAATCAATACATTATAAAGCTTTTACATTTTCAGAACTTCAAAGTGTGGATTTAAGTGAAACAAGAATAACTGAAATTCCTGATGAATGTTTTAAATTTTGTATGTATTTAAAAGAAGTTAAACTTCCGGAAAGTTTAGAATCAATTGAAAGTAGTGCTTTTGAGAAAACATATTCTCTTTTAAAAATCACAGTACCTGGAGATATTACATGGATTGGCCCTCTCGCCTTTTACGAATCAGGGTTAGAGGAAATTGACATTAAAAATCCTAGAAATTTAGGTGCGATAAAAGATTGTGCTTTTAAAGATTCGAGACTTAAGTATTTTCCATTTGAAAAGATGGAGTATGTAGAAGTTATAAGTTTTCAAGCTTTTGAAAGAAATGATATTGAAGAAGTTTCAATAAAAGAAGGCTATGAAATTAGAGGAGATGCATTTAAATACAATAATATTAAGAAAGTTAATATTAGAAATGTGGAGAATTTATCAGAGGAGGCTTTTACTTCTAACAACATTAAAGAGTTTAATGTTTCTGATTATACAAATATTGTAAGTGACGATGTATTTTATGATTAGAGGGGGGTGCAAAAACCTCTCTCATTCATAGTGTTTGAATCTCATCCATAGAGATGAGTAATATTAATTAAAGGAGGTCAATTATGACAAATTGGACAAAAGAAGATTTTGATATAACAGAAGAAGGTTTAATGGGTTTTTCAGAATCCGGGAAGAATAAGATTAAAAATACAGACACTCTTGTAATTCCTGAAGGAGTTCAGGAGATTGTATGTGAACCCTTTAAAGATATTCCTATCAAAAAGCTCGTTCTTCCAAGCACCCTAAAGTTTATCGGTTGTTCATCATTTAAACGTTCCGGTATAGAAGAAATAATAGGTGGAGAAAATGTGGAAGAAATAGGAGCTTATGCATTTTACGAAAACAATTTAAGTTCTGTTATGAATTTTAAGAGTCTAAAAATTATTGGAGGATATGCTTTTTCAAACAATAAAATTCAAAAATTCTGTTTTTATAACAAGCTGCAATTTATTGGAGTAAATGCATTTGAGGAGAATAGACTTAAAGAAGTCGATTTATCTGATAGCTGGAAAGCTGAGATTGGAAATGATGCTTTTTCAAGAAATATGATAGAAAAAATTCGGATAGTGAAAAATTCAAATATTTCCAAAACTGCATTTAGGTACAACAAATTTAAAAGTAATCTATTTGTAGATACAGATACAACAAAATCTATTTCTTACAATGAAGAGGTAGAGCCTGATTCCACATGGAAAAAACATCATTTTATAATCTATGAAGAAGCTTTTAAAGACTTATCAAAAGAGGGTCTTAAGAAAATTAGAATGTCGAAGAATATAACATTTCCTAAAATTGAGGGTGTTACAAAAATTGATTTTAATCTCGGGTCAATAACATTATTTACTGATATTACCCGCTATGAAGTTTATATCTCTGAAGGGATTGAAGAAATTGGAAAAAATACATTTTCTTCAGAAAAAATATCAGCAGTACATCTACCTGATTCTTTAAAAAGTATTGATTATAGTGCTTTTTCTCAAACATCTATAAAAAGCATTAAATTTTCTAAGAATTTAGAGAAATTGTCTGATGAAGTATTATTTCATTCCAAGATAGAGAGTGTGGATTTAAGCGAAACAAAAATTAAGAAAATTCCAATTGCTTGTTTTTCGTATTGCTATAATTTAAAAGAAATAAAACTTCCTAAGAGCTTAGAGGAAATAGATATTTCTGCTTTTCAGATGAACTATAGTCTTAGAGAAATTACGGTTCCAGAGAATACTACTTGTATTAAAAAGTTTGCTTTTTATAAATCCGGATTAGAAAAAATTAATTTCACTAATCCTAAAGTTTTTCACAAGATAGGTTGTAGTGCTTTTAAGCATGCAAGACTTAAGCACTTCCCTTTTGAAGAAATTCAATACCTTGAAATGATTGGAGAAAGGGCGTTTGAAAGAAGTGACCTTGAAGAGGTTATGATTAATAAAGGGAGTGAAGTACAAGAACGAGCTTTTAAAAGCAATAATATTAAAGAAGTTCAGATTGAAGAAGTGGAGAAACTATCAAAAACAGCTTTTGAAGGAAATAATGTGATAAAGTTTAATGTTTCTGATAGTACAAATATCGTAGATGACGATGTATTTAAAGACGAGAAAATTTAAGTTTAAAAATATTTTTCTCAAATTATTAAAAGGAGGGCTTATAGCTCTCTTTTTTATTTTGTATGAACCTCTTACAAAAAAACCTGCTGTTTAGACTAGTCTTTATATAAATATAAAAAGTTTATTTTCTTTAAATATTATTATAGATGAATAAATATAAAAGAGACAATATGTCAAATAAAAAAAGGAGGGTTATTATGACCAAAATTACATGGACAAAGGACGATTTTATAATTGAAGGAAACGAAAAGGTATGTGGATTTACACCCAATGGAAGAATGAAAATTCTACAAACACAAACTCTTATAATTCCTGATGGAATAACATCTATAGGAGAAAAGGCGTTCGAGTCAGCAAGTATTAAAAAGCTGGTTTTACCTAGTTCTTTAATAACTATTCATGAAGCTGCATTTTTAGATTGTAAGATAAGAGAAATAGAAGGCGGAGAAAACGTAGAAGTATTGGAGAAAAATGCATTTTCGTATAACATAATATCTGATGTTTCAAATTTTAAAAATGTAAGATGCATCAAAAGAGCTGCGTTTTGTGGAAACAAGATTACTAATTTTAAAGCTCCAAAAACTTTAAAATTTATAGAAGGAAATACGTTTTCTGACAACGGAATTTTAATCTGTGACCTTAGGGACACAGAAAATCTCGAAATAGGAGAAAATGCATTTGAAAGAAACGGAATGGAGGAACTGTATTTAGGTAAAAAGGCTCACATAGACACATGTAGTTTTTATCTCAATAACATTCAAAAAATTACCGGTATAGAATCGGCGAAACTTAAATTTAAGGCATTTCAAGAAGCTATAGGGAAAACTTATAAGAAAGATTTTAAGGTATTCCCTGATAAAGAATGGACAAAAGATGATTTCGAAATTGAAGAGAACAAGATTATAGGTATTACAGAGAGTGGAGAGATGAAGGCGGAGATTTCCCACCATATCACTATTCCACATATTGAAGGAGTGGATACGATAGGCGGTAATGCATTTAGAGAAACTCTTGCAAAAACAATTTATATCTCTGATGGATATAAGACTATCGGAGAAACCGCTTTTTACAATTCAGAGATAGAATATATAAGGCTTCCTGAAGATTTAAAGAAAATCGAAAGAGAGGCATTTGAATATTCGAAACTTAAATATGTTAAAGTTCCAAAAAGCGTTACATCAATTGCTGATTATACATTTTGTCAAACAAGTCTTATAAAAGCTGACCTATCCGAGTGCAAGATTAAAGTTTTAAGAACAGCAATGTTTCTCTCTTGTTCGTATTTAAAGGAGGTCTTACTTCCTGAAACACTTACAAAAATTAATGAAAATACACTTGAAGGAACCTATGCACTTAAAACGCTTGAAATCCCGGAAAAAGTTCAGGAAATTAAAGAATTTGCTTTTACTGATAGTGGGATTAGAGCTATTCATTTTAAAAACAATCTAAAGCCAATGATAATTGAAGAAAGAGCTTTTTATAACTCAAAACTGACAAAAATAATTGGCAAAGATTTAATGTTTGAGCGTATTGGAACGGCAGCCTTTAAAGATACATTTCTTGAAGAATTTAAGGCAAAATGTGTAAATGTGATAAGTTATAACTCATTTACCTTCTCACCTCTTAATCTTGTAGAGATTAAAGATGTCTCGGTTATTAATAAAGAAGCATTCGCAAATAATGGAATTAAAAAGGTAAAACTTGGTGGGGTTATGGAGATTGCAGGAGATGCTTTTCATCTTAACTTAATTGAAGATTTGGAGTTCTTCGATAACTCTGTTGTTGAAGAAATATCAATCGCAGCTTTTGCACGGAATAATCTGACAAAAGTTCATTTAGGAGAACATGTAAAGAGAGTAAGTCAACTTTCATTTATAGCGAATCCTTTAGAGGAGTTCGAAATAAGTGAAGAGACTGAAATCGAGATGTTAGAATTTTAAAGGGGGTTTAATACCCTCTTTTTTTTATTAGTAATAAAGTTAAAAAGCAGGCTTCTTTGATAGAGTCTTATCAATAATATTAAAACAATAAAAACTCTAATTATTAATATAAAGAAAAAGAAATTAAGAGACAAAATGTCAAAATCAATTAAGGAGTGCTCCGCTCTAACCAGATTTCAAGAATAAAGTTATTCTATGAAGTTTTATTAGAGCTCCGCCCGGTACAGCTACGCTTTGCTTCGCTTGTATCCGGTATCTGGTATAAATACTAGAGCAACCTAATTATTATCAATGGAGGTGTCAATTATGACAGACAAAAAATTAGAATGGAGAAATGAGGACTTTGTTATTAACAATAGTGTTCTTGTCGGCTTATCAGAAGAAGGTGAAGAAAAAATAATAAAAACAGACACACTTATAATTCCTGAAGGGGTTATTAGTATAGGATTGTCAGCATTCGAAGAAGCTCCGATTAAAAAACTGATTCTTCCGCTTAGCCTTAAAGCTATTGGAAGTAGTGCCTTTAGTAATTCGGAACTAGAAGAAATTATAGGAGGAGACAATGTAGAGGAAATTGATTTCAACGCATTTGAAAACAATAATTTAAGGACAGTTACAAATTTTCTGCATTTAAAAAGAATTAAAGCAAGAGCATTTGCTAGAAATAAAATAAGTAACTTTTATTTTGGAGAGGAATTATCTGAAATTGAGGCCTTTGCTTTTGAAGATAACAGATTTGAATATGTAGATTTTTCCAGATGCAATGAACTTAAAGTTAAAGAAAATGCTTTTAAATTTAATTTAATCAAGCATTTTTTAATGGGAAAAATCACAACACTTTCATCAGAAACTTTTTGTTTTAATAAAATTGAAAGTCTTAGAAACTCCGGTTTTATAGATGCAGATATAACAGAACCTGTTTCTTATAGTGAAAAATCACGACCTTTTGGTTCATGGGAAGAGAAAGATTTTGTTATTAGAGATAATGCATTTGTAGACTTAACAAAAGAAGGTTATAAAAAACTTTTAACAGCAAATACTCTAACATTTCCAAGCATTGAAGGTGTTAAGAGAGTTGATATTAAATTTTCAAAAATGACTTTTACTTACACTTTCAGTTTTAAATCAGTCTATATTTCTGAAGGCATTGAAGAAATTGGAGCATGTACATTCCCTTTTAGAGAAATTGAAGAAGTTCATTTGCCTAAATCTTTAAAGGTTATAGAACCTGAGGCTTTTGCATCCACATCAATCAAAAGCATTAAGTTTCCTAAAAATCTGGAAGAAATCGGGTATGGAGCTTTTGCTTCATCCAAGCTTCAAAGTATAGATTTAAGTGAAACAAAAGTGACGAAACTACAGGATAAATGTTTTAATAACTGCCGTTATTTAAAAGAGGTAAAACTTCCTAAAGGTCTTGACTCTATTGAAGATGGTGTATTTCAAAACACATATTCTCTTCGAGAAATTACAATTCCTGAAAGCACTACATGGATTGGACATTTTGCATTTTCTACATCAGGACTTGAAAAAATTAATTTTTTAAATCCTGAAAATTTAGAAACGATACAAGATGCCGCATTTAAAGGTGCAAGACTTAAATTTTTTCCTTTCGAGAAGGTAAAATCTTTCGAAGCCATAGGATTTGAAGCTTTTGAAAGAAATGATTTGGAAGAAGTTTTTATTAAAAGTGCAGATGAAGTTAGAGGATATGCATTTAAAAACAATAATATTAAGAAAGTTAATATTATAAATGTGGAGAATTTATCAGAAGAAGCTTTTATTGGAAACAATATTGAAGACTTTAATATTTCTGATGATACAAATATCGTAAGTGACGATGTATTTTTTGATTAAGGGATGGGGTATATATCTCTTCCCTAACTAAAATTAATTAAGGAGGTCTATTATGACAAATTGGACAAAAAACGATTTTTTAACAAACGAAGGCGTTCTTATATCTTTCTCGAAAGAAGGAATACAAAAATTAAGAACAACAACGACAGTTGAGATTCCTGATGGAATTTCTGAGATTAAAAACTATGCATTTGAAGGATGTAAGTTTAAAAGAGTGGTTCTCCCCTCTTCTCTTTTATCTATTGGATGCAATGTATTTTTTAATACTGGATTAAGAGAAGTGATTGGTGGAGAAAATGTAAAAGAGGTGAAAGACTATTCATTTTCAAGAAATCTTTTAACTAAGTTTCCTGATTTTAAAAACATAGAAGTTATTAAATCACAGGCATTTAGTATGAATTGGATTCAAGAATTTGAAGTCCCTAAAACTCTTAAAGAGATTGGAGTTGGAGCTTTTTCTGACAACATCCTTACATCTTTGGATTTTAGAGAAACAAAAGGGCTTATGATTGAAGAGAGAGCATTTTTTAATAATGATATTAAAGAAGTGCATCTAAACAAAGACACAAACATTTTCAACAATTCTTTTGAAGGAAATGTAATTGAGATTATTACGAATCTCGAAGATGACAAAGAAAAACTTCACGATTCCCTTAAGCCGGAATTTAAAGAAGATTTTGAGGAAGAAATTGACAAATCCATTTGGAGTATAGACGATTTCTATGGCCACAATGGCTCAATTTGCGGTCTTACAGAAGAAGGTGTGGAAAAAGCCTGCAAACTTGGTTATGTATACTTGCCGAAATTTAATGGTGTTGATGCTATTGAAACACTTAAGCCGATTAGCCCATATTTAAAAACCCTTTATATTGAGGAGGGTTACACAGAAATAAAATCACATGCATTTTTAAATTCATGTTATGAGTATATTAAACTTCCAACTACACTTAAAAAAATTGGGAATGAGGCATTTTATTTTTCAAAGCTCAAATATATTAAAATTCCTGAAAATGTAACAACAATTGGAAACGGCTCTTTTAAAGAGTCGAGTGTTATAAAGGCAGACTTTTCAGAATCTAAACTGAATGTAATTAGAAGCGATATATTTTATGGGGCAAGGAATTTAATGGAGGTTATTTTACCTCAAAAGCTTAACAAGATTGGAAAGAACTCTTTTAGAGAAACTCCGAGACTCAAAAAAATTGAGATTCCGAGATATGTATTAAGTATTGAGAAAAATGCATTTTTTAACAGTGGAATTAAAGAGATTGTTTTAAATAACAACTTCCCTATTAATATTGGAAGCTCTGCTTTTGCTTATTCAAAATTGGAAAAGATTAAGGTCGAAAATTTAAAGTTTGGAGATGTTGAGGAGCAGGCTTTTTATAGGACAAACTTAAAAGAACTTGTTCTAGATAAATGCGATTTACTAAATAGAGAATCTTTTATGTTTACTCCAATATCAAAAGTCGAAATAAGAGATGCTCATACTATTTTAGATGGTGTGTTTTATAATTCTCTTATAAAATCAGTGAAACTAGGTGGAAATCTTTCAATTGAAGGCGATGCATTCTCATTTAATGAAATTGAATCTTTAGAATTTTTGGAAAATTCTGAAATAAGATTAATTGGAAGCGAAGCATTTGAAAGAAACAAATTAAGGAGTCTCCATTTAGGAGAAAATGTAGAAAAAGTAAATGACTCTGCATTTTTGGACAATCCACTTGAGGATTTTTCAATATCTGAAAATACAGAAATTACAGAAGAAGATTAAGAGGCTTAATTATAGGTCTCTTTTTTGTTTGGGAAATATAGCTAAAAAGCAGGCTTCTTTGATAGAGTCTTGTCAATAATATTAAAACATAAAATTCTTTAAATATTACTATGAAAGAACAAATAACAAAAAGACGATATGTGTTCCGCCGCAATCAGATTACAAGTATAAATTTAATCATTTAATCTCTTATGCGGCTCCACCCGTGAAGAAGCATTTTTAATATGCCACTTCCTGACTATCTGATAATTTTCTTTAAAAGAGTTTATTTTTGAAAATACATAATGTTTTATTCTTTTAATAATTACTATAAAAGAAAAAGAAAAATAAGACGATAGTCAAAATAAAAAAGGAGGTCACAAATGATTACTATTTGGCAAAAACACGATTTCGCTTTCGATAATGGAGTTTTAAAAGGATTTAGCAAATCAGGATTTGAGAAGCTAAAGGAAACAGACACACTTGTAATACCTGAAGGGGTTGTAGAAGTGGATTTTAGAAGCGACAAATTATGTGGAATCAAATACCTTGAACTTCCTGAAAGTTTAAAGGTAATTAGAGAAGGGGCTTTTATGGGTTCATCCATAAGAGAAATTAAGGGCGGAGAAAATGTAGAGGTGATTGAATACGATGCATTCAGTAACTCACATTTAAAAGAAGTTTTAAATTTTAAAAACTTGAAAAAAATTGGAAATAGTGCATTTAAAGATAACAGAATTTCAAACTTCTATTTTAGCGATAATTTAGAAGTGATTGAAGAGTTTGCATTTGAAAATAATAATCTTAAAAAGGTGGATTTATCAAGTGTAAAAAGCTTGACAATTAAATCTTTTGCATTTAAAAGTAACAAAATAACAGAGTTTATCCCAGCACAAAAGGGAGAAATTGAAAGTTATGCATTTATGTTTAATGACTTTGAATCTTTTCCAAAATCGAAGATGGTTCGAGAAGGAAAAGATATAACGAGTTTAAAGACAGAATTTAAATCGGTTACTCCGAAATGTAATTCAGCGTGGGATGTTTATGACTTTAGGGTGAGAGAAGATACCTTAATATCTCTTTCAGATAAGGGTCTTAAAAAACTTAGAACTTCCCTAACAATTCCTAGAATTTTGGGAGTTACAAGAATCCATCCGGATTTTTTTAAACCTTACGAAAATCTAAAGAGTGTGTATATTTCAGATGGAATCAAGGTTTTATCAGGTTATCAATTTCAAAACACAAATATTGAATATGTAAGATTACCTGACACATTAGAAGAAGTTAGTTCTTTTGCATTTACAGAAAGCAAGGTAAAAGAGGTAGTATTTCCTGAAAGTTTAATGAATCTCTCTCATAATGCTTTTAAAATGTCGAATGTAGAAAGAGTAGATTTATCTAAAACAAAAATAAAAGAAATAAAAACCAGCACTTTTGAATTTTCTTTTAATTTAAAAGAGATAAAACTTCCAAAAACTCTAGAAAGAATTGGAAATAATGCATTCGATGGCACAACAAGTCTTAAATACATTGAAATTCCAAAGAGTTTAAAAGCTATTGGTGACTGTGCATTTTACTATTCAGGAATTGAAACTGTAAAATTCGAGTTTAACAATGAAATTGAAGAAATTGGAAACAATGCATTTTCTTATTCAGGAATTAAGGAGTTTCATTTTGATAGACTTACGAATTTAAAAAAGATTAAAGACGGTGCATTTGCAGGAACTGACATTGAAATTTTAAAACTCAATCAACCGAGTGTTGAAATAGGTCAATTTGCATTTACAGAAAACCTTTTAAAAGAAGTGTATATTAGAAATGCAGAAGTTAAAGAATATGCATTTTCTAATGGAGAAATTGAAAAAGTTGTACTCTCAGGATGTGTGGAGCTTCGTGAGCATGCATTTTTATGTAATGAAATTACAGAGCTTGCTACTACAGGAGAGAACATAATTTTAGAAGAAGGAGCATTTGCAAAAAACAACTTAGAATTTGTTAAACTTAAAGGAGTATCTAAGATGAGTGGTTCAGGATTTAAGTGTAACCCAATTAAGAGTATTAATATTCCTGATGGTTTAACAATTACAGAATAGAGGGCTTATGGCTCTCTTTTTTGTTGACTTAAAAGCAACTTTTATGGTATAATATAATTATAGTGTTAATATATATATCCAAAAAAGCAGGCTTTTTTAATGCATTTATTTTAAAAATACATAATGACTTATTCTTTTAAATATTACTATAAAGGAATAAGTATACAAAAGACAAAACGTCAACATAAACAAAAAATATTAATTATTAAAAGGAGGTCAATTATGACAAATTATTTTAAAATTGAAAACAATGTAATACTTGATATTACAAAAGAAGGAAGAGAAGAACTGGGTAACGAACTTGTTATTCCTGAAGGGATTGTAGGAATCAATAGAATACTGGGAGAATTTAAAACCCTTATTCTACCAAAATCACTAAAATTTATTGGAGACCAAGCTTTCAGGTACACAGGACTCGCAGAAATTAGAGGTGGAGAAAATGTTGAAGAAATTAAGGAATTTGCATTTGAAGGCAATTTACTTACCGATATTTCAAACTTTAAAAATTTGAAAATTATTGGCAATTCAGCATTTAGGAACAATCATATCGAATTTTTTAAGGCTCCAAAAAGTCTTAAGAAAATAGAGCCTCAAGCATTTGTATGGAATGATATTGAGGGGGTAAATTTAGAAGAAACAGAGGGGCTTGAAGTTGATAACTATGCTTTTCAGAACAATAAAATAGAAACCCTCTATATGGCAAAAGACACAAGTATAGGAAGTTATGTATTTGGCTACAACAGATTAAAAAACATTAAAGGTGATGGAAATATTCACCAATACGCATTTAATTTAAGTAAACCGAAAGCTATACATGGGAAAAAGCCTGCTTTTTTAAGTATTTGGCAAAAAGAAGATTTTAGAATTAAAGAAAACAAAATTACAGGCTTATCCAAAGAAGGAGAAGTAAAACTGGATGCTTTAGAATCTCTAACTATTCCCCACTTTGACGGAGTGGATGAGATAGGAAGATATGCATTTCAAAGTGTAATTGCTCCGGCGGTCTATATAGATGAAGGTTACAAATGTATAAGAGCATATGCTTTTAGCCACGCAACAATTCATTCTATAAGGCTACCTGAAACACTCAAAAGAATTGAAGATAATGCTTTTGAAAAATCAAATTTATTATCAATTGAAATTCCTAAAAATGTAAGGTATATAGGAGCAGAAGCATTTATAGGCTCATCTTTAACATATATAGATATGTCAAAGTCAAAAATCGAGAGTATTGAACAAGGAATGTTTGCAGAATGCGAAGATTTAGTTGAAATTTTATTTCCACAGACTCTTGAAAGTATTGGGTATGAAGCATTTCTTGAATGTGCGAGTTTAAGAGAAGTCACACTTCCAAAAAACTTTGGGTGTGTTGCACAATCTGCATTTTCTTTAAGCAGCATAAATGTTTTAAATATCGAAGATGGAGCTGTAATTGAAATCGGAAATGAGGCGTTTAAAGATACCCCACTAAGTGAAATTAATGGAGATTTTATATTTTCTGAAATTGGAAAGAGTGCTTTTTACGGAACAAGTTTAAAGGAACTTAATTTAAAAGACACTAAAAAAATAGATGAATATGCATTTCGAGATACACCTTTAGAAAAGATTCAAATTAAAGGAGATACCGAGGTTTGTGCATATGCTTTTTATACTACAAATTTGAAAGAGGTTTCTCTAGAAGGAAACTTCGATATAGGTGTCAAAGCCTTTTCAAATGGAAATATAAAACATTTAAAAATTGAAGATTCAAAGTTTACTAGAGTTCAAATGAGTTACGAAGCATTTGGAACAAACAGTCTTAAAAGAGTGTTTTTACCTGAATGCGTTAGAATTATTCACACGAACACATTTAAGAATAACCCGATAAAAACATTTGAATTATCGGAAAATACGGAGATAAAATAAAGAAAGGAGACACAATATGTCAAAGTTTGAAATTCGAGATGGGGTGCTTGTCAAATACAACACCCCTTCCCTACTTAAAAACAAAGAGGATTATACTCTTGTAATTCCTGAAGGGGTTAAGAAAATAGAGGAAAATCTTTTTATTAATACCAAATGTACAAAGCTTGTACTTCCAAAAAGTCTTGAAGTGATTGGTAGTGCTGCATTTTTCTCGACCAGTCTAAAAGAAATAGAAGGCGGAGAGAAAGTAGATACTATTGGAGAAATGGCTTTTTGTGATTGTAATTTAAAAAGTATAGATAATTTTAAAAATCTTAGAATTATTAAATCCAAAGCTTTTTCAGAAAACAAGCTAACAAATTTAAAATTCAGTGAAAAACTTGAATTTATTGGAGAAATGGCTTTTTCTTGGAATAATATTGAAAAACTTGACCTTGGAGATGCTAAGTATTTAAAAGTTAGTGCTTCTTCTTTTAAGGGAAATAAAATAAAAGAATTTATTCCACAGCAAGATGGAGCAACATTAAATGGAGCTTTTTCATACAATGATTTAAATGAAGAAGATTATGTATATAGAGATACCACTCTTTATACTCCACAAGCATTTTTATACGCATATACTAAAATGCCTGAGGTTATTACCCCTCAAAAATCAGATGGATGGACTATAGAAGACTTTAATTTAAAAAAAGGTTCTATTGTATCCTTATCAGATAAAGGTCGTTTAAAATTATCGGAAACAGATAATCTAACTATTCCCTACTTTAAAGGTTTTAAAACTATAGGAAAAGATTTCTTAAAAAACGCATCTGCTGTTAAAAATATATACATCAATGAGGGGTATACAAAAATAGATACCGGAGCTTTTTATGATATGGATATAGAATATATTAGACTTCCTGAAACTTTAGAATCAATTGGGGATTGTGCCTTTGCTTTTTCGAAATTAAAGGGAATTAAAATTCCATCTAAAGTTAAGAATATTGGAAAAATGGCTTTTGGAGATTCTAATATAGAATATTTAGATATGAGCGACTGTAAAGTCAAGGTTATAAAGGGTAAGATGTGCCTAGAATGCCATAACTTAAAAACTGTAAAGCTTCCAAAGGCACTTACCGATATATCAGAAGGAGCTTTTATGGAATGTCAATCACTAAGAACCATAGAGTTTCCATCTACTCTTAAACAAATTAGAGATGGAGCTTTTTCGCATTCCGGATTAAGAGAAGTTAAGTTCGGTAAAGACAATGAGATTATTCATATTGGGAAAATGGCATTCTATAAATGCAACAATCTTACTGATTTTAATTTTTCTTATATTAAAAATCCTACTAAAAATCCCGCAAATTTTGTAGAAATTGAAAACTATGCATTTTATGGAACAGATTTAAAGTCTGTTACAATAAATGAAAGTGTTTTTATTGCTATGAGGGTATTTGAAAAATCAAGTATTGAAGAAGCGAAGATTTATACAAGTTTTATAGGCGATTATACATTTAAAGATACAAGAATAAAAAATCTTACATTAAAATGCGTCTCTATGACGATTAAAGAATCTGCGTTTTCAAACAATGATATTGAATCTTTGATAGTCGAATGTGGAAGTCTAAAACTTGATAAAGAAGTTTTTAAGAATAACAACATTAAAAGTGTTAAAATAGAAAATTTAGAGGAAATGTATGATAATGCATTTATTGGAAATCCAATCGAAGAATTGGAAATTCCAGAAGATACAGAAATAATGAAAAGTGAGGGAGATGAGGAGTAATCCTCTCCCCTTCAAATTTAAAATTAAGGAGGTCTATTATGACAAACAATTATACATTCACCACGACAGGTGATGTAATCGAAAAGATTGAAGTCGATTTTAACGACATCATAGATACACTTGTAATTCCTGAGGGATTTACAAAAATTAAAGATAATGCTGTAGCTTATATGAATATAAGAAAGTTATGTCTTCCAAGTTCTTTAAAAGAAATTGGGAACTATGTTTTTGCAAGTTGCGGTATAAAAGAAATTCACGGCGGAGAAAATATAGAAAGAATTGGAGTCGGTGCATTTGCCAATAATTCATTAAAATCTGTAACTGATTTTAAGAACTTAATAACGATTGGCGAGGATGCATTTAACAGTTCTACAATTGAAGAGTTCTATTTTTCAAAAGCACTTAAAACCATTGGTTCTCAAGCATTTTTGAAGAACAATTTAAAATTTGTGGATTTAAGTGGTTCAGAAAGAGTAAGAATAGAAACTAGAGCTTTTGCACTTAATAATATCGAAGATTTAAAACTTCCCGAAGAATCGAGTATGCATTGTGATGCTTTCGCATTTAACAGATTTGAAGAAGAGGATGTTTTAAACATTGAAGGTGGACACTATGTAAAAAAAGGAGTAAATTATCCTTTCACTTATTCTTATAAAACTCCTCCTACAGATTTAACTTATGAAGTAAAGAAGAACGATTTATGGGATAGAGATGATTTTCATATCGGAGGAGAAGATGACGATACAATCATAGGGTTCACCGATAAGGGACTAAAAAAGATTCAAGATTCTTTTGATTTAGAAGATGGAGTGATAACTGATAATTACGCCATTGTATTTCCGAAATTAGAAGGTGTTACTAAAATTGACTCAAGAATCTTTGGAAATAAATATCATTCAACAGATATATATATCGAGGATGGATACACAGATATTTTAAAAGAAGCTTTCAACAATTCTTTTGTAGAGCATATAAGGTTGCCTAAAAGTCTTAAAAGAATTGGTAACGGTGCATTTAAAGGCTCGTTACTTCAAGAAATTAAAGTTTACGGAAATCTCACTACAATTGAAACAGGTGCATTTGGAAGCACTCCAATTAAATACGCAGACTTATCCGAAACAAATGTAAAAGTTTTAAGAGGCGAGGCTTTTAAGTCATGCTTAGAACTTAAAGCTTTAAAACTTCCGAAAAAACTTACAAAAATCGGGAGAGCTGCTTTTCTATGCACATATTCTTTAAGAGAAATTGAATTTCCAACAACACTTAGAGAAATATTGAGAAGTTCTTTTGCAAGTTCAGGGATTGAGAAGATAAATATAGAGAAAAATTCAAAGCTTGGATTCATTTCGGATTATGCATTTTTTAGCTGTAAGAACTTAACTGAATTTCCATTCAAAGATTTAAAGAATCTAAAACATATTGGAATTTCAGCATTTGAAAGCTCGGGTCTTAAATCTCTTCATATAGATAATAAAGAGATAAAGATTCAATCATTTGCTTTCAGATATTCTTCAATTGAAGATATTAATCTTAATATAAAGATTTATCCGACAGAAGCATTTACAAGGATTAGAGCGAAGAATATAGAAATTAAAGGAGCTGAGAAAATAGAAGCGAGAGCTTTTATGTATGCAGATTTAGAAAAAGTGGAGCTAAAAGATGTAGAGAAATTAGACTTAACAGCTTTTAGTGGATGCCTGGTAGAAGAATTAAATATACCGGATGATACAAAAATTATTTAAAGAGGGTCTTATGACTCTCTTTTTTGTTGACACAAACACGCTTTTATGCTATAATATAGATATAAGGAGGACTGCCATGAGTTATTTATCAAATAATTTTCAAAATAAAAAAGCAGGTTTTTCTGATATATGGGGTCCCGAAGATTTTATCTCAATTAATCACGAAATAGTAGGACTTACGCCTTTGGGTGAAGAAAAGATGAAAGGCAAAACATCCATCACTATCCCCACAATTGAAGGGATAACTAAAATATCTAACAACATCTCCCCTGTTCTTAAAAATATGTATGAGGTCTATATTTGTGAAGGATATACCGAGATTGACCCTGAAACATTTGAGGACTCTAAAATACAGTCTATTCACCTGCCTGATTCACTTAGGACAATTGGATATCAAGCATTTAAGGGTTCAAGTATAGAATATATTAAAATGCCAAAGAATCTTTGTGCCTTGGGTGTTGGTGCATTTGAAGAAAGTAGTCTTATCGGAATTGATATGAAAAATACAAAGATTAAATCGATAGATAAGCACACCTTTTCAAAATGTCATAGACTTCAATTTGTAGATTTACCGGAAACTTTAGAGAATATTTATGGCTATGCTTTTTTCTCCACATCAACTTTAAGAGAGATAAAGCTTCCTAAAAATCTTAAGCTTATCGGGGAGTCCGCATTCGCCTTTTCAGATTTAAGAAAAGTTGAGGTGCCTGATGGGTCAAACCTTGAAACGATAGATTTAAATGCTTTTTCAGATACAAAGCTTGAGGAGTTTAATTTTTTAAAAACGAAAAAATTGACAGAAATAGGTTCAAGAGCCTTTTCTAAAGCTTGTTTCAAAAATTTAGAAATTATATCACCCAATATAAAAATTTCTCCCACAGCATTTGCAGATACATCACTACAAAGTGTAAAACTTAACATAGAGAATATAATGAGTGGAATTTTTAAAGATGGTTCGATTAAAAAGCTGGTTCTTCGAGGTGTAAAAGCGATAAAACCGTACGCATTTCAAGGAAATAACATTGAAGAATTAGATATAGAGGGAAAAAATATTTCGATATGTGATGGAGCTTTTAGATATAACAATATAAAAAAGGTTGATTTAAAAGATGCGGCAGAAATTGTTAAGACCGCATTTATTGGGAATCCAATGGAAGAATTTAATATTCCTGATGATGTGGAAATTATTGAATGAAATAGAATTTAGAGGGTTTAATTCCCTCTTTTTTATTTAAAAGATTTTTATTGACATGGATTTTAAAGATATTTATCAGATGGTCAGGAAGTGGCATATTAAAAATACTTCTTCACGGGTGGAGCCGCAAACCCTTTTAATGAAAAGAATCAGATTCCGGGAAAAAGAATACTAACATCAATTTTCCCGGGTGAAGCCGCATAAAAAATTAACAGACTAAATTTATATTTTAAATCTGACTGCGGCGGAACACTTTATACCTGAAATCTGATTGCGGCGAAACACATAGAAGCCTGCTTTTTTTGACTATATTTTTGAAAATACATAAAGTCTTATTCTTTTAAATATTAGTATAAAGAACAAATATAAAAGACAAAATGTCAGCATAAACAAAAAAATATATATTAATTATTAAAAAGGAGGTCAATTATGACAAGAGCAAAATTTACAGCAATATGGGATAAGGATGATTTTGATATTGAAGAAAACAAAATCACAGGATTAACAAGAAAAGGGTTTAAGAAATTAAACGAGAACAATGGAGAAATTGTATTTCCAAAATTTGAAGGAGTGGATACTATTGAATATGGTGGAGCGAATTTTATAAATTCTATAAAAGCTGTATACATTGAAGATGGTTACAAAAAAATAGGAACAGGAGCATTATCTGCACGTTCAATGACTGAAGTAAGAGTGCCTGACTCAATAGAAGTTATCGGCGATATTGCATTTCAGTATTCGAAAATTAAAGAATTTAACTTTTCCGAAAATATTAAAGAGATTGGAAACGGTGCATTTGATTATTCAGCACTTGAAGAGGCAGATTTGTCAAAAACAAAAATTAAGTCTATTTCAGTTTCTTTATTTAGCGATGTTTGGAATTTAAAAAAAGTAGTGCTTCCAAAAAGCATTCTAAGAATTGAAAATGAAGCTTTTTCAAATTGCGAGAGTTTAAAAGAAGTATTTATTCCAAAAAGCGTAAAAACGATATGTAGAAATGCTTTTTATATTTCCGGAATTGAAAAGGTTGTTCTTGAAGATGGCTCAGAGCTAAGAAGCATTGAAGAGAATGCTTTTGATGGCACGCTTTTAAAAGAAATCAATCTTGAAAAAGCAGGCTCTTTAGAAGAGATTCGAAATAGTGCTTTTGAAATGACATGTCTTAAATCTTTAAAAATTGAAACAGACAGCAATGAATTTTTTATAGGAGTTAGAGCTTTTGATGAATCTCAACTGGAAGTTGTTCATTTAAAGTCTCATGGCTCAGGTCTTTTTATAGGTAAAAAAGCATTTAAACACACTAAGGTGCATAACATGCATTTATCAGGGAAAATGGTTTATATAGCCGAGGAAGCATTTGAAAATGCAAATCTTCAAGATTTTATAATTGAAGGTGAGGAAGTATATTTAAACCAAAAAGCATTTAAAGACAATTGTTTAAGAAAATGTGAAATTAATGGGCTTAAATCCATTTATTCTAACACATTCGAAGGTAATCCAAATCTTGTTTTTAACCTAGATGAGGATGTAAAAATAGCATAAGGAGGTCAATTATGACAAAATGGAACAAAGAAGATTTTAATATTGTAATGAATAAAATTAAAGGTTTTAGTTCTTCGGGACTTGAAAAATTAAAAAAAGAAAACGGAGTTGTAACATTCCCAAAATTTGAAGGGGTGGATGCAATAGATACAAAAGAAAATTCTCATGATATCCTTTCAGCATATATTGAGGATGGATATAAGGAGATTAGAAATGAAGCTTTTAATGAATCTTTACTTAAAAAGATAAGAGTGCCTGATTCATTAGAGACTATAGGTAGTGAGGCATTCAGGTATACCGATATAGAAGAATTTAACTTCGGTGAAAATCTTAAATTTATCGGAAAAGATGCATTTTCTTCGACAGATTTGAAGAATGTAGATTTAAGTAAAACAAAACTTAAAGCAATTTCGCCTTCATTATTTTCATGCTCAAGTCTTATTGAGACTGTAAAGTTTCCTGATACTATCACTGCAATTGGAAATGAAGCTTTTAGAGCTCTATCACATTTAAAAGAGGTTACAATTCCAAAATCGGTGGAAACTATTGCAGAAGGTGCTTTTAGAGATTCAGGAATTGAAAGAGTTACACTGGAAGATGGTTCAAAACTTAATACTATAGGAAGCTCGGCTTTTGAAACTGAAACTTTACAAGAAATCAATCTTGAAAAAGCAGGCTTTTTAGAGTATATTGGATTTTGGGCTTTCTACGGCGTTAATCTAAGTAGTCTTAAAATAGAGACAAATGCAGAAAGTTTAGTTATTGGAACAAATGCATTTAAAAATTCGTTCATTGTAGATGCTTCTATTATCTCGAATGGAGAAAATATGGCGATTTATTCAGGAGCATTTGAAGGCACAGCTCTTCAAAAAGCCTATTTTAAAGCTAAAGAAATTTATTTTCTTTTCGAATCATGTGCAAGGTCATGGATTTGTGATTTAAAGATTGAAAGCGAATTGTGCAACCTACAACAAAGGGTGTTTGCAAATAATAACTTAATAAAATGCGATATAAAAGGACTTAAAAGAGTTCCTTTGAATGCATTTGAAAATAACCCGAAACTTAATATAAGCTTTTCGGATGAGGTAGAATTAGTTGAGGAGGAATTTTGATGTTATTCAAAAACAAAAAAGAAAGACAAAAAGAATTAAGAGATTTTGGATACAATTGGAATCGTATGTATCCATTATTCACAGAAGAAGAAATAAGAGAAGCTGAAGAAGAGGAAATGGAGTTATATAGACTCTATTCTGATGACACCGAAGCCCTTATTGAAGACGAAAACTACGAGATGGATGACTGCTACATAGCGGTCGAAATGGATGAAGAGGACTATTACTAGTTCTCTTTTTTTATGTAAAAAAAATAGAGCCCATAAGAGCTCTAATAAGAGAAGTCTTTGACCTCATCTCTATCATAGGTATTAACCTTTTCAATTAATTCCCTATCCTTTTCATTGTCAGCTTCAAGCACATCTACATATAAGCCATATTTCATAAGCTTTTCTCTTAAAGCTATGTTATCTTCTGCTGTAATTTCAACACTTAAAGGCGATATATCTTCATTAATATACCCCTTTACTTTTGCCATTGTTTTATCTCTTAAATCATTTATAATCTTTAAAACATCAGGGGGTTCGTTTTCTTTTTCTTTATCTCCTGACTCTATTTCCCCACTATTATCCTTATCGTCGCTTTCTTTATCTTCCTCTCCACTTATGCCGCTGTTTTCACTCTTTTTAGTATCTTCCTCTCCACCATTCTTATCTTTATCCTTAATAATTACCATATCTGCCTTTTTTCTTGACTCTTCTATAGAATTATCATCGGATTTACTTTCATTTTCCTTGTCATTATTTTTTATGGTAACCCCTTCATCAGATATACCCTTATTCGGCTCTCTCCGCCCGGATGCGGCGTTTTTATCTCGACCGCTACTCTTTGTACCTGAAAGGTAAAAAACGGCGATTAACACGCATACAAGAACAATAGAAGCTAAAAGAACCGGAAGGATTAATTTCCGATTCTTCTCGTCTTCTGTAATTTTTTTTAATGGTTCCTTAACTGTCAACACAAACACCTTGTATAATGTCTTTCACAAGACTATTTGTTGCAGTATATATATCATTCTTATGGAGTATATTCGGCTCAAGATTAAAAATGGATGGAACTTTAAGGGTGAAATTTACTTCGCCGTCTTTGTTAAATCCCACAATTAAATCATCCTCGTTTTCCTTTCCATTATAAAGCATTAAATTCTCAACAAAACCCTTATTTAAAGATATATATAGTTCACATTCTCTTGTAAATAATTCAGAGAAATTCTCAGTATATCCTTTTTCGTTGTAATACTTTTTAAGAAGTGGATATATGTCAAAGTCACCCTTCCCTTCAAAAGAGCACCTAAATGTTTCAATGTTCCCATTTATTGGGGAAACATTTAAAGACTTGTCTTGAAACAATGCAATAATGTTTGCACTTGCTTCCCCCATAAGTTTTGCATCATCATCAGGCTCGACAAGTGTGTAAATAAATCCTGTCTCAGAAAGAGCTATAGCGGTCAATACTTTTCCATCCGCATCTCTTTTATAAGAAAGAGAATAATCTTTAGAAATTCTTAAAGAATCCTTTTTTATGGAGTCAAAAGCATTTGTGTGATAAAGATTTTTAAAGTCTCTTCTTAAAGCTTTTAAAATTTCTTCGGCCTTTTCCGCTTCTACCTCTTCACAACTTTTATTTTCCTCTACCTCTGTTGCTGTTGTGTAACCGCAAGGGGTGATTTCAAATAAAACTTTCGAAATACTTTGAGAGGTTCTTTTAACAGACTTTTCTTCGATTGATATAAAGTGGTCGTAATTTCCAATATCAACTTCAGAAATATCTCCACCTGTAAATTTAAGAAGAAGAGAGAGATTTCCTTCAAATTCTTGGGTTAAATCTTCGATGAAATACTTATAATCAAGATAATCTGAGTATGCAAAGCTCTCAGGTCTTCCCATCATATCTACAGTAATTTTTCTTATTTCAAATTTTCCTGTTTCTTCTGCTTCTACAAGAAAACTAAAATTTCTTTGTTTTTTCTTTGCAAAATTTTGCATTGATATTAAAAATGATTTAAATTTGTCCATAATTGTCTCCTTTTTAAAATACTAGAGTTCGTGCTTTACCTCTGCCAGTTTTCCCTTTTCCATAATATAAAAGTATTTTGTATTACCTTCATCAAAATCTACAAGAGAATTAATCGATTCTTTCCAGTTATAACGAATTGTGTTTCTTATTACATCGTCTCCTGCAAGTTTTTTACCCATATACTCTACATTGTTTTTGTAACTAGCGGTTCCTGTCGGTTCAAAACGTACCCATTCATTATCATTAATTTTAACAATAAGGCATGTATGAGCATATACAACATCTTTATTCTTCTTTCTTAAAGCAACATTTATAATTTTATATGGCACCTTTTGTCTATCTAAGATTTTAGCAGATAAAAGTGTGTATCCAAAACATGAAATATTACCTTTTTCCATTTCAGGGATTAAATCGAGTCCATTTGTAATATTTTTATATTGGTATCTACTTCTTGCAAAATACATTGCCAAATCTTGTAAAATTTCAAGATTATCTTTTTTGTCAGTTTTAAAGCCTTGGATAAAAGCGTTTGCAGATTTTCCCACTTCGGTTTTACTTACAGGGGCATAAATTTGGTCTACCCCGTAAAGAAGGCCTGTTTTTGTCTTTTCTTCAATTATAGCCATTTCTTTAGCTTCAAGGGGTACAATTGTAAATAGCATAAGTGTACATAACATGAGTGCAATTCTTTTAAAATTCATAATAAATCCTTTCTTTAAATGTATTTGAGGGGTGTTTTTTTACACCCCACATATACAAAAAAATATAATTAATTTCTAACGTTATCGAAAATTTCTACAAACATTATTCCGTTATCTGTCTTTTTAATATTTAGCCAAGTAGATGCGAATTTTTCATTTGTCCATGATTTAAGTCCGCCATTTTCTTGGAGTTCACTAAATACTAACTCAGCCATAAGTTTTGCAGTTTTGCTGTCTCTCATGTCAAAGTTATTAAAAGTGTCAACTCTTTTAAGCATCATTTTTCCATAACCTCTGTATTGTCCTACACCGTATGGATATACAGGTTTTGTTTCTCCGTTTTCAAAAGCCTTAATTGTTTCAAGGGTTGCGTGACCCAAAGTTTGTTTTGCTGTTAATAGAGGGAGACCTTCTCTGTCTCTAACTTCATTTACAAGCTTTATAAACTCTTCTTGGAATTTTTCATTTGAATAAACAGGAGAAAGCATTCCACTTCTGTCCATAATATTCATTTCGTTAAATGCTGCAAGCTCTTTTTTAAATTGTTCTACTTCTTCCGGATTTTGAAACTCTACCCAGTATTCAATACCGAAAGATTCATTTTTACCCATAAATACACCAGGGAATGTTACTTTGTATTTATCGAGAAGTGGTAAATCTACAATTCCGTTTTTAACATACATTTCTGTGCTGCCAACTTCTGTGTATACACCAGGGTATCTTGTTTTAAGCCCTTTTCCATCCCATTTGAATTTAAGAGCCACCTTTGCAGTTTCGGGGATTTTATCTCCCATAATATCTGCAACCTCATTCATGTTTGTTTTGTGTGCTGAAATTCCAAAAGTCATCATTGGAACAAGCATCAGTCCTACGATTAAAATCGATAAAATCTTTTTATTCATTATCGTTCTTTTTTTCGGCTAGGGGTCTTTGCTATATGTAGCGTTTTGGGGAGCCATCCTCCTTAATTAATTATATTTTTTAAATCCGAGACCTCTTATTTACCCCCACATGTTTATTATATCACAAAAGTACCTCTTGTGTCAACATAAAAGATAAAATAAATTTATTTTCATGAAAATTATCAGATAGTCGGATACAATGAGCGAAGCGAAATTGTACCGGGTGGAGCCGCAAACAAAACATCAATATCAAGTTTTATATTTTAAATCTGACTGCGGCGGAACACCTGCGGCGGAACACTTTTTATAAAAAATATTCAAAAAAATAAGGGGTCATATTACCCCCTATATCCTTATTTTAAAACTTCGTTCAAATCAAGTTTTCCTTCTTGCTTGTAATGCTTGAAATTATAACCTACAAGGTCTTTCTTTAAGCAAGGTGATACATATATATCATGCATTATACCTTCCTCGTTCATTTGGTCACAGAAATTTTTCAAATCTTTATAGACCATATATTCTTGCATTTCTTTAACAGCTTCATCTTTTGATAGTCCGTAATTTCTGTAGTAATTATAATGCATTGCAAATGTCGGTTCATATCCAACCCATTTATCTCCTGTGTTTATAAGGATTGCTGTGTGAGCTGTGTTTGTGTCCCCTTTAGATGTTTTAACAAGAATAATTTTATGAGGGATATTTTGTTTTAAAAGAAGCTTTGATGCAAAGAGTGTGTATCCATAACAATTTAGTTGATTGTTATTGATATAATTCCTGTATAATCCTTCTCTGCCTTCACCTTCACTACCCTTGTATGTGTAGCCCGATAGTATGAGATATTTTGAAATCTCATCAAGTTGTTCTTTTCTTGTCGTTTTTGTTGTATTAAAGCCGTCAATAAACTTCTTTGCCTTGTCTACAATAGGTTGAGTAGGGTAAGGAAGCATGAAGCCTGCGATGCCGTATTCCTTTGCAACAAATTCTGTATGTGTTCTTTCCTGTAACTGTTCTTCTCCCATGTACTTTGCATCTAGTGGTACTGTAAATAGAGCCAGTACCATAAGTACAGCCATTAATAATGATAATCTTTTATGCATAGTGTCCTCCGCTTATTAAATTTAATAGTTTTGAGCCAATTAATTGCTCAATAATAATTAATGGTTTTATCTTGTTTTTATTTCTTTATTATTATTCTTATGATTTCATTACAATTTTAGATAATTCAGGGAAGCTGTGTTTATTTATAACTTCCATTACCTTATTGATACATTCGACTTCCTTTTCGCTATATGAGTCAAGTGGTGTATTGTTATTCTTCGCCTTATAAACATAAAGCTTTTGATTAGTCCATAAGACTTCTTCCTCTTTTTTAAACTCTGAATCAGACAAGATATTGAAAATTTCCTGAGAGTTTACAACATACCCGAATTTAGTGAAATCTTTAATCGGAAAATCCAGATTTTCTTCTTCGAATTTTTGCTTACACAAATATAATGACATATTAATTGCCGCTTCAGTTGTAAGCCCTTCTGAATGAGCGACAATGTATTTAACAAGTTGTGTTTTTCTATCCATAAAATCCTCCTTGAAACACAATAATTATTTTAAAATTCCTTTTAAAAATACCTGTATATCTCCACCGTATTTAGCAATAATTGCACCGCCGACCGAGATGATAATCGGGGCGAAGTATTTTATTGTTAAATAATCCCTGTATAGTCTTTTAATCTTTCTTACCTTTCGCATACTTTTTCTCCTTTTATTTATTTCTAATTATATTATACCACATCACAACATCTTGTGTCAACATAAAATAGAAAATATTTTCATTTTATCGAAAATTATTTATGTACTAAAAAAGCAGGCTTTTTACACCTGCCTTTTAACTTTTAGCTAATCTCTAGCTTCTTCTTTTTTCTTTCTTAATACTACATAAGCACCACCTACAAGGATAAGTGCAAGAAGTATATAAGGAAGAGTTCCCAAGGTTCCTGTTTCAGGAATTTCAATTGATACTTCATAATCGGTGTAAGTGATTATTTTACCCTCTGTAGTAGCATCAATCGGAGTTACCGTGTTGTTAATTGAATATCCCGGAATTGTCTTATTCTCTGCAAGGAAATACGGAGAATAAGGAAGTGTTACTTCAGCTGTTCCGTTTTTATCTGTTGTAGCTGTTATAAATATCGGCTTTACCCCCACAATTGTTTTAGGGTCAGGGAAAAATTCCGGTATAGGTCCATCAGTAATTAACTCTAAGTCTATATCAGGCATTGATATAGTAGGTCCTCCAACAGCAGACGGAACATTTTCTGAGCTTATTTCAAGTTCTGTTTCGTCTGTTTTATTTGTTTCGTTTTGCGGTGGTGCCGGAGGTGTAGGTCTATCAACTTTATAAAAAGCAAACTCAACACCTTCCATTGGATTACCCTTCGCATCAACCTTTTTAATTGTGAATGTTATTGGGTCAACCAGATGATAATCTGTATCTTTTAGATTCATTGGATTGTTTCTTCTTGGGGTGTAGAGATAAACTTGATTTTTAGCGTTATTTCCTGGATTGTTTGCAAATGAACTTTCATCGATGCTTGTAATATTGGAAGATATTTTTGCGGTTTTTAATTGATTTTCGCCAAAAATCCAACCCGAAATGTTTTTTAGGCTTATGCATTTACTCATATCAAGACTTTCTATTTTATTTTTATAAAATACAGCTTCTTCGAGATTTACAAGATTAGCACAATCAGAAAAATCAACAATTTTTATATTATTAACCATGAAAGCTCCATATTTTATGGTTTTTAAATTCTTTAATCCTTTAAAATTAACGCTATTTAAGCCATTTTCACTAAATGAGTAACTCCCAATCTCTTCGAGATTTTCACATGGAGATAAATCTAAATCTGTAATCTTGTTTTTAATAAAAGCTATCTCACCGATACTCTTAAGATTTTTACATCCTGACAAATTAACAGATGTTATTTGATTGTCAGAAAATGCAGCCCTTCCAATAAAGGAAATATTTGGAACCACAGATAAATCTAAACTTGTTATATTTCCTCCGGAAAATACCCCTTCTTCTATATTTAAAAGATTTGGACATCCTGATAAATCGAGTATTGTTAAGTTATTTTGATTAAAAGCAAACTTGCCAATATTTTTAAGATTTGTATTGTTTTTAAAAGTTAAGCTGGTGGATTGATTGTTGTTAAAAGCTTCATTTTCTATAGTTTCTAATTTTGATAGATTAGATAAATCTATTTTATCTATATGAGAATTATCAAATGCATGCTCAGCTATAATTTTAAGATTTTGACAAGGAGATAAATCTAAATTAGTTATATAATTGTTTGTAAATGCCCAAGGCCCTATTTTTACAAGATTTAAACAATTAGAGAAATCTACACTTTTTAAATTTTTACCATTAAAAGCACTTTTCCCAATTTCAGTCACAAACTCTCCTTCAAGATTTTTGGCTGGGAGTTTCATATCGTGATGTGTCTCAAAGTATTTTTGACCTCTTTCAGATAGACCTGTAATTATAGTACCTTCAAATGTGTAAAGTGTGCTATCATCAGAATCTGTAATAGGATTAATTAAATGATAGTTTGTGTCTTTTAAATTATTAGGGTTGGTATAATCAGGAGTGTATAGATAAACCTGCTTTTTATCATTGTTCCCAGGGTTTCCTTGAAAAGCATTATCTGCAAGAGTTATAAGACTTAGTGGAATCTTACCTTCTGTTATTTTACTATAACCGAAAGCATTAGCTCCAATAGTTTTGAGATTTGTACATGTCGATAAGTCAAGATTTTTTAAAGCACTATTATCGAAAGCACTTTCTTCTATTATTTCAAGACTTGAACAATTAGACATGTCTAAATTTTGAAGAGGCCCATTTGATGAAAATGCAAGTTTGTCTATTTTTGTTAAGCTCGTACAGTTTGATAAATTAACACTCATCAAACCACAAGTTGAAAAAGCAAATTTTCCTATGCTTTTAAGATTTGAACAATCTGACAAATCAAGATTTCGAAGACTGTTTGCTGCAAAAGCCCAATCATCAATAACTTCAAGTCCTATACATCCCGAAAAATCAAAACTCCTATATCTATCCCCGATATCAGGTCCGGCAAATGCACCCCTTCCAATTCTTTTCAAATTTTTTAATCCTTTAAAACTAACCTCTATTTTCTTATCACCAGAACTGTCCGTATCTTCAGGAAGGCCAAAAGCTCCATTATCTATTTCTTGAAGATTTGTACAAGGAGATAAATCAATCTTGTCAAAAACATGATTATCAAACGCACTTTTACCTATAGTTACAAGTGAGGAAGAATTTGAAAAATCTATACTTTTAAATTTTGGGAATGTTTCGTCATATTCTTCCGGTGAAAAAGCATTATCAGCTATTGCCGTTATAGGTTCACCTTGTGGATTTTTACCTGGTAATTTTATATTTGGATTTACTTTAAAGTATTTCTTTCCAATTTCAGTTAATCCTGTAATCGTTGTAACGTTAAATGTGAAAAAAGATAAATCATCAGGACCTGTAATTGGGTTAATCAAATGATACTCTGTGTCTTGTAGGTTATTTGGATTTGTATAATTAAAAGTATATAAATACACTTGGTTGTTAGTATTATTCCCAGGGTTTGCAGCAAATGTTGTATCTGAAATATATTTTACAGAAGTTGGAATACTTACTGTAGTTAATTTATTTTCGGCAAAAGAAGTATCATTAATTTTTTCGAGTGTTTCACAACTAGTAAAATTTAGGTCAGTTATTTGATTGCGTCTAAAAGAACCATCTTTTATTTCATATAGATTTACACATCCTGAAAAATCTACATTATTAATTTGATTGCCTGCAAAAGCCAGTTGTCCTATTTCTGTAAGACTTACCAGATTTGATAAATCTACATTTGTAATTTTATTGCCTGAAAAGCTTGCAATACCTATACTTTGGAGTTTTTCTAAATTCGATAAATTTATGTTTGTTATATGATTTTCAAAGAAAGCTGCTTCTCCTATATTTTTTAAATTTTTGCAATAAGATAAATTTACATCTTGTAAAATATTTCCTGAAAATGCCTCTTTCCCAATATTTTCAAGACCGGATATATCTTTAAAATTCACACTAGTAAGATTTATTCTTGGAAATGCTCCATCAGCTATTGAGGTAATTAATTGACCTTCAGAATTTTTATCCGGCAAAACCATATCATGATATTTTGTAAAATATTCTCTTCCATTATCAGATAATCCTATAATTTCTGTGCCATTAAATGTATATAAAGATGTATAATCAGGGTTGTATCTGAATTTATGAGATGATAGTCTGTATCTTTTAAATTATTTGGATTTGTTTCGTCAGGTGTATATAAATAAACCTGTCTTTTCTCATTACTTCCATGATTGTCTTTAAAAGCATCTCTTCTTAATACAGATAAATTTAATGGAATATTTACCATTGTCAGCTTGTTATTGGCAAATGTTTGATTTCCTATACTCCTAAGATTGGTGTTATTAGTTAAGTCTAGATTTGTAATATTATTATTCTTAAACGAAAAGCTTGCTAAATCTCTAAGATTGGTACAACCGGATAAATCTAAATCTGTAATTTTATTATCCCCAAACGCTCCTAATTCAATAGACTGAAGATTGGAGTTTGAGGTTAAATCAATATTTACTATCTCATTTTTTCTAAAAGCACTAATTCCTATCCTTTTTAAAGATGGATTATTCATTAAATAAACATTTTGAATACTATTATTGTAAAAGGCATAATCTTCAATATCTGTAAGAGCTGTACATTTAGAAAAATCAACACTTCTTATTCCATAACCTTCTCCATTATTATAAAAAGCTTCTTTATAAATTTCAGTTACTGCATAACCACTTGGAGTTTCTCCCGGTAAAATCATGTCATGATTTGTACTATAATAAGTTTTACCTTGTTCACTTAAACCAGTGATTATGGTGCCACTAAATGTATAAAGAGACACATCATCTGGAGCTATAGCCCCAACAGTATTTGAAATAATCTCTTCACTAATCTCAAGCTCATCTACACTTTCAATTTCATACAAAAACTCTTCTTCTTCGTGTCTTTTATACATTTCCACGAGTTCTTCATTAAAAGCATTCTTACTTATTTCTTTTCCTTTTCCTAAAATCTTTACAAGTTTTAAGTGATTATCTTTAAATGCTTCATCTTTTATCTCTTTGATATTCTTTGGAATTTCTACACTACGAAGAGATAAACCTTTAAAAGCCTCTTTTTCTATTGTAGTTATATTCTCCATCTCAGGAATTACAAGCTTTTTATTTGTTTTTGCTTTTAAAAGGCCTTCATCGGAAAGAGAAATAATCTTATCGTCTTCTATATTAAAATCAGATTCTTTCCATCTAATCTTTTCATCATAAACCTCTTCGTTTACATCGGCGGGATTATCGTTTAATAATACGAGATTCACCTCACCATGAGAAGCAGGCTTTTTTACATCCCTCTTACTTAAGATTTGAACCTTAACTTCCTTTTTGTTTTCTTTTTCATCTTTAGGCTCTTCAGGTTCATCTGTTTTTGTAGAAGTTTCCTTTGTTTCTTCATCTTCCAGTTCTTCTTCATTTCTAATAGGAGGCAAGATTACTACATTTTTCTTATCTTCTTCTCTGTTCTCAAGAATTACAGGAGAATTATCTTCTTCTATCTCCGGTTCTTCTGGAGTTTCTTCGATTTCTTTACATCCTTTCTCCGACTTATCAAAAATCGGAATATTGTCTTTGACGTCTTCTATAATAACAATATTTTGAGGTTCCTCTTCTTCAGCCATCCGAGGTGGGAGAACTGTTACACTATCATTCTCTGCGAATAGCGGTGTAACGGTACTTAAAACCATAAATATTGCTAATAGAAAACTTAAAAATTTTCGATTAGTCATGTACATATATCCTTTCTTAAATATTTTTGGGATTTAAAAGAATCCCCTTAGTAATAATTACATGTTTTAGATTAAAAATATTGATTTTAAAGGAAACTTTATGATACAATAAAAATAAGGAGTTGAACTGCATGACTAAAATAAGAGCAAGAAAAGAGAAAAATAATACATACAGAGGTTATGCCTCATACAAGGATGAAAATGGACATTGGAGGCAGAAGACTAAAGGTGGATTTTTAAATGAAGAGGATGCTTCTTGGTGGGCACTTCAAGTTGAAGTCGAAATGCGAAAAAGGAGAGAAGCAGGCTTTAGGGTATCAAGCATTAAGGTAAGTGAGGTATATGATGAATATATAGAGAGCCTTGTTCTTAAGGGGGTTAAGAAAAGCTCCTTAAATTCAGTTAAAATGAATTTAAAAAAGATAATGGGAAAAATAGGAAATGATGAAATAGACAAGATTACACCTCTCTATTTAGAAAAAGTTCACAAAGAAATATGTAAAGGTACCCCTTTTTCATACCATACAGCATTTAAAACTTTATCTACCATGTTTAATTTTGCACAAGAAAAGAAATATATAGAAAAAAATCCTGCGAGCCAAGTTAAAATAAAGAAAAACCCCGAAAAACGAACTCTTTTTATAGACAAGAAAATGTATGAAGAAATTTTAGAGTCCACCCCTAATGATGATTTAAAGCTATTTATAACTCTTTTATATGAAACAGGTCTTAGAACCACCGAAGCCCTTGCCCTTACAAAAGATGATATAGTAAATGATGAACTTCATATAAATAAGAAGTATTCAAAAATTAATGAAACAACTCTAAAAACCGAAAATTCATACAGAACAGTTCCGATTAGAGAAGAATTAAAAAACCGGCTTCTAAATGCAAAGAATCAGAAAATATTTGAAAATATAACACAAAAGCAGGTTTTATACAGACTTAAAAAATTTAACACAAGTCCACATGCCTTTAGACATACAAGAGCAACGAATTTAATATCCGCAGGGGTTGACTTAACAACTGTAAGCCTTGTTATCGGAGATACAATAAAAACAATTATCGAAACATATTTAAATAACAATATAGATATAGAAAAAATAGAGATGGACAAGATAAGAGAGGTAATTATTTTTTGAGTTATACTATAGAAAAACTTAAAAACAATAAATATAAAGCTACAGTAAGATATAAGGATATGACTGGCATTTATAGAAGAAGAGAAAAAGCAGGCTTTTTAAATGAAGAGAGTGCAGTGGTTTGGGCAAAAGAGAAAGATAAAGTTTTAAATAAAGAAAAACAAGATTATACCCTTTATGATGTAATAGAGCTTGATAATACTATAAAAAACCATTCAGAAAACACATACTATACAATGAAAAGAAATGTAAAAAGCTTTTATGATAAAATTGGAGAAATAAAGAAAGTCTCAGATATAACAGAATCTGATATTACAAATTATTTAATATCTTTTTCAGGCACTCAATTTACAGGCGAATCAGCTGTAAAAATAATAAAAATTGTGTTTAATAAAGCTGTAAATTATGGTGTAATAAAAAAGAACCCCACCGATATTTTAAATTCTTTTAAAAAAATAAAGAAAAAAGAAAAGAAAAAAGATAAATTCATAACCAAAGAAAAATATTTGGATTTAATAGATAAAGAACTAGAACCGGATTTTAAACTTCTTGTAATCATTCTATATAATACTGGTATGAGGATATCTGAAGCGATGGGACTTTATAAGAAGAATGTAGATAAAGATTTTATTTATGTAGAAAATCAGATTTCTCCAGGTGGAAAAAATAAAGATTTAAAAACCTTAAATTCATACAGAAAAATTCCAATAAACTTTGGATTATATGAATACATTATGACCCATTCCATTGGGGATGAATATGTATTTAAGCACAGAAATTTTTCATGGTACCAAAGAAGATTTCAAAAAGAAAATATAACAAGCCATATGTTTAGGCACACCTATGCCACAAGACTAATACACATGAACATTGATATAGGAACAATCAGTAGGGTGATAGGGGATGACAAGACCACTATATATAGAAAATATGTAGAGTATAATAAAGATAGGAACAAAGAAGAAAACAAGAATTTAATAAAAAGCATTTTTTAAATAATTCGCCGTTAATTTCTACAAGCTAGTAATTGCAAGGGGTTGATGAGTGCTAAATATAAATTACCCAATTAATAACGTAAAAATCAAAATTTTAAATAAAATATTTTAAAAAGCTCTCTAACAGTCGGTATCTTAGGTGTAAAACAAAACCGCCCTTTTTGTCAACATGAGTCTTTTTCGATATTTTCGTCTATTTTTTTGTCCAATGTGTCCAATGTGTCCAATTTGTTTTTTAATAAATTCGCCTCTTTTAAAACCTCATTCTCTTTTTTAAGCCTTGCATTCTCGCCAAGTAACGACACTATATATTGTGTCAGTCTATATACGCTTCTGTCCTCCACGTTCTCAGCCTCAAGAACATTTTCATAGGTGAATGTATAAGTTTTAAAATTAGGAAGCGGTTTTAAAATTCCATCTTTTACCATATTATAAATGGTGGACCTGCTTTTCCCCCACCTTTTTTGTAAATCTCGTACATTAAATAAAGTCTTATCCATAAATAAATATTAGCACAAAAAAACAAAAAAATAAAGGACTTAGATTTCCAAGCCCCTTATCTTTAGAATAAATTGTGGATAATTGTAAGAACTACAAAACTCATTCCTACAAAAGCACCGTATGGCACCTTTTTAACATCTCCTCTTTCTACAAATCTTCTTGTATAAAGACTTGCATGAAATGCACTCCATCCATTTGTAATAATGAAATATGTGAACATAAATAAATATGCCGTTAAATGTAAGAGTGCACTTCCGAGACCCCCAAAATATAGTCCTAAGACTCCTGCAAGCTTAATATCGCCTCCTGCTGGGGTCTTTTCTATATAGCATACTATAAAGAAGCATAAAAACATTAACACGGCACCTATTATATGGTCCCAGCATAAAGGATACGCCCGAACGCCCGGCATAGCAAGAATAAATCTTGCAACAATCATCCATATTAAAGCCTTATTTTCTATCTTTCTATACTTAACATCTGTATATACAATCCTTATTAAAAATCCCGCTACTACAATTAATGCATAAGGATTTTTAAATATCGGGGCATTAAATTTCAAATAAATATCTTTTAAAAGTTGAAGCACTATCTTAGCACCACCCTTCCAAGACTTCTTACGAGAATAACATGTCTACCGTCACCTTGGGCTCCCGATTCATAGAAAGAATCATTTCTTCCCTTTATTACGTCATACCACCTTATACCGGTATTTGCGACTTTATCAAGAAGTCTGTTTGTCGGAAATTCAACAGCGACTATTGACTCTAAGAAATACTGATTTCTTTCGGTGTTATTTGAGCTTGTATTAATTCCAAGTCTTTTTAATTGTGTTTCGCTTAAATCTCCTGGACCATAAACTTTTACTCTTCTTATACTAACTCTATTTACACTATTTCTATTACTAAATTCATCTTCCATTAATTGTCTATATTTACGTTTTGCAAGGCTCTTATCGAGTTCCAAGTTTTCATCCCAAAACTCCGCCTGATTAACTGCATAAACGAGAGCTGATGTAGCGGCAAGGTCTGATTGACCCACAATATTATCCCTTAAAAGGACATGTTCGTGTATCGTCAGGATTGTCATTATTGAAAAAACTACCATCATTGTAATGACTACCCACCAGATGCCTTCTACCGCACCTCTTTTGTCTTTATAAAGGGATTGAGCCATACTACTATTCACCATCCCAACTGTCGTAATTATACTTCCACTCACTAACGGCGACTCTTCGTGATGTAAATACTACATCCCGCCAGCCAAGTACCCGCCCGAGGAACATATAGTCATACTGAATTGCCACCTCTACCTCCACGGGGGATTTATAATCTATCTCACTACTTCCTCTACTATTTGTTATAGTTGTGCCATTGATTTTTATTCTGTATCTGTCGCTTGTTATTCCGACACCTTGAAATACCCTTTCCGCCATATCCATAATATCTTTGGAGTTTATATAGGCTCTACTTCCTCCCGGATACCCTAAAGGTGCTCTATTTAAAATTCCGCCCTGTATTCCTGCAACACGAGCTACCTCTGTTGCAAATTGGTTGGAAGTTTGAATCTTCTGCTGCACTATCATAAAATCCAGAAAAGCCCCCAAAGACAATAGAAGCATAATTACACCAATGACATGATAAAGGCTTTCTATTGCCCCTTTTTTATCTTTAACTAATCTTTTAATTTTTATCACCTCATTTAAAAATAAAAAAGAGAAGGAGAATGATTTCTCCCTCTCCTTTTAGAGTAATTTTCTTCTAGTGTGGTCTATCCGGGTCAGCAAATTGTTTGTCGTTTACAATTTGGTTCCAGTTGTCAACTCTAGTTCTAGCATTAGTCATCAAGCTATATACTCCATAACCGATACCTAAAAGAGCAACAACGATAACGATTGCAACAACTGTTGAGCCACCCTTTTCTACTGATTCTTCGCCGATTTCATTCGACAGGACCATTCCAGCCCTTTTCTTAAATTTCTCTAACATATTTGTTTCGGGATTAACCCTTCCTCCTTTATAAGATATTTTTTTAGAAGATAAACAAATACCTCCTATTAATTATTAGAGAATTTGTGAAAAAATTATTTCCTAATATCTTCTACTACTAATTATTAGAGGTATTTGAAAAATAATATTGAAAATAAATAAATTTTAGAATCACATTCCCATGCCACCCATCATGGATTGCATTTCTCTAAATTTAGGAATAAACGGTAAGATAAATGTAACAAGCATTAAAATCATAAGAAGTGGCTGTATTGCCTGTGCCTTATGTTTTCTTGATTCAATCTTTTTATCCATTATATCCTTAAGCATAGAGTCGATATTTGTGACCATGGAATCGAATGCCGTTTTTGCATCTCCACCTTGCTCTAATACAAGGGTAGTAATTGCAACAAACTCTCTAATATCTACTAAGTCCACCTTTTCTCTTAAATTTTCCAAGGCGGTTATAGGGTCTGAGAGTTGCATATCAATTACAAGGTCTTCAACAAATCTCTTCCACTGTTTTGTCAAGAATGGAATACTGTTTTTAAGTGACTCCTGAAATGTAAAGCCTGAGGCAAGGTATCCTTGTGTAATTCTTAAGAAATCAGGGAAGCCTTCAAGAAGCCTGCTTTTTACGGCAGACACAGTTCTCTTCATTTGATTTTTTGGCGTAATATAACCATATAATAAAAATGGAATAATTGCTGCTGGGTGAAAAAGAAGAGCAGGAACAAGACCGATACCTCCGCATACAAGGAAGTAAAAGAGTCTATATGCATACCATGAGTTTATGGTTGGATATTTTTCCCCCCAATCGAGAAGTTTAATATTCCTTTCAAAATCTTCATTTCTTTTATCTCCGAACTTCTTATCAATCCATTTTTCGAGCTTATTTTTATACTTAGTTTCAATACTTACACTATGTGTGCCTGTATTTTTTAAACTTTCAAGCTCTCTTTTTCTTTTTAAATCATTTTTATATCCCTTAATATTAAATACTTTATAGAAAATTATCTTAAGTGCAAAAAACATACATACACTAGATAAGAAAATTCCTATAGCAAGATAAGGGTCAAATTTTAAACTAGGCATCTTCGTCATCCCTCCTTAGTTCATCCAAAGGAGCTGCAACTTTAGCATTCATAAACCAGATTGTTCCGATAATTCCAAGAAGAATTGCCGCAAATCCGATTTGACCGATAATGTCGTGCATATAAAAGTCCACAAAGTTTTCAATTGATACAGCACCTGCAACAAAAGCAACCGGAATAAGAGCAAGATAAACCCAAAGGGAGAAAAGAGGGTCTCTTAACGCTTTCTTTTGCTCTAATTTTAAGGCTCTGTTATCTTCATACTGCTTAACAGCTTCTTGTAATAGTTTTCTCTTTGTTTCATCAGTTCCCGCATCACTTGCTATATTGTAGAATACAACAAATCTTTCAAAGAACTTATTTCCAATTCTGTCACTTCCGTTTTCAAGAGCTTCTACAGGAGATAGACCCATATCTATTTCTGTTACAATTCTGTCTAATTCCTCATGAATTGGCTCTTGACCTTCAAGGTCAGATAAGGTATCTCTTAGAGCGTTCGGCATATCGCCTGAGTTTTCATATCTTTTACTTACCATTCTCATTAAAAGTCCGATTTGACCTTCCAATTTTTCCATTCTCGCATTCGCTTTAATTTTCATTATTTCAAGCGGAAGTGTAAAACCAATCACACCTAAAACAATTGCAAGAATTGGATTTTGCATAAGAATAAAAGCAAAGAAGAAACCTGCAAGAGAAAAACCTATTCTATAGACTAAAAATGTCCAATAGTCGGTATCGTGTCCTGCTCTTTTTAATATTCTTTCAACCCTATATCTCCTTGAAATTTTAACTTTATCTTTAAGTTCGCCTTCAAGTCTTCTAGAGAGGATACTTCTTTTTGACCAATCTCGGTCTATAGCTTTTCTCCTATCTTTCGGACTTTCAAACGACTTAAAGTCAACTACAGTTAGTATTATCGCAATAATAGCAACTATAGGTCCAATAAATAATATCGCCAAAATATATCCTCCTTAAATTTTATTTGCACAATTCCCGGCACAGCGAACTTTCTTCGCATTTACCTTAATAGTTTTTGTATCAGGTAGGTAATCACATACAAAGTTATTTACATTTTTAAGTTTTTCCTCTGCCATAAGTTTTCTATCTCTTAAAACTTTAATCTTACCTGTAAAATTATTGGTAGTTACATTTAAAGTGTTATCCTCACCATCAACATAAGCCTGAATTGTACTGTCCATTATATTTTTATTCTCCATTTTCCCTTGAATTACATAAGAAAAACCTTCAATTGTATTAATAGAAAAATAAAAATTGTCTTTAGCTCCCCTAATAATAAAGGTATTAAGATTTACTCCAACAGACTTTGCCGACTTTACATCAGAGCGAACTTCATTAAAAACCCCCGGTGCGTTTAATACAAAGTGGAATTTTGAAAATTCTTTATCGCCTGTAATATCAAAAGAATCAGTTCCCAAATCATAATAGAACGTGTCAGGAATTGAAGTTTTTACCTTAGTGTTTTTCGTAAAGTCCTCACTACATTTAGATTCTATTGTAAGAGGGGTGTCAAGACTTTTAATATCAAGGTCCTCTGTGGATAAAAAAGCTAGGCTTTTAACTGTAGAAAAAAGAACTATTAAAGCAATAGTAATCACAAATCCAAAACGCTTAAACAATCTTATCACCAAATTCCTTTGGGTCCATAAATTCACGAAGTCTTTCAATAGGCACCCCACGTCTTAACATCTTGTCTATCTTATCTCTTCCAAGGAATTTTTTATTCCAAACCCAGTCCTTCTTATCGAAGTCATACTTTAAAACATTTGTAACCTTAACACGTCTTTCTGTATAATCATAAGATATTTCATCGATAATCGTAACTTTTCTTCCTATTCCCGGAATATTATCCTGGAAGAAAATGTAGTCAACAGCACTACCGATAATTCTTTCAACAACATCTACGCCAAGACTTGGCATAACCATAAGATACTTTGTTTCAAGTCTGTTTATAGCATCTATAGAAGTACCTGCGTGCATTGTAAAGATTGTAGAGTGACCTGTACTCATAGCTTCAACTGCCGCTTCAGCTTCAGGGCCTCTAACTTCCCCTACAATAATATATTTAGGTTTAAGTCTAAGTGCTGTATATACAATATCTCTTAGAGAAACATTGATTGCAGGGTCTTCAGATGGGAAAGATACAAGGCTTAGAGTATGTTCGTTTTTAAGAAACAGCTCTTGTGTATCTTCACAAACCAAAGCTCTTTTGTTAGACTCTTTTAAGGAATAGTCAAGAAGAGCTCTTATTGTAGTTGTTTTACCGGAACCGGTAAGACCTGCACATATAAGGTTCGTTTCCCCTTGAATTAAAATATCTAAGAGATTTGCCATATCAGGTCTAATTACTGTTCCATTTAAAAGGTCATCTCTTGTAATATGGTCTTCCTTATGCTTTCTCATTGTAAGGCTGTAACCCTTTGTAGATACAACAGGAGAGATAGCACATCCTCTATCTTCATATAATTCGAAGTTTACAATCTTATTACTTCCGTTATTTAACTCCTTTTTATTTGTAGATACAAAGCGTTTAATTGTATCTTCGCAATGTTTAGGGTTGTTAAATATAAATGGATACTTCTGATTAACTCCATCCTTTTCAACAAAAATGGTGTTATAGTTTATTACATAAATATCGGATACACCGGGGTCTAAGAATGCATATTGTAAAGGCCCATAACCTACAAACTCACTTACCATAAGCTCGATAAATTCCTGCATTCTATTTTCATAGCCCACAACTACGATATTTTGCTTTGTTATACAGTCCTCAATAAGAGTACGATAAATCTTCGTTTTTTCTCTTAAAAATTCTTTGTCTACAACAATGGCATCGTTTCTAGTATGTTTACTTCTTAAGGACTCTTCCATCTCATCTTTCATACTTGTCTGCAAGTATTCCCTGATATCATCCATTGCCTCAGGAACAGTCCTTGTAATACCTTCAAGGCTCTTATTTTGAGCCTTTTTGATATTACGCATATATGATGTCATATCTATTTCCATGCCGTTATTTCTAAAATTGTCCATATTTTATCTCCTCCTATCCGAAAAATTTAAATATGCCTTTTTTAGGTTTGTCTTTCTTTTTATCAGTCTGAGTTTCCAGATTTAAATATCTTTCATCTATAGGATAGAAATCATTTGCAATTTCAAATATGGATTGTCTTACATGGTTAACACTCTTAGTATTTTCATCTAATACAATTGGAAGACCTTTATATATTCTATTTAAAAACACGCTCTTATCTACAATAGGTACGCTTCCTACAACATTAAAACCTGATTCAGAAATTAAATCTCTGTTACATTCAAGCTTTTCAAGGAATTGCCCTTCAATGTCTTTAGTAATGTCTTCGTTGATAATATATTTAACCTTATCCATAATGCCCATATTCTTAAGTGTGGTTCTATATCTACTGTTATTTTTAATATTGTTGTAGTCCAGATTTAGAACATAATAACAAGATTTTGCACTCTTAAGAAGCGGATAACTCGATATATGTGTAAGAGCAGAGTTTGTATCGACAATTAAAACATCGAACATAAGACTCATACTCTCAACCAAGTATTTAAATTGATACTGATTTAGATTCTTTATATCTTCAAATTTTAATTGTGAACCTACAAGACAAAGTAAATTCGGCTCTCTTGTATAAGGAATAAAACAATCTCTTACATAATTGTTTACATTTTCAACACTAAATGTGTTACCGATAAATGTACCGTCATTTGTGATAATTTCAGAAATTTTATCAAGTGCCGATTTAATTGTTCTCTTGTTGTCAGATATACCAAGTAAAGTTCCTACAGAAAGATTTTGAAGGTCTCCCTCAATTAATCCCACAACAGGTCTTTTCCCTGATTTAGTAGGTTTTCCATACCTTGCAATAGCAGATGCAATATTTACCGATAAGAAACTCTTTCCTGTTCCAGGCTTAATACTTGATACAATGGCAAGATTTGGTACAACTCTATCATAGTTGTATGGGTCTTCTATGATTGATTCTGTATTAAAATCTGACACTTCGTTAAGCTCAGCTCTTCTTACCTCATCAATTGACCTTGTGACATGGGGAGTTAATTCCTCCGCCTTATTACCTCCGGAAGCAGGCTTTTTTATCTGTGTTGGTCTTTCATACATTATAGCCGGTTCTTCAGGGGCTTCAATGTGTTTATGCATGTCCTCTTCTTTCGGTGGGGTAAAAACAAAAGTATTCGAAGAAGCCTGCTTTTTCGGCTCCTCTTTTATTGTCTTTATCGGCGGTGTGTATGATACCTCTTCTTTAGTTTCTACCGGCGGAGCATATGAAACTTCTTCTTCTTTCGTAGGTGGTGTATATGGCTCATCTCTCTCCACTTCTACAGGTGGTGTATAAGGAACTTCCTCTTTAACTTCTACAGGCGGTGTATACGGAACATCTTCCTTAGTAATTGGAGTATTATCCACTTCCGCTTTCGGTGGCTTTATGATAGGAGGAATAAATTCCTTTCTCTCATCATATACATCCCTTACTAAAGGTTCCCTTGGTTCTTCTACGACAGGTACTTCGGGTTCCTTTATTTCCGGTTCTTCTACCACCTTTTCTTTTTTCTTAAAAAAATCTTCATATTCCAAGTCATCATCAATAAGAGCTGTAATTTCAGAAAAAGACACCATATCATCTTTATCGTAAATAATCATATCTCTTATTTCAGATTTTCTATACTCAGTTCCGAAGTAAAAGTCAATGTCTTGATATTTTAACAAATCTCTTATTCTTTTTAATGTTTCATCAGGAAGTCCATCAGGAATTAAAAAGACAATTTTTAAATCAAACTCTTTTTCTTTTAGAACATTTAATAAATCTATCTTGCCCGGTAAATTGTAAGAAAGAAACATAATGTCTCCCATGCTTACATCCGCCTCTTGAAGTTCTTCAACAGATTTAACGCTAAAAACTTCGGTTACCTCTTTTTGACTTCCGATATATTTATTAAGAGCATTTACTCCGGTTGCTGTTATAATATTTTTCAAAATATCACCCTTTCTTTAAGGGGCTATTATAAAGCCCTACTCTTCAACACTCTTATAACTATCTTCATTTGGTACATAGTCACCTGTTTCAGCATTTCCAAAACCTGTAAATTTCTTTGAATAATTACCTACTACATAACCAAGTGTTTCATAACTCTTTGCTGTATCAGCTCTTTCAATAAGGGCAATTTCCCCTACTCTACTTCTTGCTTTAACTTCTTCAATTTGGTCTAAGGTAAGAACTAAGACTGCATAGCCTTTTGATGCATCACCATCTTCTTGTACTTCATCAAATGTTGATGAATACACAAGAACATTTTGCATAAAGACTTTTGCATATTCTACATTTTCGTCTCCTCCGGACCCTTCTTCATTCGGCTTTCCAGCTCCTGAGAACAACAAGTCAACCTTTTTACCCTTTGTAATCTTGGAGTCCATTCCGGTAATTGGAACATTATATTTTCTGTATTTACTCCAATCAATATTTGTAAGCTCAGTTACTTCGCTTCCTGATTCACCGAGTTGTGATTTATATACAATATTTCCATTGTATACATTTTGTTTTACTGAAAATCCTTGTAAATCTTTAGGACTCATTGCAAAGTCTGATGTTACAGCAGACCTTGGAACTTGTATTTCTCTAACCTTATCTTGTGTAATCTCTGTCCCTTCAGCTAAATCGCCGTTGTAGGCAAATACTGTTATAGGACTTGTTTGTTTTTGTACATAACTATACATTCCGCCTGCCATAGCAAGAACTACTATAATAAGCACAGCGGCTAATAATAAATCTTTTCTCATGTAAAAAATCCTTTCTTAAGATAATATTTGATTAACAATAGAGTTAATCTGACCTATAAACTCCTCATCTTTAGAGCCTATAATTGCCGGTCTTCCTTCATAATTTGATAGGATAAATGTTTCATCCATAACCGGCATTGTTGTTATATATTCATCCCGCACCCCAATCCAGTCCGCAATATATTTTTTGGACACGATGTTGTGGGGTATATACCTATTTAAAATAAACCTGCTTTTTTCGGCTGTACTTATACCATCCTCTTTGTATTCATTTAAATCCATTAATAAATAACCTATACTTGAAACATCTTGTGTTATACAAAAGAATACTTTATGGGAGTATATAATACCTGCCTTTGTTTCATTTGAATGAAAATTCGAAGGTAAATCTAAGATTATAAAATCATATCCGAGATTAACCATTAAATGTGTGTAGAGTCTTTCTGTGTTTTTTGTATCTATCTTGGGCTCAAGTCCCCTTATATAACTCCTTGAAAAAAAGCAAAAATCAAGGGTATCAGGAAATTTCTTGAACTCACGACTCATTTTTTTAAGTTCAGTTGTCTTTGTAATAGCCTTTGGAATATCTCTATATACACCTCGATTTAAATAATTAAGTGCTGTATCTATTCCCTCATTATTCTTTCCTATTTGGAAAAGATATGGAATTGAAGGGGTGGTTTCATTAAATTCAATTAATAAAACTTTATAGCCCGACTCCGCAATTTTAGTCGCCGCATTAAGTGCCATAGTTGTTGCACCACTTCCCGATTTGCCTGATACAAATGTAATAATTCTATCTGTTACAACTGTCTGACTCTCCCTTACAACCTCTTTTACTATCCTCACCTTTTCTTTTGGAGGCTTTGAGGGCTTTGGAGCTTTGGGTTCTTTTGGTGTTCTTGATACTTTAGGAAGTTTTGGCTCTATTTTTATATTCTTAAGGGAGTCGAAAAAGCCTGCTTTTTTAGGCTCTTCTTTTTTAATTACTTCCTCTTCATCAATATCTGTAATAGAAAAATCATCCTCATCAAGTTCCCCTTCTTCAATTACATTAATATCGGGGACTTCAAAATTTAAATCACCAAAATCCCCTGCTGTAATATCCGGCATATAATCTTTAATATCTTCAAACTTATTAGGATGAAGCACAAGATTTACAACATCATTACCATTTATTTCATTACCTACTAAAAAATCCCAAATATTAAGCATTACAAGAGCTGATAAAAACTTATCTCTTTTATCTCTCGCTTCTGCAATAAATATAATTCTTGTTTGTGGATAATTTTGTTTAATTGTTTTAAGCATTGAAATAGTATCGATACTTCCGGGCAAGCTTTCTGTCATAATAAATATATCAGGTCTATATTTATCAATCCCTTGAAGAGCACCCTCTCTATAGGTTGATATCATTGAAAATTCAAAGTCTTCACCCGGGACAGAATTTAGCACTTGTTTTAAATAATCTTCAAAAGGCTCATTATTGACAGCTATAATAATTTTCTTAGCCATCTATATTGCCTCCCTTGTTATAAAACCATTTCTCGTTTAATATATGGAATTAGAAAATCACAGAAATTCTTGTATTCTGCTGTAAATGTATCGGTATCTTTATTTAAAAAGTCCGATTTATAACTAATTCCGGTCTTCATATAATACTTATCTTTCTTTGATAAAAACTCGGAATTTGTAAGAACTCCCCCTTTCACCTCATCCTCCATTTCTTCTTCTATAACTTTTTTAAATTTACTGAGTCTAAGTCTTGCAATTCTCTCGCCTATTGATTTAGGTTTCATAAGAGCAATCAATGCATCATCAGGAATATCGAAATACTCTCTAAAGTAATCTGATGTGAATGCTATTTCTTTATAAATAAATACCTCATCTGTATTTATATCTACATCAGCATCTACATCAAACACCCCATAATCTTCGAGAACTTTAATTTTCTCTTTTCCGAGTTCTTCGAGTTCTTTTCTAATCTCCGCTTCGCTTTTTGAAAAATTACTATTATTAAGTAAAATCGTTTTAAAATCCTCAATCTCTACATTGGAATCTTTTAGAGCTTCAAATACCGACATACCGTCAGGAGTAAGTTCAAGCTTTTTCTGTGCAGCATCTAAAAGAGACCTCTTGACCAATTTCGAATAGTCTTTAAGGAGCTCGGATTTATATTCTAAAATATCTTTTCCGAACATATTTAATTTCTTCAAAATAAAAACCCTCCTTGATTATTAATCTCTATTAATAATTACAAGAAAGGTTTAAAAAATATTGAAAATAAATTAATTTTCTCTTGATTGCAAGTCTTTGATAGTTTTAAGTATCTTATATTCCTTTGAAAATGGGAACATATCCTTAAAGAACTCTGACTTTTCCGCTTCATCAACTATCATCACCGCCTTTTGTTGAATTTCAGGCGATACATACTCACTTAGTTTATTGCTATTAACTACATCTCTCGCTACATTGAACCAAGAAATATTAAACATAAGTACAACAGCAATAACTGTGATAACTGCTCTGATTAATTTCTTTGCTATCTTTAGAACAGCTAAAAAGATAACAACACCTAATACGATTGATATAATTACATTTAAATCGGGATTCTTTAGAAGTAGTTCTTGTATTCCATTCATTTCTAACTCTTCTAACTCTTAACCCAAGCTTGCCATGCATCAAAGACCATCGGTGCAAACTTGATGAATGAGTACATCATGAGAGAAACGAGCATTGTCTTAAATCCTGCACCGAGCATTTTGGATTTAGAAATTGCACCAATTACAACCATAATAGCACCAAGTACAAAGAATAACTGAAGTGCAGGTACAGCCCATTTTTGTGCAAGCTTTACAAGTTCGTTGCCTTTTCTTTCTCCCCATTTTTCAATATCGTGTGTCGAAGGGACAGGCTTCGTCATATCGAAGTCTTCATCTGTAAGTTTCGTTCCTGTGTCCTTCGTGTCTGTTTCACCTTCTGCTTTAATTCCGACTGCAAATGTAAAAATCATGGTTAAAACCGTAAGATAAACAATAAATCGTTTAAGCAATATGAATACCTCCTTTAATATTATAAAAACTTTTGCTACTAATTATTAAAGGATTTCACTAAAAAATATTTCTAAAAGATAATGTTTAAATATTACTATAAAGGAAGAAGAAACAAAAGACGTTTCGTCAAACTTACAAAAAAAGCTTGATTTCAAGCAAAAATTAATTTAAGGAGGCTTATGTATAATGCACATAACAAATTACATCAGTTTAAGGAAGAAGGAAGAGATTTGGCCTACGGCGAGAGATTTCGCATTTAACAATGTAGACCCACAAGAAAACATCGGAAGAAGGTATCATGGAGATTTGACAATTTTTGAGGGAACCGTTTGTGATTCAAGAGAAGAAGCGGAAAAACTTATAGAGGAACTAATAAGAGGTAGGTCATATTGTGACTATGCTGTTAGATACCTAAGTCATACCTTCAAGACAAAAAAAGAATTAAATTTAGAGACTCAAATAAGAACCCTCGAAAATCTAAGAGAAGGACTTAATGTCCAAAACAGAAAATCAAAAACCATGACATGTAAATGTTGCGGTAAGAAAGTAACCTTAGAAAAACTAAGAGGAAATGTTTGCCCAAATTGCAAGAAGGATTTAAGAAGCGAGAGCGACATTAAAAGAGCGGAGAATTTATACGCCCGCATTGTAAAAAAGAGACAGGAACTTAAGAAAGAAACCGAAAAAAGAAAATCAAAAGCAGAGGAATACTGGCTGCTAAAGGTCGAAGTTCACTGCTAAAAAAAACAGAGCCTAAAAGCAGGCTCTTTTTTTATTGTCTACAATTGTTCTTTCACGGCATTCATAACTTCACAAACATCACTTGTTACATAAAGTCTATACAAAGCTTCAAATAATATTTCTTGAATTTCCATTTCTTCATCTGAATCCTCTTCGGTTTCAATATAAATTCTATTGAAGTAGTCACATGCAGATTTTGTCATCGTGCTTAAATTTAAAAGCTTTTCCTCTATTTTAGAGAATTTTTTAAGTCTTTTTGATTTACTTAAATTTGAACCTTCAAAACTTACCATATCTTTTACAATCTCATCTATTTTTTCATAGAAAGCATTACTTTCAATAAAATCCATAAAAATTTGATTTGTTTCTTCTACATGCTTATTAATCAAATGAGCAATATAATCTGTAAATGGAGTTAAAATTTCTTCCATCTTACCTCTATATTCCTTACATTTATTGTAATTATCCTTGGTAGTCTTTTTAAATTCTTCAATATTATCCTTTGTCACTTCATACTCATTGTTATAAACAACCTTTTGTTTTAAAAATTCTTCAGTATTAAGTGTGGCATTTTGATTGAGTTCAAAGAAGAAGTTTTCAATATTTAATGTAAGGTTATAGAGGTTCAGCATATTGTCAACACCTTTTAGTGCTTCTTTTTCTTTTCCCTCTTTAATCGCTTTTTTAAATTCTTCAAACCTCGGCTCTATGTTTTTAAAGAAGCTGTTAAGCTCTACTCCTACTTGACCTTCCTCTTCCTTCACTTCAAAGTTTTCAACAAGAAAATCCCTGATTGAGTCAAAACTTGTGGTTTCTCCCCAATCTCTTAGTTGCTCTCCGATATCTACTCTGTAATTCTTGTTATTTCCAAATTCTGCGTTAAATAGTGTTCCCATTAAATCCTCCGTTAATAGTTTTTAATATAAATGTTTTTAAATCCTGTTCTTTTGTCTTTATTGTATGAAATGTATCTCACATCATCATACTCTGTTATTTCATAATTTAAAAACAGGTTTCTTATATTTTTGCTGTTTTCTGTAACCAAAAGGATTTTTGCTCCCTTTTCATTTAACTCATCTACACTTTTTGCAAGCTCTTCATAATCAGAAAAAGTAAAATCCTTTTTAGTAAGACCCCTATCCCCAACAAGAGGTGGGTCTAAAAAGACGAAGTCACCCTTTCGAACTTTCTTTAAAGTATCCTTATAATCGGCGGTTTTAATTGTTATATTTTTCTTATTTAAATATTCACTTACCGCAACTAAGACTCTTACATCGCCTGTAAATTCTTTATCTCTGTATCCAAAAGGAGCATTCATCTGTCCTTTTCTATTAACCCTCATAAGACCTGCATATGATGTTTGATTTAGAAAATAAAATCTTGCTGCCCTTTCAATATCCGAACGGTCCATATAATTTTCTTCTCTATCCCAATTTCTTACCTCATAATACACATCTTTTTCATTTTTAAATCTCAAAAGCTGAAACAAGAGTTCAAGGAGATTATCTTTTACAACCTTATAAAAATTCATAAGTTCATCACTTAAATCAGAGACTGTAGCTTTTTTAGGATGGAGATTGAATAATACTCCCCCACCGCCTAAAAACGGCTCATAATACCTACCCTTGATTTTTTCAGGGAAAGCTTCTCTATACTTCTTTACAAAAGAGGTTTTACCCCCGGGATAATAAAGGGGGCTTTTTAAATCCTTCTTTGTGGGCTTAATTTTATCTATACTCTCATATACACTAATTATTTCCTTCTGCATTTCTTACCTCCAAAATTTCATTCCCTGATATAACACTTAAAGGACTTGTAGAATATATTCTACTATCATGACCCTTAACTTCTGTTATATCATCTACATTTAATGTTTCTTTATTAATTTTCATAAGAAGTGATACATCCTTATCTTCAGAAAAATCAACCAAAGCATAAATATAAGTATCATCTTCTTTAATATCTGTTACAGGTCTTGCGGTGTCTATCTTAAACTTGACATCGAAATTATTATTTAAAAACGCAATTCTTTCTGTTCCGCCTACAATGAAGCCATTTTCGTATTTAAGAATTGAATAGTAATTTCCAAGAAGTTTCTTGTCTAAAACCTTTGCTGCATTTTTATTGAACTCATAAATTCCGCCGTTACTTCCTGCAACAGAAATATAATCAGGCTCACCGTTTGCATTTTCTGTAAGACCGGTTATTGTATCATCATTTACAAATGTTCCTTCTTTAAAACGATGTATGAGTTCCGGCTCTAATATATCCATCGAAATTTGTTTATAGAGTTCTTTCTTATCAGGTGAATAAATATAATAAATGTCGCTGGTTCTATTAAACATATAAGGCTTAAATAGACCCATTGTTTTTCTTTCTGTGTCTACCCCTTGTTTCTTTACAACATCAATGCCTTCTATGTATAAGAAAGGTTTTCCTGCCACATCTTCTATATTTTGAACTTCTTTTTCTTTTATCTCATCAGTTTCCTCATTCTCAGTAGGTTTTTCTTCTTCTACTTTTTTCATTACCATTTTTTCTTCAGGCTTTAGAGCCCTTTTTTGTTCTATTTTAGTATATGCAAAGTAACCAATTCCCCCAAATAGAGCGAGGGTTAAGATTATTGCAAGCACAGTTAAAAATTTCCGCACTGTAAAATACCTCCTTATTTATATATATTATACCACAGATTGTCCCCTTGTGTCAACATATTTAAAAAGAAATTAATTAAAAATGTTTTTTACATAAAAAAAGGAGCGAAATTAATCGCCCCTTATTAATTAAAACTATTTATCTTCTTCTTCGTCTTCTTTTTTCTTTCTAAAGATTAAGAGACCCGGAATACCAACAGCAGCAGCTCCTGCTAAGTATGGGAGCATACCAAGTGTACCTGTTGTAGGTAAATCAGTTTTTGTCTTATAGTATTTAAATACTACTTCGCCATCTTCTGTAAGTGTAATTTCTTGTGGTGTTCCGTTGTTTGGATATCCTTCAGGTGCTGTGTCTGATGTGATTTCATACTTACCTGTGATAAGGTTAGTAATTACAGTTTTACCATCTTTTTCGATTTTAAACAAATCCTTAAGTGGAACTTCTTCAATTACATTACCTTCGTCATCCTTATGAACAACTTTGTATTCTCCGCCGTTAAGTGGAGTGTTATTATCTCCGTCAACTGCTTTAATTGTAAGGTTAAGTGTTGAAACATTTACCTTCGGTTGGTCATCTTCAGGAATATCTTTTTCTGTATCAGGAACTGGAGTTCCAGGATTTTCAGGGTCTTCACCATCATTTGCACCAAATGGGTTGTACTTAATTGTTACATTGTTCTTAATAACATCGCCGTTTTTAGCTGTATCTTGAACAACTGCTTCAAATTTAACTTGTACAAGTTTTCCGTCTAAAGCTGTCTTGCCATATGGAGAAGCAACAACACCTTTGATTGTTTGACCTGATGTTTCTACTGTAATGCCATCGATAGCTTCTACAAGAGTTGCATTTCCTTTAAGTTTAATTCTACTATCTACAACGTCTTCAAATGAGAATGTGTGATACTTAGAAATATTCTTAGGTAAACGAATATTAATTGTATAGAATGCAGAGTCTGTAACTTTAAGAGTTACTTGGTTGTCAGCTTTCTTTGTAACAACTGTTTCTGCATCTTTTGCAACTGTCTTATTGAATCCCGGTGTGAGCGGTTTATTTGGGTCCGGTTCATTTGTCGGGTCATCAGGGTCACCAGGAACTACAGGTGTAGGTCCAAATTCGTTTTTAAGGTCTTTGTAAATCATTTCTCCTGTTTCGCCTTTAGTAGGTGTAACATCTACACCGTCAAGGAAGAATGCGATATCATCAGCTGATTCTGCTGTATCTTCTTTACCGGCTTTCGCTTTTACAACAAGTTTAAAGCTTTGTTTTGCAGGATAGTTAGCGTTTGTGTTTGTTTCGATGAGGTCGTATTCACCTTCTACAAGAGGTTTATTTGTCATAAATACGCCATCACCATTTACTGTCATTTCAGTATCATAGCTTGAAAGTGTAGCATTTATAGCTTTAGCATTATCACTAACTTTTGTAGCCTTAATCTTAAATGTGATACCTTTAGACAATTTTTTATTTGCACCGTTTGTCTTAACAAATCCAAATGGAACTTTTACAAGTTCAACTTTAGGTTGAATGAGACGTTCTTGATTTCCGGAAACTACACCGTTTTCCATTACAGGGAAGTCAACAGTAACATCATCTGTGTATTTTTGAGTTTGTTCTTTGTCTTTGTAACCTTGTCCTAAATACATACCAGGTGCTCTTTTAATTTGTTCAATCTTATAACGACCTGCTGCACTTACAGTAACGATATTAGCTTTTTCTCCTTTTTGAATAACAATATCTTCACCGATTTGAACAGGTTTGTCGAGTGCTACCATTTGACCTGTAACAAGCATTTTGTGTGTTTGATAGATTCTGTAAGTAGCTCCTGTGATATCACCTACATGTGAAGCACTATCCTTTTCACCATTGTCAATAATGATTTTACCACCATCGAATGGATAGAGCTGGTCTTCTGCATGCGTTAGTGTTGGAGCAATAACCCCGACACACATGACTAGTGCCAATAAAAAACTGGCAAATTTTGTAAAACTAGTTTTCATACTTCTTTTTCGAGAGATTCACTTATTTCTAATCTCTCTTTCCTCCTTATTAAATATTTTTTAAGGCAATTTTCTCCTTATAGTAATAATTACATGTTTTTTAGAAATAATATTAAAAATAAAGAAATTTCTTTGCCCTTACTAATAGTTACACAATTTCGTCAAAAAATATTGAAAATAAATTTTTAGAGAAAATTGTTCCACTACTAATAATTACACTTCTCTTTTAAAAAATATTGAAAATAATTTTTTTTAAAAATGTTTAATAATTAGTGTAAGAAGAAATTACTAAAAGCCAAACGGCATATATAAGAAAAGGAGATTACTATGTGAGTCAAGCAAAAATTTTTAAAAGGGGAGATATGAGCACAATTCTTACTGTTGCTTATATAACAAGAATGCCTTCACCTGAAATGTGGGGAAGCAAGGACAGAAAGATGAGAGTTCTAACAAATGCAGGCTTATTTATAAAGCCGCAAGATAGAATACCGGGACTCGATGAATTAGGAATTGGAGATTTCTTTAATACAACTATATATGGAACAGATGCAGACGAGATTATTAAATCTTGTAAGCACGGTTCTAAAGTATTTTATGTAGGAAAATGGAATCCCAAAAAAAAGACCATGTGGACAATGTCAATAGTTCCACTCGAAACAAAAAAAGAAACAGACATTAGAAGAAAGAGAAATGAAGAGCTGAAAGTAGGCTCAAGGGGAAATAATTAAGAGAGAAAATCTCTAATTATTAAAAGTAATATTAAGGAGGAAATAAATATGTTACTTAGAAAAAACGCAGACGGAAAAGAAATGAGAGTTATCAAAGGTGGATTTACAAACAACGAACAAGCTTGTGGTGGCAAGGAAAAACAATACCTATTTAAAAACTTCGCATACGGAGTTTGGAATAAGGACACTGGGGAAGAAGAATCTCAATATGTAACACTTGCATTTGAGGGTAAACTCAGAGATATGGTTCTAAAACTTGACCTTAAAAAAGGTGACCAAGCTGTAGTATTCGGAGAATATTCCGAAAGTGAAGTTGAAAAAGATGGCAAAAAATACACAAATAAGTATTTAGCTGTATCTCAGTTTTCACTTGTAAATTCAAATTATGACCTATGTCATTACTTTAAAACAAACAGTAATGGTACAGAGTATACAAACTTGATGCTCACAGGTCGTTTGGCAGGAGAAGTCGAAATAAGAACTACTACAACAGGTAAAGAAGTTATGAACTTTACTATTGCATCAAACAGCGGAAAAGATAAAACACGTTGGACAAGATGTACATTGTGGAAGAGCGACTTAAATGAAGGTCTCTGGAATATGATGCAAAAACTGCAAAAAGGTGTCAAACTTTATGTTGACGGCTCACCAAGACAAAATACTTGGACAGCTCAAGATGGCACAGAAAAATCATCAGAAGAACTAAGTGTTTTCAATGTTCGTGTTGTAGCTTTCCCTAAAAAGAAAGACAGCGGACAAGAAACAGTAAATGATTTTGAAACGGATTTTTCAGAATTTGCAGGAACAGATAATATTCCATTCTAGTAATTTCCAAAAAAAAGAGAGCCCAATCAAGGCTCTTTTTTTAATGTCTAAATGTGTCGTCTGGCTCTTATGAAACCCGGAACCATATTTATCGGCTGGATTCTTACAACATCCCCGGTTGTTGGGGCATGAATCATAAGATTACCTCCGATATATACTCCTGTGTGACCTTGAACTCCGTTTTTAAAATAAAGAAGGTCACCCACTCTTAAATCATTTAAATTGACTGCATTTCCTACATAACTTTGACTAAGAGCAACACGAGGAAGCGTGATTCCAATTTGCTGATAAGCTCTTAGAGTCAGACCTGAACAATCATAATTGTAAGGTCCCGTTGCCCCATATACATAAGCTTTACCTAGTTGTTTGTATAAAAAACTAACTATTTTATTAACCTTAACGCTTTTCTCGACTCTTTCTTTAAAATCCTTAACATCTTTCATGTCTTTAATTTTTAAAGTGTCTTCCTTTGGTATAGAAATTAGATTGTCGTCATTTTTATCCAGTACATAATACCAGTTATTATCCTTTTCCTTTACTCTTAAAATGTCGCCGTTATTTGTTGCAAATATATGCGAACCGCCGTTATAGACTTTATTTTTTAAAGCAAACACGAAAAAGCAGGTTTTTTCAGGTTTTGATAACACTGGTTCAAACACTATTTCATCCATCTTTGTTTCTTCACGTTCTTCTAAAATTTCTACATCTTTATCATCATCTATTATAACTAAATCTCCATCTTCTGCCCTTATAAAACATGTGAATATACACATGAATATAAAGACAAGTGTCAACTTCTTCAAAATGTCCTCCTAACGCTCCGCTTGAATATCTGCCAGTTTCGGTATCTCGCAGAGCTCCAGCTTTTCACTGGAACTAATATTAAGTCTTATATCCTTACTGAAGATATCAAACTTGGATAATGTAGTTTGAATATATTTAGGTTCCCCTAAATAGGAATCGCTTATTCTATAAATTGACCCGTAAATGAATCGGTCATAATTTTCCAAGGGTTTAAATAGATAAAATGTATATAACTTTCCCTTTAATTGTTCAATTAATCTTCCATCACTACTTACATCTCTTACACCCTTTAATAAAAACATTTTATCTTTTGGAAGCTTAAATTTCTTAAGTTCTCTTACATAAAGGTCTTCGGTGTAATTAAGTCCATAGTCGGATAGATTAACCTTCTCAATTCCCCTCTTTTCATCATATTTCACTAACTTATCATAAAAAGTAATAATGCTATTATATCCCAATATTAAACCCTCGCTCTTTCATAAAATTTTCGGTCTTTAATGATTATTTTACTGATAAATCTACTAAATGCATCTCTTACAAGACCGCTAATGGTGCCTTGAGTCACCCCTACAATTTTACATATTTCTGTCTGGATAAGTTGTTCCTTATCTAAGACCGCACATATTTCGGGACTATTTAAGAGTAAGAGCCTGTCACCTTTACTCATCTCTTCATAAACTTCTGTAAACATTCTCTTAAGTTCAAATTCCCTTTCATTTTCTACATATGCTTCAATTGTAAAATTGTTTTCAACAAGGCTACTGTAATTTGACACCTCTAAATAACCGGTTACTTCTTCACTATCCTCATCCGGTTCTCCGATAGGGATAGATACAAGAGTTGGACACACCTCTTTATCTACAACGTATTCTGTTATAGGTGTAGATTTTTTGAGGATTGTCTCCTTGCCGTCTTTACTGATTATTTTAACCTCTTCATCTATCTCATCCACTACCTCATATTTACCTTCCTTTTTAATAAATGTGATTAATGAATGTTTGATGGCGGCGGCTAAAAAACTGTTAAAACGGTTTATACTCTTTCTTTCCATTACATAATTTTTGTTTTCCTTCTTTTTTAAAAGTTCTTCTCTTAAATTGCTGTTTGGTGGAACTTGGTATGCATCCACCGCTCTTTTAAAAGCATCTTCAACAATTGCAATCACATCGCTCCTGCCACCCGAGCCATGTCTACAGTCGAGGCCTTTCCCTTGAATACGCCCCAAAACTACCTTTGCAATTTGTCTTGATAAAAAGTTTTCTTCAAATTTCTTCATACTTCTATTAACAATTACACCTTTTCCCTCACCTTCAAAAGATTTAACTGTTTTAAAGTATGGACTGTCAGGACCTCCTATATAGATATCATACAAGATTTCCTTCTCTTCATCTGAAAATCCAAGACCTGACATACTTACAAGCTTGTCTTTTCTTTTTCTGGCTTTAGTATCTGCAATTAAAGCCTCTTCTATCTCTTTAATGGAATCCAACGTTCTCACCTCTTTTTTTATTATACCACATAAATATATCTTTTGTCAACATTCTATAAGGAATTTTAATTTTCGCTCTCTTCAGGTATATTAAATTCATATTTACTCTTAGTTAAGCTCATATCTAAGAAGTGATTAACATTGCCATTTTCACTAATTGTTACAAGTGCTTCGTGTAAGGGCATTGTTTCCAATCTCTCCAGAGTCGTTGCAACAATATTTTTAGTATAACTCATACCTGTGATATATAAGTCATGCCAAATGTCATACAAATCATCGCAAAGAATTATATATTTTAAAGTCCTGCCTGTTCCCGCTTTTCTCTTTTTCATGTTCTTTTCATAAAAAATGTTTGCTTGACCCAAGCTCTCAACTTTCCTTAAAACCGAATAAGGCTTGTTGTGGTATGAATCTATTACAAATTCCTGTACAGTTCCTCCAACAATTTCAAGACTTCCCTTTTTATCAGGTTTATATTTTCTTAAATAATAACTAAATAATGTATCACCAATCATAGGTGCAATTAGACTTCCTGAACTAAAAAAGAAGCCTGCTTTTTCGAAGAGCCCTTTCGCCCTGTCTAAGTCTGTCTTCTCAGCTGTCTGATAAAGTCTTGCCTGTTCTTTAATGATATTAATAAGATTTTCTCTGGTGTCTACATATATTTCAAAACTTTCTTCGATTTTATCACTAATTCGGTTATAAATAGTATTCTTTACCATATCTATTCTGTTTTCAACAAATTTCGTATTCTCTATTGCAAACAATACAACGATTTTTCTTGTTTTATACTTATATTCACTGGATGATAAAAATCTTCTATAATTATCCCACTTCTCATAAAGCTGATTCTGAGACTCAGTGCTCATATCTGTTTCAATGAAAAAGTCTGTATCAAAGGCTCTAATAAGTCCATCAGGTCTAATATTAATGAAGTCAGTGATATACTTTTCATCGTAATATTGAAATGGAATATATTTCCCAATCGATAAAAAGAAATCGATATAAAACTGATTAAGCATGAGTTGGTGGTTGATATTTCTCGGAATTATTTTGAGTTCCGATGCTCTAAAGTAACCCCTTTTAACCCGCTTTGTTTCCGCATCAAAGATATTTTGCGGAATATCAAGTAAATGCTTTGCAACCTCCACCCCATCATTCGTTAAAAAGTAAGCCTTCCTCGATTTAGTAAAAACGGGCTCTATAAGCCCATCTTTTTCTATCTTTTCTATCTTCAACTTACAATAAGTATCATTCTTTGCATTCGCTGAATAAAACAAGCTGAATATTTGGTCAAGTGTAAGACACCGATGCATATAAATTGATGCAATGGTGTCTCTTTCCCTGTCGCCTAGGTTCCTATAAACTTCTGTTAAGTCTGCCAATATATTACCTCCTTATATTACAAGGTTACCATATTTTTTTCTGTACTTCATAAATTTGTATGCTCCATCGCACACAAGACTATTCATAATCATAGGTTGCTCGTTTACATTTCCGAGATTCGTAATAAGTGTTAAGGTGCTATCCTTTACCGCAACAACAACAATCATATTATCAAAGCTGTAATATTCCCCCGATATATGAGTGATGTCTTTGTTTTTTAATTCCTCTTCATCAGGGACTCTACCACATCTCTCCACTGTTCTCTTGTAAAAATGGTCGGTGATATGGATTTCATAATCCTTCGCATTTAATTCGCCGTAACCTTTGTTAAATTCTCTCTCACGAATCTTATTGTTTCCTTTTCTCTTTTTTTGCTTTGTACACATAATCTGTGCCTCCTTTATGAAAATTTTGTTTTTGAAAATTGTTTAGAATATCTTTTTTATTCTATATATATTATACCATATTTATACCTCTTCTGTCAACATAATTTAAAGAAGAAATTATTGCAATTAAAATTAAAAAGCAGGTTTTTATAAAAAAAATAAGGGGTGTACTAAAACCCCTTAAATACTAAATGTTTCTTCTTCCTTTTTTCTAGGCTTTCTTAATAGCATAGGAAGAATAAAGAGTAGTAGAATTAAAAGAAGAAGAATGGCACCCATTAATACAACAGTTGTCTTAACTCCTACAGAATAAACTGAATCATTCTCTGTTTTAACAACATTTCTAATAATTCTAGTTGGATTTGCCTTTCTTTCATTTTCTTTAAATTTACTTTCAAATACAGCCTTATCCTCTTCCTTTACAGAAACTCTATCCCCTTCAACAAGAAGTCGTTCTGTATTTATAAGATATGGAGTACAGGTAAGAAGCGTTACCTTGTCTTCATTTGGGTCAATCCTTAATGCATCTGCTTCATTTGGCTGAATAATATGGATATTATGAACCTCGTATTTTAAAGTTTCTTTATTTAAAAAGATGAAAAATTCATCCCCCTCTTCCATATCGTCAAGGTGCCTAAAAAGCTTTGCATTGTGTGTTCCCCTGTGTCCACTTATAACTGAGTGTGTCCCCCTACCCCCGGGGATTGATGTATTCTTTATGATTCCTACCCCTACACTTAGTATATCATCATCAGTTCCCATATATATTGGAATATATTCTTCAAGCTTTGGAATATATAAAACTCCGATTGCTTTTCTTTTCTCACCTGATAAATACACAGTTGGAAGATTTAAATCTTTAATATCACCCTCAGCATTAAAAGCACCATTTAAAAGCTCTGTATTATACTTCTCTTTTTCAAATTCTATTATTTTCTTCTCTTCCTCACTTGCCTCTTCAATCATCTTCATTGTATCTACTGTCATTTCTGAATTGGAATCTATTAAAGCTAATTTAGAAACAAATGGATATACAAAAACCATTATTGCAACTATAATTAGTAATTTACCAATAAACTTTCTCAAATAAAGGCTCCTCCTTTCTAGTAATAAAAATCAAATAAATCATCATCCATACATCTATCGTATTCTTCTTTTATTTTTTCAATCGGAACTTCTTTCCACCTGTTACCCTTAGGCACCCTAAGTCTTACATCTTTTGGTCTGGAATCTGAATTATAGAGTTCAACTATTTGTTCTCTTTTTTTAAACTTCTTTTTAAAAAACTCTTTTTGAAACCATTTACCTTCTACATTAAGTTCAATCCTTACCCCGCCGTATCTATGCATACAGTAGGTATAATAAGGATTAAAAAACAGATTATCAAAATAGTCCCTTGCATTATAATATTCCTTATTTTCTTCTTTAATCTCTTTTATCAGTTCCTCGTCATCAATAACAGGCTCTTTAGTTTTTTCTTTTTCTACGCCATTTGAATCTTTAACTCTCACTTTAGATGGCATTTTAATCTTTACATTTGTTCCATCCTTGTAGTCATATAAAGCGACTCGACCGTTAAATGTAACAATATCTCCTTTCTTGATGGGATAGAAATACTTAAATAATTTTGAATAATTAAGCCACAAATGGTCACAAACATATTCCCATTTCTCTGTATCGGGATTTAAAACCTTAACATCTTCAAGCATGAATGTAGGCTCTTCAAAGTCTTTAAAATAATTTCTATAAGATACTTTATAGCCGGTTTCCTTAAATGTCCCTGAAAATGTAAAACGTTCCTTATTATCTAGTTTATATAGTTTTTCTCTAAAATTACTCATTTTTACTCCTTTCTATTCTTCCTAAGCTTTTACTATAATATTCTTCATCAAGTTCGCACCCAATAAAACACCTTCCTGTATTCATACATGCAACCGCTGTTGTGCCTGAACCTGAAAAACAGTCTAATATCAAATCACCTTCATTACTATGTTTTAGAATTAACTCTTCTATTAACTTAATCGGTTTTTGTGTGGGATGAAAGCGACCCTTATCTCTGCATATGGGGTACTCATATATACCATTATCATACTTTGAATTAAATGTAGGCTTACTATCCTTTACTCCCACAAGAGCGATTTCTCTTGAATTTGTTAAATAATTAATCTTACTATTAATGGGAACAGGATTTGTCTTAAGCCATTCTATAAAACGAAGCTGTTTAAAGCCTGCTTTTTCGAAAGACTCTTTTAAATAAGAGATTTTCCATAAATCATAAAATGAAATAATAGTTCCACCCGATTTTAACACTCGATATAATTCAGAAATGAGTTTATCAATATCTATCAAGTCCTTATCCCATTCACCAAATTCGGTTGAAATCCTAAAACGGTCTGTATCCCTTCCGGTGACAGACCCCGATGAAAAGTTTGACTCCCTTGAAATGTTATAAGGTGGGTCAATTAAAACTAAATCTACAGAACTGTCTTTCACTTCTTTAAGAAAATGAAAGCAGTCCATATTGTAGAGCTCTATACTCTCTATGTCCATCACCTCTTAAATTTTTAATAAAAAAAGCAGGCTTTTTAGACCCGCTTGCTTCAAATCTACCGGTGGAGCTTAAAAGCATTTGTTCACAAGAATTATTTTTTTGAAATTTACTTCTAAAACCCCACCCATATATCTGAACCCTGAGAAAAATATCTCGGGGAATGGCGACTACAGCAGGACTTGAACCTGCGACCCATTGATTAACAGTCAATTGCTCTACCGACTGAGCTATGTAGTCATAAGAGACCTTAATTAAAAGGTCTCAAAGCATTTTTTACTTAGGAGGTAAAAAAATGACAAACATCGTTCTTATTTAACTCCTAAAAAGAAGTAAGGAGAAGAACTTAACCTTGAAAAAAATAAATAAAGGGAATTTAGAGACTTTAACCTCCTCATTCCCATGCCGGATGGAAACTTAGTTAAATATTCCACCCGAAGCAATTTTCAAAAGGAGTCTGCATGAACAAAAAACTTCGACAAAAGCAAGCATATTTTGTCAGGGCTTTGCAGCAGCCCTATCAAGAATTAGGAAGCCTCCAAAAAGTAATTACCTTTTTTGAGACATTAAGGGGAACTGGCACATTCCCCTATATAAAAAATTCGAAAGGAGACCGGATGCAGTGAACATCCGTGGAAACGCATACTTTGCATCTCCTTAAAGGGGGAATTTCACCCCCTAAGAGTAAACAAATGTCTAATTATGAACAGCTGGGATTTAAGAGTAGTTACCTCTTCTCTCCCATAAACCCTTCGGCTTCGCATTTTCCCGAATATGGGAGAGCTACAACCGAAGAATAGTAGTAAAATGAAGAGCAATGTTAGCTCTCGCATTCCTTGAACCCTTCGACATCGCACTTTCTCGAATGTGAGAAGGCTACTATCGAAGGATGAATTAATAAAATGAAGAGCAATGGGTGTGCCCTTCTGAATGTTTCCCAACAAAACCGGAACCATTCATTCAAAAAAATAAAAAGAGAAAAAAGTGTTAGGGAATTACGAGGAATTACCTCGTACGCTCCCATAAAGAGGAGCTAGGCTAGAACGAAACCCCTCTAAACGCCAACTGGAGGTAGGCTAAATGACTGGCTGCTCTGCACACATGAATGTGGCAGGTTCTGCATATTAAACCGCAACACTTAAGGCTTCCAACCTAAAGAAGGAGCGTCAATGTGTCTATAAGTTCTGTTCTGTCAGAACTTTCTTCCACATATACATATTTCTAAAGTTAGAATATTATATTTAATGAAAAGGAACGCAGCTGTACCTTTATAAGAATTTGACGAGCAATGGCCAATGAGCAATGCCAATGTCTAGAAAAGTATTTTCTACTATGAAGAGTAACTTCAAAAAAATAAAATTGTAAATAGGAGTCTTTTTTATGCTCGTCAATCCTTATTAAAGGAAGATTTAAGGAATTACCTTATTTCTTCCATAAAGCAAGGGGCCTTGTGTACAACCCCTTGCAAGAAAGTAGGGACAGAAGGGTCTAAGGTTTAAAACCTTATGCCCTTCATAGAGCCTTGAGGATATAGCCACCCACCCCAAAGCTAAGAGTCAATTGTAGGATTTTAATGTACTGACTGCTCTGCACACATGAATGTGGCAGGTTCTGTATATTAAACCGCAACACTTAAGGCTTCCAACCTAAAGAAGGAGCGTCAATGTGTTTATAAGTTATGTTCTAACAGAACTTTCTTCCAAATATACATATTTCTAAAATTAGAATATTGTATTTAATGAAAAGGAACGCAACTGTACCTTATAGCTATATTATACCATATAATACGTGTTTTTGTCAACATATTTTAAAAGAAAGTTCAATCAAATTAAAATTTAATTAAACAAAAATTCATCTGCACGCATGAATGCGACAGTTTTTCTTTTTATGTTTTTCTTACACTTCTTGTGAAACGATTTATTGTTTTACACCAGCTCGTTTCAAGCTGTAATGCGTATCTTGCCTCTGTTACCAAAGCAAGAATCCGACCTCCTCTCGACAATGTTAATTAGGGTTTCTAAACTACTAACACAGAACTCTTTTTAGCACTCTTAGCTCAACTTAATTAGTAGCCACAGAGCAGCAGTCTGAGGCGACAACCACAGGTGTGTAAGTATCTCTCCTAACTAACGTAGTCTGTATTTCTACAGCTTAGTCTGTTGACGCATCGTA